>Ga0302319_10000624_pt1 | contig 79499 bp, 75 predicted proteins | sample Bog_T0_2_FD_203319 | JGI IMG/M metagenome (GOLD analysis project Ga0302319, IMG submission 203319) | Peat permafrost microbial communities from Stordalen Mire near Abisko, Sweden - Bog_T0_2 | ecosystem: Environmental > Terrestrial > Soil > Wetlands > Peat | place: Sweden: Abisko, Stordalen Mire...
CGTGAGCACCGGCGGCTGGGGGGTGATCATCCCCTGGGCCACGATGTAGAAGACAAGCTGGTTCTCGAACTGGGTGATAACCCCGTTTCCAGGAACGGTGGTCGTGTCAAAGCCGAGCGCGGTCGCATACTGAAGCGTGGCCTCGTAGATGTCCCCCGGGTTGAGCGTGCCGGAGGGTATCGAATAGGAGGTGAACGGGGTGGAGCCCTGGGGGATGCCCAGGGAATTCGCGATCGAGATCTCCTGCTTTTTCAGGGCCGAGCCGCCGCTGCTCAGGTCGTTTATCTTGAGCTGGATGAATCCGGCGACTCCCGCGCCGCCAAAGCTGGAGAAGTTTTGGAAATCGAGAGTCTGCGACGTCGTCGGATCGAGCATCAGGACCCCGCCGACCCAGCTTCCGGTCGTGCCGCTTGTCACGGAGGGGATTGAGGTGGGATAGCTGTCCGTGGAAAGGGGAAACGAAAGCGTCGGGCCGCCCGTGTTTGTCATCTTGTAGGTGCCATTCGGGTAAATGGCGTCCAGCCCGCCGCTAAGCGACTTGGTGGTGAAGCTCTGGGTGTACCCAAAGTCGCTGGTGCTCCCTTGGATCGATTCCAACGGCAGGGGCGCCCCACCGGGCACTGTCAATGTGGCGGCGACAGGAGCTTCCGCGCTGAAAACATAGGGATACTTGGACGAGGCCAGTGCCCCGCCGGAATCCTTCTGCACATAGATGGCCGTCTTGGCGACGGAGTAAGCGGTTGATCCCCCGGACGAGTAGGCGCAGGGCAGGAAGGCCAGCGCCGCAACTGCCCGGGCGATTGTGCGTGGGTGAAGGGTTCGCATCGTAAGAGATACAGTCTTGTTGGGATGCGCCAGGCAGACGCTGGCGTCAGGGGCATGATGACAAAATCATACATGCTGATTGGTCAAGAATTATGCGCCCGGGACAATGTCGGTTTCGGCGCCGAGCGGGGACGCCTCAGGCTCGACCGGCCGCAACCAGGGCAACGGCCTCCCGCGCCAGCCGGGTGACCTGGGACCAATCCCCTCCCCCGGTCACCTTGGGATCCAGCAGCCATGAGCCTCCCACGGCCGCCACGATCGGCAGGGCGGAATAGGCGCCCGCGTTCCCCGCGTGGATGCCCCCCAGCGGAATGAATTTGAGGCCGGTGTGGCCATAGGGTCCCGCGAGCGACTTGAGCATCGCGATGCCGCCGGCGGGCTCGGCAGGAAAGAACTTGAGGAGCTCGAACCCCAGTCCCAGCGCCCTCTCGATCTCGGAGGGTGTCATGACTCCGGGGATGAACGGGAGTCCGGACGCCCGCGCGGCCTCGACGATGGCCTGGTTCAGCCCTGGGCTGACGCCGAACTGGGCGCCCGCGTCCAGCGACCGGCGCACTTGGTCGACTGCGAGGATGGTCCCTGCCCCGACCAACATCCCTGGAAACACCGCCCGGATACGCCCGATGGCCCCTTCCGCTCCGGGAGTCCGGAGGGTGACCTCGATGACGTCGATGCCGCCCTCCATCAGGGCCTCGGCCGCGCGCAGACCCTCGTCGGCGCTTCGTAGCACCGCCACCGGGACGATCCGTTTTTGGACGACGCGCGCGATCACCGCAGGTCGACGGGCTTCACGGCATCCATGTCGTCGAATGCCTGGTTTTCACCCGCCATGCCCCAGACGAACTTGTAGGCCGAGGTCCCGCAGCCGCAGTGGATCGACCATGAGGGGGAGAGGACTGCCTGCTCGTTGTGCACGAAAAGGTGCCGTGTCGAGTTCGGCTCCCCCATGAAATGCGCCAGCACGCCGTCCCCCATGTCGAAGTAGAAGTAGATCTCCGTGCGGCGGCTGTGGGTATGGGGCGGGAACGAGTTCCATACGCTGCCGTCGGCGAGTTCGGTGAAGCCCATCACAAGCTGGCAGCTCCTGAGGCCGCCCGTGTGGATGAACTTTCGGATCACCCGCTGATTCGCGCCCTGCTGGGAGCCCAGCGCGGTGGTGGCGGCCTCGTCGCGCCGCATGACCCCCGCAGGGTGGATCTCGTGGGCCGGACAGCTCAGGAAGAAGAACCTCGCGGGATTTCGCGGATCCTTGCTTTCGAAGGCCAGGTTCCGCGTGCCCGCGCCGACATAGAGGCAGGAAAGTGTGTCCACTTCGAGGGCCTTCCCGTCGGCCCGGACGGAGCCCGGCCCGCCGATGTTGATCGCTCCCAATTCGCGCCTTTCGAGGAAGAAGCTTCTGCCGGTCTCGGGATGGTCCGGCAGGTCTATCTGGGACTCGAGGGGGCAGATTCCGCCGACCACGAGGCGGTCGAGGTCCGTGAACGCGCCCCGAATCTTCCCAGGCGAAAGGCAGTGCGGGACAAGGAAGCTGTCGCGCAGCTCCTGGGTTCCCATTTGGGCTATTCCCTCGGGGCGGGGGAACCGGCGGATGGTTTCTTCAAACATAAGCTGACCGGGTTTTGCGGGGATCGCAGCTATGGTTCATTCGCCGTCCCATGTCACCCGCAAAGGCGAGTGCAGGCGCTCGTTGAACCGGCTGACATAAGCCTCCCACGACTTTCCGTCGGGGAAGTCGCCGCTCCTGCTCCATCCCGCTCCCAGCCAATAGACCAGGGGCCTCCCTGGGAGCGCCTGCACGATCGCAAGGAGGTTGGAGACTGCGGGAAGCCCCTCGCTGTCGGGGGTCGTGAGCTGGGCCGGAGTGGGCTTCTGAAGCGTGGCGTTCTCGCTCGTGAATTCGCCGATGCCCCCGGATGGGAAAACCACCGCGCACCCGATGCTGCCGCGGTCCCGGTCGGCCGGCTGCCAGTACGACATCCAACCTTCGCCGGCCTCCCGCCGGATGGCGCCGCCGTTCGGCCGCAGCGCGATGCCCACGCCGACTTGCAGCGGCGACGGGTCGTCGGACGTGAAGACGCTTTCGGCCCGGCTCATGTTCGACCCGGCGTCGATGCTGATGCGCTTGAGCTCGGAAACCCTGCGCCCCCCGGCGTCCCACGCATCGTAGGTCAGCTCGAACTCGGATCGCACGGGCCCCGTGGTGACGACCCGGGCGGAGCGGAAATTGAGCGAGACGTGGAGCTTCCGCCCATCCCAGATGCCCAGTCCGCCGCAGCCGCGGCTCCGCGAGACGTGATAGTCGTCCAGACCCTCGCCGTGGTCGTTGTGGTAATCCCTGCTCGCATAGAACCTGTCCACGATCAGGCCGCGGGTGCGCTTGCTCCAGACATCGATCCCGCTGCTGATCGTTCCCTCCACCCTGATCAGGTCCAGCTGGTACATCCGGTGGGCTATCCGGTCGCTCTCCCACGCCATGTCGTTGACGCGCTCGGGCACCTGCCGCGCAAAGGTCTTCACAATCGGAGGGGGACGGGCGGCCGGCGCCGCGGCGGCGGGGATGAGGTAGGTCCGCTTCTCGCCCGGCGCGAGGTCGACCTGGAAAAGGAGTGTGTCCGCCGCCCGTCCCGGTTGGGATGCATAGGCCTGCGAATCGATGATGCGGGACGACGTCCCGTCCATCACGGCCGCGTGCGAGACATCCCTGAAGTTCGGCGGCAGGTCGGCCGAATGCAGTTCGACGGTCTCGCACTCCCGGCTGAAGCCGGCCTCGTTGGAGACCGTCACCGCGAGGTTCCGGCCGGACTCGAGAACCGCCATCCTGTACACCTCGCTGCCGGCCAGCAGAAACGCCCCGATCCCGTAGACCTCGGTCGAATCCTCCCTGAATTTCTTGGGATCGGCCCCGATCGGCTGGACGTGGGTCAGCCTTCCCTGGGCGTCGACGCATCCGGCGAGCGCCCTCCACGCCCGCTGCACCGCCGGTTCGAACGCCGCCCTGTCGAGAATCCCCTGGTTCACTCCCCAGGCGAGCCCATAGGTGAAGAAGCCGGAGCCGCTGGTTTCCTTGAGGGGGTAGCTCGCGGGGTCGAGGAGGCTCGAACGCCAGAGCCCGTCGGCCTGCTGGCACGAGAGTATCCTGGCCGCCATGTCCCGGAACAGGTTTTCGAAACGCGGCCGGTCCGGATGGTTGGTCGGGAGCGATTGAAGAACCCTCACGAGGCCGGCGATCACCCACCCGTTGCCCCGGCTCCAGAAGACCTTTCTTCCGTTGGCCTCCCTTCTCTGGAAATAGGAGCTGTCGCGGAAGAACAGGTGTTCGTCCCTGTCATAGAGGTAGTCGGTGGTGTGCCACCAGTTCCGCACGGCAAAGTCGAGGTAGCGCCCGTCCCCTGTGGCGGCATACAGCCGCATCCACGCCGGAGGCCCCATGAAGAGGGCGTCGCACCAGGCCCAGTTCTCCCTCGCGGGACCCTCGCGGCCGGCCATTTCCAGGTTCCCGTCCGGGGGCGGTTTCGCAAGGATCGCGTCAAACTTATCCCGGAGGGGGCCGATCATCCCCTTGTCCCGGTAGAGAAGGTACAATTCGGCGTAGGTCTGCCCGACGCAATGGTCGTCGGCGTCGAAGAGCCTCGGCCCGGTCTTCCAGCCTGAGGCGCGGCCTGCAGCGAGCATCGCCTCACGGTATTTTCCGTCGCCCGAGATCCCCGCCAGGGCCATCATACCGGCGTCGCCGGCTCCCTGGGTCCAATCTGTGGGGGCATGCGCCGAGGGATGGGAAAGCTGCCAGTCGGCGGTGCGCTGCATCACGGCGAGGACATCGGCGGGTGCGGCGGAATCCGCCGCCCCGGCGGCCACTCGGGGTGCGGCCAACGCCAGGCACGCCGCCAGCCATGGCAGTGGACGCATGTTTCCTATTCTTGGGGGCTTCAAATTGGGGTGGGCCTGTACTGGGCGATTTCCCCCCGGAAGGCAATTCCAACAGTCTGTTTGGCGGCCCCCCTGCCGCCGCTCAACCCCTCCCCGCGAGGCGCGCGAACATGGCGACGGCGATGGCCATGCCCACGAAGATCACGAACCGCCTGACATGCGCCCTGCCGATCCGGCGCGCCACGCCTGCGGCTCCGTAGCCGCCGGCCACCGCTCCGAATGCCATCGACAGCACGTAGGGCCACGCGACGAGTCGCGCCTCCGCGAAGATGAGCCCCGCGATGCCATTGATGCAGAGCGCAAGGAGGCTCGTCATCGCGCTCATCTCCAGGATGTCCGTCATGCCGAGGATGCCGAGAACCGAGAGCATCATGATGCTCATTCCCGCGCCGAAATAGCCCCCGTAGGTTGCCACCGCAACCTGGGCCGCGACTGCGGAGGCCATCCACCCGGGGCCGGCCTCCTTCGCCGCGGCGACCGACTTCAGCTTTCGCTGGATCGGCCCCTGGAGAATGAAGAGTGCCGTGGCGAAAAGGATCAGCCACGGGATCAGCCTGTCGAACACGCCCGCGGGTGTCATCCGCAGGAGCATCGCGCCGGCGGCGCCTCCCGCGAGGGCCGGGATGAGCAGCCCCATCACCCGGCGCGGAATTCCCGCCAGCTCACGCCGGAATCCCCAGATGCTGCCCAGGGATCCCGGCCAGATGCCGACGGTGTTTGTGGCATTTGCGGCGATCGGCGGCAACCCAAGCGCAATGAGCACCGGAAACGTGATCATCGTGCCGCCGCCCGCCACCGAATTGATGGCGCCCGCCAGGAAGGCGGCTGCAAATGCGATAAGGAGGTGGAGCCTGTCGGGCGGGACCATCGGGCGGGGGTCTGGCAGGGTTTCGAGGCCACGATGGGCCCTCATCGTGGTTTTACAACACCCTGCTCGCCGCGGAGCCGACGCTCCACCTATTCGACGGGACGCATCTGGACCGAATCGATCGTCTTCCTGCCGGCGATCACGTTTGTCACCACGACCATCCAGTCGCCCCGGCCCACCCACCCGCGCCGGAGCAGGTAGGCGAACGCGTCGCAGATTGTGTCCTCGGGATCGGCCTTGAAATCCATCAGGAACGGCTCCACCCCCCACATGAGAAGCATGTGCCGGAAAACCTGGGGCTCGTCGGTGAAGGCATAAATGGGGCACCTCCACGCCCGGAGGGCGGAGAGGGCCTGGGGGAGCAGGCCGTTGCGGGTAAAGACAACCACGCCCGCCTCGCCGATCTCCTGGGCGAGGACGACCGCGGAGCGGAGCAGCCTGTCCTTGTTGTTCTTGAGCGGCAGCCCGCTGTTGTAGCCCTTGGCGGCGCTTCCCTCGATGCGGCCGGCGACGCGCTTCATGAACTGAACGCATTCGAGCGGATAGCGGCCCGTCGTCGTCTCCCCCGAGAGCATGATGGCGTCGGCCGCGGACCAGACCGCGCCTGCGATGTCGCTCACCTCGGCACGGGTCGGCACGGGCGATGAGATCATGGACTCCAACAGGTGGGTTGCGACTATGACCGGCTTGCGGTGCCTTATGCATCCGTCGACGGCCCGCTTCTGGATCAGGGGCAGGTCCTCCATAGGCACCTCTATGCCGAGGTCGCCGCGCGCGATCATCACGGCGTCGGCGGCGGTGATGATCTCGTCGAGGTTGGCGATGCCAGACTGGTCCTCGACCTTGGCAATGATCCGCGCCGAGCTCTTCATGTCGGACAGCAGGCGTCTGAGAATGTCCACGTCGTCGGCCTCCCGCACGAAGGACAGGGCGAAGTAGTCCACTTTCTCATCAACCCCGACTGCGATGTCGGCCCGGTCCTTGGCGGTGAGGGCCGGCAGCCGGACCTTCACGCCTGGCAGGTTGATGTGCCGGCGGCTGCCGAGCCTGGCGGGAACCGTCACCCGGCACCGTACGCGGTCGGCGGCCGCACTGACGACCACGAGACGGATCAAACCGCTGTCGACCAGCACGGTGGTGCCCGCCGTCACGTCGCCGCCCAGGCGAGGATAATTCACGCCCACCGCGAGCACCCCCTCCTCGGCGGCGCCCGGCGAGGGAAGGAGGTCGATCAGCTGGCCCTCCGTGAGCTCCACCGGCGACGGAAGGTCTCCCGTCCTGATCTCTGGGCCCTTGACGTCCATGAGCAGGGCAATGTGCCTCTGGGTCCTCTCGCAGACCGCTCGGACCCTGCGGATCATCGTCCGCGTCCATGCCTCGTCGGCATGGGCCATGTTCAGCCTGCAGACATCGACACCCGCGAGGATCAGCTTTTCAAGCATCCCCTCCTCTTCGGAGGCCGGCCCCAGCGTGAATACGATCTTGGTGAGGCGGTAGGCCTCCTTGGGCGCTGGAGCGGGGGACGGTGTGTTCACCCTTCACCGGTAAGCAGAACTGATGCCGAATGCCAGCCGCCATCCCGGACGGTCTGGCTCCTCGCCGGGATCAGCCCTGGCCGATGAAGCCGGGATCGTCCTCAGCGCCGGGGGACTCGCCGCCGGGCTCCCCCGAATCTCCATCCGGCGACCCGGAGTCTTCGGCATCGGCGCCGGCTTTCTTGTCCGATCGGGCGGCCCGTTCGAATCTCTTCGCCCGGGCCTTCTTCTCTATTTCGTCCTCGCGCTCAACCTGTCTTACAGCCCTCAGCCGTTCCAGGTACTCCTGGTACTCCGCCGCGGAAGCGGCGGAGTAGCCGTCGATGTTATGGAGGTGGGACATGGCATTTTGGGGATAAACGGTAAGACCCACATGCCCAATCGGCACGGAGGCGCTCCGCTTAAACCGCCGGGCCGCCACCCCATCACCCTTTGTGGCACAACCCTCTGGATGGGAGGCCTATATATTCTCAGCCGGAACCGAGATCCCTGTAGGCTGCGGGGAAGGTCGCCACATCGATCCAGACGGCATTTGCGGGGATCCACTCCCTGGCAAGCCCGTTGAGGGCGCCGCCCTTGGGCATCAATTCCACCCACGACCCCTCTACGGCCATGATATAATAGATATGAAGCACGGCGCCGTTCCCCACCCCGCCGATCGCGCCGTTGGGGTCGTCGGTGATGATGTCTATGACCTCCCCCTTGTGCATGAACGGCGGAAGCGTCACCTCGGCGCGGCCGGGGAAATTGGTGACGACGACCCTTTGGAGCGCAGCCTGGGCAACCTGAGCCGGCCCACCGACGAGCTTGACCGGAACCGGCTCGGCACCCGTGTTGATGATCTTCGTCTCGGAATTTACGGCGTCGCAGCCGCTGAGCGCCAGCGCGCAGATCCCCGAAACGAGCAATGCGAGCCTGGGGGCCATGGGATGGGTCAATCGCGCTGCGGGGGCATGAAGCCGCCCGCACCCATTCCCTGCATCATGCTCCCCATGTCAAACTTCTGCCATCCGTCCGGAGGGGCAAACGTGGAATCCGGAATGCTCGTCTTTTCGACGGCGGTCACGTCCATGCGGAACGACCTGCCGTTCTCCGTGCCGACGACGCGGAGGGGGAAGAAATTTCTCCCCTTGAGCGCGGACGACCAGCCCTGCGGCGCACTGGAACGGCCGCCCGGGGGCCCGCCGAAGCCGAAACCGTTGAACGCCCCGAGCTGGTCTGTCACCCAGATCTCAGTCGAGTCTCCCCCTGCCGTGTAGACATACTTCGTGCACGTGTAGCCCAGGATGGTCTCGGTTCCACTGGATTGCCCGAGATTTCCCTGGGCGGGCGGCGGGCCTGACTCCGGCGCCCCCGGGGGTCCATAGCCGGGGGGCGGCTGCGGCCCCGAGCCCGGATCCCTTAAGGGCTGGACCATGTACATCGACCGCTCGGGCATTAGGATGATCATCTGCCGGTTCTTGAGGTCGAAGATGATTCCGGACTGCCGGCCGCCGAGCGAGGCGTCCATGCGCGTGAATCCGTCCTTGATCGTGTAGTTGATGGAGGCCGGCCCGCCGGAGGAATCCGACGTCTTCATCACCATGGTCACCTTGCCTTCGAAGGTCTGGCCGAGGAGCGGGCCGGAAATCAGCGACGCGCCGATCAGGAACAGGGAGAGGGGCTTCATGAAGTGGGAGCATGCAGGCCCGCAGGGCCCCGGTCAAACCTCGGATGGAGGGAGCGCGGGGCCATTGATGCCCAGTGGGTTGGACGAGATTTGTCCGCGCTCCGTGAAATATCCGGGGTAAGTATTTATCCCTACGACGGGATCTTTGCGTTTAGGGGAAACGGGGAGAACATGGATCAACAAAGCAGCAATAGTATTTCAATCACGGCTCCTCCCATGAACTTCACAAAACGCACTCTGCCGATCCTTGGCGCCGCCCTCGCGCTGGCCCTCGGGGCGCCGTCGGCCTTCGCCGACAATTCAATCTATCTCGAGGTCGGGCCGAACTACGGGGGCATCAATACCGCCCAATACGGCGATGGCGGGGAATTCACGGCCCTCACGACGGGCCTGGGTGGTCCCCTGGTGGCGGGCCTTCCGGCCGGGTCCGAGGTTCCCTCGGGGTACAGCGCGCTCGCGACCATGAACGTCGGCGGAGTCACCGGGTTTGAAACCTTCTGCATCGAGGATCAGGTGGATTTCTACGTGGGCGTCACCTATGACTACACCGAGGGCTATGCGATCCAGCAGACCGGCGGAAGCCTGACGGCGGGAGCCGCATGGCTCTACCAGCAGTTCGCCAAGGGAAGCCTGAGCGGCTACAATTACACGAACCAGGCCGCCCGCCTCCAGGATGCCGGCGAGCTCCAGAGCACGCTGTGGTACCTGCAGGGCGAGCCCGCCGACCCCAACGTCTTCCCGAACCAGCCGAACGATCCGTTCACCACGCTCGTCGAGACCCACTTCGGCGGCGGCAGCACGCCGGCGGACCTCGCCAACGGACTCGACATCGCCGAGCAGGCGGCGTCGGGCGTCTACGGGGTGAAGGTGCTCGAGCTGACGTCATTGAATTCCAACTACAGCGGCCAGATTGCGCAGGACCAGCTGATCTACACGGGCGTCCCCGATGGGGCCTGGACGATCGGGCTGCTCTGCCTCTCACTCGCCGCGCTCGCCGCCTTCCGGCGGAGCCTTCCAGTCCTGGCCTAGCAGGCTGTTGAAAAACGATACTGGCTGGCGCGACTTGCGATCTTTGTTGGGAGCAAGGCGGAGTCGCGGGTCGGGCGAACCGTCCCGGTGAGCCGATTTCGCCCCGGGCGGTTTTCCGCGTTGCCGTTCAAGGCTCGCGCCCGCGGCGGAGTTGCGTTTGGTTCGCCCGGTCATGCGCATGCGCTGGATATTATTGGCCGCGGCCATGGCGCCGGCGGTCGGCGCCCGGGCCCAGCCTGCCCCGCCGCCGGCCAATTCCGACGACCTCTATCAGGTCGGCCGGCAGCTCTTCGACCAGTACGCTCCGCCCGAGGTCAAGGAACAGTACGAATTCCCCAATAAGGATCAGTGGGATGAGTTCGCCGCCCGGCTCCAGCATGCGCTGGACAACAATTCGCTGCAGGAGCTCGCGGACTTCGAGCCGCAGGCGAGGGCGGCGCTGGCGGCCCTCCGCGCCTTTCCCGGCTACGGGGACTACGCCGACTGGCTCCAGCTCCGGATCGATGAAATCGAGGCCGCGAAGCAGTCGCTCGCCCGCCAGGGCCGGCCCGCACAGGTCGGCCCGGCTGCCACGCCCCATCCGGCGATTCCTCTCTTCGATGTCTGGCTGGACCGGGTCCGCACCCGCCCGGAGCCGGACGATGCCAGCGGGCTGATACCGCGGCTGCGGGAGGACTTCGCGTCGGAGGGCGTGCCTGCCGCCCTGGCCTGGCTGGCCGAGGCGGAGTCCTCGCTCAACCCCAATGCCAGGAGCCCCGCGGGGGCGAGGGGACTCTTCCAACTGATGCCCGACACGGCCCATGCCCTCGGCCTGGGGACTTTCTTTCCGGACGAGCGGAACGATCCGGACAAGTCGGCCCGGGCGGCAGCGCGCTACCTTCGCACGCTCTACGGCAGATTCGGCAGCTGGCCGCTTGCGTTGGCCGCCTACAATGCGGGGGAGGGACGGGTTCGCCGCCTGCTCGCCTCCCGCGGAACGGGCGACTTCGCCGGAATCGCCACCGGCCTCCCGGTCGAGACGCGCATGTATGTGCCCAAGGTCCTTGCCCTGGTGGAGATCCGCACGGGCACCGCTCCGGAGGACCTCCCTCCGCCGCGGGTCTGATCCATGTATTCGCAGGCGCGGATCATCTGGTCCATCATGCGCGGCCACCGGATGCGCTACGGCATGGCGCTGGCGTGCCTCGTCGTCGCGACCGTGATCAATTTCGGCGGACCGCTGGTCGGCAGCGCAGCGATCGACCACGCCGTGGCCTCGCCGCCGGCCGGCGCAGCCACGCCCCGGCTCGTCGCAATCGCCCTTCGCGCGCTCGGCGGGGCGTCAAACCTCCGCGCAAGGCTGTGGCTCGCCCCGGTGGCCATGGTGGTCCTGAGCGTGGCCGGCGGCCTCTTCAGCTACCTCAAGGGCTGGCAGGCCTCCCTCGCAAGCGACGGCATCGCGCGGCGGCTCAAGGAACAGCTCTACGACCATCTCAACCACCTTCCCGCCGGCTACCATGACGCCGCCGACACGGGCGACCTCGTGCAGCGCTGCACCAGCGACGTGGAGACGGCGCGCCAGTTTCTGGCCACCCAGGTGATGGAGATCGGAAACGCGGGCATCCTCGCGTGCGCGGCATTCCCGCTGCTGCTTGCGCTGGACGCGCCCATGGCCCTCGTGTCATTCGCGCTGATCCTCCCGATCGTCGCCTACGGGTATTTCTATTTCCGGAAGGTCCAGCACGTGTTCAAGGGGGTGGACGAGGCCGAGGGTGCGCTGACCGCCGTGATCCAGGAAAATCTCGCCGGAATCCGCGTGGTAAGGGCCTTCGCCCGCCAGGATTTCGAGCGGGCCAAGTTCGCCGGGCCCAATGCGGCCTACCGCGACCGCAGCGTCCGCATGCTGCGCCTGATGTCCTGGTACTGGTCGATCAGCGACCTGGTGGCGCTCAGCCAGCTCGGCCTGGTGCTCCTTGTCGGTGCGAACCGGGTCGCGCAGGGCAGGCTCAGCGTCGGGGTGCTCTTCGCCTTTCTCGCCTACCTCGGCATCATGCTCTGGCCCGTCCGCCAGATGGGGAGGATTCTCACCGATCTGGGCAAGACCTCCGTGGCGCTCAACCGTATCAGGGAAATCCTCGCGGTGGCGCGCGAGGACGACCCGCCGTCCGGGGACACGGCGCCACCCGCGCGTCTCACCGGGGCCATCGAGGTGCGCAATCTGAAATTTCACCACGCGGGCATGCCCGCGGGATCCTCCGGCGCCCTGGATGGCATCTCCTTCTCCGTCGCGCCGGGCGAGACGCTCGCCATCCTGGGTCCGTCGGGCTCGGGGAAAAGCACCCTCATCCACCTGCTCCTGCGCCTCTACGACCCTTCCGGGGGGGCCATCGAACTCGACGGGCGCGGGCTGTCCACCCTGCCGCGCAAATGGGTGCGATCCCAGATCGGTGTGGTGATGCAGGAGCCGTTTCTTTTTTCAAAATCCCTCCGGGACAACCTCAGGCTCGGCCGGGGCGATGCGCCCGACCACGAAATCGAGAACGCCGCCCGCGCCGCCGGCATCCATGAGACCATCCTCGGTTTCGACCAGGGTTACGACACGCTCGTGGGCGAGCGGGGCATCACGCTGTCCGGCGGCCAGCGCCAGCGCATGGCGATCGCCCGCGCGGTGCTGAAGCACCCCCCGCTGCTCGTCCTCGACGACGCCATGAGCGCAATCGACGGCGAGACCGAGGTGCTCATCCTCGATGCCCTGAAGGAGCGGCGCGGCCGGGCCACCACGCTGGTGATCGCCCACCGGCTGTCGACGCTGGCGAGGGCCGACCGCGTCATCGTTCTCGACCGCGGCAGGATTATCCAGAGCGGCACCCACGCGGAACTGGCCGGCCGGCCCGGCCTCTATCGCCGCCTCTGGGAAATCCAGACAAGGATCGAGACGGACCTGGGCAGGGACCTGGCGGGGTGATCCATGGCCGCGGAACCACAGCTTCAGGATGAATTCAAGGCCCGCCTCGACGCCGGCCTCTGGGGAAGGGTCTTCAGGCGCGCCCTGCGCCTGAAATCCCTTCTCATTCCCCTGTTTGTCACGGCGGTGATGGTCGCCGTCTGCGACGCCGGCTTCGCCCTCACCACCCGGTGGGTGATCGACGGGGTCGTGGCCAGGGGGGCCGGAGCCCCGTTCGCCTCCTACATCGCCGTCTACTGCGGCCTGACGCTCACCCTGTGCTCGTGCATCTGGGTCTTCATCGACCTGGCGGGCAAAATCTCCAACCGCATGGCCCACGACATCCGGCGCGATTGCTTTGACCGGCTGCAGGATCTTGAGTTTGCCTTCTTCGACACCCGTCCGGTCGGCTGGCTGATCACCCGGCTCACGAGCGACTGCGACCGCCTTTCGAGGGTCATCGCATGGGGCTTCCTGGATATCACCTGGGGCTTGAGCTATGTGACCATGATCGCGGCCACCCTGCTCATAATGAACTGGAGGCTGGGCCTCATCGTGGTCGGCATCGTGCCTCCGTTGGCCGCCGTATCGAAATACTTCCAGCGCAAGATGCTCCTAAGCTCCCGGGAGATCAGGAAGTTCAATTCGCAGATCACCGCGGGCTTCAATGAGGCGATCCAGGGCGTTCGCACCACGAAGACGCTCACGCGTGAGTTCGAGAACCTGGGGGAGTTCGCGCAGCTGAGCGGACGGATGTTCGACGCCTCCGTGCTCAACGCGCGGCAGAACGCCGTTTACTATCCCTTGGTCATGACGCTCGGGAGCCTCGCGGCCGGGCTGGCTCTCTGGCGCGGAGGCCACCTGACCTCCGTGGGTGCCATGAGCATCGGCACCCTGGTCGCGTTTATTAACTTTGCGGGGCAGTTCTTCTATCCCATCAATCAGCTGGCTCTGAGGCTCACCGAGATGCAGGGCGCCCAGGCTGCCGGTGAACGGGTGATGGGGCTGCTGGCGACGGAGCCCGCCATCAGGGATTCCGAGGCCGTGCTGGAGAGGGTCCGGGCTTTCGGGCGGCCGGCGGGCCCGACCCCGCCTGCCGCAGGGCTTGCCCCCGACGGTCTTCCCGACGCCATCGGCGCCATCGAGTTCCGCAATGTGACCTTCCGATACGCCTCGGGGCCCCCCGTCCTTTCCGGTTTCAACCTCTGCGTGGGTGCGGGCGAGACGATAGCGCTCGTCGGCGCCTCTGGCGGCGGCAAGAGCACCATCATTTCGCTTGTGTGCCGCTTCTACGAGCCCACCGGAGGCCAAATCCTGTTCGACGGGACGGACTACCGCGAACGCCCGCTGGGGTGGCTGCAGTCCCGCCTGGGCATCGTGCTCCAGACTCCCCATTTGTTCAGGGGCACGGTGCGGGAGAACATCCGCTACGGGAGGCTCGACGCCACCGATGCGGAAATCGAGGCCGCGGCCCGCCTCGTGAACGCCGACGGGTTCATTTCGCGCATGGACCACGGCTACGAGTCCCAGGTCGGGGAAGGGGGAAACCGACTCTCAACGGGCCAGCGGCAGCTGATTTCGTTCGCCAGGGCGCTCCTGGCCAACCCCAGGATCTTCATCATGGACGAGGCCACCTCCTCGATCGACACCGAGGCCGAGCAGCTCATTCAGAGCGGACTCGAGTCCATATTCCGGGGCCGCACGAGCTTCGTTGTGGCGCACAGGCTGAGCACGATTCGGCGAGCCGACAGGATCCTGGTGGTCGGCCACGGCCGGATCGAGGAGTCCGGCACCCACGAGGAGCTGCTCAAGCGCGGCGGCCGCTACCACTCACTCTACACCAGCCAGTTCCGTCGGGAACAGGAGGATGCGGCGCTCGCAAAAAGACCCGAATAAGGCCGCCGTTGGGCGGCACGAAAAATGCTTATAGGCTATGCCAAATGAAACTCACCGATATGGCGCCGCTGGTTCGACCAAAGCACTGGATGCGCCTTACGCTCACAGTCTGCTCGCCGACCCTGGCATGCTCGGCTCCGGTGTTCATGAAAATGTCCAACGCGATGCGGCATGCGATGATCGCCGCACAGACCATCTATCGCCACACCACAATGTTGCGATAGTGGATTGCAAGGCAGGCTGTTCGGAAACGCCGGCCTGTTAGGATTGCGCTTCCGGGGCCTCCGGTCCATTTTGGACCCTTATGTCCCTGTTAGGCCTGCTCGACGTCAGCCTCAGCTTCGGTGGCCCCGCGATCCTGGATAAGGTCAATTTCCAGGTGGATCCCGGGGAGCGGGTGTGCCTGGTCGGCCGCAATGGCGCGGGAAAGTCCACCCTGATGCGCGTGATCGCCGGCGAGATGAAGCCCGACACGGGCGACATCTTCCGACCGGGCGGCGCCGTCTACACCCGGCTCACCCAGGAAGTGCCCACGGACATCGTCGGTTCGGTCCATGAGGTCGTCGCCTCGGGGCTGCGCCCGGCGAGGATCCATGAGGAGGATTGGGAGCGGGACATCCGGCTGGAGGACCTCATCGCGAGGCTTCAGCTCAACGGCGCCGCCGAATTCTCCACCCTTTCGGGCGGGCTCAAGAGGCGAGTGCTCCTCGCCCGCGCGCTCGCCGGTCAGCCCGACCTCCTTCTCCTGGACGAACCCACCAACCATCTGGACATCGAATCCATCCTCTGGCTGGAGGAGTTCCTCCTTCAGGAAAAGCTCTCCCTGTTCTTCGTCACCCACGACCGCGTGTTCCTGCGTCGGCTTGCGACTCGCATCGTCGAACTAGACCGGGGACGCCTCGTGAGCTGGGCATGCGACTACGACACCTATCTGGTCCGCAAGCAGGAAGTGCTCGAGGCTGAGGAGCGCAATCAGGCGCTCTTCGACAAGAAGCTGGCGCAGGAGGAGGCATGGATAAGGCGGGGCGTCCGGGCCCAGCGTTCGCGCGCCCAGAGCCGGATCAACCAGCTGAAGCAGATGCGCGCCGAGCGCTCCGCCAGGCGCGAGAGGGTCGGCGACGTCACCCTGCGGCTGGCCGAGGCCGAGCGCTCGGGAGTGAAGGTGATCGCGGCCGAAAACATGGAGTTCACATGGCAGGGCGGAAAGCCCCTGGTCAGGGACTTCAACATCGTGATCACCCGGGGCGACAAGATCGGGTTGATCGGGCCGAACGGGGCCGGAAAGACCACGCTGATCAAGCTGCTTCTCGGCCAGATCCAGCCGACGGGCGGCGAGATCCGGCACGGCACCAACCTCGAGGTCGTGTACTTCGACCAGCTGCGGGACCAGATCGAGGACGACAAGACGGTTGCCGACAACATCGCGAACGGCAACGCCACCGTCACCATCGACGGGCGCACCCGGAACGTCATCAGCTACCTCCAGGATTTCCTGTTCGCTCCCGACAGGGCGCGCACCCCGGCGCGGGTGCTCTCGGGCGGCGAGCGCAACCGGCTGCTCCTCGCGCGGCTCTTCACGAAGCCCGCCAACGTCCTGGTGATGGACGAACCCACCAACGACCTCGACGCCGAGACGCTCGACCTGCTCGAGGACCTGCTCGTCGAATACGAGGGCACCCTCCTGCTGGTGAGCCATGACCGTGAATTCCTGGACAACGTTGTCACAAGCACGCTCGTCTTCGAGGGCGGCGGAAGGATCGGGGACTACGTCGGCGGCTACGCGGACTGGCTTCGCCAGCGCGCCCAAGCCAGGCCCCAGGCCCGCGCCGAGGAGGCAAAACCCAGGCGCTCCGCGGCGGCGCCCGCCGCGGCCCCAAAACCCCGGCAGCTGACGCCGAAGGAGCGCCGGGAGCTCGACGGGCTGCCCTCCCGGATTGAAGCCCTGGAAAAGGACCAGGCCGGGCTCACCTCCGCCCTGGCGGATCCCGGGCTTTACAAGAAGGATCCCGAGGCCTTTGCCCTCGCAAGAGACCGCCTGGGGGAACTCGAGCGGCAGCATGCCGAAGCTTTCGCCCGTTGGGAGGAACTTGAGGCCCGCCGCACTTAGCAGATTTCGGGCACCCGCCTAAAACCCGATCATCACGACCGGGCCCTGCTGTTCCGGAGATCCGCCGCGGGGTTCGAGGCTTATCACGAACCTGGCGGGTCTCCTGACCGGCGTTGCCGACTTGAAGGTCACCCGGCCGCCGCCAGTGGAATCCACGGAGACGACGCCGGCGCTGACAGGAGCCTGGTCTTCCGGACCGAGCAGCCAGAGCTGGTAGTCACGGTCCCGCGCCGCTGCGGGCAGCTTCGAAAATTCGAGCACTCCCTTCTGGCAGACGGGATCCCAGACGGCGACCGCGGAGGCCCGCGGAGCGTCAGCGGCGGCGGGGACAAGCGTGGATATCCTGAGGCGCGCGGGATCGCCTTCGGCGTCGATGAAGCGCATGAGCTCGCCGATCCGGCCTGCAGACACGGTCAGTTCCCCGCGGACGTCGGCCAGCTCGCGCGCGGCAAGGATGCGCTCGGCCTCGATCTGGTTGTGTTCGCTCCTCAGCTCAACGTCCGCCATCCTTTCCTGTTCCAGGAGCGAGGCGTTTTCCGCCCGCCCCCCAATGTACAGCGCGGTCATCTCGGCCACGCCAAGCCCCAGGCATGCCGCCACCGCCCACGGAAAGAGGCTCCGCGCCGCGCGGGTCTCCCGTGCCGGGCCCGGCGTCGTTGGATCGGGCGGTTGGGACATGGAAGAGTGAAAGGGATGCCCGAGCCGGAATGCTGGCGAGCAAAAAGCGGGATGCCCGGCTCCCTCGAAGTGCTTGGGGTGAGGCGGCTCGTCCGCTTCGGTCGGGAATGGAACAGTGTCGGTTTTTCGGGTGGCGGAACGGAAATAGCTCCCTATTCCTTGCATGCATTCGTTTGCTGAGCCCGGACATGAAGGAAAAGCCAATCGCCATCCTGGATGTGCAGCACCGGCTCGGGGTTGCGAGCCCCGTCGCGTTAATCGCCTATTTGAGCCTGCCCGACCGGATGGGCCCATTCGCAAGGGTTGTCGGCGCATGGGACGGGTTTGCGCTCGCGACCCTGGTCATGGTCTGGTCAATGATGGCCGTTCAGGATCCCTATCATGTGCGCCGCCTCGCGCGCCTTCAGGATGCCGGCCGGACGTTTATATTTGTCGTGGTCATTTCCGCGGCCGTGGCGAGCCTTGCGGCCGCCGGGCTCCTCCTGGGATCGACCAGGACGGTTTCGGTCGGCCTTCTGGCCGGGCACGTCGTCCTGGTCGGGGCGACGGTTGCCCTTTCGTGGATCCTCGTGCACACCTTGTTTGCCCTTCGCTATGCCCACGCCTATTACCGCGGCGCCGCGGAGCTTGCGCGGGACAAGGTCGCGGGCGGCCTCGAATTTCCAGGCGAGAAAAATCCGGACTATCTGGATTTCGCCTACTTTTCCTTCGTCATTGGCATGACCTGCCAGGTCTCTGACGTGCAGATTTCGGATCGATCGATCCGCCGCCTGGCGCTCATTCACGGCCTTATTGCCTTCGCCTTCAATACCGCGATCCTGGCCATCGTGGTCAACATCGTCGCAGGAGTCATCTAGCAGGGTGCCCATCGTGCAGTTCTTCCATCCCCAGTCCGATATCCTCGTGCCCGATCCTTCATTGGATCCCGCGTCGGCGCTGGCCCGCGTCACCCACCTTTGCGTGGCCGCCCATCAGGACGATATCGAGATCATGGCCTACTCCGGGATCTGCGACTGCCTGGACCATCCGGGAGAAGTGTTCGGGAGCGTCGTCGCAACCGACGGCGCGGGCTCACCGAGATCGGGCGCCTACGCCGATTTTTCGGACGGACGGATGTGCGAGGTCCGCCGTGCCGAGCAGCGGAAGGCGGCGCAGATCGGCGGGTACGGGATCCAGATCCAGCTAGGGCACGCCAGCGCCGACGTCAGGCAGCCCGGCCACGCGGGCGTTGCGGCGGACCTGGAGCGGATATTCCAAGGGTGCCGGCCGAAGGTGGTGTACCTCCACAATCCGGCCGACCGGCACGACACCCATGTCGCCGTGCTCCTTCGCTGCCTGGAGGCGATCCGGAAAGTGCCGCCGGCAAACAGGCCGGGACGGGTCCTGGGGTGCGAGGTATGGCGCGACCTGGACTGGCTCCCCGACAGGAGGAAAGTGGCGCTCGATGCCGGACGGCGGCCCGAGCTCGCGGCCCGGCTGCTTTCCGTCTTCGAATCCCAGATTGCCGGCGGCAAGCGCTACGACCTCGGCGCGCTCGGCAGGCGCGCGGCCAACGCCGTCTTTCACACCTCGCATGCGGTCGACAGGATGGCCGGGATCACCTGGGCTCTCGACCTGGGCCCGCTCCTGGACGAGCCCGGACTGTCGTCGGAGGAGTTTGTCGCGTCTCTCGTCGGAGAGTTTTGCGACGACGCCTCCGGGCGGCTCAGGGCCTTCGGCGGCGGGCGCCGTTAGCTTGACCCGGAGCCCCAACAGGCAGTCTAATCGCTGCCAGAAGCACCATGGCTGATCACCCACCGTCAAAGCTTCGGCAAGGCGGAGCATGCTGGATTGTCCTGCTCCGCCAACGCCCGTTATGGCTCGCCGTCGCCGCGCTTGCCCTGCCCGCGGGCCGCATGGCTGCGCAGCCTGTCGCCCCCACCCCGGACGAGCTCAAGGCTCTGTCGGCCCAGCAGGGCCAACGGAGGGCGGACCTTATCGTCCCCGCCCCGGCGGCGCTCTCCGTGGACATCACGACGCGGGCCGAGGCGCGGGCCTTCTACAATGCCATCTATGGGTTGTCCGAGGGGATTCCTTCGGGCTGGACCGGGTCGTTGAGCGGCACCCCCGGGGTGAGCGTCACCAACAGCTCTGTCGGAACCACTTCGGCCGCCTTCCAGGCCGCCGAGCAGCTGCGCATCAATTGGTTTCGGGCAATGGGGGGTATCCCTGCACAGATCGCCTTCGATCCCGTGAACTATTCCGCCTGGGATGCCCAGGCCGCGCTGATGATGTCAGCCAACAACCAACTCAACCACTATCCGCCGGTGGGCTGGCTGGCCTACACTTCGGAGGGCGCCACGGCCGCTGGAAGTTCCAACCTTTCCCTCGGTGTCGATGGCCCGTCTGCCATCACGGGCTACGTCATGGACGGCGGCTCCAACAATGCCGAGGTCGGGCACAGGCGCTGGATACTCTACCCCCAGACCCAGACCATGGGCTCGGGCGACGTGGATGCCACGGGCAGTTTCCTCGCGGCCAACGCCACGTGGGTGATCGACAGCAAATTTGGCGGAACGCGGCCGAATACCCGCGACGGCTTCGTGGCTTGGCCTCCGCCGGGCTATGTCCCATACCAGGTGGTCTTCCCCCGCTGGTCGTTTTCCTATCCCAACGCCGACTTCACGAACGCTACGGTGACGATGATGAGCAACGGCGTTCCCGTGGCCGTCGCGCCGGAGGTGCAGGCGCAGGGCTATGGCGAAAACACCATCGTCTGGGACTACAATGGCCTCAACGGCAGCACGGACGAGTCCCCGGCTCCAAATCCGGGCGCCGACACGCCCTATACCGTGACGGTGAACAACATTGTCGGGATTCCGGGAGGACAGACAAGTTTTACCTACACGGTGACCGTGTTCGATCCCGCGGTCGCTGGAACAGGCGACAACCCACCCACGGTCTCGGGTTCCTCGCAGGCGACCGTCGGCGTGAGTTCGGCCTATTCGGTCGCTGGCATTCCCTCGTTCGCCGATGGCTTCGAATACCGCACGGTCGGATCCGTCGCCCCGGCAACAACCACCTTCGACGCCGGGGTCGGTTCCGGAGGCCTGGACGGCTTGGTCGCCGTGACCTCGGGAGGCTACAGCCCGGTAGATACGTCCGAGGTTTATGCGGGGACCACCGCTTCCTTTTATCTTGGCCAGCCGGACGGGACCACCCAAACCCTGACGCTGCCGGGCTACTACACTTTCACGAGCGGTGCCGCCTCGCTCAAATTCGAGAGCTGGCTGGGATTTGCCTCCAGCCACCAGACGGCCCACGCGCAGATTTCGACCGACGACGGAAACTCGTGGGATGACTTATATACCCTGCAGGGCAACACCGACGTCACGTCCAATCCCGTGGAGACCGGATTTGCCGCGCACACCCTGTCGCTCAGCGCCTATGCCGGCCTCGTTTTCCAGATTCGCTTCGCCTACACATTCTCGGGGAACGGTTCCTTCTACACCCCGGGCCAGGAGTCCGGCTGGAACATCGATGCGATTTCATTCACCGGCGTGGACAGCGCCACGCCTGGCTCTGCGGGTGCGTATGCGACCGGGACCTCATTTACAAACACTCCGGCGGTCTCCGGAAGCTTTGGCCTGCAGGCAAGGGCCGTTCTCTTCGGTCTTTATCCGCTGTCCTGGGGCCCTGTCACCGATGTGACCGCGTCGACCCAGTCCGTGGCGCCACCGGTGATCACGGTGCAGCCCATGGGACAGGTCCTGAACTCCGGCTCAACCGTAGTGTTCACCGGGGGCGCCACAGGCGCCACCGGATACCAGTGGATGTTCAACGGCAACCCGATCAGCGACAGCCCTTCCGGGACCACGTCCAACATCATCACGGGATCCTCCGGTCCGCAGCTTGTGATCACCAACGCGACCGCCGCCAGCGACGGCAGCTACACGCTCGTGGCGAGCGGCAACGGCGGGTCCACGCCCAGCAGCGCCGCCTCGCTTGCCGTGTCATCGTCCGCCAACCCGGGGTTTCTGGTGAACATCTCATCGCGCGCCTTTGTGGGCACCGGGAGCAACATACTCATCGGCGGCTTTTACGTCGGCGGCTCCACGTCGCGGTCGGTCCTGATCCAGGGCCTGGGCCCGGCCCTCGCCAATGAGGGCGTGCCCGGCACGCTGGCCCATCCGGCGCTCAAGATCTACAATTCCTCGGGCGTCGAGATTTATTCGGACACCGGCTGGGGCAACGGCAAGGTGCTTCTGAAGGCCGCCGCCGCCGCGTACGCGAATCCGGTGCTCCAGGCGGATTCCGCCGACTCCGAGGTGCTGCTCACCCTTCCCCCGGGAGGCTACACCGCGCAGGTGTCGGGAGCCGACGGCGGCACGGGAGTGGCCCTCTGCGCCATCTATCAACTGCCCTGAACGCGCGGAACGCTCCGATCCGGCTTCTACCGGCGGCTACGGCTCTGGATGGCGTCCGCGTGCAGGTGCTTGAGGTCGCCCGGGCCGAAAAGGCCGCTCTGCAGGATTTTCCTGCGCAGCGTGGAGAGCGCCTCGTCGCAGAGCGCATTGATTTCACCGATGGAACACCATAGGGCGTTGGCCAGGTGCCTGGGATCCCTCCGGTCGGGGTGGAGTCGCGCGGCGTGGACGGGGATGCGGACGCGCCCTGGAAAATAGGGCGCCTTTTCGGGATAATCCATGAACCCGCACCAAAAACGCGAAAGTCCGGGAAGGGCCGGGGGCGGGCCGTCCAGGATGAATTCGGCCAGCAGCGCAAGCGTGCGCTGGAGGTTGGCGGTCACGCTCATTGCGGCGAGCACCGCGGGATCCCCGAGATTCGATGCGGCCGGAAGGATTTCCTGAAAGCCCAGGCGGCATCGTCGCGAGCCCCACTCCACGTCGCGGGCAAGCGCCGCGGCCGCCCGTTCGGCAGGAATATCCCCGCCGCCCCAGCGATCCAGCATCGGCTCCAGGACCTGCCCTGTCAGCCAGAGATTATAGGGACAGCCCGAGAGGCTTATCGAGGGGTACGACCCGAGGGGATCGCCGCGCGACTCCTGGACGAAGAGGAGCCGGCCGATGAATTCGCCTGCCCTTGAATTCGGCGGACTGGTATGGAAGCTATCGGTCATGGCAAGGATGGGGCCCTGCTAGCAGGGTGTTGAACAGGATTTCCTGGAACTCCCGCTCGACGGGATGGGTTGCGGTCGCCTCCATCCAGGCCGGTCCGGCCTCGGGCGGCAGCACCGCCAGCGCGCCGCCGCCAGGTTGGGCGGGGGCCAGGAAGAGCGCGTTGCCGGCCCACTCCGGATTTGAGTCCAGCACCCTGCGAAACATCTCCCCGGGCTGCAGCAGGATCAACGCCTCCTCGCTGCCGAGCGCGAAGACGAGACGTCCCATGCCTGTTCCTCCGGCGATCAACTGCATGAGATCATGGGATTTGGCCGGCGAAGGCAAGCGGTGCCGGGCGGGGACGGGGCGCCTCCCGCCGGCGCGCGGCCCGGCCCGCCCCCTCCCGCGCCGCCCGGGCGTGTGCCGCCTCGCCCGCGAGGCGGAGGGCCATGTCCCCGCCGCCCGGAAGCGCCGCCGCGTCGGGGTTCACCGGCTCCGCAGGAGGGCGGGCATCCAGGGTCACGCCGTCGAACCCCGCGCGCAGGGCCTCGCCATACTGTCCGGCGGGGTCCCGGGCTTCGCCCGCCCGGCGGCGGGAGTCCTCGAGCGCGATTCCGACGGAGCCCGGACGGATTCCTTCCAGCGCCGCGACTGCGGAGTCGAGGCTCCCGAGGTGGGCCTTGAACTCGGTGCGCTCCCTTTCGACGGACGCGGCTGAAGTCAACTCCACCGGGTCCGCCACCGGGGCTGCGGCGGCCACAATTCCGTCTGCGGGGCGGGGCGCGCAGTCCCATCGCCCGTCCTGTCCCCGGTCGTGGGCCAGGTTTTCGAGGATCTCCCGGTAATATTCCCGCATGCGAAGATTCACGGCCGCCAGGCCGGCGGGCTTTTCGGTGCAGAAGGTATAGGAGGCTCGGCCCTTTGCCACCTTTGCGTTCCTCCCCGGCCTGCCCTTGTTGTAGGCGATGATGTCGCCCACGTTGAGGTGGGAGAAATCCTCCGGGCGGAAACGCTCGCGCTCCTCCTCCGCAACCCGGTGCCTGATCTCCATGCCCCGTCTTCCGGCAAGGGCGCCGAGAAATCCGGCAAAATCGAAGTTGTGCTCCGCGCTCACCTTCTCCCGGGTGACCCTCCCGCAGATTTCCGACGCCCGGCGGCAGGTCTCAGGATCCGTCTGCTGCAGCCAGAACTGGACGCCAAAGGCCGAGATGTAGACATTCGCCGCCTCGCGGCCGATCACCTCGACGAGCCACGCGTAGCTCTGGGTCGCGCAGATGTTCACCACGTTGTTGGACCTCGACAGGTTCATGAAGTAGGGGTCCCCCGCCGTGGACGAGCCGCTGATGACGTACTTGTGGCACTCGTCGGCGAAATAGAGGGCGAGGCGGGACGAGTTCATGTCCGCCCTGCCGTTGCGCGAGAGCATCGCGCTCTGGAAATCCAGCTTGCACGCCGTGCCCAGCAGGCGGCCAAGCTGTTCGTAGCGGTCGCCCGGCACCAGGGCGATGATCCTGCCCGACTGCGCGATGTCCTCGAACGAGAAGGTCGAGGGCCGGCAGAACGTCTCCGCCAGGTTTGGATCCTGCAGGAAGATGTCGAAGGCGCCTGAGATCGTCGACTTGATCACGTTTGCCGTCTTCCCGTCGGCGACCATTTTCCGCCATTCGTCCCGGAAGAACAGCAGCAGGTCCGTCAGCGGCGCGAGCTCCCGGCCGCGCGCTTCGTCCGAAGGCGCCGCAGCCGCCAGCCGTTCTATCCTGTGCGACAGCGCCTCAAGGCCGGACGCGAGCCGTTGGTCCTGGGTCGCCAGCCTCACAATGTCGACGGCCGTGCACGGCGCGGACTCGACGGCGCGGTGGAGCGCGATGCAGGCGGCGATGACTTTCCGGCCCTGGTCGTAGAAGTAATCGTTCTCCCCGCGGCCCGCGCTGCCGCGCGCCATCGCGGCCAGGCGGGTCAGGCGCTCGGCGGCCTCGGCCGCGGGCAGGCGCGGGTCGACCAGGTTGAAATGGACCCCGTTGTCCACGAAGGTTACGCCGTCCAGGGTGAGGGTCTGGGGCGGGTCCGCCAGCAGCGGCCGGCCGTCGGGGCCGGCAAGGGGCGCCTGCCTGTCGCGAGCCACGGTGTGGCTGACTCTCCGGAGGCGCTCCCCTTCCCATCGCCAGCCCACAAAACGGGGCCTTCTCCCACCCACGGGCACCGCCGTGCCGGAGAGCTCCGGCAGGATCGCCTCGAATTCCTCCCGGATCTCGAACACGCCCTGCGGGACGGCCCTCCCGGCGCGGGGATGCCCGGTGGGAAATCGAAGACCGGCAAGCAGTTCCCCGGCGTCCGATCCCCCCGCGCCGCCCCGGGCGCTGAGAAACCAGGCGCGGCCGCGCTCGTCCCTGTAGCGGGCCACCGGCACGCGGCAGGACGGCGAGAGGATGATCACGTCGCGGGACACGCAGCGGCCGGCCTCGTGGGCCAGGTAAACGCAGGCGTCCACCAGGTCGCCCTTCACCTCCGGGATGAACGCCCCCAACTTCTCGAATCCGTTGGGCGTGGATCCGTCGGCGGTCTCCTCGTTGTAGGCGGCGAACAGCTGCGCGAGGGCCGGCATGAGGACGCCCGCGGTCTTTGAAGACCCGGTGACGCCGGTCACCAGGATCGATGTCCGCAGTTCGTCGTGGTCCACCGGCATCCCGGCCACCTCGAATCCATGCCTCTTGTTCCGGCCTGGAGACGCCTGCACCGGGGCCCCGGGGGCCCTCGGAAACTGGACGGGATCGTCGACGGCGTAGGGATCGTAGAAATCGGGGTAGCAGAGCTGCAGGCAACGGGCCTGGAACATGCCCGCGCAAAGATACGCCGCAGCAGCCATGGCCCACTCTGCAATCCGAAGGCAACCCCACCCGCGCGGAGCACCGTCCAGGGCGTCGGCAACAAGGGGCGTCCGGCGGGCCGCCGTTTCAATTCCCGGCAAAAGGAAGACCGCCGTAAGCAGCACGGCCGCGCTGAATCCCATGCAGACAAGCGGGGACTCTATGGGCATGCGGCGGGCAAAGGAGACGACCCCCCGCCTCCAGAGCCCAAAGGCAAGTCCGCAGCACCGGCTATGACGACCCATTCGCGATGATGATAACAAGCGGCGGACCACCCCCTGCCGGCGCTTGCTACCATCCGGTCCGCAAGGAAGCGCGCCATGCCGGAGACCGGATACCACAAGATTCCAGACGCCCTGATGTGCGGCCAGGCCGCCGAAGCCCTTGCGCTGGAAGCCCTAAAGATATCAAAGAACAAGGCCGTATGGCGTCCGACCATGGAACAAATCCAAAGCCTCGCTTTCAAAGCGATCGTGGGTGACCCGCGATTTACGACCACCGGTCTGGCGCGCGGCACTGTTCTGGACAGTGTCGAATCCGGTTTTACCGAGATCAAGTCGGGCTCCAGCACATTGGACTCCACCTATCAGCTTCGCCTCCAAACCTATCGCGCGCTGGCGGAGAAGCAGCCGTTCACCATCTACACGAATCGCCCGATCGACCCACAGTTTGGCCATTGGCTGAATCCGCGCGGGGTGCAGATCGAGCCGCTCCCGGAACCCTGATCACAATCACGCCATGGAATCTCCATCCTGCTCCAAAAACCAGCTGCGCGGCGTCCGGCCCGATGCCGAGACCAACGACAAGGTCTATCTCTTCAAGAATGTCTCGAGCCTCAGGGCCACCTACCAGATCCGGCTTCTTGCCCTTTCCGCGGGGGCCATTGGAAAGCGGCTCGTCCTCAAGGTCCCCCCGGCGTGTCGATTCGACCAGGCCCTCGACGGGCTGATCCAGGCTCTTCCGGACGTCATCCTCAGGGAGGATCTCGCATGAGTCTCTACCTCTGCGTCTTTGCCGGGGAGCAGGAGATGGAGGGCGTCGAAGTCGGCCCCTACTCCGAATACAACGCGCTCAGGCGGTATATTGTGCGGGAGCTCGAGGGCGGCGCCGCGGGGTCGCGCTTTCCCTCCTTCGTCCTTCATTCGGATTGCGACGGCGAGTGGCCTGTTGAGGTATGCCGCAGGCTGCACTCCGAACTCGCTGAAATCAGCGGCGCCATGAGATCCCTCCCGCCTGTCGAATCCGGCGAGGTGGCCCCAGGGGCGCACCCGGCCAATGCCTTCGAGAGCTTCGTCGACGTCGACGGCCGGTTCCTCATCGACAGGCTGATCGATCTGGTGGAAGTGGCCCTTCAAAAGGGCCGGCCAATCCTGTTCCAATAGGCCCGCGACGCTTGTTATTATCGCCGGGGACCATGCCCCGGAAACTCTGCGTGCTCTGCCTGGCCGCCTTCGCGCCCCTCGTTTCAACCCGGGGCGGGGCGGGCAACGCCGTCGGTCTCCTGGACGCATGGATTGCCGGACGGGCGCTCGCCGATCCTGCGTTTCGCACCGATGTGCGGATCGGCGGCGACCAGGCCCCCGGCGAAAACGGACGGATGCAGGCCGAGTCGCGCCTGCTCGGCCCCTTCACCTACCGGCCAAGAACCTACGGGGAACTCACGCCCCTCGAGCGGGGGGCGCTGCTGCGCGACGGCAGATTCAGGGGCTTCCTGGCGGCCGCCCGCGAACTGGCGGACCACGAGGGAACCGCCGGGACTGGCTCGCCGGCAGCCGGACCCAAGGTACTGGAAGCGGTGCCCTCGCCCGCCGAATTCCTCCGCCCCGGGGAGCTCTGGCTTGTGCTGTCGAAATGACCCGGGAAGGAGGCGTTCCGGCGGGAATCGATCCGCAGAGGCTGCACGATGTGCTGGGAACGGTCCACGACCAGCTGGTGACCGCCCTTTGGCTTTCGGCGGGCATGCTCCTCGCATTTGGCTCGCTGGCGGGAACGGCGCTCGGACGGCGCAGGACGGCCCTCGTCTTCGGATTCCTCTATTCGCTGACCCTTTGCTTCGTGCACAACGGCCACGCCAGCCTCCTAGGTCCGGCGGGCTGCGCTGTCGCCCTCACGGGGCTTGCCTGGCCGCTCCGGCGAGGTCGGCCAGGCCCAATTCCCGCGGACCTTCCGAGGTGTCCGCCCCCAGGATCCAGACAGGGCCGTCCTGGCGGATCCGGAGGCCCGTCTGGTCGGCAATCCGCGCCAGCGCCTCGGCCGGACCGAGGGCGGTGAAGCGGCCCGTGAATTTCGCCGAATCGGGAATGGGGAGTTCGATCGCGGCCGAAAACATCCGCCCCACGGCCTCCGCGACCTCGGGCAACGGGGCGCCGTTGAATGAGAATTCATACCCGCTCCCGCTTCGGGCGACGAATCCATGCGGGCAGGCGACCAGCACGCGCGGGGGCATGAGCGCTGCCGCCGACTCGACACCCGGCATCGCTCCCTCCGGCTTTGCGTGCGGGGACACGGCCGATGCCGCAACGGCGGCCGCGGCCATGGCGCCCACTGCGATTACGTGAATCGGGATCCGCACAGGGCCGATAGTAGCAAGCCGCCTTGCTATAGTCGGGGCGCACCATGATGCACTTCATCGATGCGGTCCCGGATGGGCAGTTGCTCGCGGAACTCAAGGATTCCGGCGTGCTCACGCCGGACGCGATCGATCGCATCCACGGCGAAATGGGCCGGCCGGAAACCGGAACCCTTTCCGAATTCCTTCTCTCCGGCGCCGGCTGCATCCCGGAGAAGCCGTGGCTGTACTGGTTGATCCGCCGCCACGGATGCCATCGCTTCGGACGGGTAGCCCTCCGAGGCGACGCGGCGGCCATTCGCGCCGAGGAAAGCGCGGGGGATGGCAACCTGCCCTTCAGGGTTTGCGCGGACGGCGGCCTGCTCGTCGCCGTGCTCCGCCCGGACCTCCGCGCCGCAACGGCGCGGCGCCTGGCGCCCCTGCGCCTGGATTGGGCCGCGGCCACGCTGGCGGAACTCAGGGACCTTGGGGAGGCCTGGCGGCGGGTGCGCGCGGAGGTGCGTCAATGCCGCGAATCGTGACGGTCGAGGGCTGCGGACCCATGGCGTGCCTCACCTACCCGGAAGTCGCGGCCGAGATTGACCGCGTCTACTCGGTTCCCCGGGACGAACCCCTTCCCGTGGAGGATCTCTTCGCGGTCGCGCGGGAAGCCATCCGCCCTCACCTGCCTTGGTCGGCCACCCCGGAGGCTCCCGGCCCCGAGCCCTGTTAGCAGGGTTCTACCCTCCCCCGGCCGAACCGGCCATCGATTGCTGCGCGGCCGCACTCCCCAGGTTCTCCGCGATATTGGCCACCACGGGGGCAAACCAGAGGAGGATTGCGGCAACCGTGGCCAGGAGCGCCTTTCCCACGCCATGGTGGGTGACGAAATAGTAGGCAACTCCAAGCCCCACCAGGCTCAGGAACTTGAGGATCGAATAGACATAGCCCGTGAGGTTGTTGAGCCCGTTCTGCAGGCCCGGGTCCATGTTCTGTGGGCCTGCGAAGACGGCGCTCGCGCTCTGGGCGTGGGCGGAGCCGGTTGTGAGAAGCAGTCCGGCGGCGGCAACGAGAACGATGGCGAGATTCGATTTTGCCATGGTTGCATAATAGCAAGCCGGCGATGGTCACCGTCGATAAGCCCAACGCTCCCCTTTCTGCGTGGCTGTCGCCGATTTCTCATCTTTTCCGAACCTGTCCCCTATTGCACCCGGGGTCTTTTTTTAACCTGTCCCTTATTGCATGCGGTCAGTTGGCCGCACAGGCAAATGGAGGGTGGATCAGCTTTCACGCCCATTGTCTTTTACCGCATTCCTCACCGCTGCCACATTGCCGTGATAATGATCGGCAAACACCTTGGTGAATTCGGCCCCATAGAAAACGATCATCGAGGAGTACGATACCCAAAGCAGGATGAGGATCACTGATCCCGCAGCCCCGTACCCGGACCCGGGTTGGGCTTTCCCGAAGTACAATCCCAATCCAAACTTGCCGATTTCAAACAATAAACCGGTGAGGAACGCCCCCACCCAGACATACCACCATCTTATTTTGGCATCGGGGAGAATCTTGAACATCATGGCAAACAACACGGAAATAATGGAGACGGATATCATAAAATTGGCGGTATGGACAAGAAACATGATATATCCGGGCCAGTGCGCCTCAACCCACTTGCTCATCGCCGCAAGGATGGAGGTGATCACCAACGACACCAAAAGAAGGAAGGCGATTGAAAGGATGAGCCCGAACGAAAAAAGGCGGGCCAGCAGAAAAGCCCAGATACCGGATTTGGAGGGCTTGGCCTTCACTTCCCATATGATGTTAAACGATTTTTGCAGCTGAACAAACACACCCGTGGCGCCAAAGAGGATGGTCGCAATTCCGACGATGGTTGCCCAGGTGGAATCCCTGCTGCTGCTGGCTCTCATCATCATCTCCTGCACCTGGTCTGCAGTACCCTTTCCCATGGTTTCGCTGATCTGGCTGTGCAGATGACCGCTTACCGCATCCCTTCCGAGAAAATGGCCGCCGAGCGCAACGACGAGAACCAACAGGCCGGGCAACGAGAATATGGCGTAGTAGGCAATCACGGCACTTTCACGAAACGGATCCTTTTCATACCATTTCCAAAACGCGTCCCGGAACAGCATGGTTGTTTCCCTGATTTTTCTTTTCACGGTGGCGCGGGGCGGGCTTCGCTGCCTGTTGGCCCGATGGGAAAATTGTTTCTCATCCTCAGCCAGGCGGCCGGCTGGCCGGCGCGACCGTAGCCGGTTTTAGGGCGTCGGAGTTTACACTGTGCTCTAGCGCGTCGGGAAGAGCGTGGATGAAGCCATTGTGCAGCATGCTGGTGATCGTTTTCCACGTGCCCACTTCGGTGTGGCCGAATTCGCCCGAGAACGGTATGCGGGTCGCCAGTTCATCCTGGGATTTGTTCTTAAGAAACGTCACCATCACGCTCGCCGCCGCCTGCCACATCCTTTCCGGGACCGACCGGCCCGACTGGGTGAGGTCGGTAAATTTGACGTGAATGAAAAACGGCTTGACGTAACCCTCGAAGCGGCCGTCGCGCGCCGCCATTTCCGCATAGAGCTTGAAATTGCCGGCATCGACCTCCACCCCCCCGTAGGCTTTCAGGAAAGGATTCAGGGCCGGCAGGGAAACATTCTCGATCTGCCCGTGCACCTCAAAATGCATCTGGGTGGCGAGAGGTTCAACGTCCGCCCAAGCCGACAACTTTCCTTCTCCGATCGAGTCGCCGGTCAGTTTGATATGCGCGGGAAATTTCCCTTCCTTTTCCGACGAGCGGTTTTGCAGGCCCGTGGCGAGAAACTGGAGATGTTCGACAAACACATCGACCACCGGATTGGCCGTCCGGTCGATATAATGGATCCGTCCGTCATTGATCATCAGATGCGTTATATCGATCGGGAAAATGTCCTTGACCACATCCTGCCAGGTCCGGTCGACCTCCAATTGGCTGGCTTCCCGGGTGGCGGCCTTCACGAAATTGACGCGGCCATCATCAACGACGATATCGCTTACGATCCTGCCGTGGATAAGCTCGCGCCAGGCGAGGGAGAAATCGATGTTCCGCGCCGAAACGAACGGATCCGTCTCGGATCCCCGCCTTTTGACGATTCGCACACCGCGTAGTGCGTAGGCTCCCCGCCAGAGGGCCACATGGATCTCATCGACATGGCCGGCATAGCCCGGAACTCGATTCAAGCGCCCGTTGATTTGCGACCGCAGGACCGACGGCAGCGCAACCCGGGCTGCAACCAGGAGGCCACCCAATGCGACGATGACAATAAACAACGTCCGCGAGAAAATCCATGCCCGGTGCAAAAAGGCTGCAACCGCCCGGGGCCTGTCATGCACTGGACGTTCTGAATCCACGATAGATTACGAGGCATACCAATAGGATTAGGACAATCCGTCCTATGGGGTCTTTCTTGCAAGAACGGCCATGCCGTTACCGGCGATCCTGCCGACGCGCACGGGAGCCGAGCCATCGTTTCAACAGGAACGAGCCGATGGGCATCGCCGCAAACTTGATGATCGGCGAGAGCCGCCGCCACCGCACCAGCGTCTGATCAAACCACTGGATCGAATGCCCTATGCGTCCCGCTTCCTCCGCGCATTGGGCCCGATTCGCCTCGATGCGTTGCAGCACCGCGGCCTTGCCGGAGGCAAGCGCGGTCAACTCTCCTCGTGAAAACATGAGCGGTCCCGGTCGAGTTCCCGGAGGGTGGAGGCAAAGGACTGTGGCTGGCGGGCGAGAAAACGGCGGAACGCGACGCAAGTGGCGACAAAGGCCCCGGCGTACGCCAGCGCCAACCCGCCGAGGACGGCGATCCGGGCGGTTTCCCAGAATAGGCACACAAGCGCAATGCTGATGAAGGAGATCGCCAGCACACCGGTGAACACGACCGCTGCGATCCAAAAACCTATCCGGATCAGGCGGAGTTTTTCCTCCCGCAGTTCGAATCCGACCAGGCTGACCCGGTCGTGGACGGCGGCCAGGAGACTGTCGCCAAGCGCGCGGAGGGATCCGAGAAAGCCCGGCGAGGCTGAAGACTCGGTTTTCATCGCAGCGGCGGACTATCGGCTGCGGCGGCCGATAAGCACGCCGACGAGCAGGCCGACGCCGGTCGCGACCATGATCGACCGGTAGGGATTCGTACGAATGATTTCGTCCGTGCGCTTCGCTCCGCCGACAATCTTCTCCTTGGCGTTCTCGTAGAGATCGGAGATGCGCTCATGGGCGGCGTCGAAACGCTCACGCAGCGAGTCGAGGGTGTCCGCGCCATGCTCGCCCAGGGATTCCCCCGTCATCTTTTCGGCCTCGGCCACGAGCCTGCGTAGATCGCCGAGGAGATCTTCGGGTGTCTGGGCGGACGCGGTGTTATTGGATTTATGCGGAGGTCGGGTTGATTTCATGTTTCGAATTGGGAGGCTGCACTCGAATCTATCTTGTCGTCGGCCGTGGGCGCTCGCTTCCGAACGTGGCCGACCGAATTGAATCATAGTCGAAAAAAATCCGCGTTCCATGGGGTGTTGGCCTGAGGGGAGGGACCATGGCCGGCCTCTCCGTTGCCTATTGGGGAGTGATAGGCATCCGCACCTGGGCGTGAGCCTCCGGGTCGGCATCCGCTTGCGTCGCTTGCTCTTGCACTTGAATGCATCCACGGGCAGACTGCCAGGAACTGTGGCACCAAGGCGTGGAATATTTCCAGGGCGACTGGCCGGCAACCGGTGCCGCAACCAGGAGTCCCACCGATGAGCGAAGCCGGCCGGAAACGGAAACTTGTCGTGGTGGGTGCCGGTCCGGCGGGACTGACGGCGGCGTTCGAGGCGCAGAAGGCGGGACTCGGCACCATTGTCTTCGAGAAGGACCCCGTCTACGTGGGGGGCATCTCCCGGACCGTGGAGTACAAGGGCTATCGTTTCGACATCGGCGGCCACCGCTTCTTCAGCAAGAATTCCGATATCGTCGCCTGGTGGAAGGAACGCCTGCCTGACGATTTCATCCAGGTGCGCCGGATGTCCCGCGTCTATTACCGGGGCAGGTTCTTCGACTATCCGCTCAAGGCCTGGAACGCCCTGTCCAACCTCGGAGTCCTGACGAGCATCGCCTGCGTGCTCAGCTACGCTTGGGCGCGGCTATTCCCCAAGCGGCCCGAACTTTCCCTCGAAGACTGGGTCTCCAACAGATTCGGGAGGCGCCTGTTCAACATCTTCTTCAAGACCTACACCGAGAAGGTGTGGGGGATCTCCACCCGTGATCTGAGCGCGGATTGGGCCGCCCAGCGCATCAAGGGGCTGTCGCTCTCCGAGGCCGTTCTCGGCGCCTTCAGGCGGAAGAGGCGGGGCGGGCCCGTGATCAAGACGTTGATCGATTCCTTCGACTATCCCCGCCTCGGCCCTGGCCAGATGTGGGAGAAAACCGCCGCCGATTTCCACGCGATGGGCGGCGAGCTGCAGATGGGGACCGCGATCACCCGGATCTTCCATGCTGGCGGCCGGGCCACGGGAGTCGAGGCGACGACAGGCTCGGGAGGCCGCCGGCGGGTGGAAGCGTCCGATTTCATAGTGTCCATGCCGCTTCGGGAGACGGTACTCGCCTTCGATCCGCCCCTGCCGGACGATGTCCGCGCCGCGGCGTCACAACTCGCCTACCGCGACTTTCTTACCGTCGCGCTGATTGTGCGGGGCGAGAACCCTTTCCCGGATAATTGGATCTACATTCACGACCCCGGGGTGAAGCTCGGGCGGATTCAGAATTTCAGGAATTGGAGCGAGGCCATGATCGGCGCCGAGGGCACCACCTGCCTCGGCCTCGAGTATTTCTGCTTCACCCAGGACGCTCTCTGGAAGATGGCCGACTCCGACCTCATCGAACTCGGGCGAAAGGAGCTGGCCCAGCTCGGCCTCGCAGGCGCGGACGCTGTCGTGGACGGGGCTGTGGTGAGAATGGAGAAGGCCTATCCGATTTACGGCCCGGATTACCGGAGGAACGTCGAAGTGATCCGCGCCGCACTCGCAAGCCATGCGGCCAACCTTCAGGTGGTCGGGCGCAACGGCATGCACAAGTACAACAACCAGGATCACTCCATGATGACGTCGCTGCTCGCCGTGAAGAACCTTGGCGGCGGCCGATACAACCTTTGGAATGTGAATTCAGACGCCGAATATCACGAGGAATCCCGCGACTCGGGCGGCAATCCGATGCGGACCGAACGGGCCTGAGCCGGCAGCCTGTAGGTCAACACGTGGATCCCCTTTCTTTCCGGCGTGGCGAGCGCCGTGCGGATGAGCTGGCGCTTGATCGCCGCCCGGCCGCTGGCCTTGAACTTTGCGGTTCCAAGGTCGACGAGGTGCAGGATTGAATTGTGCCGGGCGCAAAGGCACACGTGCCAGTATTGCGCACCATCGATCAGACCGGAAAAAATGAGCGCCAGCGGGAATCTGCCCTCCCGAGTCTCGCGCACCACGAGGTCGATCGCCTGCAGCGGGCTGTAGACTCCGTCCCTTGACTGCAGGCCGAAGGTGGCGAGAAGCGTCGCGTCCCCGAACTTCCTGCCCCGGCTCCCCGGAGCGGATTGCAGGGGGAATGCGTCAGGCGGGATCACGCCGTGCAGTTTTGCGATGGCCTCGCACGCGGCGGCCGTGGAGGACGCTCCGGGAAGCGTCCTATGCCGGACAAGCAATTCCGCGATACCAAATGCTGGCTCGAGCCCGTCGGCTCCGATTGGGGTCGGGATTTCCATTGAATCTTGTGCGTGTCTCGGGCCTCGCGGTCCTACAAGGTGCCCTCCGATCTGAAATGAGTTTGGGGCGGAACGCCTCGAACGCGGGGCGAATGGCGGAACTTGCGGGGCCACTGTCGGGTGTGCTGGGCCATACCTGCACGCATCGCCGGCCTGCGAGGCGCCTTTTCGGCGACATCTGAGATTTGGCCATTGACGGCGAATCCATGGCGGCCCGCCCCGCCATTTCGGCGTTTCGTCCCATTCCCCTCCACGCCTGCGCAATTTTTGGCACGGTCCCCGGCTTCCGAGAGAGCCGTCCCGGACGGCCCTCCGGTTGCAAACCATAACCAACATGACCCAAAGCATACCCAACACCAAGACCCCAGACCGGACTCCGGCGGGCTCCCGCCCGGCAGCCGGACAGACAAAATTCCTCCTCCAGGCGCTCGCCTGTGCGGCTCTTCTCGCCTGCTCGGCGATCCAGGCCCACGCGCAGGGCTGCGTTGCGATCAAGCAGGTGGGAGGCGGCGGATCCCCCCTCGGTCCCGACGACGTCACCGCCGGGGCGACCGACAAATGGGACTTTTCCCTTTCCTACGAGCACTTCCGCTCCGACAAGGACTACACCGGTCCGTATTACAACGGCCAGCGCCAAACCCTGGGCAATTCCGTCATCAACGTCGTCGACCAGTTCGACGGAAGCTTGAGCTATGACATCGACGGCCGGGATTCCGTCTCGCTCGATATTCCCTATTTCGCGGCCACCCGCTCCCAACTCGACTATGCGAAGGTCCGATACAAGGTTGCGGCCCGGGGGATCGGCGACATCCGCGTCGCCGCCAACCGCTGGTTGGTCGACCCCGCAAAGAAGCCCATCGCGAATCTCCAGCTCGGCTTCGGCGTCAGCGTCCCGACGGGAACCTCCAACGCCAAGGCATGGGTGCCCACGGCAAACGGCCTTGTGCAGCAGAACGTCGACCAGTCGATCCAGCCCGGACAGGGCGGATGGGGCTACATCCTGCAGGGGCAGGGTTACCGGACGCTGACCGACACCACATCCCTCTACCTGACCGGCTTTTATCTTGCCACCCCCCAGGACGTGAACGGAACACGGACCACCCAGACGGTCGCCTCGGACAAAGCCAATATTTCGGTGGAGGACCAGTACCAGCTCCGCTGGGGCGTGAATCAGATTCTCACCCATTGCCGCGGCGGAGTTCTCTCCGGCAGCCTCGGCGGCCGCTGGGAGGGCGTCCCGGCGGACGACCTCATCGGCCGGAGCGACGGCTTCCGCCGCCCGGGCTACGTTCTTTCGATCGAGCCGGGTCTTGCCTACTCCCTGCCCCATGACTCGTTCTCGCTGAACGTTCCGATCGCCTGGTACCGGAACCGCACTCAGAGCTATCCGGACACGCTTACGGGAGCCCATGGAGACGCCTTTTTCGCCGATTTCCTGATAATCGCGGCCTACTCGCACAAGTGGTGACTTTTGGGTGACAGGGGAAGCGTAGGGGGTCATGACTGGGATGCCGGCATCGTCGAGATGCCGGCGTTCCGGACATGACCCCATCCCCCACCCCGCCGTGAGCACGAGCATCCTCGGCATCTCGGCGTTTTACCACGATTCGGCCGCGGCCCTGGTGGTCGACGGAAGGATCGTGGCCGCGGCCCAGGAGGAGCGTTTCAGCCGGAGGAAGCACGATCACGGTTTTCCGACCCGCGCGATCGACTACTGCCTTTCCGAGGCCGGCCTCGCGCCCGCCGCCCTCGACCACGTGGTCTTCTACGAGAAACCCCTCCTGAAATTTGAGCGCCTTCTCGAGACCTACCTGGCCACGGCTCCCGGGAGCTTCAGGTCCTTCCTCAAGGCGATGCCCCTTTGGTTCAACCAGAAGCTTCATCTCCCCCGCGAGATGGATGAGGGGCTGCGCCGCCAGTACCGCAAACGCTACTCCTTCGTCGAGCATCACGAGTCCCATGCCGCGAGCGCGTTCTTTCCCTCGCCCTTCGAGGAGGCCGCGATACTGACCATCGACGGAGTCGGGGAATGGGCGACGGCGAGCCTCGGGCTCGGCCGGGGTCCGTCCCTTGCACTTTCCCACGAGCTCCACTTTCCCCACTCCGTGGGGCTCCTCTACTCGGCCTTCACCTATTTCTGCGGATTCAAGGTCAATTCCGGAGAGTACAAGCTCATGGGGCTGGCTCCGTACGGATCGCCGGTCTACGCCGACCTGATCCTCGGCAAGCTTGTTGACCTGCGCGAGGACGGCTCCTTCCGCCTCGATCTCTCCTACTTCAACTTCTGCCAGGGCCTGACGATGACGTCGGCCAGGTTTGATCGGCTCTTCTCGGGCCCCCCGCGGGTCGCCGGTTCGCCGATCACGCGCAGGGAGCTCGACCTCGCAGCCTCCGTGCAAAGGGTCGTGGAGATCATCGTCGGCAGGATGGCCTCGCACCTCCACCGGCTGACCGGTTCGGAAAACCTGTGCCTGGCGGGCGGAGTCGCCCTCAATTGCGTCAACAATGGCCGCCTGCTCCGGGAATCGCCATTCCGAAGGATATGGATCCAGCCGGCGGCGGGCGATGCGGGCGGCGCCCTCGGCGCCGCCCTGTTCGTCTGGCACCAGCTCCTTGGCAATGCCCGTGTGGTGGCCGCGGGGGACAGCCAGGAAGGCTCGCTCCTCGGGCCGGAATTCTCCGACTCCGAAATCGAGGCCGTCCTTCGGGAGGAGTCCGCAGTGTACAGCCGATTCGCCGACGCGGAGGCCCTTTGCGCCGAGTTGGCGGGACTCATTGCCGAGGGCAAGGTGGTCGGATGGGTCCAGGGGCGCATGGAGTTCGGGCCGCGCAGCCTTGGCAGCCGGAGCATCCTGGGCGACGCCCGGAATCCCGGGATGCAGCGGACGATGAACATGAAGATAAAGCTCCGGGAGTCCTTCCGCCCCTTCGCACCGGCCGTCCTGCGCGAGCGGGCTCGAGAGTTCTTCAAGCTGGAGCCCGCGGAGGAGAGCCCGTACATGCTCCTGGTCGCTCCCGTCAGGGACGAACGGCGCCTCCCCTGCGCCGACGGCGCGGCCACCGGGCTCGAGAGTGTGAACGAGGTCCGGTCGGACATCCCGGCCGTCACCCATGTGGACTATTCGGCGAGGGTGCAGACCGTGGACAAGGAGCGCCAGCCGGGCCTGTACCGGCTTCTCAAGGCCTTTGAGCGCCAAACCGGCTGCCCTGTGATGATCAACACGAGCTTCAACATCCGCGGTGAGCCTGTCGTGTGCGGCGCTGGGGACGCGTACCGCTGCTTCGCCTCCACGGAGATGGACGCCCTGGCCATCGGCTCCTTTCTGCTGCTGAAGGCACTCCAGCCGGCCGACCGCATGGCCGCCGATCGCGCCGGATATCTCGCGGCCTACGGGGAGGATTGACGCATGAGCCTGATACGCCTGAACAGGCGCCCGACGAGGGGCGCCCTCCGCACCTTCGGATTCCTGTGCCTCCCCTTCCTGCTGGCGCTGGGCTGGATCGCCTGGAGAAAGGGCGACCAGGGGCTTGCCGTGACGGAGGTTTCTGCCGGCGGGATCGCCGCGGGTCTTGCCGTGTTCGAGCCCGGGCTGTTGCGCTGGGCCTATCTGGCGGCAATCTACGCGGGTTTCCCGATTGGCTTCGCCGCATCCTACGTCATCCTGACCGCCGTGTACTTCCTGATCCTCACCCCTGTCGGCCTCGCGCTCCGGGCCTTCGGGCGCGATCCCCTGAGCCGGAAATGGGACGCCCGACTGCGGAGTTACTGGAAGAAACGCCCGGAATCCAGGCCCGGCTCCGACTATTACAATCAGAGCTGACATGGGGGACGACGATTCATTCAGCGGGCGGGCCGGCGGGAAGCGGCGGGGCTTCCTCGCCGAGTTCCTTCACTTTGCCGCGCACAACAAGAAGTGGTGGCTGGCGCCGATCCTCATCCTGCTGCTGCTGCTCGGGATCCTCGTGCTCGCCGGCGGGACCGGCGCGGCGCCCTTCATCTACTCGCTGTTCTGACCGCGGGGGCGGAGCCTGCGAATTTCCTCAGGTATTTCAAAGCGACCTCGAAATCCCTCGGGAGCGGGGCTCGCGCGGTCACTGAGGCCGTGGTGACGGGATGGGCGAACGTCAGCTCGCTCGCATGCAGCGCAAGGCGGCCGATCAGGGGCCGTTCCTCGTCGCGGCCCTTGTACCGGCGTTTGAGGCCCGAGAGCAGCAGGACTTCGTCGGGATCGCCGTAAAAGGGGTCGTTGAGAACGGGGGCCCCGGCCGCCGCGAGATGCACACGGATCTGGTGGGTGCGTCCGGTGAGGGGCCGGCACTCGAGAAGTGCGTGGCGCCCGAATCTCTCGAGCACCCTGAAGTCGGTGCGGCTCGCCTTGCCTCCCCGCTTGCGAAACACCCGCATCCGCCCCGGCCGCGCGTCGTCCTCGCCAAGCGCGAGTTCCATCGCGAATTCGTCGGGTAGGCCGCCGTCGGGGGCGCGCACGGGCTCGACCACCTTCATCACCCGGTCGGCCGGAAGGACGACCACAAGCGCCAGGTAGGTCTTGCCCACCGTTTTCGACTGGAACTGGCCGGTGAGCGAGTCCAGGGCGGCCTTTGTCTTGGCGCACAGCAGCACGCCGCTGGTGCCCGCATCCAGCCTGTGGATGTTCGCCACATGGCGCCCCAGCCTCTCGTGCACAAGGTCCATCAGGTTCTCCCTCGCCTTGTCCCAGCGGTCCGGAGCGACCAACAGTCCGCTTGGCTTGTCGAAGGCGATCACGGTGTCGTCCTCATGGATCACGGGCGGTAGGGGCATGCGTCTTGGGTATCGGGGTTTGGCGCCCTCCTGTCAGCACCCGAAATGTCGCCCGACATCTCTGCGCATTTTTTGCTCCGATCTTTGACCCGTTTGGCATGGGCGATGCTGCCTTTGGCGGAGTGCCATCCAAGCAGGGTATTGGGAGGCGCATACCCGGCCGAGAGGCCGGATCAGAAAAGTGGGGCCGGCGTTAAGGGGTTATCGCCGGCCCCTTTTTGTTTCATTTATTTAACACACCCGCCGCCGGACGTGCGCGCCCCGCGGGCCGCAACTGCGAAAATCGTTCAGGGTTAACGATCTTTTGACGCATTGCTCCGGGCATTTAACTACCCCGTTCCGGACCGTGGTATATCGTGTGCTTACACCTGACTCGCACTATGAAATCCTACGAAATCGCCCAGATCGTCATCTTCTTCGGGCTTGGAATCGCGCTGACGCCCGTCGTCGGCCGGTTCATGGCCAAGGTCTTCCAGGGGCAGAGGACCTTCCTGCATCCCCTCCTTGGTTCCGTCGAGAAATGGATCTACAGGCTCACGGGAATCGACCCGGCGGCCGAGATGTCCTGGCTCACCTACCTGTGGGCCGTCGTCATCTTCACGACGGTGGGCTTCGTCTCCCTCATGGCGATCCTGATGACCCAGCAGTGGCTCCCGTTCAACCCGCAGGCCTTTCCCAACCTGTCGTGGCACCTGGCCTTCAACACCGCGTGGAGCTTCACCTGCAACGCCGACTGGCAGTCGTACGCCGGCGAGGCCGTGATGAGCAATTTCACCCAGACGGTAGGCCTGTCGGTCCACCAGTTCCTGAGCGGTGCGGCCGGCATCGCCATCCTGGCCGCCGTCGCGCGCGCCCTCAAACGGGCCTCGACGAAGTCCATCGGCAACTTCTGGGCCGACCTCACCCGGTGCACACTCTATATTGTCATCCCGCTCTCCGTCCTCTGGGCGATTCCCCTCATGTGGCAGGGCGTGCCTGAGACCTGGAAGGCCTATCCGACGGCCGGCCTGGTGGAGCCGTACACGACCCAGGTCCAGAAGACGGACGCGAGCGGGAATGTGGTGAACGGACCCGACGGCAAGCCGGTCATGGTCGACCAGCGCGTGGAGACCCAGCAGATACCCATCGGCCCCGTCGCCTCGTTTGAATCCTGCAAGCAGATCTTCACCAACGGAGGCGGCTGGTACGGCGTCAACAGCGCACACCCCCTGGAAAATCCGACCCCTCTGTCGGACTTCATCGAGATGCTGGCCATCATCGTCGTGCCAATGGCCCAGGTCTACATGTTTGGGCTGATGGTCGCCAACAAGCGCCACGCCTGGACGCTCTACTCCGTCATGCTGGCCCTTTACGTGGTCTCGCTGGGCGTGGCCCTCTACGCGGAGAACCAGCCCAACCCCGTCGTCAGCAACCTGGCGCCGCTCATGGAGGGCAAGGAGCAGAGGTTCGGCGTCATGAACAGCGTGCTCTGGGGAATATCCTGTACCGCCATCGACAACGGATCTGTGAACTCCATGCACGACAGCTGGACGCCCATCGCCGGCATGATGCCGATGTGGAACATCCTGGTCGGCGAGATGCTCTTCGGCGGCGTCGGATGCGGCATGTACTGCATGCTCTTCCACGTGCTGATCACGGTGTTCATCGCGGGCCTGATGATCGGGCGAACTCCCGAGTACCTCGGTAAGAAGCTGGGGGCCTGGGAGGCGACCTGGGCGGTGATCGGCGTCCTCGGGCCCAACGCCGCCTGCCTGATCCCGGCGGCGCTGTCGTGCGTCGTGCCCTCGGCCCTGGCGAGCCTGGGAAACAACGGGCCGCATGGCTTCAGCGAGATCCTGTACGCCTTCGGCGAGGCCGCCAACAACAACGGCAGCGCCTTCGCCGGACTGAACGCGAACATTCCCTGGTATGACGTGGCGCTCGGCATCTCCATCATCGTCGGCCGCTTCGCGCCGATCGCCGCCGCGCTGGCGATCGCGGGACACCTCGCCCTGAAAAAGACGGCGGAGGTCTCGCCCGGCACGCTGCCCACCCACGGGTGGACCTTCGGCCTCACGCTCACCGGCGTCATCGTCGTCGTCGCCGCCCTCACCTTCTTCCCCGCCCTCTGCCTGGGGCCGCTTGTCGAGCACGGGCTCATGCAGGCCGGCCGCACATTCTGAACCAAACCGGAGAATTCAAGACATGAGCGCAAAAATTGACACCAACTACTCGTCCCTGGTCCGCCAGGCCGTGATCGACTCGTTCAAGAAGCTTCATCCGCGGGACGAGATCAAGAACCTGGTCATGTTCGTCGTCTGGGTCGGCTCGATCTGGACCACGGTCATCCTGTTCCTGCCGCATCAGTGCAATTCATTCAACGTGCAGATCTGCGTGTGGCTCTGGTTCACCTGCCTTTTCGCCAATTTCGCAGAGGCGATGGCCGAGGGCCGCGGCAAGGCCCACGCCGACGCCCTGCGCAGGATGCGCACCAAGACGATGGCCAAGAAGCTCGTGGACGGCAGGGAGGTCTCCGTCGCCAGCAACGAGCTGAAGATCGGCGACCGGTTCGTCTGCATCGCCGGCGATCTGATCGCCAACGACGGCGAGGTGGTCGAGGGCATCGCCACCGTGGACGAGTCCGCCATCACCGGCGAGTCGGCGCCCGTCGTCCGCGAAAGCGGCGGCGACCGCAGCGCGGTCACGGGGGGCACCCGCGTGACCAGCGACAGGATCGTGGTCCGGGTGACGGCCGAGGAGGGCAACTCGTTCCTCGACAGGATGATCTCCATGATCGAGGGCGCGCGCCGCCAGAAGACGCCCAACGAGATCGCGCTCAACATCGTGCTCGTGAGCCTGACGGCGCTCTTCATCGTGGTCGTCTTCACGCTCCCTCCGTTCGCGAAGTACAACGAGGCGCAGGCGAACCAGAAGGAGGTCGTCCTCACCTCGATCCCGGTGCTGCTCGCGCTGATCGTCTGCCTTATCCCGACGACGATCGGCGGCCTGCTGAGCGCGATTGGCATCGCCGGCATCGACCGGTTGATGCGCCGCAACGTCCTGGCGACGAGCGGCCGCGCGGTCGAGGCGGCGGGCGACGTCGACGTGCTTCTTCTGGACAAGACCGGCACCATCACGCTCGGCAACCGCATGGCCACGGAGTTCGTGCCGGCGCCCGGCGTTACCGTCGAGGAACTGGCGAGTGCGGCCCAGCTCTCGTCGCTCGCCGACGAAACCCCCGAGGGCCGTTCGATCGTGACGCTCGCCAAGGACAAGTACGGCCTCCGGGGCCGCGACGTGGCCGATGCGCGCGCCACGTTCGTCCCGTTCACCGCCCAGACCCGGATGAGCGGGATGGACTTCGGCGACGGTCACGGGGGCGTCACCCGCCGGATCCGCAAGGGGGCGTCCGAGTCGATCTTCACCTTCGTCGCGGCCCAGGGGGGCAACACTCCCGCCGCGGTCGCGGCAAAGGTTGATGAGATCGCCCGCCAGGGCGCGACTCCCCTCGTGGTGGCCGACGACGCGCGGGTGCTGGGCGTCATCAACCTCAAGGACGTCGTCAAGGGCGGCATCAAGGAGCGCTTCGCGCAGCTGAGGAAGATGGGCATCAAGACTATCATGGTGACCGGCGACAACCAGCTCACGGCGACTGCGATCGCCGCCGAGGCGGGGGTCGACGATTTCATCGCCCAGGCCAAACCAGAGGACAAGCTGGCCCGCATCCGCAAGGAGCAGGAGGGCGGCAAGCTTATCGCCATGATCGGCGACGGCACCAACGACGCCCCGGCCCTCGCCCAGGCCGACGTCGGCGTCGCCATGAACACGGGGACCCAGGCCGCCCGCGAGGCCGGCAACATGGTGGACCTCGACAGCAACCCGACCAAGCTCATCGAGGTCGTGGAGATCGGGAAGCAGCTGCTGATGACGCGCGGCGCGCTGACGACGTTCAGCATAGCCAACGACGTCTCGAAGTACTTCGCAATCCTGCCGGCCATGTTCGGGCTCCTGTATGCGCTCAAGCCCGGCGGCTTCGGCCCGCTCAACACCTACAACATCATGTTCCTGCATTCGCCGCAGAGCGCGATCCTCAGCGCCGTGATCTTCAACGCGCTGGTCATCGTCGCGCTGATCCCGCTGGCCCTCAAGGGGGTGAAGTACCAGCCGCTCGGCGCCGCCGTCATCCTGCGCAGGAACATGCTCATCTACGGCCTGGGCGGCATCATCGTGCCGTTCATCTTCATCAAGCTCATCGACATCCTCCTCGTGGCGATTCACCTCGCCCCCTGATCGGAACCCGGAAAGGAAAACCACCATGTTAAAACTCACACTCCAATCCATCAGGCAGCTCGTTGTCTGGACATTGATCACAGGCGGCCTCTACCCCCTGGCCATGACCCTTGTGGCCCATGTCGCCTTTCCCGACCAGGCCGAGGGCAGCCTCGTCATGCGCGACGGAAAGCTCGTCGGGTCGGCGCTCATAGCGCAGCAGTTCCAGGGCCCGAAATATTTCTGGCCGCGGCCCTCGGCCGGCACCTATGCGACCGTGCCGTCCGGGGCGAGCAACCTCGGGCCCACGAGCGCGCAGCTCCAGACGAATGTGAACAACAACCTCGCGGCACTGCGCACCGCCCATCACCTCGCGGCCGACGCGCCCGTCCCGTCGGACCTTGTCTTCACCTCGGCCAGCGGAGTCGATCCCCACATCAGCCCGGAGGCGGCGCGCTTCCAGGTCTCGCGCGTTGCCGCCGCCCGCGGCCTGGCTGAGGACAAGGTCGCAGCCCTGGTCGAGGCGCACATCGAGCCCCTGCAGTGGGGCTTTCTCGGCGAGCCCAGGGTCAATGTGCTACTCCTCAACCTGGCGTTGGACGAGATCGATCCCGCCAAGAAGTAGGACTGCCGGAGCCGGGTCGGCCGCAGGCCGGGGCTCCGACGCAGGCTACCCGGGTCATGAGCCCGCTTCCCACCTCCCTCCCCGCAACGCCCGGCCTGCTCGGCCTGGCGTTCAGGGAATCGCTGTTGAAGCTCGCCCCGGGGCGGCTCCGGCATAACCCCGCGGTCTTTGCGACGGCTGCAGTGGCGGCGATCGCCGCGGGAGCCGCGGCCGCCGGCCACGCCCGGGCCTTCACCGTGGTGGCCGCGGCCGGGTTATGGCTTCTGGTCCTCCTCGCCAACTTCCTCGAGGCCCTGGCCGAGGCTCGCGGCCGGGCCCGTGCGGCCGGGCTTCTCCGCGCCCCCGCCCGCCTGTTCGCCCGCCGCCTCAGGAACGATCTCGAGGAAAGGGTGCCCGCCTCGGAGCTGGCGAGGGACGACATGATCGTATGCGAGGCCGGGGACACCATCCCCGCCGACGGGGAGGTGATCGAGGGAATCGCCAGCGTCGACGAGTCGGCCATCACCGGGGAGTCGGCGCTGGTCATTCGCGAGAGCGGCTCGCGATGCAGCGCCGTGACGGGCGGCACGCTCGTCCTGGCCAACAGGATCGTGGTGCGGGTGACGGCGGAACCCGGCGGGGGCTTTCTCGACCATCTGGCCGGCCTCGTTGAGGCGCCGAAGCCCGAGCCGGTCTCCCCGGCCGTCAGGCGTGGAATGATCCTTGCGCTGGCCGCCGGGATCGGCGCCGTGTTCGCCTTCCACGCCAGTCATCTGCCGCTGTTTGCGGCGGCCGCCCTCGCCGCCGCCCTCCTGCCGACCACGCTGGCCGGGCTCGGCCGGACCATCGACCTGCGGGGCATCGACCTGCTGGTGCGCCGAAACGTGATTCCGTCGTCGACCCGGGCCGTGGACGCTGCGGGCCGGATAGACCTGCTGGTCCTCGACCGAACGGGGACGGTCACGCAGGGCGACCGCCGTGTCACGGAATTCCTGCCTGCGCCCGGTGTGCAGGCCGACAGGCTGGCGGAGGCGGCGCAGCTCGCCTCGCTCTCGGACGAGACGCCGGAGGGGCGGGGGATCGTGGTGTTCGCCAAGTCAAGATTCGGCCTGCGGCCCCGCGAGGTGACGACGGTGGGGGCCACCTACATTCCCTTCAACATCCAGACCCGGATGAGCGGCGTGGACCTCCTTCCCAACGGCAGCCGGCCCGCCCGCCGCATACGCAAGGGGGACGCCTCGACGATCAAGGCGTGGCTCGAGCATCAGAAGGGTGTCTTTCCTCCGGAGATCGCGTTCTCGGTGGAGAGGATCTCGCGCGCCGGCGGCACGCCGCTGGTGGTCGCCGAAAACCGCGTTGCGCTCGGCATAGCCCACCTGGAGGACGCACTGAAGGGGGGCGCCAAGGAACGCTTCTCAGAGCTGCGGCGCCTGGGCGTCCGGTCGGTCATGATGACGGGCGACAATCCGCTCGCGGCTGCGGCGGTCGCGGCCGAGTCCGGCGTCGACGACTATGTGGCCCAGGCGACTCCGGCCACGAAGCTCGGGCGCATCCGCGAGGAGCAGGCCGCCGGTCGCATTGTGGCCATGGTGGGCAACGGGACAAGCGACGCCCCCGCCCTGGCCCAGGCCGACGTCGGCGTCTCGATGAATTCCGGATCCCAGGCGGCGCGCGAGGCCGGCAACATGATCGACTTGGACAGCAACCCGATGAAGCTGATCGAGATCGTCAGGATCGGACGGCGGTTTGCCGGGGCCCGGAGCGCCCTCCGGATCTTCTCCCTTGCCGGCGACGCGGCCAAATACGCCGTGGTTTTGCCGGCCGTGGCCGCGGGATCCGGCCTCGGCCTTTGGCCGGGCCTGAACGTTCTCGGCCTTCGCTCGCCGCTGTCGGCGATCCTCAGCGCCATCCTGGTGAACGTTGTCGCGCTGGCGGTTTTCCTCGCGCTTTCGGGGACCACGGCGACGGACACCGCGCGAAGCCCATCCAGGTCCGGGGCCCGCAACCTTCTGCTTTTCGGAGGATGCGGCGCGATCGCCGCCGCGGCCGGGATCAAGGCTTTCGACATCATCCTCTCGGGTCTCCAGCTTCCGTGAATCCGCGCCGCACAAGAGCGCTCTTCGCGGGCGGAAATCCCGTTTTGAATCGCCACCCGGCGGGGCGCGTTCATCCTCCATGGGCGTTGTAGCGCAGCACACACCATGGCCGATTCACGTCCCGATCCCGACGCGCTTCTGGCGTCCCTCCAGTACGAGGAGGCCCGCATCCAGCGCGGACGGCTCAAGGTGTTCTTCGGCATGTGTCCCGGCGTGGGCAAGACGTTCGCCATGCTTCGGGCTGCGCAAAAGGAAATACACGACGGGTTGGAAGCCGTCGTGGGCGTCGTTGAAACCCACGGCCGGGCCGAAACCGAGGCGCTGCTTGCGGGGCTGCCAGTGGTGCCCCGCAAGCAGATCGCCTACCGCGGGGTCACACTCACGGAGATGGACCTCGAGGGCATCCTTGCCCGCCGCCCCCCCCTGGTGCTGGTCGACGAATTCGCGCACACGAACGCCCCTGGATCCCGCCACGCCAAGCGCTGGCAGGACGTCGTCGAGCTCATCGAGGCCGGCATCAATGTCTACACCACGCTCAATGTGCAGCATCTCGAGTCGAGGGCGGACGCCGTTCGCCAGATCACCGGCGCCCCCGTCCACGAGACGGTGCCGGATTCGGTCCTGGATCTTGCGGACGAGCTCGAGCTGGTCGATCTCACGCCCGAGGCGCTGCTCGAGCGCCTGAGCGAGGGCAAGGTCTACATCGGCGACCGCGCCGCCGCCGCCCAGGAGAATTTCTTCAAGGAGGCCCACCTGACGGCGCTGCGCGAGCTGGCCCTGCGCTTCACGGCCGAACGCGTCGACCGGCAGCTGCGGCGCATGAACATCGGCACGGTGCGCCGCACCGTCTGGAGAAGCGGCGAGCGCCTCCTGGTCGCCGTCGGGCCCAGCCCTTTTTCCACACAGCTCGTGCGCTGGACGCGCCGGCTGGCCGCCGCACTCGGCGCCCCGTGGGTGGCGCTGTATGTCGAGCCCTCCAAGCCCCTTTCCCCCGACGCGCAGCGGCTCCTCGACAAGAACCTGGCCCTGGCGCGCGAGCTCGGCGCAGAAATCGTCCTCACCCACGATGACGACGTCGCGGCGGCCCTGGTGAGGATCGCGCTGCTGCAGAACGCCACCCAGATCGTGGTCGGCAAGCCCCGCGGCCGCAGCCTGTTCGGCTCGCTGTTCGGGGGGACCCTGGTCGACAGGCTTCTCCAGCTCGGGGGAGCCATCGACATCTGCGTGGTTCCCGGCGAGGAGAGGAAGAAGCACAGGTTCCGGCCCGACTGGGCTGTCCAGTCCTCCGCTCCGGAATACATCGCGGCCCTGGTCACTGTCGCGGTGGTCACCCTGGCCTCCTGGTTCCTGGACGGAGTGATCAGTTACCGGTCCGTCGGCCTCATCTACCTCCTCGTCGTGATCGTGCTCGGCCTGCGCATCGGCCGGGGCCCGGTGCTGTTCGCCGGCATCCTGGCGGCGTCGGCATGGGATTATTTCTTCATCCCCCCCCGCTTCACCTTCGTGATCGAGTCGCTCGAGGACATGATGGTGTACGCCGCGACCATCGGCGCCGCCCTCGTGGCCGGCCAGCTGACCGCAAGGATCCGTGCCCAGGGCCGGAACGAGAGGCTGCGCGAGGAGCGGGCGACCGCCCTCTTCCAGCTCACCAGGGCTCTGGCCGAGGCTAAGACACTCGACGAGGGCGTTTTCGCGGCCCTCAGGCAGGCCGACGAGCTGTTTTCCGTCCAGACTTCGCTGGCCCTGGCAGACGAGGCGGCAGGGGGCCTGTCGCCGCATTTCGCCGGCTCCTATCCGCTAGACGAGCGCGAGCGCGGCGTTGCGGAGTGGGCTTTCAGCAACAGGCGACGGGCCGGCCGCTTCACGGACACGCTTCCCGGGAGCGTTGGATACTATGTGCCGCTGGTGCGGGACGAGCGGGCTGTCGGGGTGCTCGGGGTGAAGGCCCCAAAGGAAAGCGACCTCACCCTTGCCCAGCGGGACCTCATCGACGTCTTTGCCCGCCAGCTCGCCCTGATCGTGGAACGTGAGCAGCTCCGCGAGGTCGGCGACCGCGAAAAGCTCCTCGCCGAGTCCGAAAAGCTCCATCGGGCGCTTCTCGACAGCGTGTCGCACGAGCTCCGGACGCCGCTGGCCGTCATCACCGGGGCGCTCGAAACGCTCGGCTCCCCGCTGTCCGGCGAATCGGACGCGCTCCTCGCCGAGATGCGCACGGCAGCCCGCCGCCTGAACCGACTCGTCGGCAATCTCCTCGACCAGACCCGGCTGGAGTCCGGCACCCTGAAGCCCCGCCTTGACTGGTGCGATCCCCACGACCTGGTGAACGCCGCGGTGGCGGGAGTCCAGGATGCCCTGGCCGGCAGGCCCTTTGAAGTGGCGATACCCGACGATATGCCGCCCATTCGCGCCGACTTCGGGCTGATGGAACAGGTGTTGGCCAACTTATTGATCAACGCTGCTTTGCACACTCCTGAGGGCTCCGCAATATTCCTCGCCGCAGGCATCGAGAGCGGCGGCAGGAGGGCCTATTTCACGGTGGCCGACCGCGGCCCCGGCTTTCCCCCTGCGATGCGCGAACGCCTTTTCAAGAAATTCGAGCGCGGCGACGCCGCCAAGGCCGGTGGGCTCGGCCTGGGCCTCTCGATTGTGCGCGGCTTTGTGGCGGCCCAGAGTGGGGAGATCGTCCTGGGCCCCAACCCCGGAGGCGGCGCGGTGTTTACGATTTACCTTCCGCACGTTGCGCCGCAGACTCCTCCCCCGGAATGACGACACCAGCGCAGCAGACTGTCCTTGTCATCGACGACGAAGTGCAGATCCGCAGATTTCTCCACCTGACCCTGGAAGCGGCGGGCTACCGCGTTCACGAGGCCGACACCGGCCAGCTCGGCCTGGGAGAGGCGGCGGCGTGCCAGCCCGACGGCATCGTGCTCGACCTTGGACTCCCCGACCTCGATGGGATCAGCGTACTGCGGCGCCTTCGCGAGTGGGCCCAGACGCCCGTCCTTGTCCTCACGGTGCGCGATTCGGAGGAGCAGAAGATCGCGGCGCTCGACGCGGGCGCCGACGACTATCTCACCAAACCCTTCAGCGGCCGCGAGCTGCTGGCAAGGCTGAGGGCGATCCTGCGCCGTTCTCAGCATGCGCATGAGCCGGCGATGGTTGCCTTCGGCGACATCGAGGTCGATCTCGCCGCCCGGATCGTGCGCAGGGCCGGAGCCGAGGTGAAGCTCACGGCGAAGGAATATGCCCTGCTCCGGCTGCTTGTGCAGCACAGGGGACGCGTCGTCATCCATCGCCAGATCCTTCGCGAACTTTGGGGACCCCATGCCGAGGAGAGCACCCACTACCTTCGGGTGCAGATGACCCACCTGAGAAAGAAGCTCGAGGCCGATCCGCACCAGCCGAAGCACCTCAAGACGGAGGCCGGCATCGGCTACCGCCTTGTGGAAACCTGAAACATCGCCTCACCCGCCGCCCGGGCCGGGCCCCAGCCAGGCGAGTATCTTTTTTTCATATTTTGGCTCGGCCATCGAACCGATTTTCCTGTCGCGGATGATGCCGTCGCGGTCGATGATGAAGGTCGTCGGGTAGGCGTCGATCCCCCCGAAGGCATTCACCAGGTCGTCGTTGCCCATCACGACCGTATAGTTGAGCCCGTGCCGGGTCGAAAACAGCCTCACCGCCTCCGGGCCCTCGTCGTCGAGCGAGACTCCGATGATGACCAGGCCCTCGTTCCCGTACTTCCTCTGGAGGTCCACGTAGCCGGGCAGTTCCGTGCGGCAGGGAACGCACCAGGTGGCCCAGAAGTCCAGGACCACGACCTTGCCCTTGAACTGGTCGGAGCGGACGACATTGCCGTTGAGATCCCTTGCGCTCCACGCCGGGGCGGGTCCGAGGACGGGCGTCGCCAGGGCTACAATTGCGGGGAACTGAGTCTTGGGGTCGCAGCCTGTGAGGCAGGCCACGGCTGCGGAAAGCACGGGCAGTAAGCGGGAGAATCTCATCCACAACGATGCTAGCCTCCGCGGAGCTGCTTGGCAAACCCGCGCTCGCGTTGGGGCGGCGTCCCGATCCGGCTACCGGTCGAAGGGATTCCCCGGCCGCAGTTCAGGGACTGCTGAGCTCCGCCAGGTCGATGCTGAGCGTTGCGATGAATTTCTTCATCGCCGGGGTGAAAACGCGCCCCTTGCGGTGCAGAATGGCGAGCGGGCGGGTGAAGTCCTTGTCGCGGAAGGAGAGCACGGCCAGAGTTCCCTGCTTGGCCTCCTGCAGCACCGTGGCCTGCGGAACGATGGCAATTCCATGGTCGACCTCCACTGCGCGCTTCACGGTCTCTATGTTGTCGAACTCCATGATGGGCTCGATCTCTATCTTGTTGTCCCTGAATATCTGGTCGATCGCCTTGCGCGTCGGGATATCGGGGTCGAACCCGATGAATTTCTGGCCGGTGAGGTCGCTGACCTCTATCACGCCCTTCTTGACCAAGGGGTGCTGGGGATGGGTGATGACCACCAGGTGGTCGTCCCGGAAGGGTATCATGTCGAGCTGGCGCATCTTGACCGGGAACGCCACCAGGCCGAAATCGACGGCGTTGTGCAGGATGTCCTCGTAGACGAGATTTGACCTGCGGTATTCCACCCGCACGTTCACGGAGGGGAAATCGTGCAGGAAGCGCTTGATGTAGGCCGGGAGCTCATGGAGGCCTATGGAATACACCGTGGAGATGCGGATGGTCCCGCTGATCACCTTCTTCATCTCCTGCAGTTCGGAGAGAAGGCTCTCATAGGTGTGGAGCATCTCCTTGGCCAGCTCGTAGACCCTGTGCCCCTCCCGCGTGAGCTGAAACTGCTTCTGGCTCCGGTCGATGATGAGCGTCTTGAAATGGCGCTCCATCGCCCTCGCCTGCTGGCTCACCGCAGACTGGGTGATTCCGTTGAGTTTGGCGGATTTCGAGAAGCTCTTTGTCTCGACCAGATCCGCGAAGATTTTGAGGTTCTCAATTTGCATGATTCCGGCTTTCAAGCTAGCCAGACTCGACGCACGGTAAACGATTAATTAGATTTTCTAACGGATAAGACAAGAAATGCGCAAATGTTCCTAATATATGAGGACTTCTCACGCCGTGCGGATGCTGTCAGGGCCCGGATCGCCGAGGCCTGCGACCGGGCGGGCCGGCGCCCCGGGGAGGTGGAATTGCTCGCGGTCACAAAGACGCAGCCTCCGGCCGCGGTCGAGTATGCGGCCAGGTACGGCCTCAGGGCGGTCGGGGAAAATCGCGTCCAAGAGGGCGTCGAGAAGCGGTCCCAGGCGGCCGGGGCGGTTGCCTGGGAGCTGATCGGCCACCTTCAGTCCAACAAGGCAGGCCTTGCAGCCGGGAATTTCGACAGGGTGCAGAGCGTGGACAGCTTGAAATTGCTCGATGTCCTCGCCAGGGCCGCAATCCGGGCGGGAAAGGTCCTGCCGGTCCTCCTCCAGGTGAACGCCGGCGCCGACCCCGCCAAGTTCGGCGCCGACCCCGCCGACGCGCCCTCCCTCCTCGAGGCGGCCCTAACGCTTCCCAGCCTGCGGGTTGACGGGCTGATGGCCATCGCCCCGCTCTCGCGGGATCCGTCGGTGGCGAGGCGCTGCTTCGAGAACCTTCGCGGGATCCGCGATCGCCTGGCGGCGCAGTCCGGCACCTCCCTTTCCGTCCTGTCCATGGGCATGAGCGGTGACATGGGGGAGGCAATCGCCGCGGGAAGCACGCAGATCCGGATCGGCTCGGCCCTTTACGGCGAGCGCCCCCGTCCATGAGCGACCTCGTCCTCAAGCTCGCGGACTTGGAGTCGTGGTCCTTTTCCGGGACGGCGCTCGCGGTGCTCGGCCACCCCATAGGTCACTCGCTCAGCCCTGCGATGCACAACGCCGCGCTTGCCATGCTCGCGGCCGCCGACAGCCGCTTCTCCTCATGGAGGTACTTCCGGTTCGACATCGACCCCGCCGATCTCCCGGCGGCGCTCCCCCTGCTCCACGCCCGGGGCTTCCTCGGCGTGAACCTCACGGTGCCTCACAAGGTGATCGCCGCAGGGCTGCTCGCCGAGGTCGACGACGGGGCCCGGCCGGTCGGGGCGTTCAACACGCTGGTTCGGGCCGCCGCGGGATGGCGGGGCTTCAACACCGACGGCTACGGATTGTCGGAAGGCGTGCGCGAGTCGCTTGGGCGCGACTTGGCGGGCGCCGACGTGCTTCTCCTCGGCGCGGGTGGGGCGGCGCGCGGGGCGGCGGTCGAATGCCTCAGGTCCGCCTGCTCTAGCCTTGCCATCGCCAATCGTTCGAGGCCGGGCCTCGACGCGCTCCTGGCCCTGCTCCGGCCCCTTGCCGGCTCCATCCCGGTGGGAGGACTTCTCGTCGAGGGGGGCCGGCCGGCGGCGCCTTCCGGCGGGATCCGTCCAGGGGCGCTCGTCATCAACGCCACGAGCGCGGGGCTCCGCCCCGACGAGCCACCCCCGGTCGACCTGGCGGCGCTTCCCCGTCCGTCGGGCGTCTACGACATGGTGTACAATCCCCCCAAGTCGCGGCTGCTCGAGCGGGCCGGCGCCCTGGGCCTCCCGTGCGCCAACGGGCTTTCCATGCTGGCCCACCAGGGGGCCCGGTCCCTCGAGCACTGGTCGGGCGTGCCGGCGGAGCGCACCGCGGCGGCGATGCTCGCCGCAGCACGGACAGCCGCGTTGCAGTTTGCCGGCGGAGCGGCAACATCCCCCAGGCAATGACCGGCCTGCTTGCCCAGACTTCAGCCGAGTGGCCCTGGTTCCTTCCGGCCGTGGCGTTCATCGTGGGCGCGTGCGTGGGCAGCTTCCTCAATGTCGTGATCTGCCGCGTGCCTGCGGGGGAGTCGGTGGTGTCGCCCGGGTCCCACTGCGCCTGCGGCTCCCCCATTGCCTGGCGCGACAACATTCCGATCGTGTCATGGCTCGTACTGCGCGGCCGGGCCCGCTGCTGCGGTCGGGCGTTCTCCGCGCGCTACGCCCTGGTCGAGCTCCTGACGGCCCTGCTCTTCCTCGCCTGCTGGGAGCTCTTCCCACCGGCCAAGGCGGTCTGCGGCATGGTCTTCCTCGGCGCGCTCCTTGCGGCCGCCTGCATAGACATCGAGCATATGATCATCCCGGATTCGCTCTCTGTCGGGCTGGGAGTCGCCGGCGTCATACTTTCGTTTCTCGTGCCCTCGCTTCACGGCCAGCAGAGCGCGTTCTATGCCCTCGACAGCATCCGATCCGGAGGGACAGGGCTCGCGGGGCTGCTCCTGGGCTCCGGGCTGGTGCTCTGGATCGCGTTGGTCGCCGAGGTTGTCCTGAAGAGGGAATCGATGGGTTTTGGCGACGTTAAATTCGCGGGGGCCATCGGTGCGTTCCTCGGATGGCAGGGCGCGGTGTTTGCGGTCTTCGGCGGCGCGATCGTCGGCAGCGCCTGGATCGCGCTCGCGCTCGCGTGGTCGATGGCGACGAAGCGCCGCCGGGTTTCGGAACCGGGCGCGTCCCGGGTCGGGCTGGGAGTGCGCGTCCCCTTTGGCCCCATGCTCGCCGCCGCGGCAGCCCTCTTTTTCCTTGGCGCCGACTCCTGGATGAACGCCTACGTGGCGAAGCTGGCCGGGATGTTCTGAGCGCCGTCGCTCGTCAGGGCGTGCAGGACGTCGGGGCGGGCGCCGAAACGCCCCTGGTAGGCTGAAGCCACGCTTTCGGCCTGGGTTTCGCCGAACCTGGCGGTGGTCACGGCCATGACCGCGCCGCCGAATCCGCCTCCCGTAAGCCTGGCGCCGTGCACCTCGGGAGTCGCTGCGAGCTTCTCGGCGAGAAAGTCGAGCTCGGGCGTGCTGTTCTCAAACAGAGTCTTGGAGCTCCGGTGCGAGGCCGTCAGCAGCCTGCCCACCGCGGCGAGGTCGCCCGAGCGCAGGGCGATGACGGCCGCGTCAACCCTCGCGATCTCGCCCACAACGTGCTGCGCCCGGTTGAAGAGCAGCGTGTCGGCCGCGGACAGCGAGCCGCCCTTCCGCGATGCGAACGCCGCCAGCATCTCGGGCTTCACGTCAGCCAGCAGGCCAGCCCCCAGCATCCGGGCGGCATCGAGGCATTCCCGGTTCCGCGCCGCGTACAGGCCGTCGACCAGGGCGTGTTTCGTGTGGGTGTTGAAGATCCAGAAATTTGCGCCGGCCGGCAGGGGCACCACGGAGAAGGACGGGCCGCGGCAGTCGATGAACACCAGGTGGTCCTTTCGTCCAAAGCCGGAAACCGCCTGGTCCAGAATCCCGCAGGGAACCCCCACAAAGCTGTTCTCAGCGCTCCGGCAGGCTTTCACCAGGGCCTCAAGGGCCGGGCGTTCGCCGGCGGCATCGAGGAACACCAGCCCGGACGCGAGTTCGAGGGCCGCGCTGCTGCTCAGCCCCGCGCCCACCGGCACATCGGACATTGCCAGGTAATCGAATCCCTCCGGCACCCGCCATCCGAACCGGACGAGGGCCTCGAGGACGCCGACCGGATAATTCGTCCAGGCGGCGGCTCCCGAATGCCTTGCAGGCGGCCCGGGGGGCAGGGTCACAATCCCGTCAAAACGGTCGCTCGCGAAGAGGCTCCGGCCATCCGTGCGGCGGGCGAGCCCCACCCAGACCGCCCGGTCGATGGAGGCGCCCAGGACGGTTCCCCCATTGTAATCGGTGTGGTTGCCGATGAACTCTATGCGCCCGGGGGCCCTGGCCAGGAATTCGGGTTGTCGACCGAAGGTGGCTTGGAATTTTTCGACGAAGGCGGCCTTCATTTTTGCCGCGTCGTGAGTCCCCGAAGTTCGCCCCCGGCCTTGAAGCGCACCGTCCTGAGGGCGGGGATATTCATCGGTTTACGGGTGTGCGGGTTGAATCCGCGGCGGGCGGGACGGGTCGCCACCGTGAAGGTGCCAAAGCCCACCAGCTGAACCTCCCGGTCTCGACTCAGGCCGCGCCTGACCGCAGCGAGGACGGCGTCGACAGCCCGCTCTGCAGCGGCCTTTGATGTGCCCGCACCCAGCTCCTTCTGTACTGCGTCAACCAAGGCGGCTTTATTCATCGAGCGGCATTCCGCTGCGAAAGAAGACAGGGGCCGGAGTCGGGTCAAACATGAATTCGTCCGCGGGCCCAATCGGTTGGAAAACTGAACGGAGTCATAACTGACCGGGCTCGATGGCCAATGCAGGGACGCCGTCCCCTGGGAAACCAAGGGGCGCATCCGGCCGGAGTTGGTCCAGGACAAGCATGGCGAGGCCGACAAGGCCGCCGCCGGATTCGTCCGGGGCACACGAGCGCAATTCCCCGGCCGCGCGGCCCTGCTGCCAAAGCGGGGCGGGCAGGGCCGGAGGGGAGCCCGGGCCTGCCACACGCAGGAGTCTTCTCCTTACCCGGCCGCGCGACTTGAGGCGCGCGACCACCTCCTGGCCAAGGTAACATCCCTTGGTCCCGGAAATCGCCTCGGACCCAAGGTTCGCCTCGTTGGGAAGATCGCCTGGGCCTGCATCGGCCGGCACGGCGGGAATGCCGGAAACTATGCGGAGACGTTCCATTTCCGGCGTCCCGATCTGCAAGCCGCCCGCAAGCCCCGCCAAGGCCGCCTCCCAAGCGGCGTCCGGCATCACCCACTCCCAGCTTTCACCGGACAGCCTCCTGCCGGCAAAGACTGCGCCCGGCCGGTCCTCGGCCCCCAGCCAGCCTTCGGCACCCTCGCCAATCAGCGCGGCGCCCGTCCATCCCAAGGTGAGATCCTCCACGGCGACATCATCGGCGACGATATAAGCCTCAAGCCGTCCGACAATGACCTGTGCGGCGGAAAAATAGCTGCCCACAAAGAATTCTGCATCCGTTTGGCCTCTAATGATAAAGCTATCAGCGAGCACCCTGCCCTTTTGATTCAGCCAGAGTCCATAGATTGCCCTGCCGGGCTGGGCCAGTCGGACGTCGTTGGTGAATTGACCCTGCAGGAACCCTGCTGCGTCCCCTCCGGTCACCCGCAGCCAGGCGGCGGGTTTCCATGCATGGAATCCAATCGATTTCGGAAGGATCATTTGTACAACATGGTGATGTAGAAATAGATAGTTTCACAGACTAAACTTTCTACATCTTCCTGTTGACGATGGCCCAAATCCGGCTACCTATCAACCCGTAAGACTTTTCCACTTCTCCCGCCTAGCGGGAGTTTTGGGGTAACTAAGAAAGCAAAGGCGGCCCGCTTAGGGGTAAGCGGGCCGCCACTTTTTTACCCAATTGCCTTGGCCGCAGGATGTGCCATGGATTTCGGCCCCCCATGCAAAAGACATCCGACATCAATGTCGTGGAGACGCGGGTCCTTCCGTCGCCGGCCGCCCTGCTCGAGGAGCTTCCCAAGACCGCCCCGCAAGCGGATTTCATTTCGCGCGCGAGGGGTGAGATCCACAGGATCATCTTTGGGGACGACAAGCGCTTTCTGCTGGTCGTCGGTCCCTGCTCCCTCCACGACCCCGAAGCCGGCTTGGACTATGCAAACCGCCTTGCAACTCTCGCCCGCGAGGTGTCCGACCGGGTGATGATTGTCATGCGGGTGTATTTTGAGAAGCCGCGAACCACCGTCGGTTGGAAGGGGTTGATCATGGATCCGCACCTCGACGGCTCGCACGATATCGCCGCCGGCCTCAGGCTCGCCCGCAACGTGCTGCGCCAGGTGGTCGACCTGGGGCTGCCCACGGCGACCGAGCTTCTGGATCCCATCACACCGCAGTACATCGCCGACCTCATCTGCTGGTCCGCGATCGGCGCGAGGACGGCCGAATCCCAGACGCATCGGCAGATGGCCTCGGGCCTGTCGATGCCCCTTGGCTTCAAGAACGGGACCGACGGATCGATCCAGACCGCGATCAACGCGATCAAGGCCGCGTCGCAGCCCCACACTTTCCTCGGCATCAACCTCGACGGCTCTGCTTCGGCCGTGGCGACCCGGGGCAACCCCAACTGCCACGTGGTGCTGCGCGGGGGCGGGGGCGGCCCCAACTATTCTCCGGAGCACATTGCCCAGACCGAGAAGCTCCTCGCCAAGGCCGGCCTGCCGCCCGCGATCCTCGTCGATTGTTCGCACGACAACTCCTCGAAGCAGCCGGCCCGCCAGCCCGAGGTCATGCGCGCCCTCCTCGCCCAGATCGCCTCGGGGAACAAGTCGGTCATCGGGGCCATGGTTGAAAGCAACCTGGAGGCGGGCAGCCAGCCGTTCCCCTCGGCCGGCGGGCTTCGCTACGGCGTTTCGATCACGGACGCCTGCATCGACTGGGATTCGACCGAATCGCTTGTCCGCGAGATCCGCGCCGCAGTCGGGCACCGGTTCCGCTGAAGGCATGCTCATCCTCCATGACCCGCAATGCGCCGGCTACCGCGGCGCGTCCTTCCTGCCCGAGAAGCCCGAGCGGGTGATTGCGACCGAGGCCCACCTGCGCGCGGCTAGGCCCGGCTGGACCTGGCGCACCCCGGGAATCGCGCCCGAGGAAATCATCCTCCTCGCCCATTCCCCGGAGCACCTGCGGCGCCTTGACGAGCCCCGCGACTTCGATCCCGACACCCCATGGTTTCCCGGGATTTCCGGCCACGCGCGACGCTCGGTCGGAGCGGCCGTCGAGGCGGCAAGGCACGCCGTCGAGACCGGCCGCCCCGCCTTCAGCCTGATGCGTCCTCCGGGGCACCACGCCTCGGCGGACACGGCCGGGGGATTCTGCTATTTGAACCAGGTTGCGGTCGCGGCGCTCGCGGCGCGGCGCGACCTTGGGACGCTCAAGGTGGCCGTATGGGACTTCGACGCCCACCACGGAAACGGCACGGAGGCCATCCTCGGCGGGCGCGACGGCTTCCTCTATTGTTCCGTGCACCAGCATCCCGCGTTTCCCGGCACCGGGTCTTCGAGCTCGGCGTCCTGCCTCAACTGGCCCGTCCGGCCGGGCAGGCCCCGCGCCCAGCACATGGAGTCGCTTCGCGCGTCTTGGGAGGCGGTGCTGTCCTTCAAGCCGGGGCTCATCCTGATCTCCGCCGGATTTGACGCCTATGCGAAGGACCCGATCACCGACATGACCCTCGAAATCGAGGACTTTGCCGAATTGGGAAGATGGGTCGGAGGGAGCGGCGTGCCGACCGCCGCCGTGCTCGAGGGTGGCTACAGCGACGATTTGCCCCAATTGATCGGGGCCTTTTTGGCGGCATGGGCCCAGCTAATTTGATCTCCGGCACCCCGAGCGTGCTTGCCCGCCGCCGGAGCCTGCGCCATCCTTGCTGACGCTATGAAAAACCCCATCCGTGTAGCGGTCACAGGCGCCGCCGGTCAGATCGGCTATTCCCTCCTCTTCCGAATCGCTTCGGGCTCGATGTTCGGGCCGGACCAGCCGGTCATCCTGCACCTGATCGAGATCGAACCCGCGCTGCCGGCCCTGGCCGGTGTCGCCATGGAACTCCAGGACGGCGCCTTCCCCCTGCTCAGGGGCATCGTGTCGACGGCCTCGCTGGCGGAGGGTTTCCGTGGCGTGAACTGGGCCCTGCTCGTCGGCTCGGTGCCGCGCAAGGCCGGCATGGAGCGAAAGGACCTCCTGGGCATCAACGGAAAGATCTTCACCGGCCAGGGCGAGGCCATCGCCAAGCATGCCGCATCCGATGTGCGCGTGCTCGTCGTCGGAAACCCCTGCAACACCAACTGTCTTATAGCGATGAGCCACGCGCGCTCCGTCCCCCAGGACCGCTGGTTTGCCATGACGATGCTCGACCAGAACCGGGCGGTGGCGCAGCTGGCGCTCAAGTCCGGCGCCGACGTCTCCGCCGTGACCAACCTCGCCATCTGGGGCAACCACAGCTCCACGATGTATCCGGACTTCGACAACGCGAAGATCGGCGGCAGGCCGGCGGCGGCTGTGATCGCCGACGAGGCCTGGTTCCGGGACTCCTTCATCCCGACCGTCCAGCAGCGCGGGGCCGCCATCATCAAGGCCCGCGGCCTGAGCTCGGCGGCCTCGGCCGCCAACGCCGTGGTCGACACCGTGCGGGCCCTCACCACCCCGACGCCGGCCGGCAACTGGTTCAGCGCCGCGGTATGCTCCCCGGGCGCCTACGGCATCGACGCCGGCCTCATGTACTCCTTCCCCCTGCGGAGCGACGGCTCGAAATGGGAGGTGGTGTCCGGCCTTGCGCTTACGGAATTCGCAAAATCGAGGATCGTCGCGACCGAGAACGAGCTGAAAGAGGAGAAATCGATGGTCGCCGGCCTTCTGTGAGTCCCGCGGCGGGCGGGTCACCGTGAGCCAATTCATCCTCGCCCTCGACCAGGGCACGACGTCGTCGCGCGCCGTGGTCTTCGACCGGCAGGGGCAAGCGCGTTCGACGGCGCAGCAGGAGCTTGCACAACATTTTCCCAAACCGGGCTGGGTCGAGCACGACCCGGGGGACCTCTGGGAGAGCACCCGGCGGGTCGCGCTCGCGGCGGTCGCCGAGGCCAACCTGGCGGGCGCCGACATCGCCGCCGTGGGCATTGCGAACCAGCGCGAGACGACGCTGCTCTGGGAGCGATCGACGGGGAGGCCCCTGCACCGGGCCATCGTGTGGCAGGACCGCCGCACCGCCGGGGTTTGTTCGAGGTTGCGCGCCAGGGGACTCGAGCCGCTCATAAGGCGCCGCACCGGACTGCGTCTCGACCCGTATTTCAGCGGCACCAAGCTTGCATGGCTCCTCGACAACATTCCCGGGGCCCGTCGCCGCGCAGGCCGGGGCGAGCTTGCCTTCGGCACGGTGGACACGTGGCTGCTCTGGAAGCTGACCGACGGCCGGATCCACGCCACCGACGTCTCCAACGCATCGCGCACGCTCCTGCTCAACCTGCGCACGGGCGACTGGGATCCGGAGCTTCTGCGGGCCCTGCGGATTCCCCCTGAGGTGCTCCCGTCCGTACGCGCCAGCAGCGAGATTCACGGCGAGGTGACGTCGATACCAGCCCTGCGCGGCGTTCCCGTCGCCGGACTGGCCGGCGACCAGCAGGCCGCTTTGTTCGGCCAGGCGTGCTTCAAGCCAGGCCTCGCGAAGAACACTTATGGAACGGGATGTTTTCTCCTCCTCCATACGGGCTTGCGCCCGGCACTCTCGAAACACCGCCTTCTCACAACCGTGGCCTGGCGCATAGGAGCCGGGGGCCCCCTCGAATACGCCTTGGAGGGGAGTGTGTTCGTGGGCGGCGCCGCCGTCCAATGGCTGCGCGACGGGCTGGGACTGATCGGAAAATCCTCCGACGTGGAAAAGCTGGCAGCCGGGGTGCCGGACAACGGAGGGGTCTATTTCGTGCCCGCTTTCGCCGGTCTGGGCGCACCCCACTGGGACGCCGCCGCCCGCGGCGCGATCGTGGGACTCACGCGCGGCAGCACCGCCGCCCACCTCGCGCGGGCTGCACTGGAGAGCATAGCCTTCCAAACGGCCGACCTCATCACGGCGATGGCCGCCGACGCCGGAGGGCCCCTGCGCGAACTCCGGGTGGACGGCGGGGCAAGCGTCAACGACGCCCTCATGCAGTTTCAATGCGACCTGCTCCGGACTCCCGTCGTAAGGCCCCGCACGACCGAGACCACGGCCCTTGGCGCGGCCTTCCTGGCCGGACTGGCGGTCGGCTACTGGAGGGACAGGGCCGAGATCGCGGGGCTTTGGACGGCCGGCCGGAGGTTCGAACCCGGCGCCCCTGCGTCGGGGATGCGCCGGCTGCAGGCCCAATGGCATCGGGCCGTGGCGCGCGCCAGGGACTGGAGCCGGGATTAGCAGGTTGCGCATTGTGCCCGCCGGGCAGCCGGCGGGCACAATGCACAACCTGACCCCTTGATCATTTTTGCTTTGCGTGCAGGCCCCGTGTGGCATGCCAATGGGGCATGCCGGGAACGCCGCCACCCACCGAAGCTCTAGCGGAACTGGTGTCCCTTCTTGAGGAGGAGGAAACGCGGGAGCTGGTCCGGCTGTATCTCAGGGATTTTCCGACGACGATTGAAGCCCTGGCCAACGGTCCCGCCAAGGATCACCAGCGGCTTGCGCACAGCATGAAAAGCAGCTCGCAGTACATGGGAGCCACCGATCTCGCCGAGATCTTCAAGGCGCTCGAACTACGCCTCTCGGATCCGGCCGAGAAGGTCTCGCCTTCCGATCTTGAGGCGATTGCCGCGGCATTCGCGACGATCGAGGGCCCCCTCAGGTCCTTCGCCGGCGGTTGACGCTCAGCTTCCCTTGACGATCCCCGCCTGGATGCACCAGCGCACGAGGCTGGCCACCTCGTGGACGCCGATCTTGTCCATGATGTTCGCGCGGTGCTTCTCGACGGTGCGCACGCTCAGCTCCAGGCGCGCTGCGATCTCCTTCGACGAAAAACCCTCCGCCACCAGCCGGGCTATCTCGAATTCCCGTATCGACAGCATCTCAACGGCCTTCAGCGAGGGAACCGCCGGGCCCGGGGTCGCCGGCTCGGCCATCTGCGCCACCGCGGCCGTCTTGCCGACAGTGGGCTTTGGCGAAATGTGCGCGGTGAAGAACATCCCGCCGCTGAGGACCGCCTCTACGGCCTGGAGCGCGTAGCTCAGGGGTGCATACTTGTCCACGAAGCCGTGAACCCCCTGGGCGATGAGTCGTCCCGGAAGTTCGCTGTCGGGATGGCCCGTCACAACGAGTATCCTCGTGTTGGGGAGCTCGGCGCGGATGCGCCTCACGATCTCGAGCCCGTGAGTGCTCGGCAGAAAAAGATCCACGACGAGCAGGCCGGGTTTTTTCGAGAGGCAGAAATCCAGGCCCACCTGGCCGTCGCTGAAGGTACCGATCACGGCAAGGCCGCGCATGCGACTGAACGCCACGCTGAGCATTTGGCGGAAAACCGCGTCGTCCTCTATGATGACCGCTTTAACTGCCACGATGGGGGGCTGCCGGGCCTGAAGCTGATATTAAAATGACGTGTGAATGGAGCAGGAAAACTCGCTTGTTGTGAAGGCCTAACGCCAAAATGGCCCGCATTCAAGCACAACAGGATGCGCAAATCTTGCCCTCGGCCGGATTCGCCTTCAGGAGTCGATGGACACGTCCTTGGTCTCGGGCAGCACTATGAGGCCGATCACGAAGCAGAACGCCGCAATGCCTATGGGGTACCAAAGGCCCGAGTAGATGTCTCCAGTGTACAGGGCTATCGACGCCGCTATCAGGGGAAGGAACCCGCCAAACCAGCCGTTTCCAATGTGGTAGGGAAGGGACATCGACGTATAGCGGATCCGGGTCGGAAAAAGCTCCACCAGGAAGGCTGCGATCGGACCGTAGACCAGGGTCACGTAGAGCACCAAAACCGTGAGAAGGGCGACGATCCTTGGCATGTCCATGGCTTCGGGGTCCGCAAACTTTGTCTTCGGATCCACAATCCTGTCGTAACCGCTGCCGACGAGGGCCGCATCGTAAGCCTTGGCGTTGAAACCCGGAACGGTCCTCCCGTTGACCTCAAGGACAAGCTCGGATTCGGGTCCGGCAGGGGCGAGGGAAAACGGTATTCCCTTCGAATTGAGGTAGGCCCGGGCCTTGTCGACCTCGGAAACCGGCTTGGTCGGCCTGACGATCTTCACCGCCGCATCGCCGAGGGCCTCGAGCGTGAGCGCGAGCCTCCCGCGGTAGTCGGCGGTGCGCAGCGTCACCGGGGATCGCTCAACGGCGGCGACGAGCGCCGGGTTGGCGCTGACCGTGAGCGCGTGGAATATCGGCTGGTAGGTGAGCACCGCGAGCAGGCACCCGAGCAGCATGATCGGCTTTCGGCCGATCCGGTCGGAAAGCCTCCCCATGATCACAAAGAACGGGGTGCCGATCAGCAGCGCGATCGCTATGAAGAGATAGCTGTGGATATAGTCGACCTTGAGCGTTGTCGTCAGGAAGTAGAGGGCGTAGAACTGTCCGCAGTACCAGACGACACCCTGCCCCGCCGTCGCGCCGAAGAGGGCCTTGAGCACGATCTTCGCGTTCGCCCAGCGGGCGAAACTCTCGGTGAGGGGAGCCTTGGATCCCCCGCCCTGGGCCTTCATTTCCGCAAACACCGGGGATTCGCTGAGCTTGAGGCGAATGTAGACCGAAATGGCCAGGAGCACCACGGACAGCAGGAAGGGAATCCTCCATCCCCAGGCCTCGAATGCGGTTGGTCCCTTGGGCAGCGCAGGATTGTTGGGGTGGCCGAGCCACACCCGGAGCACGCCGATCACCGCCAGCGAGAGAAACAGTCCCAGAGTGGCTGTGGTCTGTATCCAGCTCGTGTAGAATCCCCGCTTGCCGGGGGGCGCGTGCTCGGCGACGTAGGTGGCTGCGCCTCCGTACTCCCCGCCCAGGGCCAGCCCCTGGGCCAGGCGCAGGAACACGAGCGCGACGGGGGCCAGAAAGCCGATCTGCCCGTAGGTGGGCAGCAGGCCCACGAGGGCGGTCGACAAGCCCATGACCATGATGGTGATGAGGAAAGTGTATTTTCTCCCGACCAGGTCGCCGATCCGGCCAAAAACGAGGGCGCCGAAGGGCCGCACCGAGAATCCCACGCCGAAAAGCGCGAGGCTGGACAGGTAGGCGGCGCTCTCGTTGCCCGGGGGGAAGAAGAGCTTGCCGAAAAACACCGCGAGCGTTCCGTAGATGTAAAAATCGTACCACTCGAAGACCGTCCCGAGCGACGATGCAAAAATGACCAGCTTGTGGCCGCGGTCCAGCGGGGCCTGATTGGGGTGAGCCATGGGGGTGGGCGAAGTGGAAGGTCGAACCCCCGCCGAGGAAAGCAAAAAATGACCAGGGGCCGGGGCCGCTACTCGCGCTTCAGCCCGCGCGCCATCAGGGAGGCCAGTGCATCGGCGGGGCGCCGGCCCTCGAAGAGGATCGCGTGGATCTCCCGGAGGATGGGGGCGTCGATGTTCCGCGAGGCGCACAAACCCGCGAAGGACTGGGCCGTCAGGTAGCCCTCGACGACGGTCTTGCGGTGCAGGACCAAGTCACTCACGGCACGGCCCTCGCCGATGAGACGGCCGAGTTCCCTGTTGCGGCTCCAACTCCCGTGGCAGGTAGCCGAAAGGTCGCCAAAGCCGCTCAGGCCGTAGAAGGTCTCGGCGCGCGCCCCGAGGGCCGCGCCCACGCGCACCATCTCGGCGAGCGAACGCGTGAGCAGAGCCGCGTTGGCGTTGTCGCCCAGACCCAGGCCGTGGGCGCAACCCGCCGCTATGGCGTAGACATTCTTGAGGGCTCCGCCGAATTCCACCCCGGGAAGATCGTCGCTCGTGTAGACCCTGAGTGTGGCGCTGCTGATCGCCGCCTGCAGGTCCCCGGCCCGCGCGTCCCGCACGGCGGTCGCCAGGACCATGGCGGCGGGGAGTCCCCGGGCGACTTCCGCCGCGTTTGTCGGGCCGGCGAGGGAGCCCACAACGGCCGCCTGGATCTCGGAGGCGAGGATCTCCGACGGCCTTCGGTGCGTGCCCGATTCCAGTCCCTTGCCAAGGCTCACGACCAGCCGCGCCGACGAAGACGCCCCCAAGGCGGCGCGGAGGCGCCCGCCCGTCCCCGCCATGGCCTGGACCGGGCAGGCCACGAGGATGAACTCGGCGCCCGCGACCGACGAGGGAAGGTCGGCGCTGACCGCCAGACCGCCGGGAAACGGCGCATCCGGAAGGTATTCGCGGTTTTCCCGGTCGGCCGACAGCGCCGCCGCCTGCTCCGCCCTCCTCGGGACCAGGACTACCTCCCGGTCGAGGCGGGCCAGGTGCAGGGCAAAGGCGGTTCCCCAGGCACCCGCGCCGACGACACAGAATTTCATGGCCCTTACCCCAGGAACGCCGGGATTCGTTCGCCGGCCACCATCTGCTCAAAGGTCTCGCGCGGCCTCACAAGCTCGAAGGCACTGTCGTGCACGAGCACCTCCGAGGGCATGGGGCGCGCATTGTAGCGGCTCGCCATGACCTCTCCGTAGGCACCCGCGCTCATGACGGCGACGTACTCCCCCTCGCCCACCTCCTGCAGCTTGCGGTCCTTTGCGAAGCAGTCGCCGGTCTCGCAGACCGGCCCGACCACGTCGACCTGGAGCGCCCGGCGGGTTGTGTCGCGGTGCAGCGGCACGATCTCGTGCCAGGCGTCGTACATCGCCGGGCGGACGAGGTCGTTCATGGCGGCGTCCACGACGAGGAAATTTCTCCCCTGACCGCGCTTGAAGTATTCGACCCGGGTCAACAGCACGCCCGCATTTCCCACGAGAAACCGGCCCGGCTCGAGGACGATCTTCAGGCCGAGGGGTTTGAGGTAGGGCATCAGACCCGTGCCGTAGGCCTCGGGCGTGAGCGGCCTGCTTGCCGGGGGCTGGCCGTCCCACCACCGGGCCTCGCCGCTGGCAAGGGCGTCCTTGTAGACGATGCCTATGCCCCCCCCGATGGAAAAATACGCTATGCCGTACTTCGCCTTGAGCTCGGCTGCAAACGGCGCGACCTTCCTGACCGCCTCGACGAGGGGCCGGACATCGGTGATCTGGGAGCCGATGTGCATCTGGATGCCGTGGATCGCGATGTTGGGATACTTCGCGGCAGCCTCGTAGGCCGCGGCGGCCTGGCTCAGCGGGATGCCGAATTTGTTCTCGCTCTTGCCGGTCGTGATCTTGGCGTGGGTGTTCGCGTCGACATCGGGGTTGACCCGGATCGCGATGGGGGCCCTGACGCCGAGCTTTCCGGCCACATGGTTGATGCGGGCAAGCTCGGGCTCGCTCTCGACATGGAGCGACTGGATGCCGCTCTCGAGCGCGAGCCTGATCTCGTCCTCGGTCTTGCCCACGCCGGCAAAGACGCACCGCGTCACATCGGCGCCCGCAGCCTGGACCCGCCGGAGCTCCCCTCCGCTCGCAAAGTCGAAGGCCGCGCCCAGGTTCGAGAAATGGCGCAGCACCGCGAGGTTGCCGTTGGCCTTCAACGCATAGCAGACCTGCACATCGAGGCCCGGCAGGCATCCCTTCAGGCGCGCGTAATTGGCCGACATGGTTGCGGCGCTGTAGACGTAGGTCGGGGTGCCGTAGAGCCGGGCAACCTCGGCGAGGTCGACGGATTCGCAGGAGAGGTTCTGGCCTACGTAATGGAAATGATGCATGGCTGGGGTCTGCGGAAAGGACAGATAGTCCAAATATGCTTGAAAAAACGACACCAAAATCCGATATTATGCCTGTGCTGCGCGCGCTGAGAGCCTTCCTCCACCGCCCCGCCATCCGTTTCGGGATGGCCCGGTTTCCGCGGCGCCGCTTCAGGGACCCCCGTTTCGTCAGCTTCCTGTCCCAGAGCAACCGCAAGGCGCTCGACACCGATTTTCAGGACGCGGTGCTCCGCGGCCGACGCGTGGCCAGGCACGCCTTTGTGGTGCTGCTGGTGCTGGGCGGGGCATGGATACTCATAGAGAGCGCCCAGGCGCTGTCGGTGTTCTGACAACGGGGTCAGGGTCCAAAAGCCCAAATCGGCGGCCGATTTGGGCTTTTGGACCCTGACCCCGTTGCCCGGCCGTCACTCCTCCGATTTCTGCGGTTCCTGCCTGAATGAGGACCTGATCGAGGCCCCGAGGTAGTCCCTGTTGAGCCGGGCGATGAAGTCGTGCGAAATCAGCTTTGGGCAGGCCGCGCTGCATTCGTATTGGTTGGTGCAGCCGCCGAACCCGAGTCCGTCCATCGTCTCAACCATGGCCAGCACGCGCCGGTCGCGCTCGGCCTGGCCCTGCGGCAGCAGCCCCAGGTGGGAGACCTTTGCCGCGACGAAGAGCATTGCGCTCGCGTTCTTGCAGGCCGCCGCGCAGGCGCCGCAGCCGATGCACTGGGCCGCGTCCATCGCGAGTTCGGCGTCATCCTTCGCGACGGGCACCGCGTTGGCCTCAGGCGCGGAGCCGGTCCTGGCCGTGATGAAGCCGCCGGCCTGCTGGATCCTGTCGAAGGCGCTGCGGTCGGTGATGAGGTCCTTGACGACCGGAAAGGCGCGGACCCTGTAGGGCTCGACCGTGATCACGGCCCCGTCCTCGAAGCTCCTCATGTAGGTCTGGCAGGATGCCACGCCGCGATGCGGCCCGTGCGGCTTTCCGTCTATGACAAGGGAGCATGTGCCGCAGATCCCCTCCCGGCAGTCGTGGGCGAATGCGATCGGCTCCTCCCCCTTCATCGCGAGGCCGTCGTTGACGACATCGAGCATCTCCAGGAAGGACATGTCCCGGTTCAGGTTCGCCGCCTTGTACTCGACGAACCGCCCGGCCGCGCCGGGCCCCGGCTGGCGCCAGACGCGGAGGGTCACGGAGCGGAACTTGGGGCTGGTCTCGTTCATTTGTAGTTCCTCACGCTCATCTTCACAAATTCGTAGTTAAGCGGTTCCGTGTTGCGCAGGGGCGCCCTGTCGTCGCCCTGGTACTCCCAGGCCGCCACATGCGCAAAATTTGCATCGTCGCGCCGGCACTCGCCGTCGGGATACTGGTGCTCCTCGCGGAAGTGGCCGCCGCAGCTCTCCTCGCGCGCAAGGGCGTCGCGGCAGAGCAGCTCCCCGAGTTCCAGGAAATCCGCCACGCGTCCGGCCTGCTCAAGCGACTGGTTGAGCGTTGCCGCCGAACCCGGGACCTTCACGCCCTTGCCCGGAGTCCAGTATTCCTCCCTCAGCGCCGGAATCTCCCGGAGCGCCTGCTCGAGGCCGGCGCGTGTCCGCGCCATGCCGCAATGCGTCCAGAGAATCGCGCCCAGGCGCTTGTGGAAGTGGCTGACGGGGGCGGCCCCGTTCACGGCCAGGAGGCGGTCCGTGCGGCCGGCGACGAATTCCGCCGCCCGCGCAAACTCGGGCGCGTCGACGCGCGGCCGCGACCCGGGCTTCTGCCCGGCCAGGTAATCGCTGATCGTGTAGGGGATGACAAAATACCCGTCGGCGAGGCCCTGCATCAGCGCGGAGGCTCCCAGGCGGTTGGCCCCGTGGTCGGAGAAATTCGCCTCGCCGAGCACGAAGAGCCCGGGCACGTTCGACATCAGGTTGTAGTCCACCCACAGGCCGCCCATCGTGTAGTGGACCGCCGGGAAGATCCGCATCGGGGTCTTGTAGGCATTCTCGTCCGTGATCTCGCGGTAGATGTCGAACAGGTTGCCATAGCGCTCCCGCACTCCGGCCTCGCCCAGGCGCCCGATGGCCTCCGAAAAATCGAGGTAGACGCCTAGTCCGCTCTCGCCGACGCCCCGTCCCTCGTCGCAGACTCGCTTGGCCGCGCGCGACGCCACGTCGCGCGGGCAGAGGTTGCCGAACGCCGGATACATCCGCTCAAGGTAGTAGTCGCGGGCGTCCTCGGCGATCGAGCCGGCGGGCAGGCCGCGGTCCTCGCTCCTCTTCGGCACCCAGATGCGGCCGTCGTTGCGGAGCGATTCCGACATGAGCGTCAGCTTCGACTGGTAGTCGCCGGTCACGGGGATGCACGTCGGATGGATCTGTGTGAAGCAGGGATTGGCAAAGCACGCGCCGCGCTTGTAGGCGCGCCAGATCGCGGTGGCGTTCGAGCCGCGCGCATAGGTGGAGAGGTTGAACACGTTGCCGTAGCCCCCCGTGGCGAGCACGACCGCGTCGGCGCTATGGCGCGAGATTGCGCCGGTCACGAGATTGCGCGCAACGATCCCCTTGGCCTGCCCATCGACGACCACCAGGTCGAGCATCTCGCTCTGGGTGTGAAGCTGCACCTGGCCCGCCCCGGCCGCCCTCGAAAGGGCGGAGTAGGCGCCGAGCAGGAGCTGCTGGCCGGTCTGGCCGCGGGCGTAGAAGGTGCGCGACACCTGCGCTCCGCCAAATGAGCGGTTTGCCAGGAGGCCGCCGTACTCCCGGGCAAAGGGCACGCCCTGGGCCACGCACTGGTCGATGATGTTCGCGGAGACCTCCGCCAGCCGGTGGACGTTCGCCTCGCGCGAGCGGTAGTCGCCCCCCTTTATCGTGTCGTAAAACAGGCGGTAGACGCTGTCACCGTCGTTCTGGTAATTCTTGGCGGCGTTGATGCCGCCCTGGGCCGCGATCGAATGCGCCCGGCGCGGGCTGTCGTGGAAGACAAAGTTGGAGACCTTGTAGCCCATTTCCGCGAGCGAGGCCGATGCCGAGGCGCCCGCGAGGCCCGCCCCGACGACGATGACCTCGTACTTTCGCTTGTTGGCGGGGTTCACCAGCCGCATCTCGGTCTTGTGCCGGCGCCACTTGTCGGCCAGCGGGCCGGAGGGGATTCTGGAGTCGAGTTGTGCCATGTCAGTGCGTGATCAGGGCGGTTTGGGCGGGGTCGGCGGGGGCCAGCACACCGGCGAGCACCGCGCCCGGAATTGAGAGGTTGCCGAGGAAATAAAGGGCGCAACCGAGGGTGACCACAGCCCGCAACCCTTTTGCCCAGCGCCGATTGCGCAACCCGAACGTCTGGAAAAGGCTGTCTGCGCCATGGAGCAGGTGCAGCGTCAGCAGGCCCACCGCGATGATGTAGAAAATCGCCACCCAGACGTTGCTGAAACCCAGGATGATCATGCTGCGCACGTCGGCGACCTCCGCGCCGGAGTGCACCGTGACAAATCCAAGCACCCTGTAGTCTCCGTGCATGACGTAGGGGGGTAGATTTTCCTTGAACGACGCGGCCTGCGCAAAACCCAGTGTGAATTGCGCAAGGTGATAAACGATAAAGGCAAGCACCACATAGCCGGTCCAGCGCATGTACCGGGACGACAGCGTCGCCTGTATCCAGGTCTCCCGTCCGTACGGCTCGGCGCCGCGGGCGCGTCGGGCCTCGAGGGTGAGCACAGTGGCCGCCCAGACGTGCACGACCACACAGGTGAGCATCACGGCCCTGACAGCCCAGAGCGCCGGTCCGAGCGAGTGGAGGAACTGGGCGTACCCGTTGATACGGTCCGGATCCTCAAAGATTTGCAGATTGCCGACCAGGTGTCCGATGACGAATCCCACCAGCACAACTCCGGTCGCGGCCATGAGCAGCTTGCGCCCGATCGTAGTGCAAAAAAATCTTCTGAAAATGCTCATCGCTTTGTGCCGGCGGCGCCGGCGTTCATGGAGTTTTGGGGGCGCACCCGGCGATGTAAAGTGGCGGACACCCAGAGTGGCGCCTAGTAGATATTCTTAAGACCTATTAAATATTCTTTTGCACCATCCCGCTTGGGCAGGCCGTTGAAAACGATCCCGGCCGGCCGGTTTTTCAACACCCCGCCAGCGGCTCGAAATGAAACAGGCCGGCCAGCGTCAGGCTGTGGGTGATCCTTCCTGCGCGCGCCTCGGCGAGAACCTTGTCAAAGGGCATCGTGAGCACCTCGATTTCCTCATCCGCGTCCCACTCCGTGGCCGCGTTCTTCGCGGCCCCCTCGACCAGGACGACGTGGGTATGATTGTCCTGGATCGCAGGATTGGGGTGCACCGATGCCAGCAGCCGCGCGCTCGTACCAGAGTATCCGGTCTCCTCCCTCAGCTCGCGGACGCCGGCGGCGACGGGGTCCTCGCCGCGCTCGATCACCCCGCCCGGAATCTCCAGCGAAAAGTCGTCGATGCCGTGGCGGAACTGGCGGACCAGCACGACAAGGCCTTCCGCCGTGACCGCGACGACGTTCACCCAGTCGGGTGCCTTGACGAGCACAAATTCCCGCTCCGTGCCGCGCACCGGATGGCGGTAATGCCGGGCCCATGCCTCAAACACCCGCGTCTTGGCAAGAACGCGTTCCTCCCCTTTTTCCCAGCGGACAGGGCCGCCGGAGGGCACGCCGCCGTTCAGCACGTCACTTCTTCGCCGGCAGCTTGATCTTCTGGCCGACCTTCAGGTGCTTCCAGTCGATGTCGGGATTGACGGCCAGCAGGTCGGCCACCGACACGCCATTGGCGCGGGCGATCCTTCGGCCCGTGTCCCCCGACTTGATGATGTACTCATCCGGACCGGCGACGGCGGTGCTGTGGGCACCGTGGGCCGACGGACGCTTCTGGGACTCCTCCAGCTTGGAGATCGAAGCCTGCAGGGTTCCAATCGTGTTGGCTACTGAAGTGAAGGCGGCCTGGGTCTGCGATACGGCGGAAGCGACATCCTTCGAGGCCTGGGTGGCGGCGGCGGACGCCGAACTCGCCTGGGACGAGATGTCCTCGATCTTGTCGATTTCGACCTGGTCGGTGTCCAGCTTGGTGCGAAGCTTGGAAACGCCGAGAGCCGAATAACCGGCAAGGAGAAGCGCGGCCGCGCCAAGGATTACGCCGGCAATCGGCAGCACGCTGTTATTTTCGCGAGAAATGGTGTCCATGATTGAAGAATTACGCGCAGCACAAAGGGAATCGGTCGACGACGCAAGCAGAGATTATTGACAAAACTGGCCGCGCTCATATCAAGCGGAGCCCCTCTCGCACAACCCGCAATACCCCCGTATCGAGGACGGGCGTTGCACCCCACCCCGGTCCTCCCCGATCCCGCATTCCGCAGGCATAGCAGCCCGTTGAATGGGGCGCCGAAGAAAATCTGCATCCGACCAGAACATTGTTGAGTCCCCGGCGTCTTTCGCCCACCCCCTATTCACCCCTCCCCCCGAATACCCCATGTCCGACACCCCCCCGGTCCTCGCCTCCCCAACCACCGCCCCCGAGGACAAGGTCCCGGCCAGACAGAAACTGGCCTACGGCCTTGGCACCTTCCATAACATCTGGGGCCTCTGGCTCTACCCCGGGCAGGTCAATTTTGTCTTCAACATCTTCCTGGGCGTCTCGCCGGTGCTGATCAGCACCGCCCTGATGCTGAACCGGCTCTTCGACGCCGTCTCGGATCCGTTCTTCGGCTGGCTCTCGGACAACACCCGCAGCCGCTGGGGCCGCAGGCGCCCATACCTCCTGATCGGCGGCATTCTCGCCGGGATCGGCCTGCCCTTTCTTTTCGCCGTCAGGGCCGGTTGGGGCAGCACCCACCTGCATCTCTGGCACTGGGATTACGATATCTCCAATTACTTCTGGTTCATGCTGGCGTCGTCCGCCGTCTACATCCCGATCGTGAGTTCCTTTGACATGCCCTTCCAGAGCCTGGGCGCGGAGATGACGCCGGACTACAGGGAGAGGAACAACGTCTTCGCGTTCAAGAACGCGGTGCAGAAGATCCCCGAGCTGGGGCTTTTCTTTGCAGGCATGTTCATGACCAGGGCGATCTGGGTCGGGGCCACCCACCATAACCTCGCCCATAGGCTGAGGCTTCTGGTCACAACGACCTCGGCATGGGGCATCGCGGGCCCCAACGACAAGGCCAACATGATCGTGGGCGCCCAGGTCTATTGCGCCATACTCGGGGCGATCATGGTGGTCGCCGCGATCGTCATGTTCACGGGCGTGCGCGAGCGCTATTACGGGAATGTCGTCGGCCGCCACCAGCCGAAGGTCAAGCTGGCCGAGACCCTGTGGGAATGCCTCAAGTGCGGCCCGTTCCGCCTCCTCACCTACATGTCCCTGGCCTTCAACCTGGGACTGAGCATGGTCGGCTCGCTCGGCCTCTACGACACGATCTATTACGTCTGCCACGGCGACGTCGCCGCCGGAGCGTCCTGGAATTTCTCGATGGGCGTCGGCGGCATGGTGCTCGGCTTCGCCGGAATTCCCATCTATTCCTCCATCGCCAACAAGATCGGCAAGCGGCTGGGCATGATGACCGTCCTGGCCTCCGCCGTCGTGGTGTTCATAGGAAGCTGGTGGCTCTACAACCCCAACCTGCCCTGGCTGCAGCCTCTCGCCTCGGGCTCCATCGCCTTCATCGGCGCCGGGTTTTGGACGATCTACGGCTCCTGCGGCGCTGACGTGATGGACTACGACGAACTGCAGACCGGCAAACGCCGCGAGGGCGCCTTCAGCGCGTGCGGCTCCTGGATCAACAAGTTCGCCATGGTGCTCGGGATCTGGGCCTCCGGCTTCATCCTCTCGTCCACCGGCTTCGACGTGAAGCTCGGCGGGGAACAGACGCCCCATGCGATCTTCATGATCCGCTTCATGTTCGCGGCGCTGCCGATCTTCGGCCTCCTGCTCGCCCTCGTCGCGTTCATCAGGTTCCCGCTCTCGGCCGAGAGGATGGCCGACATCCGCAGCCAGCTCGAGGCCCGCCGCGGGAAGATCTGAATCCGGTCACTCGTGCCCGGCAATCGGATGCGGCACGTAGGGTTCCTCCAGGCTCTTCGCCTCCTCGGCGGTGAGCTTCACCGAAAGCGACGCCACGGCGTCCTCCAGGTGCTGCGGCTTGGACGCGCCCACGATCGGCGCGACGAGCCCGGGCCGGCCCAGCAGCCACGCCAGGGCGACCTGCGCCGGCGGCACGCCCCTCGCGGCCGCCACGCGCTCCACCGCCTCCACGATCCGGCCGTCGGCCTCGGCCAGCTTCGCGCCGTAGAGGTTGTTGGCATAGCCGTCGGTCCTCGACCTGAGGGTGTTTCCCTTCCGGCTGCCTGCAAGAACCCCCCTGGCGAGCGGGCTCCAGGGTATCAGGCCCACCCCCTCCGCGACGCAGAGCGGCACCATCTCCCTCTCCTCCTCCCGGTAAAGCAGGTTGTAGTGGTTTTGCATGGACACGAACCGGGACCAGCCCCGCTCCCCGGCCGTGTGGAGCATCCCTGAGAACTGCCACGCGAACATCGACGAGGCCCCCAGGTGGAGCACCTTCCCCGAGCGCACGAGGCCGTCGAGGGTCTCCAGGGTCTCATCGATGGGCGTCGCAGGGTCAAATCTGTGGATCTGGTAAAGGTCGATGTAATCCGTCCCCAGCCGACGCAGGCTCGCCTCGACCGCGTGGACGATGTGCTTGCGCGACAGGCCGCGCTGGTTGGGGTCGTCGCCCATGGGGTTGAAGACCTTCGTCGCGATCACCGTCCGGTCCCTGCCGGGTCCGAAGTCGCGAAGCGCGCGGCCGAGAACCTCCTCCGACGCCCCCTGCGAGTACATGTCGGCCGTGTCGAAGAAGTTGATCCCAAGCTCGAGCGCCCGCCGTATGAACGGCCGGCTCTGCTCCTCGTCCAGCACCCACTCCCGCCACTTGGGGGATCCGTAGGTCATCGTCCCGAGGCATATCCGGGACACCTTGAGCCCCGTGGGGCCGAGATTCACGTAGTCCATGCCGGACCAAAACCCCAAACGGTCCATTTCGCAAGGCCGGGCGCAGGCCGGAGCGCTTGCAACGTTTCCCGGGGGTCTGCTAGAAGTCATCATCGTGTTCTGCATTCTCCAGCGGCGATTAGGCCGCGTTGCCCGGATCCTCTCCGGTTGCGGCGCCCTCCTTGCCGCGGGCCCGGTGGAGGGCCAGAGCTTTGAGCAGCTGGCTCCGAAGAGCCCGGCGGAGGCGGCCACGCCGGCAATTCCAGTGGTGTCCCAGGCTGCGCCGGCCGGAGACGACGCCACGGTCCTGCTGCCCGCGCTGGCCGGCGTGCGGCTGGTGGCGTCAGCGGACAGGCTGGGCGGCGCGGCGCTCCCTCTGGGCGCCACGGTGGCCGTCGATGGCCTGCCGTGGCTCGACCCTTCGCGGGTTGAGAAACTCGTCTCGGGTTTTGCGGGGCGGCCCCTCACGCGAGGCGCGCTGTCGCGGCTCACGCGGTCGCTGGTCGTCCTTTGCCGAAATTCGGATCGCCCGGTGGTGGAGGTCTACGCGCCGCCGCAGGACATCACCGGCGGGGTCGTCCAGCTGGTTGTGCTGGCGGCGAAGCTGGGCGAGGTTCGGGTGCGCGGCAACCGTTGGTTCAGCGACGCGCTCCTGGTAGGACAGGTGCGCGAGAGGCCGGGCGGGGAGATCACCGGCGAGACCCTGATGGAGGACGTGGACTGGCTGAACCAGAACCCCTTCCGACAGGTCGACCTTGTCTATGCCAAGGGCCAGCAGCCCGGAGATACGGATGCGATCCTGCGCGTGCAGGATGCCCGTCCCGAGCGGGCCTACGCGGGCTATGAGGATTCGGGAGATCAGGCGACGGGGCTGGGGCGGGCCTTCGCCGGATTCAACCTCGGCAATCTCTGGGGCGCGGATAACCAGTTCGGGTACCAGTTCACGCGCAGCACGGACGCAGGGCGGCTCGTCGCTGACAGCGCGAACTACGCGCTGCCCCTGCCCTGGCACAACTCCATCTCGGTGTTTGGGTCATGGGCACGGGCCGAAACCGAGTCCGGCGGTCTCTTCAACCTGACGGGCGTCAACTGGCAGGCCGGCCTGAGGTACACGGTTCCGCTGCCGGTCCTGCCGGGCTACACCCAGTCGCTCGCCTTGGGTGCAGACTACAAGTGGACCAACAACAACCTGGGCTTTGGCGGAACGCAGGTCTTCACCTCGCCGGCCAATATCGCCCAGGGCCTCGCCACCTACAGCGGCGTTAGGAGCGACTCCCTCGGATCGACGCGGGGCTCCGTCTCCGGTTACTGGAGCCCGGGCCGCATCGGCGGCCTGAACCACGACCACGATTTTGTGGTTCAGCGCTCGGGCGCCACGGCCGACTACGGTTACCTGCAGGCGGGTGTCACGCGCCTGGAGCGACTTCCGCACGACTTCACGGCCTCGCTTGCGGTGTCAGGGCAGTGGTCGTCGGCCCGCCTGCTGGCGACGGAGCAGTTCGGCCTTGGCGGCGAGGATTCGGTGCGCGGCTACGACGACCGCATTGTGAACGGCGACGATGGTCTTTCGGCCCAGCTGGAGCTGCGCACGCCGGCACGCCATCTCCTGGGGCGGATCCGGGACCAGTCGCAGGCCTTGGTCTTTGTCGACGCGGGCCGCGACTGGCAGCGCGCGCCGGAGCCGGGCGAGACGGAGAACACGCTGGTGTCGGCCGGCCCGGGCCTTCGGCTCCAGATCGGCCCGCACGGCACGGTCAAGGCCGACTATGGCTGGCAGCTCGACCGCCTCGCGGGCACACGCTCCGGCCGCGTGCACCTGTCGGCCGTGCTGAGCTTCTGAGGTTTCCCAAACGATTTTCCGCACGGAGTGAGCTCACCCCGTTTTCTGGATGGGGTGTTTGAAGGCTCCTGCCTTTCCTCCGTGCCAAAGTGGCGAAGCGATGAGGGACGCTCGCCCGCCGTCGTCCCGCTGCGCGGTACTTTGGCGCGGCAAGCGTCCGTCATCGGTTCGCCGGTATTGGGTTGCTTCGTGCGCGTGCGAAACCGGATCGAAAATGATCGTACTTCGTGAGCTTCGCGCCTTCGCGGTAAAAATGGATCGAATGGATTCGTTACAGCCAAACTCCACCGCTGCCGGCGGTTCAGCCGGATTGACCCAAAACCCGTTTCCCGGTTTGCTCCCGCCATGCCCACGCCCAGGCCAGCAAACGTCTCCGTGAGGGCGTTGACCAAGCGCTACGGACCGGTCGAGGCGCTGCGCGGCGTCAGCTTCGACGTCGTCGCGGGCGAGATCTTCGGCCTGCTTGGGCCGAACGGCGCGGGAAAGACAACCACCATCGAATGCATCCTCGGGCTCCGGAAACCCGACTCGGGAACGGTCTCGATAGACGGAATCGATGCAGTGGCCCATCCGGAACGGTCGCGGCAGCGGACGGGCGCCCACATCCAATCGGCGGGCCTGCAGGACAAGATCACGCCGCGGCAGGCCCTGAAGCTCTATTCGTCATTCTACAGGGATCCCGCCCGGGTGTCCGACCTCGTGGAGCGCTTCGGCCTGGCGGAAAAGGCGGACAGCCTGTTTGAGACTCTTTCGAGCGGCCAGAGGCAGCGCCTCTTCCTGGCCCTGGCCTTTGTCGGAAATCCATCCCTGGTCGTGCTCGACGAACCGACCGCCGGTCTTGACCCGCAGGCGCGCCGGGACCTGCACCGGTCCATCCTTGGGATGCGCACCGAGGGGAAGACGGTCCTCCTCTCCACCCATTATCTCGAGGAGGCCCACCGGCTCTGCGACCGGGTCGGGATCATCCACGAGGGGCGGATCGTCGCGATGGACGCACCCGACGCCCTCGTTGCGGCCGTCGGGGAGGGCGCGGGAGGCCGGCGTCCCACACTCGAGGACGCCTTCATTAGGCTGACCGGGCGCAGCTGGGCCGGCCCTCACTCCGGGGCGGACTGACGGAGGGGATTCCCATGCCGAAGGGCCTTCTCAACCTTTTCCTCCTCACGCTTCGCCTGAATTTCCGCAGCAGGCAGGCGATGGTCTACGGCTACCTGGTCCCTGTCCTGTTCCTGGTGGCGTTCGCGAGCGTCTTTCGTGCCGACTCGCCGCTTCTTCTTCCCAGGATGGGGCAGCTCCTCACCATCAGCATACTCGGCGGCGCATGCTTCGGCCTGCCCACCGCGATTGTCTCGGACCGGGAGCGGGGCGTCTGGCGGCGCTACCGCATGCTCCCGGTCGGCACCGCCGGCCTAGTCATTGCGATCCTCGCGGCCCGCCTGGTGATCGTCGCTTCGGCTGCGGCTCTGCAGATCGCCGTCGCCCGGCTCGCCTACCAGACACCCGTCCTGCCCCACCCCCTGCAGACCCTCGCGGCCTTCATGGTCGTGTGCCCATCGTTCCTCGGGCTCGGCCTCCTCGTCGCGTCGCTCTCGGACGACGTGCCGGCGGTGCAGGCCCTGGGCCAGTGCCTCTTCCTCCCCATGATCATGATCGGCGGAGTAGCCGTTCCCCTGGACGTGCTGCCCGCGTGGACGCGGGCCGTCGCCGGCTTCATGCCGGGGCGCTACGCCGTCGAGGCGATGCAGAACGGATTCAACGGAGCCGGGGGGCAGGTGCCCGCCGGTTTCGACTATTTTGCGCTGGCGGTGATCGGGATCGCGGCGGGCGCCATCGGCGCGAAGATTTTCCGCTGGGAGGGCGGCCGCCGCATCGGCCGCCCGGCGCGTGTCTGGATCGCGGCGGCCCTGCTCTCGTGGTGCGTCGTCGGCTTGGTGGCCGCCTGGACCGGCAACCTGATCGCGGCGCCCCCCATCCAGGCTTGGACACAGATTCCAGAAAACGTGATAGCCAGCGTGGGCTACGCCGACCTGCCCGGCGACAACGAGCTCGCCACGAGGCTCTCCGCGCGCTTCGCCGACGGCGGGAAATCGGCCGGGATGGACGCCTTCGGGGCGCGGCTCCGCGACTGGGCGCCCGGGCGGCTCGACAACCCGGGCCAGAGTGTGCGCAACCTTATCTGCGTCGCCACCATCGCCGATGTAGGCGAGAATGTCCGCGAAGGGGAGATCGCGCGCACCGTGTACAATCTCCTGCGGGAGCGCTTCAGCGACGACCAGCTCAGGCGCGCCCTCGCCTGGGTCGCGCTGTACCCCAACGAGGGCACCGCGGTCACCGAGGCGCACGAGCTGGGGCTGCGCCACAACTTCGACGAAAGCCTGGTCCGCGACCGCAGCGCGCTTTACGCGCGGAAATACCTCGGCCGGGTGCTGGGCACGATCAGGGACTGACCCGCTCGAAAAAAAGAGGCCCGGCCTTCCTTTCGGAAAACCGGGCCAAAAACCTGGCAACGACCTACTCTCGCGGGACCTATCGTCCAACTACCATGGGCTGCTCGAGGCTTAACGGCCGTGTTCGGGATGGGAACGGGTGGGGCCCCCGGCATATGGTCACCAGGAAGGGGATCCCCGGCGACGCCGGGGAAAGTAAAAAATCTGGAAGGAAGTGGGTGAATTAAACGCCTTAGAACAACGGGCGCCACTGCTGTATAAACCGGCAAGGTCATTAGTAACAGTAAACTGAACGCGTTACCGCGCTTACATTTCTGTCCTATCAACCGGGTGGTCTACCCGGACCTTGCGCCGTCTTGCGACGGACTGAGACCTTATCTTGGGACAAGCTTGGCGCTTAGATGCTTTCAGCGCTTATCTTTACCGAACATAGCTACCCGGCGCTGCCGCTGACGCGACAACCGGAACACCAGAGGTTCGTCATTCCCGGTCCTCTCGTACTAAGGAATGAACTCCTCAAGTCTCAAACGCCCACAGCGGATAGAGGACCGAACTGTCTCACGACGTTCTGAACCCAGCTCGCGTACCACTTTAATCGGCGAACAGCCGAACCCTTGGGACCTTCTCCAG
>Ga0302319_10000625_pt1 | contig 79432 bp, 53 predicted proteins | sample Bog_T0_2_FD_203319 | JGI IMG/M metagenome (GOLD analysis project Ga0302319, IMG submission 203319) | Peat permafrost microbial communities from Stordalen Mire near Abisko, Sweden - Bog_T0_2 | ecosystem: Environmental > Terrestrial > Soil > Wetlands > Peat | place: Sweden: Abisko, Stordalen Mire...
TGGCGCGTGTGCTGATCGATGCAAACTACCGAAAATTAGGAGTGCAAGCTTGCAGCTTGAGAGCGTTCGACGGCAAGCCGGAGGCTTGCGCTACTTTAAATCGGACTTTTTAGACGCCCTCTAAGGCCATCGAGAGACCGGCGTAAATTATTCCAGCTACTCTTTCAAAAGTGCCAACTTTAGAATGCCCATCTCCCACTACGTTTCAAAATCAAAGAGTTCACGAGCCTCCTGCCAATCCCTGGGAATGGAATCCAGCCTTGAAGCAGCAAAAAGTCTTGATTGCACTGTCAGCGATCTTAGGATGTGTCTCTGTGACACTGAATGGTCTGCGAAAGTTGCGAAATGTAAGTTCACTCGATTGCGGAAAGGCCGTATCATCATGAATGTGTGAATGTGCGCCCAAGTTGGCGACTTCGGCTTCCATTGCGTCATGGTGTCCGGACAGATGCCGCAGAAGATGCGGACAGGGTCAGCAAACTGACATTTGCAAACCTGATTCTTTTCCCATGACCGCAGCAATGAACCAAAAAAAATCGCGATGAACAGCAAAGAGCGGTGTCTGGCGGCCATAGCCGGGCAGCCTGTCGATCGAGTTCCGGTCTTTCCCCTGCTGATGTTCCTGTCGGCTGACAGGTTGGGGATCTCTTATCGCCGCTATGCCACGGATGGACTGGCCATGGCGGAGTCGCAGGTGAATATTTTCCGGCGTTTCGGTGTGGATGCCATCACCGCATGTTCGGATGCTTACCGCGTTTCGGCGGACCTAGGTGGCAGGATGGCCTACCCGGAGGACCAACCTCCCCATCTGCTTCACCCCCTGGTGACCAGCGCTGCCGACGTGGACCACCTAAGGCGGCCTGATCCCACCCGCAGGGGCAGTCGCATGTCCGATCGCACGCAGGCGGTCCGGGAGATGGTCAAGGCGGTGGGGGATGAATGCCTGGTGCTGGGATGGGTGGATATGCCTTTTGCCGAGGCCTGCGCGATGTGTGGGGTCCAGGAATTTATGATGCTCATGATGGACGAGCCTGAGGCGGCGCACCGGCTTTTGGATTTTCTGGCGGATGTCGTGATTGATTTCTGCCTGGTTCAACTGGAGGCGGGATCGCCGATGATTGGAGCCGGAGACGCCGCGGCCTCGCTGATTTCGTCAGAACATTATCGCGAGTTTGCACTTCCCTATGAACAGCGGATCTGCCAGGCGGTCCATGATGCGGGAGGCCTTGTCAAACTGCATATATGCGGCAACACCAACGCCCTGCTCGACGACATGCCGCAAAGCGGCGCGGATTTGTTTAACGTTGACCATATGGTGGACCTGGCCAGAGCGGTGGAGGTTTACGGCGGCGCCGGCAAGTGTATCAAAGGCAACTTGAATCCCGTTACCGACATGTTTCAAGCCACGCCTGAACAATGCCATCAACAAGCGTCGCAGTGCATAGCAACGGCCCGGGGGCATCGTTACATGCTGAGTGCCGGTTGCGAAGTGCCGGCTGGCGTAAGCGATGAAGTCCTGACGGCCTTTTGCAGCGCAGCCCATGATTATGGACGATGAAGCTTGCGGAACGGGTATTATCGCAAAGGTCAGCGGTGACATGGATCTGAACGCGGTTCAAACCCGTGTGTCTTGGGCTGGGTCTGGATAAAGTTTGATCCGGCTCCAGACACCCAGTTCACGCTTCACATCCCCGGCGGAATAGGTCCTGGCCGGTTTCTGCAACCGCGGTGTAGTCAGCTGGATGTCTTCCAGGTTTTCGAGATGATCATGAATCGCCTCGTGGACGTAAAACGTCTTGGTGCGTCCTGTCCTCTTTGCGAGGCGTTCCAAGCGCCTCTCGGTATCGATGTCCAATCGGATGGTGAACATGCCCGGATTTTGGCTCTGCCATGCGTTTACAGCTCCTTACGAAATCTTCAGTGGCTGGGTTTTGCTCTTTGGGTTGAGCTCGGGCGGGATCGAGCCCACGATGCGGGCTTCAAGTCCCAGTTTGCGAAAAATGCCGCGGATTTCCTGCACGGTGTAGGTCGGCTCTTCAAATTCCAGGTAAACGATGTCGTGATTGCTATCGACCTTGTACCGGAGACCGGAAACTGCTTCCAATTCGTGATCCAACTCCAGGATCTTTTCCAGATTCCGGACTCCTGCGGCATAAACCTCGAGTTCAATCATAAAAAAATTACTTTGTAGCTGAATTCAGACTATCGGGAACCCCAAAAAAAGCCAAGAAATTTCTCTTTCTTCCCGCACGGTCTCCCATTAAACCTCATTGCCGCGCAAAAGTTGCATTTTTAGCTCCCAAGCTCATTTTTTCATGCCAAAAGATACCTCTCTCAAAAAAATACTCCTCATCGGCTCCGGGCCCATCGTCATCGGACAGGGCTGCGAGTTCGATTATTCGGGCGTCCAGGCCTGCAAGGCGCTCGCCGAGGAAGGCTACGAAGTCGTGCTGGTGAACTCCAACCCGGCCACGATCATGACCGATCCGGAATTCGCGAGCCGCACGTACATCGAGCCGATCACCCCCGAGGTGATCGAGAAGATCATCGAGCGCGAGAAGCCCGACGCCATCCTCCCCACGCTCGGGGGCCAGACCGCCCTGAACGCGGCGATGGACCTGGTGAAATCCGGCGCGCTGGACCGCCATAACGTGAAGCTCATCGGCGCAAACGCCGACGCCATCGCCAAGGGCGAGGACCGTTTTCTATTCAAGCAGGCGATGATCAAGATCGGCCTCGACATGCCCCGCTCGGGCGTGGCCCACAAGATCGACGAAGCCCGCGCGGTCGCGGCCGAGATCGGCACCATGCCGCTCATCATCCGCCCCGCCTTCACGCTCGGCGGCAGCGGCGGCGGCATCGCCTACAACCGCGAGGAATTTGAGGAAATCGTGACCCGCGGCCTCGACCTCTCACCCGTGAGCGAGGTCCTCATCGAGGAATCGCTCCTCGGCTGGAAGGAATTCGAGATGGAGGTCATGCGCGACTGCAAGGACAACTGCGTGATCATCTGTTCGATCGAAAATTTCGACCCCATGGGCGTCCACACCGGCGATTCCATCACGGTCGCGCCCGCGCAGACGCTTTCCGACAAGGAATACCAGCTCATGCGCGACGCCTCCTTCGCGGTCATCCGCGAGATCGGCGTGGAAACCGGCGGCTCGAACATCCAGTTCGCCGTGAACCCGAAGAACGGCCGCATGGTGGTCATCGAGATGAACCCGCGCGTCTCCCGCTCCTCGGCCCTCGCGTCGAAGGCAACCGGCTTCCCGATCGCAAAGATCGCCGCGAAGCTCGCCATCGGCTACACGCTCGACGAGTTGAAGAACGACATCACCCGCGTGACGCCCGCCAGCTTCGAGCCGACGATTGATTACGTGGTGACGAAAATCCCGCGCTTCACCTTCGAGAAATTCCCGGGCGCCGATACCACGCTCACCACACAGATGAAGAGCGTGGGCGAGGCGATGGCCATCGGTCGCACGTTCAAGGATTCGCTGCAAAAATGCCTGCGATCCCTCGAGATCGGGCGCTTCGGCCTCGGCAACGACGGCAAATCGCTCCCAAGCCTGCTCCCCTCCGGCGGCTGGGACCTGGAAAAAATCACGCACAAGCTTGCCGTGCCGAATGCGGAGCGCATTTTCTACATCCGCTACGCCTTCCTCGCGGGCCTCGACATCGAGAAAATCAACGCGCTCACCGGCATCGATCCCTGGTTTTTATATAATATCAAGCAGCTCGTGGACGAGGAGATCTCCTACGAGGAAAATCCCGCCGAGATCCCGCTGCTCCGTGCGAAGAAGCTCGGCTTCTCCGACCGCCAGCTTGCCGCGCTCACCGGCCTTGGCGAGATGGACATCCGCGAGCAACGCAAAGCGGCCGGCATCGTGCCGACCTACCGCCTTGTCGATACCTGCGCTGCGGAATTCGAGGCATACACGCCCTACTACTACTCGACCTACGGCGACGAAAACGAAGTGATCCACGGCGACAAGAAAAAGATCATGATCCTCGGCGGCGGCCCGAACCGAATCGGCCAGGGCATCGAGTTCGACTACTGCTGCGTCCACGCCGCCTTTGCGCTCAAGGAGGAGGGCTTCGAGACGATCATGGTCAACTCGAACCCCGAGACCGTGTCCACCGACTACGACACGAGCGACAAGCTCTATTTCGAGCCGCTCACGCTCGAGGACGTGCTGAACATCTGCGACCAGGAAAAGCCGTGGGGCGTGATCGTGCAATTCGGCGGCCAGACCCCGCTCAACCTCGCGAAGGGCCTTGAGGAGGCCGGTGTGCCGATCATCGGCACCTCGCCCCGCAGCATCGAGATGGCCGAGGACCGCAAGCTCTTCTCCGCAATGCTCGACAAGCTCGCGCTGAACCAGACGCCGAGCGGATCCGCCGTGAACGAGGAGGAGGCCGTGGAAATCGCCGAGCGCATCGGTTATCCCGTGCTCGTCCGCCCGTCGTTCGTGCTGGGTGGCCGCGCGATGGAACTCGTCTATCACGAAGCCGATCTGCGCCGCTACATCCGCCATGCGGTCGAGGCAAGCCCCGAGCGCCCGATCCTGGTGGACCGCTTCCTGGAGGACGCGACCGAGGTCGATGTGGATTGCATTTCCGATGGCGAGACGATTGTCGTCGGCGCGATCATGGAGCACATCGAGCAGGCCGGCATCCATAGCGGCGACAGCGCCTGCGTGATCCCGGCGTTCTCGCTCTCCGACTTTGTAAAACAAACGATATCAGACGCGACCAAGGCGATGGCGAGGGAATTGAACGTGCTCGGCCTCATGAACGTGCAGTTCGCCGTTAAAGGCGAGGTCGTTTACGTGCTGGAGGTCAACCCGCGCGCATCCCGCACCGTGCCATTTGTCAGCAAGGCCATCGGCAAACCACTCGCCAAGTACGCCGCGAAGGTCATGGCCGGCAAGAAGCTCGTCGAGCTTGGCTTTACGGAGGAAATCATCCCGCCGCATTATTGCGTGAAGGAAGCGGTCTTCCCGTTCATCCGCTTCCCCGGCATCGACATCGCGCTCGGGCCCGAAATGAAATCCACCGGCGAAGTCATGGGTATCGACGCCGACCTCGGCCTCGCCTACGCCAAGGCGCAGATGGCCGCGCAACCCCCGTTGCCAAAGGGCGGGAACATGTTCATCAGCGTCAAGGATTCCGACAAAGGCACCGTCGCCAAGCTAGCCGCCGATTACGTCGCCCTCGGCTTCAAACTTTACGCCACCAGCGGCACCGCGGACGCCATTTCCGCAACCGGAGTCGCCGTGAACCGCCTTTTCAAGCTCGGCGAAGGCCGCCCGAACGTCCTCGACATGATCAAGAACGGCGAGATCCATTTCATCATCAACACCCCCAGCGGCAAAACGCCGCGCGAGGACGAAATCAAGATCCGCAGCGCCGCCGTGGCCACCCGCATCCCGATCATGACCACCCTCAGCGCTGCCCAGGCCAGCCTGCGTGGCATCCAGTCCCTCCAAACCCACGGACTGTCGGTGAAGACGCTGCAGGAATACCACGCATAGGGGCGACGCGACATTCGATCTTCCCAGTAAGCAGTATCCCGATGCCATAAGCCTTGGGCTTCACGGGAAATGCCGCGGATGTAGTCAGCTATGCGTGCGTAGCCTGAGTTATTGAGTCGCGGTTAAAATGAGATTTAATTAGAAATGTTGGGCGTCGCCGGGCTGACACCGTCCACTGTTTATGGCAGGAAAGTGGATCAAATTCGTTGCCGCTTATCCGACGGTGAAGGCATATCATTATTGGCACATGCGTATTCGAAGGAGCATTCAAGCCGGTGGTATACTGCTAAGCATAATTATCTGGGTGTTCCATGCGGCTGCCTTTTTGCCGCCTGAAGAGAGCGCGGGCCCGTTGGTCTTGTCGATTGCCGATCCCGGCGAGGTGACGGCGCTGGGGCAGCCATTGCGAATCAATGTTACCGTGAAGAATTCCGGCGCAAGCAAACTCGATGGCGCCGTGCGCCTGACGCTTATCGATGATTGGCGCATTAAAAATGGCGATACGAAACCGTTTTCGGTGGGGGCGGGGGGTGATCAATCGGTTTACTTCGATGTGATTCTGGGCAAGCGGAGTTATGCCGCGTTATATCCGGTCCATGCCTTCGCGGAATTTCGTCAGGGTTCCTCCCGTTTAACGGCGCATGCGATCCTGATCATGTCTGTATCGTCTTCCGCGGTCACGGCTGCCCATCCCGCACCTACTCAACTCCCGGTGCTGAAGCTTTCGAAGAACGGCCGCCAGCGACTTGATATGCCCGGGACATTTCTACCATCCATCGCGATGCAGGGGGTGAATCCGGCCATGAAGCCGGTTGGCTGGCAGGGGTCTGATGAAACCACGGGGGCATCGGTGCAATTGCTGGACGTGGATCGCGGGGACCATCGCCATGCGCTGGGTGTGCATCCGGCATGGCGCAAAGGATGGGGTGATGTGTTTGTTGATTACCGCGTCGCGTTGCCGGACGAGACGCCGATAGGGCTGGATTTCGCGACCGCCATTCGTGACAACACAGCGGAAGAGCCTCCCAGTGACGGAGTCGAATACCGGGTGCTTGTGAGCGATGGAGGCGCTTTCAAAACGCTTTTCACGCGTTTCTCCGCCGCGAAGGGGTGGGAGGCGGCTCACGTCGATCTCTCGGCATATGCAGGCCGTGAAGTTACCTTGCGCCTCGTGATTGATCCCGGCCCGGCGCACAATACTTCATGCGACCAATCGTATTTGGCCGAGCCGACGCTCGCCACCGGCGCGGCACAAAAGCCCGAGCCCGATGCTGAACGTCTCGCGCGCAGGCAGAAAGCTGTGGACCAGGCCAGGAGCGCATTGCTTGGCAAATCGTCCGCCTGGAGTTGGAAACTAGAGAGTGAAGCGGGCACCACGGGTACGGCGATCGCGCCCGGTCCTTGCGGGATTGCCGATGCTTTCATCGCATTTGTGGATGACCGGCAGGAGCTTGTATTCGATGGCTTCACGGTGCAGGTGGATGGGCTAGGCGTAGGCGCGGAGAGATCGGGGCTGCCATGTGAACGCGTGGAAGAACGGTTTGACGCCGGGCGTGGCACGATCACCGGATATGTTGCGCGTGGCGAGGCATTGGTTCCCGTGCAAGCCAGCGTATGGGCGGAGAAGGGGGCATTGCGCATCGCTTTTGCGATGCCGGGAGTCCAGCGCGATTTGCATGGAGAACCGCGTTTTACGGCGCTGGCAATCGGGCCTGCTTCGGAACTGGCGCATCGGGTTTATGCGGGTTTCGGCAATGTGATTCAGGATCCGGGACGCTTTGACCTGCAGGCGGGCGGCTTCACGCTTTCCACCCGCCACGCCGGCATGGATTTCCAAAACGGTCTCTCGCTGGTGCAGGCGAGCGACATATTTCCCGACCGTTTTCATGTCGATCCTGAGCGGCGGATCTACTCGCTGGTTGCCCACCATGACGCGACATTTTCCTTCGTGCCCTCCACGCACCAGGCGTTCGCTGCCGCGCGCGTGTATCACGATCTCGCGAACTTCAAACCCGCCGCCGGCGTCCCGAATTTGCTTGGACGCATCTGTCTCGATCAATGGGGCGGCGATTACCGCCGTGCCGCCCAGGACATTGATATGGCAGCGCGTTACGGCCTTGCCGATGCGGTATTCGTGAAGCACGTCTGGCAAAACCGGGGTTATGATTACCGCCTGCCCGATATTTATCCGCCGGCAGGTAGTTTCGACGACTTTCGCGCGATGGTTGATGCGTGCAAACGCCATGGCATCCTCTTTTGCCCGCACGATAACTACATTGATTTTTATCCCGATGCGGCCGGCTTTTCGTACGATCACATATTGTTCAATGCCGACGGCACGCCGCAAAAGGCATGGTTCAACAAAGGGCGCCAGGCACAGTCGTATCGCTGGTCGCCCACCGCTTTCAGCCCCTGGCTTGAGGCGAATTTGAAGCAGGTCAAGGCCGGCTTTGCGCCCACCGCTTATTTCGTGGATGTGTTCAGCGCGATTGCGCCGGTCGATTTTTATGATCGTCAGGGACGTTTCTATCCCAAGATGCTCACTGCTGAGCGCTGGGGCGCGGCGTTTGATCGCATTCGTGAAATCCTCGGCAATAACGCCCCGACCATTAGTGAGGCAGGCCAGGACGGATTGATCGGCCACCTCGATGCCGGCGAGTCGGATCACGCGGGCTGGCTGCCGGAAATCAAAGACCCGGAGGCGTTCTGCCGCTGGAGCATGAAGGCGAGCGACGGCGAGCGCGTTCCGTGGCACGACATGGCTTCCCACGGCAGCTTTGTCCTCCTGGGGGGCGGCCTTGGCAGCCGATACGCTGGTGGCCAGGATGAAGCGCTGCACGGCTACGGCAGCGATGATTACCTCAGCCTCACCGTGATGGGAGGCCGCAACCCGATGTGTGACGGCCCGTTTTCGCGACGCGCCGTGATGACCTACTGGTTGTTACACGATGTTTGTAACACCATGGCCCATGACGAAATGCTCGCTGACGAATTCGCGGGCGATGACATCCACCGGCAGATCGTCCATTTCTCAAACGGCGGCTTGGTGGAGGTCAATCGCGGGCAGGGCGACTGGACAACCGGGGGGGAAGTGCTGCCGTCATTTGGCTTCATCGCGAGGGCCGGCACAAACGAGGCGGACATCACGCGGCGCCAGGGCATTATTTCCGCCTGCGCAAAGAGCCCGGGCATTTTGTTTGTGGACGCGCGGCCGAATGTGTCCGGGGGCGAAGGGGAGGTGCTTGCGAACGTCAGCAGCGTGGAAGACCTCGGAAAACGCCGCTTCCGTCTGCGTATTGACTGGCAGGTATTGCAACCCGTAGCTGCCGGTTTCAAACCGTTTGTCCATTTTGTGGATGAAAAGAGCACGGAGGGTGAAGGCATCCTGTTTCAGGGCGCGGTGAATCTGAACCCGGCAAAATTGAGCGAGGTGGGAATCTATTCCAGCACGGGGGAAGTAACCTTGCCCGCCGGTATTTCCATGCCTGCGGATCTCGCCATTCGCTTCGGACTTTACGATGCGAATACGGGCGGGCGGCGCCTGCCCATGCCGGGAGCCGTGGATTCCACGGGGCGCGTGCGGAGAGGCCACATTCACGTGGAGAATTCGGCCATTCGCTGGCAACCCGAACCGCCCGATCCCGCGGTAAATGCGCGATTTGAGCGTTGCAATATGAGCGGCACGCTGGTCGATTTCGGTCCTGCGGCCACGAACGGCGCGTTCCGGCTTATTCATGGCGGCGCGAACTGGCAGTTAATTCCGTTGCCCGGTTCCCCCGCCTTCAAAGTGCAACTGCGTTTGAATCAACTCGATGCAGGCGGCCAGAAATTACAAGCGATCACCGCACTGGACGCAGACGGAAACGCCGTGGGCAAGGTGGATTTTCAACAGGAGGGACAAACTGTTCAGTTTGACACCATCGCCAAGGTGTTCTCGTATCGTATCTCGCTGACGCATTGAGCCGGATTCGTAATCACCAATCCTGATGGAGCAATCATGACCAGTCGCCCTCTGAAGCGGTGAACCATCACCGAAATAATGCCCGACAAAGCGGGAACACCGGACCATTTTCCCTCCGCAAAACCCGGTGATATTATTGTCGTGCTCGACATGGTCGGCCCCGAATGGAACGAGCTGCTCTGCCGCAAGATTGACGGACATTGGAAGGTTGTGGATGTCTCCCGGCCAGTGACTTGAATTTTGTAAAGATGATGCAATCGCGTTGCGGTAGAAGGTGAGTCAGGCATCGAAATCCCAATAATCTCCGACGCCCCTTGTATGCCGGGGCTGAATCCGTTTTTTTCCGAGGTTCCGACGGTTTGCACCGCCGGCTAATCTTCGATATCCCTCCGGGATATTTCGAATGGATGCCCAGAGCACGGTGCGAATGACGCACCCATGTTGCGGTAGCCGCAGTCTTGACCTGCCGTGAAACATGCAAAGATCCCTTTTTTTGACTTTTTAGACGTCCTTTGAGGGGCGCGTCCTGGCTAGCGCTGATCCGTGAAAGCTTTTGTTGGCTTCAAACCTCACTCAAATCTTTGTCCGATCAATTCACATCGGATGACTGGATGGTGACGGTACAGGAGTTGGAGCGGCCGTAGTCGTCAAGGGCGACGATGTTGTAGGTGCCGGACCGGGGCTGCCAGTTGAGGGTTTCACTGGCGGCGACGGAGCCGAGGAAAGTTTTGCCGGCGAACCAGTAGATTTTCCGGACGTCGGCTTCCGTCTCGGCGCGGAGGCCGAGCCCGCGGTTTTCGCCGTCGGTGGAACGGATGCTATAGATGACGTCGCTCCTTGGCGAGACGATGAGGGGCGGTTTGCCGGCGCGTGCGCTCCGGTCCACTTCGCTGCCTGGGAGGAACGGGGGCGGGAGCTCGCGGGGAAGGCCGGCTTTCTGGAAGAGGTCGAGGAGGTCGGATGGCCAGAATTCGTAAACTTCCCGCCGGAGCTTGCGCGTGCCGTCATCGGCGGCAACGCGGAGTCCGGTATCAACATCCACGAGCACCTCGCGATGGACGTCGCAGGTAGTGATGGGAGAGACGCCGGGGATGAACCAGCCGGTGACGCGGTGCTTGCAAGCGGGGGTGGCGAGTTGCCCCGAGACTGCGCAGAATTCCACGCGCCGGAGATTCGCGCCGGGGGGCGGCTCGAGCGGAGTGGCGTGGATCCTGCCATCGGCGCGGAGGGCGTCGATGATCTGGAAAAGTAGCGGGCCGGCGCAGGTGCGGCCGATGAAAACAGGGTTGCCGGAGCCGTCGAAATTTCCGACCCATACGGCGAGGACGTAGTGATCGAAAACACTCACGGACCATGCGTCGCGGAAGCCGTTCGACGTGCCGGTTTTCCACGAGACGCGGAGATCGCCGCCACTGTCCGATACGGGGCGGGAGTTTGCGAGCATATCCAATACGAGGAACGAGGCCTCGGGGCTGAGCATGCGCAGGCCGGCATCGCCGGCATGCGGGCGGGTATGGTTGAGCGGGCGCAGCCGGCCGTTATTCGCGAGCATGGCGTAGAGGCGGACGAGGTCTTGCATGGTGACCTCCGCGCCGCCGAGTGGGAGTGACAAGCCGTAGAATTTTTCCCCGTGCGGGAGGTCGATGCCGGCTTTTTTCAAGAACTCGTAGAGTGTGGGATGCGCGAGGCGGGAGGTGAGGTCCACGGCGGGGATGTTGCGGCTCCGGACGAGGGCATCCTCCGCACGGATGGGGCCGGCGAATTCGCGGTCGAAGTTCTCGGGGTTGTAGGAGCCAAAGCTGCAGGGCTCGTCCTTCAAAATGCTGAGAGGGTGGATGAGGCCCTGGTCGATCGCAAGGCCGTACACAAAGGGCTTCAGCGTCGAGCCGGGGGAGCGTTTGCTGTGCGTTCCGTCGATCTGGCCGTCGATGGTTTCGTCGAAGAAATTTGCGGAGCCGACCTGGGCGAGGACTTCCATGGTGTTTGTATCGACGAGCATCGCGGCGGCGTTTTTGATGCCGATCTGGCTGTTTGCCGCGACGTAGTTTTCGACGCGGCGCTCGAGAATTCGCTGGAGGTCGAGGTCGAGGGTCGTGGTGATTTCGTGCGGCTCGGTGGTGTCCGCCAAAACGGATGTGGTGAAATGCGGAGCCAGGAAGCGGCGGTCGAGTTCGGCGCGGGCGCGGAAATTCCGGTTGTCCGATGCGGGGGAGATTTTGTCGTAGGTGCGGCTTTGCGAGGCGTTCAGGGCGCTGTTTTCGCCGTCGCGCCGGAGAGCCCGTTTTGTCGGGCTTTGCGGGATCACGCTCAGCGCAACGGCTTCGGGCAGGGTGAGTTTCGACGGCTCCTTGCCGAAGTAGAGGCGGGTGGCTGCGCCGATGCCCTCGATATTGCCGCCGTACGGGGCGAGGTTGAGATAGGCCTCGAGGATTTGCGATTTGGTGTAATGGCGCTCCAGTTCCAGGGCGCACATCATTTGAGTGAGCTTGCCGCGCAGCGTGCGCGTTTGCAGGTGGTAGCGCATGCGGGCGAGTTGCATGGTGATCGTGGATGCCCCGGCGCGGGCATGGCCGATGACCATGAAATTCCACGCGGAGCGGACGACGGCGACTGGGTTGATGCCGGGGTGGCTGTCGTAAAAACGGTCCTCGTGGAGCAGGGTGGCCTTGACGAGATCGGGGGAGATTTGCGCGAGCGGCGTAAAGATGCGGAATTTCTCGTCAGGAGTGAGGGTCATGCGGAGGAGGTTGTGGTCGCGGTCGAAGACCTCCTGCGAGAAGGTGATATTTTCAAGAAGCAGGGGTTTTGGGAGGCGGTACCAGGCGGTTGCGGCGGCAAGCGCAAGGATGGTCGCGGCGATGGCGGGGTAGCGGAGGCGGCGGATTAATGACGAAAGAATTACGAAGCCGGAACGGAATTTCACCACCAAGGCACCAAGACACCAAGAAAGGAGGGATGGGTGGTATCCTTTCATTTTGCGTCGCTTACGGAGATGTGCCCCGGGAGGCCGCACGAGTGGATGGCGCGGTCATACATGGACTCGGCAAAGATGGGCGGGACTACGAATTCGCCGCGGTTGCCGGGTTTCATCTGGTAGGTGATGCATTTCACCGACCTGCCGACTGTGGTGTAGAAGACGGCTCGGTCTTCGCGGACGTCCACGTAATCACAATCCGCCGATCCGGCGCCGGGTTGCAGGGACGAGCCGACAATCTCGAAGCCGCCGGGGAGAAGATCGACGATGGCAACATTGGTGACGGTGTCGCGCTGGAGGCTGCGGATTTTCAGGCGGACGGTGAGTGGTTCGCCGAGACGGGCGGTGTTGGTCACGTTGCCGTTCTTATCCACAAACTCGCGGTAGATTTCCACGCCCTCGGCGACGGGCTTGGAGGGGAGATGCAGGTCGAAGCCGGTCTCGATCATCTGGTAGAAGGTGCCCATGCCCTTTAGTTGTGGGTTCACCGAGAAGCGGAGGGAGGCGGCATTTTCAGTAAATACAGCGCGTTTTACGAGCGTGCCATAGGCAGCCAGTGCGGTCTCTTGTTTTACTTTGTTTACCTCTGTGATGGTGAGATCGGGCGGGTTCTGCGCGAGGTGTTCCGTGTAGCTTTTCAATGCGAGAACCGCATAGGCGGCGGAGAGCGTGTTGAAATCGCCGCGTCCCACGGGGCCGGTAATCGCCTTGAAATCCTCCGCAGTGATGTGCCTGAGCATGCCGGGGAAATGGCGGGAGATGATCGAGATGTATTGGGAATCGGAGCCGAGCGGCTGGTAGAAATCCCAGTAGCCGCCACGTTCATGGCCGCCGATTTTGTAAGCTTGGATCAGCTTTTGTGCCTCGTCGTCCTTTTTCAACATTGACCATGCACCAGCGAGGTAAACGCCGGTGAGATCGTCCTGCCATGTGCCCTCGTAATTTTTGTCGAGGTAATCGCGGAGATTAAGGATGTAATTCGTTGTGATGACTTCCTCGCGGGTGAGGAGATAGATCGCGTAGGCGATGGTGCGCGCCTCGTCAAGGTTGCGCGGTTCCTTGATGACCATGCGCTGCAGGTTGCGCAGGCCACTCTGAAAGACATCGGCGGGGGGGACGAATCCCGCGGCCTTTGCCTCGATGAGGAAATGCATGACGTAGGTCGAGATGAAATCAATGCCGTCGTTCTTCTCCGGAGCCCAGTAACCAAAGGTGCCCTGGTCGTTCTGGCGGCGGCGGAGGACGTCGAATGTTTTTTCCAGTTGAGCAAAGACCTCGGCCCGTGTGAGCCCGAAGTCGGCATCACCGGATATCACCAACCGGCAGAATGCGCCGCTGGTGATCTGCTCGGAGCAGCCATTCGGGTAATTCTTCAGATAAACATCAAGGCCATGCGCAAGGCCGAGCGGAACGGCGGAAACCACGGCTTCAAGATTGCGGTAATCGGGGAGCATCTCGCGATCCACCGGCACGGTCACGCTGGATTTGGTAAAATTGCCGCTGACTACTTTGGTCATCAGCGGAACGGCGGGCCGGATGCTGAGCGTCGAGCGGAGTTTGGATTCCTGCCCAAGCGCGGAAGCCTTGAACGTAAGGCTGGCGGACCCGAGTTTGTCCTTGGCGCGGACGGTGAATACGGTGCTGATCTCTCGCCCTTCCGGGACGTGGAGTGGCTGCAATGGCGATTGCAATATCTCCAGGTGCTCCGAGGCCTCGGCTGTGAGGCGCACCTCGGCATCAGGCCCGGAGTTTTTAACATTGTTCGCCACGGTGACGCCGACTTCAAATTGATCGCCGGGCGCGGCGAGGGTGGGCACGCCGGGGGTGAGCACGAACGGTCCGCGGATGATCGTCTCCTGCTGCGCGGAACTCACGGCATCCGCCGAAATGGCCACGGCCATGATCTGGAGATTCCCGCTGAAATAGTCGGGCACATTGTAAACGACCTGGCGCTCCGTGGTATCCGCATCGATCACGCCGGACCAGAAGACCACGGGTTTTTCCGTCACGCGCTTGAAGGGATTGAGATGCTTCGCCTCGCCATCGCCACCAAATGCGGCGGCGCGGAGGATGGAGAATTCCGGCAGGAGGAGGTCAACGATCTGCGAGGTCTGCACCATGAGCGCAGTCTTGCGGAAGTAGTATTCCAGCGGGTCGGGGAGCTGGTAATCGGTCACCTGCAGGATGCCCTGGTCCACGGCGTAGACCACGATTTTCGACGCGCGATCGGTCCTGAAACTGATCTTGAGCGGCTCTCCAGGTCTGGCTTCCTTGATGGCGTTGAGGTCGATCTTGAGTCGGCGTTTTTCGAGATTCGCCGTGAAGGGCGCAACGGCATAGCTGAGCGGACTCATGAAGATTTCCTTCGAATCGAGCGAGCGGATGAAGGAGACGTTCACGTAGCCCGTGCCGTCGAATCCCTCTGGCAGGCGGATGTGCTGGACGCTGCCGGTCTTGTCGGCCTTGAACCAGGTGTGGGCATAAACCTTGTCGCGCTCGATGGTAATGAGGCCGCTGCCCGTGTAGGGCGCGGTGATGTTCACCTCGATGTCGTCGCCTGCGTTGTATTGCTTGCGGTTGAGTTTCACATCGAGTTCGGCGTTTTTATCGAGCGAGCGGGAGACGCCGCCGAGGCCGACCACGCTGAACGCGAACCGGCTCACGCGGGCGCCGGAATCCTTCTCGCGCAATTCCAGGAAATAATTGCCGGGTGTCCTGCTGGGGAGCGGGAATTTTGATCCCTCCGCGGTGATGGCCACCGCGCCAGTATCGACGGTGGTCTCTTTTTTGACGGACTCGTAGGCGTAGGTGCCGTCGTCCTGCTTTTTTAGCACGGAAACGTAGGTTTCGAGGATCACGCTGAACTCGAGATCGGGCAGGGCGATTTTTTTGAGAGAGCGGTCGATGGCGATCAAATCCACGGCGCGGATGCTGTTCATTTTGACGTAACCGAGATCGCCGTCTGACTTGTAACCTACCACATACGGCAGGGAGGAAACCATCGCGGAGCTTTGCGCATTCACGCTGCGGCCTCCTTCTGCCTCGAAGCCTTCCGCGTAGAAATCCATCGAGTATGTCGCATCCGAAAAACGCTCGAGATCGAGGTCGAACTGCGCGGAGCCGGCATCGTCGGTGTTCTTTTCACCAAGCTCCACTTCCTCGCTTTTCACATCCCATTTTGTGTCGAGCAGGCGGTCGTAGAATTTGTAATCCTGGTATTCAGGAAACTGGAAGCCGGAGGGGCAGAGCCGGATGCGGGAGACGATGCGGCGCGCGGTAGCCGGGGTGCCGTAGAGGTTCCGCAGGGTGACGGTTGCCTGCACGGCCCTTGGATCGATCCAGCCAATGGTTGGCGGCGTCGAGAGACGGGACTCTATCTTCATGCGGTCGGGCAGGAATTCCTTCACGAGCGCGCCGGTCGAGCCGAGCAGGGTGTCACGTTTTCCGTTGTGAAGGAGATAGATGTTGATTGTGTAATCACCGGTGGGCGATTCGTAGGCGGACTGGTAGCTGAACTCCGTGAAACCGCTGGGGGGCATCGCGAGTTTTTTTACCTGCACGCTCAGGCCGCGCGCGTCCACGACCTCGGTTTCCACAGGCAGGCCCGCGAGGCTGCCAGCCCAGTTACGCTGTTTGACGGTGAAGCCGATGTGCATCTCGTCACCGGGGCGGTAAACGCCGCGTTCGGTGAAGACAAACGCATCGAGATCAGCGCCGGATTTGCTCTGGACGCCATCCACATCGAAGCGGGAGAAGTCGAGCTTGCGATCATCGCGGGCAAAGGGGATGAAGGCCACGTCACTGCCGTTGCGCGCGACAATCGCGACAGGCTCCTTTTCGCGGGTGGGTTTGCCGAGCGATGGGAATGTCACACGACCATCCGGGCTGGTGGTGCCGGTGACTGCCGGGACGCCGTTGCGTGCGAGGATATCCACGGTGACGTTGCCGAGAGGCTCGCGGGTCTTGAGCGATTGCAAAAAGACATCGTGGGAGCCGTCGGCGTTTTGTTTCACCAGGATGCCGATGTCGGTCACGAGGATGAACCGCTGGTCCTGCGCATCACCCGCGAAGTATTTTTTGGTTTTCGGATTCCACCCGCGCGCCTTGAGAAAGAACAAACCCTGCATCGGGCTGCCGCCGTCTGTAGCGGGGGTGAGGTAGCTGGAGAAGTCGAATGTCGAGTAATCAGGCTTGAAGAGGCTCTTTGCGTTGATCACCTGTCGCTCGGTCGCGATGCGGGCGATATTGGTTTCGTCGAAGTGGTTGTTGACGAACCCGGGGTTTTGAAACGAGCCCTCGGTCTGGCTGACGAGGTGGTTGATCTGGTCGGCGGGGACGCGTGCGATGCGATATTCGATGACCGGCACAGCGCGCGACTTGATCGAGAGCTTGCGCTCGCCGCTCAATGCAAGCACGCCGCCCTCGCCCTGGATGGTGATGTCACGCGATGGTGCCGGCACGCCCATCACGGTATCGTAATCGCTGCCGAGGGCGAAATCGCCGAGTGCGAGGACGCCCTTGCGGATGCGCAGATAGAGGCAGCCGTCCTGCTCGACCTTGATCTTGAAGATGTGGGTGGTCGTGTTTTCCTTGTCGGAAGGGACCACAGTGAATTTTACAGGGGTGGCTTTTTTCAGCACGTCTTCGTCGACTTCGCGGGGACTTTTCCATTGCAGCGGCGGGGTGGTCTCCTCCTCGGTGTCGTCGTCGGAATCGGAATCATTGTCACTGTCGTCGTTGTCTGCGTGGCTCCCGTGGTGACGGTTTGTTGTTTCATCATCGGATACGGTGTCGTCATCTTTCTTTTCCGCGGGTTTTGGAGGGAGGAGGAAAATCTCGAGTGACTTTGCGATTTCCTCCGATTTGGCAGCGGCTGTGGTTTCGACGAAGAGCATCTGCTCTGGATCGCCGTCGTCGTTGTTCACAATTCTGGCTTCCGCGGACTTGATTTTGAAAAAGCTATAGATGTCCGGCACGCGGGTTTTCGCCTCGGCCTGCTCCTTGAGCAAGGCACCGCCCTGGACGGTGGGCATTTTTTTGTCGAGGACGAGTTTGATGAAGTCTTCGCGCTCGGGGAGCGTGATGGATGCGCTGGTTACGTATGCGATTCGGTCGCGCAGGCCCGGCTTGATCTCGAACCGGGAGGCGCCGTTTTTGAAAACCTGCGATCCCCCGAGCAATGTGAGCGAGAGATGCTTTTCCAGTTCGGCAGGCGTAACCTTGTGTGAGAATTCGAGCGTTGCCACCACCTGTTTTACGGCGGGGTCCACGGGATTCTGGTAAAACTCCATTTTTGAGACCGAGGCAGTGAAGGGAGGGGTGGAGGTCGAGCAGCCACCTTGAACGGGGGTGTTGACCAGTGCAGTGAAACTTTCCCATGCCGACGCTTCCCCCGGAACGAGCCGGCGACGGCCCAGCACAGTCCTCACTTCGCTGATGCCTTTCTCCGACTTCAGATGGCTTTCGCCGTGCCACTGGCGCAACGACCCGTAGGTGCGGAAAAACTTCGCCCGGATTACTTCCTTTTCACCAAGCTCCTTGAGGGCGTGATACCGCATGTGTCCGTCGAGCAATAGGTAGAAATCGCCCTTTTGTGGATAAACAATGAGCGGTTCGATCACGCCGAGCTCCCGAATCGATGCAAGAATGGTTCGGAATCGGCTCAGATTTTTTTCGCCGTCCTTGAGTTGACGGATCAGCAGAATCTTGTCGAGCGGCAACAGGATTCCCTGTGGATGAAATGCGGATTTAGGCAGCGGCGTGCTCATGGTTTGAATTCTTATTGATCCGGTCAGCTAAATAATCCGGCATGGTGCCGAGATTTTCTGCACGGAGGAGGTTGATGAAGTTTTCGTTTGAAAGCAGCTTTTGCAACGCCGTTACGATAAAAAGGAGACGGTTTTCAGCGATGCCGGCTTTTTGGATAATGGCTTTCTGACGATCCGCCTCTTTTCGGTAGGCGAGCACAAGCGAATCTGCACTCGGTCGCTTCTGCGTTTTATCACGCGGCCCGGTCCCACGAGATTTTCCAAAAATACGGCGTTGCTCGATCAGTCGCTTTACAACACGCAACGACATGTAGTTGAGTTGCTTGCTTTCAAAGGCTTTTAAAAGTTCCCGTTGTTCGTCTATGCCCTCAGTTTTGGCAATGTCGATTGCCACGGTGATCGGCAACTTGCCGTTGAGCGCAGCTTCCAGCAATCGCTCTTCTCCGGCTTTGGCGAGGGCAAGCAGCCCGCCTACAAAAACATCGGAGATGCCGATTTTCTTTCCGATAGCGAGGTTGGTGTGACCCAATTTTTTCAGCCGTTGGATTTCACGCAAGAGAGCTGCCGGTCCTGGATGTTTACGCGCCATGTTTTCGACGAGACTCATCAGAAGCCGGTCTTCCTTGGCAATATCGACAACAATGGCCGGAATTTCCTTTGCCCCCAGCACCATGAATGCTTCCAGCCGGCCTTGTCCAAAGACGAGATCATATCCGTCTTCATCGCTTTCCCGACGGCGGCTGACTTTGATCGGCTTTTTCAAACCAACGGCCGCGATGCTTTCGACGATCTGAGCGTATTTCTTGCGATCACGTTCGCGCGGGTTGATCACCCGGATTTTCTCGACCGGGATCATTTGTACTTCGTGTTCTTCAGGTGATTTCATAAAGCATCCTCCACACGGCAGCGACGTCCCATGCCGTAGAAAAAATCGAGCGACTCGAATTGGTATGCATCGAGCCAAACGCCGTTGTATTCGGCGAGCCGCAGGTTGTCCCATGTCATGTCGAGCGCTGGTAATAGATAAAAATCTCTGATAGCCGAATTTCCAGAATCCATGCGGACCGCAATGGTGATGTCCGGTTTCAAGCCAGCATCAAACCGGATAAGCCAGCGTGATGAACCTGCCTCGGTTTGACGATGCCGGGCGATCACAATGGACACAGACAATTCGTCGTCGAGTGAAAGCAGCCCGGTCTTTTCGTCTTCCGCTACGAATGCCCCCAATTCCCGTAGCTTGGCGACCACTTCGGTAACGACGTCAATGTGGCGTTTACGGAGATCCCGGTTAATTTCAATGAAAGTGTAATCAATCTCCGGGGTGTAGCCGATCATTCGATACGCAGTGACTAGGCTCCCAAACCGGTTGCGAAACGCCGCTGACGAGGGCATTTCCTCTTCCTCGTCGATCAGTATGCCGGAAATATGCCCGTGCTTTTGCAGAACGCTTCGCAGCTTTTCAAGCATCTCCTCGTCTGTGTACCGCTTGCTCCGGGCGAGGATGATTCCTTGAGCGGCAAAGAATAGGGTTGGATCAATAATGGATTTGAACGCGCCCTCAGCGCGAATCCACTTTTCAGGCGCATTGACGACGTGCTTGCGCTTCAGCTTGAACGACGTCCGGTGATAAATGTTATTGCCGATGTATTTTTCGTTTGTGAGAACTTCGTGAACGGTGCCGCGCGTCCACAAGCGCCCGAAATCCGTGCGAATGCCGCGGAGATTGAGCGTATCGGCAATTTCCTGCTCGTATCTGCCCTCATTTACGAAGGCTTTGTACATCCAGCGCACCGTGGCGATTTCCTCTTTCGGCCCGGGCACCAGCACCACACGGTCAGTCTGAATGCTTTTCTTTTCGCCGATCTTGAGCATGCCTTTTTCCTGGCCGCTTTGGTCAATCAGCATTCGCCGGAGTCCGAACCCCGCCGCCCCGCCCTGGCGAAATCCGAGTTGGATCAGCCGGCAGGCACCTTGGAAAACCTTTGAGGACAGTTCCCGCGAATATTCGCCCGCCATGGCCCGCTTCACACTCTTGAAGACGGTTGCCGAGATTGTGCCGTCGTTCTCGAATTGCTCTGCGCAGAAATGCACGGTGATACCGGCGCGTTTGCAAATGTATTCGTAATAGGCGCTTTCGTCTGCATCTTGAAAACGTCCCCATCGACTGATGTCGTACACCAGGATGCACGAATATTCACAGGTGTCGCCCTGAACATCCGTGATCATCTGTGCCAGCGAATCACGTCCTTCAATGTTCAGACCGCTTTTTCCCTCGTCCGAGTAGACCTTGATGATTTCCATTCCGCGCCTCGCCGCAAACTCCCGGATTACATCGAACTGGTTTTGCGTGGAATACTGCTGGTGCTCTGTCGACATGCGCACATAAGCAGCCGCTTGGATCTTCGTCTGGGTGGTATTTGTGTCTGCGGGTTTCATGATGAGTATTTGAAAAATAATGCAGAACTCCCGGGGCCAAGGTGGAGCCTCGTCATGCCCACTGACGACCTTCCGCCCCGAGAGCCTGCATTGTGCCGGCGACCGCATCCACCGCTGGCGTGGCGCCGCTCGTAAAGAACAACGACCGTTGCCAGGCAACGCAGAGCGCAACACCCGGCAATCTCTGCGGTCTCGCACCCGCTGGATTTCACGGCGGATGTTTCGGTGTTTGCGGGCACACCTCCCCCGAAGCCCTTGATGCTCCAAATGTGCAGAAGGACTAAATGTGCGCTCCTTTCCTTTGTTTTCTCGGTTTAGCACTGCTAATGCGGCTCGGCATCTACCGGCAACCTTTCCAAATCGCGTTTTTCGTCATGGCGATGGACAGTTCCACAGCATTTCATTTCTGAAAATAAACAAGGTGTGTGGAGCGAGATCGTCAGCTCAATCAGCGGGAGGATTCGGGAAATGGCAGCGATAACGTCCGAAGAACGTGATCCTAAATACCGAGACGCTCGCCTGCGTTGCGCTCGCAAGATCCCCGTAGTGCCGGAGCATCAAATCCCACCACTGCATCGGTTCATGAGGCGGCGAGCGGTTTGCAACACACTCCATGACATGTTCCATCTCCGGAACCCACAAGACAAACCGTTGCCAATAGCGCCGGAGCAGATCGGTCCATCGCAACACGCCAGGATCGTCATGGTCGCCGCCAGCAAACTTCTCGATGGTTTCATTCTGAATCAACCGATATGGCTGCGCAAAGGACGGTAGAATGCTGATGGTCTTGCCGCACACGCGACAGCGAAACCGGCGAATCACGATTCGAAGAAAACCTGCGCCCAATCGTGTCAGATTTCGCACATAGTATCCGAGCGCCCACAGCGCATCCGCGCAGTCGCAATGCGGACAAATCCCTGGCGCGACAATATGCCTTTGAAAACCTTCGGCCACATATTGCTCCGCGTCGATTTCGAGCTCATGGATTAGCTGCAACCATGGCAATTTACCATGCCCGCTTTTGCACCCTCTAAAAAGGTGGCATCAGCGAATGGTTTGTGCGTAGCTAATCATCAGACGGGAATGGCTAAAAGCAGTGGGTTTGCATGACAAAATGTTTGCCCGAAATTGCTTTTGCTTGCCCCGGAACCAAAAAACACATAAATCCATAAGAATCACATGATTAAGCACTTGCAGCAGGAAAATGCCCCTGCTGAGAGTGTGAAATCAGAAATTCGAATCCCGTTAGGGTCGCCATTTCAAAGATAGTCCCGGCAATTCACTCAAAATAGCAGCGCCCCGGAGCTCACCCGGCTGTCTGGCAAAAAATAGAGCAGAACCGGCCCGAACTCCCGTTTTGGAAAATTGGCAAGATGTGCCCATTGTTCGCGGGTAAAAACTGCCCGATAACGGTCCACGATTACCACAGTGGTACCGGGCGGTACAGCAGGGCCAGCCGAGGCAATCCGGGAGATGACCGCAAGGAGCGGAAAATCCGGGTTGGGAGTAGTCAGCCGGCCGAATTTATCCATTTCAACGAGTCGCTTTTCCGACTGCAATTGCAACACGTTCGTGTTTCCTGCCAGATATGCCGCCGCCTGCTGCTTGTAGCGGAGAATTGTACCGTAGCCGTGGGCACCGCCGTTTGCATTGAGGAATCCGTAGAGATTAAGAACGAAGGAAAGGTTCCCTGCCAGAACGATCCCCAGCGCCCCGCAAAGCAGGACTTTCCCAGAGATATCCCTTCCCGCCCTTCTCCACAACTTTTGCCAGATCACCGCGCAAAGAAGCCAGGGCGCCGGGTAGAATAGTACGTAATAGGCCAGAATAGTACTCAGTCTCACACCGGAGTAAATCGCGAGCGGCACCACGACCCAGCAAACTAGCATCCACGAGGTCCTGAGCTCGTCTGAATCCACAGTGGCCCAGGGAAATGTTCCGGACCAGCGGATGCCCCGGGCGGCCAGGAGAGCAAGGTAAATGACGGCGACGACGAAAATGCATTGTTGAAAAACGAGTGCCCAGTTCTCGAACGACAACCTCTCCTCGAATTTCCGCGTGTCCGATTGGAGCAGATCATCGATTTCACCGCCGTTCACGACTCCAAGCGCATGGGTAAAATAACGGTAGTTGCCGCCTGTCGTCCCGTTGTAGGAATTACCCGCCACCGTCCGCGCAGCCTGATCGAAATCAACCCAACGATTGTGCGTCTGGTAATGGAGATAGGGCACCAGTAAGACGAGCGCCACTGCCGCGCCGCCACCAGCAACCCTCCAGTCAAATTCCGGACGGAGCAGTAATAGAATGCAGCAGACCGCCGCAGTGAGGGCCAAGCCGGAAAAATGAACCTGGATGACACAGAGGGGAAGCAACACCACCCAGAAAACGGCGCGCCGATCCCTGCCCAGAACCAGCGCATGAAGCGCCCATAGGGTAAGCGTGGCGAAGAGCGGCACAAAGTCCTGAGCCCAGATCTTGCGCGAAAAAACAACTGCCCAAGGCGCAACGGCAAACAATGCGGCGGCAACGAGACCGGTGGCCGCGCTGTAATACTTCCGCCCGATGTGCCAGCAGACAACCACGGCAGCCGTGCCCATTGATGCAATGAAAGAAGTGATGAATGCCAGATTCGCGCACAAGGCGACTACAGGAACCAGCAAATAGATGAACAACGGCGGATTTTGCACATGCACGCTCGACATGAGCCCAATCCCGGGCAAGGTCCTGTTGTTGACGATGTCCATGGCCCTTTGCAGCGCGTTCGCCTCGTCGCTCTTGAACTCGATCAAATCCAAGCGGCCGAACCGCAGAAAGACAGCGGCGCCGATGATGAACGCAAGTGCGACCCACTCCCATGCGGCAGCACGCAATGGAACCCGCGTTTTTAATTCTTCTTCCGCCTCGTGCATTTAAATCACTTTTGATAGTCCGTTTCTTTATGCGTAATCTTTTGAGGCATGCCTGTCGAATCTCCATGAGGTGAAAATATGAATAGCACGAATTTCCACAGGCTGAATTGATGATCCCGCTATTCGACAGGGTAGGCCGGTGCCTCGATAAACTGGCACGCCATGGTTTCAAGCCCAGAAGAAAAATCGACGTTGTCTATACATGGGTCGACGGAGACGACCCTGCTTTCCAGGACTCCCTCGCCCGGCACCGGCAAATGGACCCCAGCTCCAGCGATCCTTCTGCAGCCGGCAACCGGCGGTTTCACAATAGTGACGAGTTGCGCTATTCCCTGCGGTCTCTTGAGGTCAACGCCCCCTGGACCTACCGTGTGTTTCTGGTGACGAACGGACAGACGCCGGCATGGTTGAGACTGGATCATCCCCGCCTGTGCCTGGTGACTCATGAAACCATTTTTCCCGACAAATCGGATCTTCCCACTTTCAACTCGGCCGCCATCGAGATGCATCTCCATCGCATCCCCGGTTTGTCCCGGCAATTTCTCTACTTGAACGACGACACTTTTTTCGGGAGACCGGTGCATCCTGAGGATTTTTTTTCCGCCCCTGCCAAACCCCGGATATTCATTGAGCCATGGAGGCTTCCCAATGGATCCGAGGAGTGCGGGGACCTGGCGCTTCGCCTGCTGGCCTACAACCACCGGCTGCTGAAGACTGTCCTGGGCGAACGCGATTATGCCTCGCTCCCGCACGTGCCGATGCTTTATGACAGGAACGAAATAAGGAAAATCCAGAAACCATGGAGCAAGGAGTTCAAGGAGACTTCCTCCCAGCGTTTCCGGCGGGAACAAACGGTCATGCTGCACGTATTGTATGCCCACCATCAGAACTCCACGAACGGGTGCGAGGCTTTCACTGTGAGTCCGGAGGATTTTCTGTTCACCAGGTTTCTGTCTCCACTTGAAAATACCATGCCGGCGCTGGAGGAAATAAGGCGCACCAGGCCAAAATTTTTCACCATCAATGATGATTGGGATGGTGACCTGGAGACGAAAAACAAGGTGCTTGGAAATTTTCTGAATGATTACTTTCCACTCAGGTCAAGCTTCGAGAAACAGCTCTTCCGACTGCCAGCGCCGGAATAATAAGATTTGGAATGACGATGGCCCTGGCTTCTTGAGCATGGCTTGAAAACGATCCCCTTGAATGATCCCGCGAGAATCTCCGTTCCCAATACCCGCGATGGCCGTGGAGAATGAGGCTGTTCCGCCGGCGAGGAGTAATGATGGAAATTCCGTCCCGCAGGAATTGCGTGCGCATACCATCCTCCTCATTCCAACAGCCGCCCAACACAGGACATGTTTCCGCATCCCTGAATTTTTCCATCACGGAGAGAAAATCCGGGCACGTGATGACCGTATCATCGAAGCTCGATATCCAGTCGAACCCGTCATCTTCCAGCAACCTCCGGACGCCAGATTCCACGGCTTCGGAGGCGGTCGCGGAATTCTGCTCAGCTTCGAACCGCGTCTCGTAGCGGCGGCAAATATCGCCGAGTGCATCCCGGTTTGCAGCATCGGTGTTGAAGGGGATCACCAGGATGGGAACACGGAAGAGGGAAAGACTTTCCAGTGTGGCGTCCAGGGAAGAGGGAATATTCGATGCTGCCACCACGAATGCCGTTTTTTCCCTGGCGGGATTTCCATTATAGGCCGCCTGTTTTTCCAGTAACAGCAATGCTTCATAAAATGAGCCGAGGTGTTCAGCTCCCGCAAGCGGAAGCGGGCAGGCGGCGGGCATGTAAACCAGGAAGACCGCATTTGCGTACACGCACTTCCATTCCGCTTTCATCGTTTGCAGCACCGGCAGAGGAAGGTCCTGCAAGAGACCTTTATGGACCACCACCGCCGCGAAGTCGCTCACAACGTGGATTCCGTGCACCCAGTCGTAGTTAAAGACCTTCGGCAGCACAGCCCGGAATTCCCAGGGGCCTACGAATGCTTCGCCGGGGCCGATGACCCTGAGAATAAAATCGACTGTTTCAGTCCAAAACGGGTCTTTGCCTTGCAGTGTCACTTGCGATTATCTATCGATACCGTGAGTTTGAATGTCAACGTCTTTGGATGTTTTTACGAAGCCAGTATTCATCGCCGCGCAAAAACCGCGATTTGATTCATGAGACATTTGCCAACACCACGAGCCTCTGCAATCCGACATTGGGCGGAGAACAGGTATCACCGGCGAATGTGGGCGCAATTGGCGGGGGTTTCCCATGAATATTCCCGTGACAGATTCGAGGGACGCGGCTTGGTTTATTGCGCAGGCGGCGAGCGACTTTTCATTCATTTGTGGATTAATCTCTGCATTCTGAGGCGGGTTCTAAATTGCCGGCTTCCCGTGGAAGTCTGGCACTTTGGTGCGGAAGAATTGACTCCATCCATGGCCGCGTTGCTAGAGCCCTTTGCCGTGAATATTGTGGATGGCTGGAGTTACGCCCGGGATCTTCCTGAAGGCGAGTGGCGGGGATTTGCCTTGAAAAGCATCGCCGTGGTGCACAGCCGCTACCGTGAGATCCTCTATCTGGATACGGACAGTTATCCGGTGCAGGACCCTTCCTTCCTTTTTGATGAACTGCCGTACCGCTGGACGGGATCGTGTTTCTGGCCGGACGTATGGCGGACGGTTCCGGAGTCGCAGATGTGGGACATCCTGGATCTGCCGTTTGTCAACGAATTCGAATGGGACTCCGGCCAGGTGATCATCGATAAGAGCCGGGCCTGGCGTGCATTGATGTTGATGAGCCATCTCAACCGCCATCATCCCTATTATTACAGGCACATGCATGGCGATAAAATGACCTTTTACGCTGCATGGAAAAAACTGGACCAGCCGTATGCAATGGCGGTGACGCTGGCAAAGTTTATTGCCTCGACGGACTGCCGGAGACTGTTGAACCAGTATGACTTTCAAGGGCAACTCCTCTTTCAGCACCGCGTGTCCGCAGACTGGAGCTTCCCGCCGGCGGACTTTTCGCGGTGGCCGGAGTCGGTGCATGAAACGGCGTGCAGGGAATTTCTGGAGGAATTGCGAAACAAGTGGCCGGATTCCTCGCGGCATTGCAGTCCCACCCAGGGAGGAGTGCCGGAAAAGACCCCGTGGAGGAAACTTTTGCGCACGATCCCTGGATCCGGACCGTCCCTGCCAATCCGTCCGCCGCCATCCATCCAGGAAACGGGACCGTGGGACGCGGCAGCCCAACGGGCATTAATCTCCCCATGCATAGTCTCCACCCGCATGATGGAAACCGGGATCGATGCGCTGAAATGTTCCCCCACACAGGATATGCCCGGTATTTTCCGCTTTTTCGCAGTGATGATTTTTGTAGACCCCCGCCTTGCCACCCTGCTTCCGGAGGATTTGAAAAATGGGGGCGCGGATTTTCAAAAGGAACGGGAAGCCCTGCTTGAATTCAAACAACTCGCTTCGAAACAAACCGGCGCAACGAACCTTCTGAGTGTCAGGGGAACTCCTTTCAACGCGGGGCCGCGGCATCCTTCGCTCAGCCCCGAGGAGAAGAAACTTGCCGCTTTGCTGATGGATATTCTGGCAGGCTCCCCATCGTCGGCATGGAAAGAGTGGCGCGAGTTTCTTGCGAAAATCGCCCTGCAGGTCGAGCTATGAAAATTAAAATTGCCAATCACACTGCGTTTAACAACCTGGACCAATACTGGAAGGCGGCCGCGGGTTTCATCGGTCCCCGCTTTGCCCCTGAAGACCGGTTGGTTGCGCCCTCCGAGCTTGCCGCATGTTTCCCGGGTGACCAATCCCACTCCTATCAAGATAATCTTTCGGGAAAGTATCAATGGGTGGTCCTGCACAAGGGAATGCTCCGGGAGGCTGAGATCAAGGGGTTGATGGCGGCTTGTCTTGCCCTGGATCCTGTTTTTGCAAACGAGGTTTTTGTCATATACACGACCGGCAATCGATTCGAGAAGCTCACGGAAAATAACATCCATTACCAAAGTTTCCTGAATGTGCTTGGAAATGAATTCGTACCCGGGTGCCTGGAACGCAACGGATCTTACAGCACGTCATCGATGGAAGTAACCGGGCAAAACCGCCCGATGGTGTACATGGGAAACCATATTGCACTGACCCGGACGGCCCATGGGCAAAAAATCTTTGTGGATACCCGCGATCTTTCGCTGGCCCCGGCGTTGTTAATGGACGGAGCCTGGGAGAACCCGGTCACGAAAATATATGCAAAATACCTCAGGAAAGGGGCGATCACGATCGAGGTGGGAGCCAACATGGGGTATTACACATTGCTGGCCGCCTCGCTGGTAGGTCACCGGGGAAAAGTGATCGCTTTCGAGGCCAACCGCGCCCTCAGCGAGCTTCTTTATAAAAGCGTTGATATAAATTACTATCTTCATCACTGCGAAATCATCAACAAGGCGGTGGCCGACAAGACGGGCACACTCACTTTCCGGATAATCAAGGAGCACATGGGCACGAGCAGCGCGGCTCCCTTTGACCAGGAATATTTGGATAACTCGCGCGACACCATGGAAGAAACCACTGTCGAATCGGTCTCCCTGGATGAGTTTCTTGAGGAACGGGGAATGCATCATGTGGATGTCATCAAGATCGATGCCGAGGGTAGCGAGCCCCTTATTTTCAAGGGCCTGCAAAAAACCCTGGAGAAGTCGGAGGATCTCACGGTGATTTTTGAGTTGAACGCGGGGATGATCCGCGCAATGGGGCACGACCCCGGTGAAATGCTGGAAAGCCTCGTTGAAAAGGGGTTCGCCCTGCAGAGAATCGTCCGTGACGACCTGATACCCTACGAGTCGGTGGAGCAGGCGCTCTCGTGGCCGATTTGCGATGTGTTGATGCGAAAGCAATCCACTCCGCAGCCCTGATCACACCGTGTCGTGTTTTACGTTGGGTGCTATTTTTTCCGGTGGATGATTTCCAGGTCCGGCAGTCCCCATGATTGCACATTCATGTCGGAAGCCATGATGCCGAGTCCCTCGGTCTCCAGCTCGCCCGGATTTTCAGGGTCCCAGCTGTCGTTGGGCAGACGGATGCGGGGATTGTCACGGCCATAGGGTTGGGGAGGGAAGATCAATCCCTTGCGGTGAAGATCCGCCCGGATCCACAGCATCGTCCCACCCAGGGCGTCCAGCGGGGAGAGAATTTCACGTCCGCGCAGATGCTCCAAGCGCACCCGGCCCCGTTCACGCCAGCCATTCTGGTCGAAAGTGGGGCCGCCGTAGTCATTCACGCAATGCGGATGAAGGATGTCCTTCCCGTATGAGAGCAACTGCTCGATGATGTCGTGTGGAAATTCAATTACATCGGCATCCAGCCAGAGCACCCAGTCCTCGTCAGTCATTGCCCGTCGCAGCAATTCGTTGCGGCTGAGTGCGAGGATTTCACGCCGCTTGAATTGAAGTTTAACGTGCCAGCGGTGGTAGCCCTCGGGAATGGAGTAATGGTAATCCTGTTTCCAAATGCGGACGCTCCTCCAGCGATGGTTGAGGAGCGCGATCTCCTTTTCAAACGCCTCATACGTCCCATCCGTGCTGTCGCTTTCCAGCAGGCCGAGTGACAGCAGTCCAGGCGGATAAGAAAGACCGGCAAGCAATGAGCAATAGGTGTGCGCAAGATCGGCGGCGTTCTTGAGCGGTGTGAGGACGAGCACCTTGTCCACGCGCGGCTTCATGCGCCAGGGCTTCGTCACCGCGCGATGGCAGACCTCCACATGGCCCTTCGCCGCCCCGACGATTGTCCACGAATCGTTCAAGATATCCCCGAGCAGGGTTGCGAGTGTTTGTTCCGCAGGTTTCAAGATAGCGTCCATAGCGGGAAAAATGGAATTTCCCCGGACCGGCAGCAACCCGGTGGTTCCTTCCAAATTTGCAGCCAGTTCCTTGAAATTCACCAGTGCTTCCCACTCGTCCTGCAATTCCGTGCCCTCTATTTCCAGGTTCCCGGGCAGCATCGCCCCCAGCCGCGGATCGATGAAAATGAGCGCCACAAACAACGCGAATATCGCGCGGGCAGTTTGCGCATCGGAATCCCGCAAGCCGTCGATCGCCGTTCCCATCAGGCGCGGCGAGGCAATGCCCGGCGACCGCAGCGCCTGCCGTGCTACCGCCTTCCATTGCTCCGCTTGCGTGAGCGGCTTCGCGGGCGGAGAAAGGGGGATTTGAGGTCTGGCTCGCCGGCCTGCCGCGCTCAACCGCTGCAATGGCGTGGGGGAAGACCTGCCTCCCGTTTCCCCGGCGCCTGCGGCGCAGGTTCTTTGGGTGGCGGGCCATTTTTTGCGCAGTTCATTCAGGAATTCCACGCAGGCTTTTTGATGCACAAAACCAGGGCCCTCCTGCGCGGCATCCGGCGCCAGACTCCAGTCCGACCCGGTCCGGTGCTGGAAAAGCAGGTCGCCTTCAAAATCAAATTGATTCAACTGCATCCGGCAATCCGGTGCCGCGACCAGCTTCGCTGCGTGGCGGGTCATTGCATAGGGCTGGTCCAGCTTCTTCCAGGCAGCGTAAAAGGTCATTTTATCGCCATAGACATGCTGGTAATAATACAGATGATGGAGGTTCAAATGCCCCATGAGGCTGAGAGCGCGCCAGCAGCGGCTTTTATCGATCACCATCTGGCCGGATTCCCATTCATCCTCTTCCACAAAGGGGAGATCGAGCGCCCGCCAGAATTCCGAAGCCGGATCGGTGCGCCAGATGTCAGGCCAGAAACAAGAACCCGCCCAGCGATAAGCCCGCTCCTCAAAAAGAAAGGAAGGATCGCGCACCGGATGGCTGTCCGTATCCAAGAACAACACCTCCTGAAACCGGCTGTGGATCACCGCGAGGGTCTTGAGGGCAAATCCGCACCAACGCCCGCGGGACACATTGCACGCCAGTGACTCCCCATTCACCACGTGAACCTCAAACGGTTCCAGCAAGGTGGCCATCGCGGGATTCATCTCACCTTCGCCAAAGTGCCAGACCTCGATGGGCAGCTTGCAGCCCAGTATCCGCCGCAAGAGACAGAGATTCACCCATAGGTTGGTGAAATGGCGTTCACCCCCGGCGCTGAACACCAGACCGCGCCCGGAAAATTGCTGCGCGGGATAGATTGGATCGGTGGCAATCGCCTGCCGCCACTGCCGGTAGTACCAGGGGGCCTCCATCCATTTGGCACGCGGCGCATACCAAGGGGCCATCTTTCGTCTCACAGGCAACTCTCCGTTTCGTTCCCTGACGCGGGCAGTTTGCTGAGGGTTAAGGCAATTGGCTTTGACATTCCGATTTCCTGCATCGTAGATAATGGCGCATGAAATTACCAGTCCAAGACCCCTATTGGACTGAAACCGCTGAATTTATTGTGCGGACCATCGGTCCCGACACTCCATTCGTCGGTCCGCGCGAATTCAGCCCGGTTTTACCGAAGGTATTCCCGTATGACTGGGGCGGTGCGCTCGACAACATTGATGATTACAAGGGGGTGGCGGTGCACAAGGGCCTGATGCATGAGCTTCCGGTGACCCTCTTGCGGAAGATTGAGCAGGAGTGGAAATGCGTGTTTGCAAACGCCGTATTTCTTTTTTTCCTGCCGCCTTCCTGCGGGATTCCTGTCGTTTCGGGGGAGCATCTCGGGGCATTTTACGACAACATGATTTCGCTCGAAAAACTGGAGCTGGAAAAAAAATCGCGCTTCATAGAAACAACGGCCGCCGTGGTGGTGGCAAAGGGCGCGCATGCCGGGCTGGAAGGGACACTGCGCAGTCTTTCCCTGCTGCGCCTTGAAGTGGCGGTGGTCCCGGCCATGGGCGATGCGAATCAACGGGAAGCTTGCCGCAGCCTTTGCGCGCGGTACCGGGCGCATGTTGCCGGAGAAACCGGGGAGCGTGTCCCCGCGCCCGACGAAGCACTCAAGGCCGGGGTGATCATGCTGCTGGCAGGGAAGAGAAGTGCATGGATCGCGACTTTCGACGATTCAACGGGCGCACGTCCCGATTTTCTCGCCGTGATGGAGAAATGGAGGGACCGAGAGGAGCGTCCATTGCTCGGCGGCTACTGGGAGGAAGCGGACGGGCTGCTGGAATCCTTCCATCGCGATGGGTTTCATCTCGTCGTTCCCCGCAGGCTTAACGCCCGTTATATTTATGCGCACCGGGATTACTGGGTGCGGCGGTTCGATCTCATGGACGAACAGCGGGCGCACAAGGGCAGGGAGCCAGGGTTTTTCCAGGCACTAAAAGCCCTGGTCATACCCGGCCTTGTTATCCCGCACGGGGATTTCCCAAGCGACGGCGCAACGACTCCGCCAGCAAGCTGAGGTTTGCCGGCGCGTGCCGGGTGGTCACGTAATCCCGCGCGGCCGCCACGAGCCGCCGCCGTTTCACCGGGTCGAGATACAAATCCCGGCACGCCTCCGCAATTTCTGCGGGGCCGTCCGCCAGCAAAAGTTCCCTGTCGTGCACCACATCGAGCCCCTCGGCCCCAATGCGCGTGGAGACCACAGGTATGCAATGCGCGAATGCCTCAAGAATTTTAATCCGCGTGCCGCCGCCCGCGCGCAGTGGCACGAGCACCATGTGCGCCCGCGCATACACGGGCGTGACGTCCGGCACGGTACCGAGCCAATCGAGATCCGGCAGATCCTCAAATGAATTGCGGTGGACGTCAGCCCCGGCCCCCGCAACAGTCAGTACCACGCGTACGGGAATCAATGATTGCAGACGCGGTAAAATTTCACGCGCCGCGAAACGGACCGCCTCGCGGTTGGGAAAATAGCCAATGCTGCCGATGAAAAGCAGACGCCATGTCCGATCTTCGGGGCGGGATACGAGGGACTGATTTTCTGCGGGCGGCGCAACCACATTCGGCCATGTTTCAACAGTCAGCGGTCCCGCAGTTGCGCCGATGTGCACAGCCTCCAATGCAGACGCGGCAAAAATTTGCTCAAACCGCCGAAGATGTTCAGCTTCGAGCGCCCGGTATTTCTCCGCTTCCTCCCGGAGCATGGCGGCCTGGCCGGGCTCGCCCGCCTGCAAGGTGAGTTCCGCCCTGGAGCGGTGCGCCTTGGATTCCAACTCGTCGATATCGAGCCACGCTTTTCCGCCCCCGTCCAGCCAGTCCCGCGCCCAGGGAAGTAGGTAAAAGCGGAAGACCCATAACCTTACGCAATTCGTCGCGGCAAAATATGAGACGGCTTCCCTGTTGTTATCAGCATTCCATCCATTCCACTCAACCGGCAGGCGTCCCGCTCCCCAGCGGAGAAGGTTGCGCCATGACCAGCCGTGTCTCATTGCTGAGTTGACCGGCGCAAGGATGCGTTTCCAACCCGCGCAATATTCCAGCAAATCCGCATCCGGGGTTCCTTCCTGCCCGCCATACATTGCAACCACGAGGAGATGGACGGTAAAATCGCCCGCGAGTGCCTGCAGATTCCGGGCAGCGCGCATAGCCAGCCCGTTGCCAGTGAATGAGGGGATCACCGGGCACAAAAAAACTATCGGCGGTTTCTGGTCGTTCATCCTTGTCCGGAGAAAAACATTCTTGCGTTTTGCCTCAGGGCTTACGAGTTTCGCGTTCTGGAAGCCTGTGAAGATAGTTGCCGGCTCCGATTGATGGCAATGATATTCCCCTACGACGACGACTACTGGAAAACCGTGGCCGATTTCCTTGCCGCGCGGCTGCCTGAATCCGCGGCCCTCCTGGCACCAAATGAGTTTCACGAGCTTTTTCCACGCACCTATCCCTATGATGTCTCACGCCATATCAACGTCCGTAAACTCGACGCGCTGGTCATTCACAAGGGGATGCTTCCCGAGGTGGGTCGGGAGGTTTGCGAGCTCGCACTTCGCGAAGGCATCCCGCTTTTTGGCAACGATGTCTTCGTGGTTTACACATTGAAAGGCCGCAAGCCCTGGAAGTTGCGGGGAGCCGGGCAATTCACCGATTTCCGCGAAAAAGCAGGGCTTCCTGGAACATTCCCGGCTGATCACGTGAAGCCTGATTCGGAATTCGACGGCCCGGCCACCGTGATCCTGATGACCACCTACAACCGGCCCGCGCGTCTCGCCCATTCGCTGGAAACCATCTCGCAATTGAAGGCGCCTATCCTGGTGGTCAATGATGGCTCCTCGCGCGAGCACGCCGCGGATTACGCGGCGGTGACAAAGCAACACGGCGTGCGCCTGCTCGATCTGCCGGATAACCGGGGACTCTCCAGCGCGCTAAATATCGGCCTCAGCTACTGGCTGGCGGATCCCGGCGTGGATTGGATATGCTATCTCCAGGACGACGTGGAAGTGCGCGCCGATCTGCTTGCGGCTCTTGCCCGCGTGCAGGACAGCCATGAATATCCCCTGCTGACAGGACGGCACAACCGCCGCCACAAGGTCTATGGAGAAAAGGATATCAACGGCTGCAAGGTGCTCCTCCAGCGGATGAGCCCCGGCATACATCTGCACGCTCATCGCGATTACTGGGAGAAAATGCTGCCCATTCCCACGGCCTATTTCCAGGCGCCGCGCCGCAGGCCGGGAGCCCCTATTCGCGGAGCGGACGAGGATTGGTGGATTTCGCAGTGGAGCCCGCAATCGGTTGTCAAACAAGGGAAATACATTGCAGTGATCCCCGGGCTGGTAAGGACCACCACCACCCTCGACTCGGAATCGACGTGGCAAAATCATGGCGAAAACGACCTTCCGCTTTCCCTGCCGGAAGTTCCAGCGGGCGATTTCGTGCCCGCCCATTTTCGCACGCCCTAGGAAAGCGCCTTGCGGTAAAGCTCCGCGATCTGCCCAGTGAAACGTTCCTCGGAAAAATATGCCGCACGCACCCTGCCCTTTTCCACGAGGGCCACCCGGTAGGCGGTGTCGCCCAGCACCTTCCCCAGCCCGTGCGAGATCGATTCCTCATCCAGCGGATCGATGTAGTGGACCGCATCTCCTCCCACTTCCGGCAGCGAGGATGCGGAACTGCACACGACCGGGCAACCCGCGGCCATCGCCTCGATCACCGGCAGGCCGAACCCCTCGTACAACGAAGGAAAAGCAAGGCATCCCGCCGCCTGGTACAGCGCCGGCATCATGCCGGCCGGCACATAATCCAGCCACCGGATGTCGCGCCCGGCAGATGGGGCGAAGTTCCGGATAAAACGAATTTCATCCCGTACGCCCCAACCCATCTTTCCAGCAAAGACCAGCGGCACATCGCCTCCAAGCATGAGATAGGCATCGATGAGGCGTCTCAAGTTTTTGCGAAGCTCAAGCGTTCCGACAACGAGAATGTAGCGACCGCGCTGGAGATTAAATAATCGCAATGCCTGTTCAAGGCGCTGCTCGTTGCACGGCTGGCGCGGGACCGGGCTGAACTGGTAGGTGACCACCAGCTTTTCATCGGGCACCGAAAAATAATGCTGTAAATCCTTCTTCGTGTGCTCGGATACCACCGCGATCGCGCGGGAATTCCGCACCGCCTCCTTCACATTGTGGTGAAATAAAATCCTGCTATCATCGCAAAGATGCGGCTGGATGAGAGGTATGAGGTCGTGGATGGTTGTAATAGGATTTGCATCCTCATGTCGCATCGGCAGCGGCTGCGTGGCATGCCATACGCAGTATTTTTTGTGCGTCTTGAAAATTGCCTGCGTGCCGAATCGTTCCTGGATCATGCGGCTGGCGAGATAGCAGTTGAAGAGGGAGGAGCATCCGAGTCCAAAAGGAAAAACCGTGTCGGGCACCGGAATGCCATCCGCCCCTCCATTGGCAGGTATGTGGCTTGCATGCTGCCGTTTAAAGCGCATTTTCACTTTGAAGGCCTTGAATTTTCCCCGAATGGTCTGCTCGCGCCTCCGCCGGGAATCATAAAGGAATGCACGGGAAACAACGGCGTCGCCGTTGCTTCTTGCAGTGACGAGGAGCTCGGGATTGGCCCCCAGGGTCTTCAGCGCGGAAATCAAATTGAGCCCGTAATTCCTGATCCCTGTCCCATTGTTTAGCGAGAGATCATGCGAATCTATCAAAACATCGAGATTATGAAATTCCGGCGACATGGAACAGGGGCGGTTTATAGGAGGTGCCGGGCAGACTGTCAAGCCGGGCAGACCCCGGCTGCAGACAATAAACAGGAAGGGTTTAGCAACGGACGGCGAGCATATGAACGGCAGGTTTGTAATATTCTGGCTTCAGCCATATGCTTACTAATTACCGATCTGAGGCAGTATGTCCGGTCTCAAGTCTTAATTCATGCCTGTTTTCACACCGCATCAAGCATCCCCACTGGATGGAGTGCCAGTTAACGCTGCAAGCTTCCGAGCCGGACAGATTCGGGATGCAGCGACTTGAACCGTTTCTCACTGCCGCCGGTACCGTGATCCTCAACGCGGACTTTTTCGGAGAGTATGAGCAACTCGCGTTCCTATCCAGACAAATGCAAATTCCGGGGAACGCGGAGCCAGAGACAACACTTCTTCTTGATGCAGGCGTTGCAGGGGGAACGCACATCAGCACGCTTTCGGGCGTGAACACGACCCCGATATTTGACCGGGGCCGCATTATTGGAAGGTCTTTTGAAGATCCCGATGCAAAGTACTGCTGGCTTGGCGGTGTCCTGCCCGCAGATCCCACAGCCCCACGGGACGTTCAAGCCGGACAAGTACTGCAAACCATCCATAGGGCCCTGGCAGAGGCCGGGATGCATTTCCGGGATGTAGTTCGTACGTGGTTTTATGTCGATCGAATACTAGACTGGTATGGCGAGTTCAACCGGGTCCGTACCGCGTTCTTCGAGCAAAACGGCGTCATCAGCCTGCCTGCGAGCACCGGGATCGGGGCTCCAAACGCCGCGGGCGCCGCAGTGGTGGCCAAAGTGATCGCGATGCTGCCAAAGAACAGCAACGTAGAGATCAAACGCATACAATCGCCGCTGCAATGCGAGGCGTCGGCTTACGGCAGCTCCTTCAGCCGGGCAATGGAGGTTCGTGATTCTTCCACCCGCACACTCTACGTGTCGGGAACAGCCAGCATCGAACCAGCCGGTCGAACCGTGCACGCCGGCAATGCTGCGAAACAGATTGAAACAACCATGGAAGTAGTCTGCGCCTTGATCGAAGAGGCGGGCATGGTTTTGACGGACACCACCCGCGCCATCGCCTACTTCCGCCACAGCGAACACATTCCTCTCTGGCACGATTACTGCCGGAAAAGACAATTGCTCCCTCTTCCCATCATCCTAATTCCCAGTGACATCTGCCGTGATGATCTCCTATTTGAAATCGAACTGGATGCCGCACGGGCATTGGACTGCGACAATGATTCCACTCAAAATCTCCGGCGCCGGCAAAATTCCAGATCGTGCATCCCTTTGAAACTTTTTTCTGAATAATTGTTCCGTATAAAGGAACCACGAACCCGCCCGGGCCCGTGGTCGATTTTACAAATGAAAATTCTGACCACACTCGCTGTTTTCGTCGCAGCGGCAGTGTGCCCCATTACCGCCTCCCAGCCTGTGATGCCATTTGAAACGCAAGCAGCGGCACAATTTCCTGCGACCAGGATCGATGACTTCGTCTTCGGAAAGTTGAAACAACTGGGCATCCAACCCGCGAATCCCTGCTCCGATGCTGTTTTTGTGCGACGCGTTTATCTGGACGTCATCGGCACGCTGCCCACGGCGGATGAAGTGACCGCGTTCATGGGGGACAACGATCCAAAGAAACGCGCCACGTTGATCGACCGCCTCCTGGAGCGGGATGAGTTTGCAGATTATCTGGGGATGAAGTGGTGCGATCTGTTGCGGGTGAAATCGGAGTTCCCGGTGAATCTCTGGCCCGATGCGGCACAGGCTTACGACCACTGGATCCGAACCTGCATCCGGCAGAATGTCCCCTATTCGCGATTTGCGTGGGAAATCCTGATTGCGAACGGCAGCAATTTCCGCGTGCCACAGGTGAATTTCTATCGCTCGGCGGGAAGCAAGGACGCAAAAGCCATCGCGCGGGCAGTTGCATTGGCTTTCATGGGAGAACGGGCCGAGCACTGGCCCAAGGAAAAACTGGACGCAATGGCGGTCTTCTTTTCGCAGATCGGGTTCAAGAGCACCAATGAATGGAAGGAAGAGATCGTCTATTGGAATGGATTCGCCGGCGACATCCACGGCCCGGCTGCGGCTGTGCAGCCGGATGGGACACCGGTATCGCTTCCGACGGACAAAGATCCGCGCGAGGCTTTTGCGCGGTGGCTGATAACGTCAGGGAACTCCCCCTTTGCGCGCAATGCCGTGAACCGCACCTGGTACCTGCTGTTCGGACGGGGGATTATCAACGACCCCGACGACAGCCGGCCTGACAATCCTCCAAGCAACCCGGCGTTGCTCGACTGGCTCGCCCATGAGCTTGTGTCGGCCAATTACGACATGAAGCACATTTACCGTTTGATCCTGAATTCGAACACATACCAACTTTCCTCCATCCCTGCCACGAAGGATCCCAGGGCCGAAGCGAATTTCGCATTCTACCCGGTGAGACGCCTGGAGGCGGAGGTGCTCATCGATGCGCTCGACCAGATCACCGGTTCGACGGAGGAATACTCAAGCCTGACACCCGAACCTTACACGTTCATCCCGCCGGATAGGCGCTCGATCGCCCTGCCTGACGGCAGCATCAACAGCGCCTTTCTCGATCTCTTCGGGCGTTCCCCGCGGGACACCGGTCTGCTTTCGGAGCGTCCCGCCAGCGCTAACGCTGCACAACGTCTGCACCTCTTAAATTCGAGTAACATCCAGTCGAAGATCACGAAGAGTGCATGGCTGCGCGGGTTAATGCGTTCCAGCGGCACCCCCCTGGACATGGTGACGCGGATTTATCTTACGATCCTTTCGCGCTATCCGACCGTGGAAGAGTTGAAAGCGGTCAATGCCTACTCCCAATCGGCCGAAGCAAAGGGTCCCGCAGTTCTCGTCGACCTCACGTGGGCGCTGATCAACAGCACCGAATTTCTTTACCACCATTAAACCCGCCCGCTATGAAACACTATTTTTCCGACTCCAACATCTGCTGCCAGCCCGTTTCCAGACGCGCCGTATTGCGGTCCGGTGTCCTGGCAACCGCCGCGCTTCTGGTGGGAAAGCGCATTGGCTTTGCAGCAGCCAACGCCCCTGGAACATTACCCGAGCCCAAGGCGAAGGCGGTGATCCAAATCTGGATGTGGGGCGGGCCGCCGCACCTCGACACATTCGATCCCAAGCCGGGGGCCGGCTATGACTACTGTGGTCCGCTCGACAAACCGATCGCGACGAATGTGAACGGGATGGAAATCTGCCAGCTCATGCCCGAACTGGCAAAGCAGGCCGACAAGTATTCCATCATCCGCAGCATGACCCATGAATCCAACGCCCACGAAACCGCCTCATATATTGTTCAGACCGGGCACGGGGCGGGCGACCGGCTGGTGTATCCGTCCAGCGGCGCAGTCGTCTCGCTCTTCAAGGGATACGATGCAGGCTATCGCGGGCTTGTGCCTCCTTACATCGTGCTTACGGAACCGCAGGGACGCTTTTCCGAAGCCGGTTTCCTCGGGCCCAGATACAGTCCTTTCGCCACGGGAGGCGATCCGGCGCGCCAGCCATTTGCCGTCCAGGGAATCGTCGTGGAAGGAATTTCCGACGTGCGCCAGCACCAGCGGCGTGAGCTGCTCCACAGTCTGGACACGCTGGGGCATGCAATGAACGGCGACCCACAGTTTGCAGAGTTCAGCCACAGCGAACAGGATGCCTACGACATGATTCTCGGACCGGGCGCGGAAGTCTTTGACCTGACGAAGGAGGACAACGCCACGCGGGACTGGTACGGCCGCAATACCTTCGGGCAATCGTGCCTGGCTGCGCGCCGGCTCGTTGAGCGCGGCGTGCGCTTTGTCACGATCAATTACAAAGGCTGGGATACCCACAAGCAGAACTTTCAGACCATGCAGCGGAAATTGCCGGAAATGGACAAAGCCATGGCAGCGTTGCTGCAGGATCTGGCGTCACGCGGCCTGCTGGACAGCACGATCGTATGGTGGAGCGGTGAATTCGGCAGGACGCCGAAAGTCCAATGGGAGGCACCCTGGAATGGCGGGCGCAACCACTGGGGCAAGGTTTTTTCGGCTGTGATTGCCGGAGGCGGCTTCCGCGGCGGTCACGTGGTCGGGGCTTCCGACGCAAAGGGCGAGGAAGTGAAAGACCGCCCGGTATCTCCTGCGGACCTCATCGGGAGCATGTATGAATTGCTGGGGATTGACCCGGACGGCACATTTCCACGCCAGGGCGACGGCACCATCCGGCTTACAGAGGCGGCCGGCAGCGCCGCCCCGTCACCTGGGCGCTTGCGGGAAATCATGTGAAAGCCCTGATGCGCACCGTGCCTCCCATGCGATTTGTCCGCGCCTTTTGCTGCCTGCTTGCGGCATGCGGGATGACCGCGCCTGTCCTCCACGGCGTGGAGCCGCGCGCCGGTTATGTTTATCCAGCCGGCGTCCAACGCGGCGCATCTGTTGAAGTCAGGGTAGGAGGACAATATCTCGAGGGGACAGAAGGCGCGCTGGTATCCGGCGCCGGGGTGCAGGTTACCGTGTTGAAATATTGCAAGCCGCTGCCGCAGAAACGGTTCAATGACCTGCGGGATTACCTTGAGGAATCGCGCAAGAAGCTGGTTGATGCGAAGGCACAGCCGGCTGATCTCAAGAAGTTCGACAGTCCCGGAACGGCAGCCACCATTCTCAAGGAAGCAGGTGCGACGGACGACGAAATCACGACTTTTTTTGAGATGCGCAAAGAGCGGAATGACCCCAAACGCCAGCAGAATCAGCAACTCTCGGAGAGCGTAATTCTAAAGGTGCAGGTTGCCCAGGACGCGCCAGTGGGCGTGCGGGAATTGCGGCTGCTGACGCCATCCGGGGCGTCGAATCCGCTTTCTTTCTGTATCGGTCAACTGCCCGAACAAACCGGCACTGGACAAACTGGCGGCAGGCTGGATACAGCGGCGCGCGTCACCTTGCCGGCCGTGGGCAACGGCTGGATTTCGCCGGGCGGGGTCGATCACTATGCCTTCCAAGCCAGAAAGGGGGCACAACTCGTTATAGCAGTTCAAGCCCGTGATCTTATTCCCTATCTTGCCGACGCTGTTCCCGGCTGGTTCCAACCCGTTGTCGCTCTTCATGACGCCAAAGGCCGCGAAGTGGCTTATGCGGATCATTTCAGGTTCAGTCCCGATCCCGTCCTTTGCTACGACGTGCCGCAGGATGGCGTTTATTTACTCGAAATCAGGGATGCCCTCTACCGGGGACGGGAGGATTTCGTTTATCGCGTGACGTTGGGCGAGGTGCCTTTCGTAACGGACATATTTCCACTGGGTGGCGGGTTGAGGGTTCCTGCCACTGTGCAGCTTGCAGGTTGGAACCTTACACAGAGGAAGATTACACTAATGCCTCTGACCGCGGAGGGAATTCACCCGGTTCCTGCACTTGCCAATGGATTTGCAAGCAGCGGCGCGGCGTTCGCGACTGACGCCCTGCCGGAAGTCATGGAGGTGGAACCCAACAACGAGCCGTCGCGCGCCCAGCCCGTCTCCCTGCCGGTAATTATCAATGGACGCATTGATTCTCCCGGCGACGTGGATGTGTTTGTCATTACCTGCCGCGCAGGCGAACGGGTGGTTGCGGAAACATACGCCCGCCGCTTGAATTCACCGCTGGATTCCTGGCTCAAAGTCACCGACGCGACCGGTCGCCAGATTGCCTTCAACGACGATTGCGAGGACAAAGGCGCAGGCCTGCAGACGCATTCCGCGGATTCCAGCCTGACGTTTACGGCGAATGCAAGCGGATCGTACTATATTCACGTCGGCGATGCCCAAGGAAAGGGGGGACCGGAATATGCCTATCGCCTGCGGATCAGTGAGCCGATGCCTGATTTCGCTTTGCGCATGGTTCCCTCCTGCATCAATGTCCGGCCAGGCGCGATTGTGCCGGTAACGGTATATGCCCTGCGCAAGGATGGGTTCAATGGCGACATCACTCTAGCCTTGAAGAATGCACCGGCGGGATTTCTGCTCGATGGCGGTTGCATTCCAGCAGGTCAGGACAAAGTGCAGGTAACATTGACCGTCCCCCAAGGACCTGCGGCCAGCCCGCCGCCGGTCAGCCCCTGGCCAGTCACCTCTCCAGCGGCCAGCCCGACGCCGCCAAGCCCTCCGACAACAGATTCTCCGATAGCCAAATCCCTAGCAACCAGTTCGCAGATAGCCAGCGTTGCGCCAAGCAGCCCTCCGGTTGCGATCCGCCCACTAGCCAGCCCTCCCGCCATTCCATCGGCCAGCCCGCCGCCATTCCATCAGGTGAGCCTCACACTTGAAGGACGCGCATCCATCGATGGGCGTGAGGTAAGCAGGCTGGTCGTGGCGGCAGATGATAGGACCCAGGCTTTCATGTATCATCACCTCGTGCCCGCAAACGAATTTCTTGTCGTAATTTCCGGTGCCGAACGGGGAAGAGCGCCCATCAAAGTGGTCAACGGCGAGCCGATGAAGATGCCGGTCAACGGCCCCTCCCAGTCAATTCTGGCACTTACCGGCGGGCGGCCGATTTTTGCAATGGGCGAAACTCAACTGCAATTGCACGATCCCCCCGAAGGCATCAGCGTCGAAGCCTATTCCCAAGCCAGCGAAGGCACGTCAATCTCTTTCAAGGCCGACCCCGCAAAGGTCAAACCCGGGCTGAAAGGAAATCTCATCGTGGAAGTGTTTGTCGAAAGGACGTCCCCGTCGAAGGATGGGAAGGCAGCCGAAAAAAAACGTTTTTCGACCGGCTTTCTGCCAGCCATCCCATTCGAAGTAGTCCGGTAACATGAAAAAGACGAGGCATGGTACGTAAATTGGAGGAAGAAAGTAACCGCGACTAATAGACGAAGTGGCAAAAAAACAGCATGCTGGAAACCACAGAAACTGACACCCTATGATAAAACCAACCAAACGAGACGTAATAAGAATGGTGCTGGAGGGCGGGCGGCCGCCGTATGTGCCCTGGTCATTTGGCTTCACGTGCGAGGCGGCGGAGCGGCTAAAAAAGCATTACGGAACAGACGATCTGGATGCCGTGACGGATAACCACCTGCTTGGGCTGGGCGACGGCATCGGTTTTTTCGATGAGATCGGCGGCGATTGCTGGCGCGATGCTTTTGGAGTGGTGTGGGACCGCAGCGTGGACAAGGACATCGGGATTGTGAAAGAGCACCCGCTGAAAGAGGCGATGCTGGGCGGCTATAGCTTCCCTGATCCGGTTCATCCGCGGTTTTTTCACGACATCCCATCGAAACTGGAAACATACCCGGACCGATTTCGGGTATTCTCAATCGGATTCTCACTGTACGAACGGGCGTGGACGATGCGCGGGATGGAAAACCTGATGATGGATTTTTATGACAATCCTGAGTTTCTGCACGGACTCCTGGGGGCGATTGCCGACTACAATATCGCCCAAGTGCGCGAGGCGTTGAATTACGACATCGACGCGGTGTATTTTGGCGATGACTGGGGACAGCAGCATGGCTTGCAGATGGGCCGGGAACTTTGGCGGGAGTTCATCCAGCCACAGCTGAAGCGGATGTATGGGGTGGTGCGGTCGGCGGGGAAGTTTGTGATGATCCACTCGTGCGGTGATGTGGATGAGTTGTTCGACGATTTGATTGCGATGGGACTCAACTGTTTCAACCCATTTCAACCCGAGGTGATGGACGTTGCCGATCTGATGAAACGCTACCGGGGCCGGCTGGCATTTCACGGAGGGCTATCCACCCAAAGGACGCTTCCCTATGGGACAGCGAAGGATGTGCGGACGGAATCGCGCAGGCTTCTGGAACTGGGGCGCGAGGGTGGGTATATCTTCTCTCCAGCACATGCGGTGGAGGGAGACGTGCCGTTGGAAAATATGCTGGCGTTCATCGACGAGGCGCGCAGGCAAGAGGGGTATGCCGGCTTAAAAGACGCATCATAAAACACTCCATCCTTCAGTAGCATGCCTGTCGCACCATGTTTATCGAGGTCAGCCCGGTGAAACATGAAGTCGCCCGTCAAAAAGATGGATCTCCGCACGGAGGAAAGAAAAAAAGAGCAGTGGCGGCGATACGACGGAAAGGCTGTTCATAGCCTTAGCTTTCATCGGAAATCGTAAAAGCACCTTTTTGCAATGGAGCGTGCTGATGGAGCCTTCTGCCAACAGATGGGTCCGTAACGGCCGGCACCGGTCTGGGCTCCAGAAACGATTTTCTCTATCATACCGATCATTCCCCAACATCATCCACACCGGCATCAAATCATCCTCCTCAAGCGACATAAGTCTGATATTTCTTATTTCTCCTGTTGCGCTTACGATCTCGCATCTCTTCTCCAACCGACCTTGAAACCCTTTCGAAAACTTGGCCAAACCTTCACCCCGGATGGATCGCAGTTCGCGCTCCACGAGCACGATGGCGAGTATTTCATAAAGCTCAACGGACGTCAGCTCATGAGTACCACCGCCACCACTTCGGAACTGCTGCTGGCTCAGTTGCCCCGCGAGGGTCTTGGGGATCGCAAAAGCTCCTGCGTGCTCATCGGCGGCCTTGGCTTGGGTTACAGCCTCCGGCGGGTGCTCGAACTCGTCGGTTCCAGAGCCACCGTGGAAGTCGCTGAATTGCTGCCAGAGGTCGTGGCATGGAACCGCGAGTTCCTCGGTGGGGTGAACGGTGCCCTGCTGGATGATCCGCGAGTCAAGGTCGTCATTGGAGATGTATTCGAGGTCATCCGGAGTGCCGGAAATGACCGTTACGATGCGATCCTGCTCGATGTCGATCACAGCCCTACCTCTTTCGTGCAGGCGCAAAATTCGCGCCTCTGCGACCGCCATGGTTTTGGCCTCATCTCCCGGTCGCTCAAGCCCGATGGGAAAGTGGCCTTCTGGTCCGCCTCCGAGGAACCCGGGTTCCTGCGAAGCCTCACCTCCGCAGGTTTCAAGGCGGAAGCTTTCCCTGCAAAAGCCCACGAACGAGCCAGGCGTGCCGTCCACGTGATCTACGTGGCAGAGCGCATATCCAAGACCGTTGCCAGCCGACAGGTGATCCGGGATTTGCGAACGATGACGTTCAGGAAGTTATCTTGAAAGAAGGTAATCAATACGCACCAAATTCACGCACCGCGTCAAACATGGCGGTAATGTTTTCGGGCGGGACGTTTGCCATGATGTTGTGTACCTGCTGGAAAACAAAACCTCCACTGCCTTTCCAGACGCCAAGCAATTTGCGAACGTGAGCGCGCACTTCCGCAGGGCTTCCGTTCGGCAGCACATCGCGGGTGTCACAACCACCGCCCCAGAAAACCATGTCGCGCCCGAAATCGCGCTTCAGGCCGGCGGGATCCATGCCGCTGCAGGTGATTTGCACCGGATTGATCGCATCGAGGCCGGCCTCGATCAGATCGGGGAGCAGTTCGCGCACACCGCCGCAGCAATGCAGCATGACTTTTGCCGGTGCCAGTTCCTTTGCCCGCCGCCACATCGCCGCATGGCGCGGTTTGAAGAACTCGCGGTACATCCCCGGTGAAATCAGCGGGCCGGATTGCATGCCGAGATCGTCTCCAAAGAGGATCACATCGATGTTCGATCCTACGGTGCCCAGAAACCGTTCGAGATTCCCTAGATGGATTTCCAGCAATGCGTCAAGAAATGCGTGCGCTTTTTCCGGTTCCCCTGCAAGGAGCATGAAGAAATTGTCATTGCGGTAAAGAAATTGCCCGAGTTCCAGAAGGTTTTCCCCGAACAAACCGATGACCGCCCGGTCCGTGCGCTGCCGCAGCTTTGCCGCACCGTCACGCAGCCTGTCCGGATTGCCGGGGTCGTTCGTCTCCGGCCCCGGCGGAGAGGCTATCGCCGTCCACATGGATTCCGCGAGCACTTCGGGAATGCGTCGCGGGTCGTCGTCACCTTCCGCAAAGGGAAAGAAAGTCTGCTCGAAATAGATCGCCCTGGCAGGCATTGCCGCGATCACCTGCCCGGTGGCCTTTGAGCGGATGACCCAGCCGTCGCCTTCGCGCTCAGGCAAAGCCCACACGGGCATCTGGCACGGAGTGCCGTCCGGCAATATCCAGTCCGCCCACCACTTGTCATCCGTGGCAAATTCGCGTCCCAGTTCCATGGTATCAACCCCGAAGAGATCGAGCACATCCTCGTCCACGATGGCAAGTTGCTGCACCGGATCGTAAACCCGGATTCGCCGCTGTGGCAGTCCGAGATGAACGCGCAATCTGGCGTAAGCCATCGCGGCGATACCCGAGGAACGGTGCCCGGAGAAATCCACGGGAACACGGTCGGTTTCTTGATGGTTGAGCGCGTGAAGAACACGCTGGCGGGAATTCATGGGAATGAAAGTTGCGGGATATTGATGGGTTTCAATGGATCATTGTTGAGGAACCGCCTGGGCCGACGGAGGAAATCGGAAGCGGGCTTTGCCGCATATCCGCGGCACGATCAAAAATCTCCTCCCGTGTAATGCCCGCCTCGGCGTACATCGCGAAAATATTCGCATCAGGCGTTTCGGGCGGGATGGTGTGCGAGGCCGCGAGTATGTAGCCGCCTCCGCCGGAGGACATCACGTCGAGCAAATGCCGCGTGGCCCGGCGCACATCATCCGCGCTTCCGTTGGGAAGCATATCCTGCGTGTCCACACCGCCCATGAAAGCGAGCTTGCCGCCGAATTCCTTTTTCAATTCCGCGGCGTCCATTCCGGGACAATTGCATTGGACCGGATTGAGGACATCCAGGCCCATTTCCACCAGATCACCGATGATCGCCCGCAAACCGCCGCAGCAATGGTAGGCCACCCGGAGTCCGCGCCTCCGCCCGACATCAAACACCCGCTGAAGATGGGGGCGGACAATCTCCCTCCACGTTTCGGGACTCATCATCATCCCGGTCTGGCTCGCAACGTCGTCTCCCGTCCACAACCAATCCAGCGGATAAGTGTCACAAGCGGCTTCCCCCAGCGCGATCGCAAAGTCAGCGCAACGCCCCACCATCTCCGACGCCAGTTCCGGTTCGCCCGCAAAATCCATCAGCGCGTTTTCCATTCCGCGCAGCCGCCAGTACATTTCAAAACCGCACGGCGAAATGTCACAGCCGAGGAACCGCTCCCCGGCGTTGCGCGCCACAGGTTCCATCAGCCGCAGCAGCTCCGCCTGGTGCTGATAGGGAAACCGGTATGCAAGCACCGCTGCGGCATCAGCCCCGGCGGCAAGCGGGAACCGGTCGATCTGGTTGAACGCCCCGTCCTTGACCCAGTGTATTCCCCAGAAGTCCGTGTGCGATTCGCCATCGCGCCCGTGGACGATGCCTTCCATGGCGTAATTGTTGTTCACCCACGTCTGGCACGCGTCGTTGCCCATCGCCATGTCCACCCCGCTGCCGGGAATCTCCAGCAGCTTCGCAAGCCGTGCGTTTGTCTCCGGATGAAACCACATGAACACGGGAACACGGTCCACCGGTTTGCGGTCCAGGGCCGCATGCATGCGTTCTTTCGATGTCATTGCTTGGGATTGCTGCGATGTCGGGGCAATTGAATGGATGCGTCACTTGTACAGCTTCCATGCCCCGCGTTTCACCGCGTCAAATGCCAATTATCTTACGTTTATTGTGCACCGGGGCAGCGCCGATGCTCCTCACTCCCGCCATGCAATCTTCCGTCGCATTTCCACTGCGGAGCCCAAAATCACCGCCCCGATCACTACACGATAAGACCGCTCGCCAAGGCGCACATCGACAGTTTCTGGATTGGGGTGATTCATTTCAAGTTCAAGGTTTCTCCGTGATTGGTGGTCTTCGTAGGTTTTTTTACTTTGACGCGTCTTGACAGGGCTTGGCGTGGCTTGACGGCATTCTCCATGGATTGCCGCCCTCGCCCCACGGCCTCTCCGAGAGTCGAGCAACAGGAGAAAACACGGCTTCGCGGGACTGCGCCGGTGCAAGCAGAGGAAACTGAGCGGGTTTAGAATTCATGGATTGGGTTTGTTGGTTCCAGAAAGGTGTGTCTATCGTGGCGATTATCAAGGCACGAGGTGCCCGGGCTGTCGGTGCGGGTCTTTAAATGTCTCCCGTCATTTTTCAATTTAATCAAAAGAGCGAAATGAATGCAAGATAAATGTTAGTTTATTTTCATTTGTGTGGAAGATGCTGAAAAGATTGATTTTTCCCTGTAAAACCGGGGAAAGAGTTTTGTGTGGGAAAATTTGTACGCAAAATTTATGACGGGTGAATCAGTCCGAGAAGGTAGATTTTGCTCGAGCAGCAGCTTGGCAGATCAATAAAGGGGGAGGTTGGTGGAGACGGTGAGGCCAGTCTCGCCGGTCGAGACTCAGGGATCGCCCATGAAGGCGCGGGTGGCTTTGCTGATGAAGTCCCGGTAGGCGACGGCGCCGTAGCCGCGGTATTGCGAAAAGACGGGGTGGAAATGCCACGGCGTTTCAAACAATTTCATCCGAAAGCATCGGCAAAGAAAGCCGGGCTCGGGAGCGGTCCGCTCGCAGAATTGGAACGGCAAAGAATCCGAACGGTTTTCCCTCCGCAAAAACCCTGCGATATCATTGTCAGGTTCAACATGGTCGGTCCCGAATGGTACGCGTTGCTTTGCGGGAGGATCAACGGCCACTGGAAAGTGGTTGATGTCTCCCAGGCACGGCGTAAGTTTTGAACCCCCACGCGCTTTTAAATCAAATCACGAAACAAACCGCGCCTCTGGATGTTTAACTTGCAAATGTCCCATTCCCGCTTTCCAGTCCTCGCCACACTCCTGCTGGCATTTTGCATCGCCTCCGCCCGCGCCTCCTCCTCTTACCAGCCTCCGGAGCCCTCGCTGCCCGTCGCCACCCTCCTCACCACATGGCACGATGCCGACCGCGACCGCGACATCCCCGTCAAAATCTATTACCCCGCAAAAGGCGCCGGCCCGTTTCCAATCATCATCTTCTCCCACGGCCTCGGCGGGAATCGCGAGGGCTACAGCTATCTCGGCAAGCACTGGGCGGGCTGCGGCTACGTCTCCGTCCATCTCCAGCACCCCGGCAGCGACGATGCCGTCTGGAAAAATGCCGGCCCGCTCATGGCTACCGCCGCCCTGTATCAATCCGTCGCCGACGTTGACAACGCGATCAACCGCGCAAAGGACGTGAGTTTCGGCATCGACGAAGTGCTCAAGCTCAACACCGCCCCCACATCCCCTCTGCACGGTCGTCTGGACACCAAACACATCGGCATGGCCGGCCACTCCTTCGGCGGCTGGACCACCATGGCCATCGTCGGCGAGCAGCTCAAATCCGGCGACCCGTTACTGGCCGATCCGCGCATCACAGCTGGCATCGAAATGAGCGCCCCCGTCCCGCTCACGCAGATCCAGCGCGACCACGCCTTCAGCGCAATCACCATCCCTGTCTTCCACATGACCGGCACGCTCGACAACAGCCCCATCGGCGAGACGAAAGCCGCCGACCGCCGCATCATCTTCGACGAAATGAACCGCGCCGAAACCTGCCTCGTCATCTTCAACGGCGCCGACCACATGACCTTCTCCGGCCACATCATCCCCCGCGCCTCGGATGCGCAATTTCACCCCCTCATCCTCGCCGGAAGCAACGCCTTCTGGGACGCCTACCTGAAAGACAACTCCGCCGCCAAAGAGTGGCTGTACAACGGTGGCTTCGCCAGCCTCATCGGCGAAAAAGGCACCTTCGAAAAAAAGCTGCCGCAAGCTGTGTCTCAATAGATTATAGATTAAACAATGGATACCCCTCATTCTCCTTCCATGGACCGCCTGGAACAACAACTCCGTTTCCTCGCGGAAATCGACAAGCTCAAGAATGTACTCCGCCGCGGTCTGGTAACGGATACGCTCAGGCCGGAAAACTCGGCGGAACATTCCTGGCATCTGGCCATGATGGCGTTGATGCTCGGCGATCATGTGGCGGCTCCGCAACTCGACCTTTTGCACGTGGTCAAGCTGGTGCTCATCCATGATCTTGTTGAAATCGATGCTGGGGATACTTTTTGCTATGATGTGGAGGGCAACGCCACAAAAGCCGCCCGGGAGCAACTGGCCGCGGACCGGATCTTCCGGCTTTTGCCGGACGACCAGGCCTACGAGCTGCGCGCGTTATGGGACGAATTTGAGGCTGAGCTTACCGGCGAAGCGAAACTGGCGCAGGCGCTTGATCGTTTGCAGGCCCTCCTTCAAAACTTGAATACCGGCTGCATGGCCTGGCGCAAACATGGAGTGACCAAGGCGCAGGTACTGGACCGGAACCAAAAAATCGGCGATGCCCTGCCAGGCATCTGGAAGGAAATGCGCCGCAAAATCGACCAAGCGGAAGAACAGGGTTCTTTTAAATAGACCGCCTTTGAATCCCGGGCCATGAGCAAACTGGAAAACAAAATTCCGTCTCCCCTCGTCGCCCTGATGATCGGCGCTGCAATGTTCGGCTTTGCGAAAACGCAGTCTGCCATCGCAATCGACCCCCATCTGCATTACGCAATCGCAGGCCTCATCGCATTGTCCGCCATGTTCGTCGCAGGATCGGCCATGCTCGCGTTCCGCCGGGCGAAGACCACGATCAATCCCGTGCAAATCCACGCGGCATCGAGCCTCGTCACCGGCGGCATCTTCCGCTACACGCGCAATCCCATGTACGTCGGGCTCACAACGCTGCTCACCGCCTGGGCGGTCTGCCTCGCCGTGCCGTGGACACTGCCTGGCCCGGTCGTCTTTGCGCTCTTCACGCACCGGTTTCAGATCATCCCCGAGGAACGCGTGATGGGCGCGAAGTTCGGCCGGGAATACGACGACTACTGCAAGCGGGTCCGCCGCTGGCTTTAGATAATTTTCAAAGCCGCTGTGCGGATAATGGTATGCTTGAACCGCCACTGCATCGTGTTACGCTTTTCTTATGAGCAAACCCGCCTGCCCGATGTGCGAAATGACCGATGTGCTGGAACACCCCGAACGTTGGGAATGCGTCACCTGCGGTCACGAATGGGAACGCGCACCCGAACCGGAAGCCGCACGCGTCGTCAAGGATGCCCACGGCAATGTGCTCGCAGATGGCGATTCCGTGACCTTGATCAAGGATCTGCCGTTGAAAGGCTCGTCCCAGTCCATCAAAGGCGGCACCAAGGCAAAAAGCATCCGCCTCGTCGACGGGGACCACGAGATTTCCTGCAAGATCGACGGCATGTCCATCTTCCTCAAGGCCCAATACGTGAAAAAGGCCTGAGGCTTTCGGTTATTTCCCGGGGAGTAATGATGCACGCCGTCCGGAATGCCAAATTTCCAACTTGCTATTCTCGCGTCACACCGTTGCAATTCAGACGTCCTTGTCCCGCCCGCCCATGCCGGATGGAACGGGCATGCGAATCATGACTTTTTCCACCCCCGAAAACAACCGGCTCGGCGCATGAGCCACGATTCCTCCCACTCCGGTCAGGAATCCCATTTGTGGCGGGAAATTGACCGGGCCGAGCCGCCGAAGCGGCCGGCGGCGGAGCGCATCACGGACTTTCATGAAATCTATTCCCTTTTCGACGAAGCCACAATTCGCGAGCAGGCGAGCCGTTGTGTGCAGTGTGCTTCGCCAGCCTGCGTGACGGGCTGCCCGCTCGGCAACCGGATTCCTGAATGGCTCGCGTTGGCGGCGGATGGAAAATTCCTTGAAGCGGCGGAAATTTCCCGCTCGACGAGCAACATGCCTGAAATCTGCCCGCGTGTCTGCCCGCAGGAACGTCTCTGCGAGGGCGCGTGCGTGGTGGATGACCCGCCGGGAGCGATCTGCATCGGGGCCATCGAGAAGTTCATCAACGAATATGCCCTGGCCCACGGCGCGGTGCCGGCCATCAAAGCAACCCCGAACGGCAAACGCGTGGCCGTGGTGGGCGCGGGTCCGGGTGGGCTGGCCTGTGCGGACGAACTTGGCAAACTCGGCTACGCGGTCACGGTTTTCGAATCGCAACTCCTCCCCGGTGGTTTGCTGCTGTTCGGCATCCCGGCGTTCAAGCTGGAGAAAGCGGTTGTCGAGCGGCGCGTCAACATATTGAAGCAGCAGGGCGTTGAGTTCAAAGTCGGCGTCACCGTCGGCAGGGACATCGGGCTTGACGGTTTGCTCGCCGGCCATGAAGCGGTTTTCCTGGGCATGGGCGCGCTCAAATCAAAGCCCCTCGATGTCCCGGGCGCTGAATTGAAGGGCGTTTATCAGGGCCTGCCGTTTCTCGCGCAGAAGAACGCACCGGTCTCGCTCGGTTTGCCGCCGGTGGAAGTGAAGGGGAAGCGTGTCGTGGTACTTGGTGGCGGCGACAGTGCGATGGATTGTTTGCGCACGGCGGTCCGGTGCGGCGCCGCGGATACGGTCTGCGCTTACCGGCGTGACCTGGCGAACATGCCGGGCAGCCGCAAGGAATATGCCAATGCGCTCGAAGAAGGCGCACGTTTCCTCTTTCTCACCAACCCGCTCGCGCTCGAAGGCAACGCCGGTGGCGAAGTCATCGCGGTGCGGTGCGTGCGCATGGAACTCGGTGAGCCGGACGCCTCAGGCCGGCGCAAACCGGCGCCCGTGAAAGGCTCGGAATTCACGCTGCCGGCAGACTTGATTCTCATCGCGTATGGATTTGACCCCGTGCCGCCCCCGCCCGGGAGCGATTTGTCGCGGATTGCGGTCAACGAATGGGGAGGGACCAGGACGGATGCGAACAAAATGACCAGCGTTCCCGGAGTTTTCGCAGGGGGCGACCTGGTACGCGGCCCCAGTCTGGTCGTCCATGCGGTGCGCGACGGGCGCGAAGCCGCTGCGGGAATTCACCGCTACTTGAGCTCGCAGGGGATGACCGCCTCGCCGGTGACGATGTCGTAACCGGTTCTCCCTCGCGTTTTTTTATGCGGGTGTCCCCGTCAGCTCACTCCCCCATGCTAGTCTCTCAGCACCTCACCGCCCCGGATTGTTTCCTCGTCGGAATTCCTGAACCCGGCGATCGCGCCCGAGAAATCCCGGCGGAATCCCCGCTCCCGGGAAACATCCGCAGCCCGCTTGATCACACCCTGCCGGCTCATCGCCTGTTTCCCCTGCAGCGCCACAAATATTTTGCTGCCGGGATCAGGCACATCGAAAATGTAGATCTCGTCAAATGCATCCCGGTAGGTCAGCAGCATGTGATCGTAGATGCGGTTTGAAGCCCGCCCCCAGACATTCGCCACGGCGATCCCCTCAAGGCTCAGCGCATTGCGCACCGCCTGCAGGAATTCCAGCGTGAGCAGATGCCGCGGGATGGTTTCCGCATCGAACCCGTCCAGGATGATCACATCGTACCGGTTGCTGCATCGCTCGATGAAGTCCCGCCCATCCTCCACATGCACATGCATCCGCTCATCCTCGCGGAACCCGCAATAAGTCCTCGCCACATCCACCACATCCGGGTCGAGCTCCACCACATCGATCTCCATGTCCGGAAACCGGCTGCGAAAAAATCCCGGCAGCGTGCCTCCGCCAAGGCCGACTATCAGGATGCGCGACAGGCTCCGCACGAACGCGGGGCGTCAGCACGTTGATGTAGTCCAGTTCGAGATGCTGCGGATCCCCCGGCTTCACCACGCTCTGGCGCACTCCATCATGCCCAAAGCGCAGCGTGCGCAAGCCGGCCCGGTCCTCCGTGACCAGTATCAGGTTGAACGGTGAACGCCGCGCCACTAAAATTCTCTCTCCTTTTTGCATCGAGACGGGAAACTAGACCCCTTCAGCGCAAGACGAAAGGGGATTCGATGACAGTTTCAGAAAGCGCCCGGAAGTTTGAACTGAAGATCGTTATCGGTCGCGCACGATGAGATCTGCGCCCGGTCACTTCACCATGATATCCCCCCAGAACTGCGGATAGAGCCACGCCTCCGTCGGAATGTCTTCCACCAGCGTCGTTTCCACATGTCCGCCGGAGAAAAGCCAGTTGCGCGACACCGCCTGAAGGCCCTGCGATTTAAAGCCCGAGAGCAGCACCTCCACATCGCCCTTGAGATGGGTGCCCGGCGTGATTGGAAACTCGAGGAAACTGCGCGGCACCGTCATGAGCGCTGAGTAACCCTTCCCGCCAGCATCAGCGGTCAGCACCACTTTGCCGCCGGGAATATCACCCACGAAATCGAAATGCTTCGTGCCGGAGGCCGGCGTGAAATAAGAGCGCACGTTTTTCTGCTGCGCGGAAATCGGTTTCATGGCCACGAGCCGGTTCTGGCCATTCATCTTCGCCGCAAGGATGCGCAGGTCGCCCAACACCGGCTTGTTGCGGTCACCTGCCGGACCGAGATCGAGCCCGACCACATCGCCTCCCTTGAAGACAACACTGGGGTCATCCCCGCCGTTCTGCAGCGGCGTGTCGTCCACCACATGGAGTTTCGCGTAGAGATTATCCTTGTCGTAGCCGGCCTGCGCAGTCGCGAGCGTCCCGCTGCCCGCCATCAATGTCGATACCGGCGCCGCACCCCAGGTTGCCGCCCGCGAGACATCCCCCGAAAGCGCAACAATCTGAATGCTCGAAGGCACCTGAGCCGCCGTATCGGCGGTCTCATATACTTTGTCGAGCGCGACTGTCCCGTGCATCCGCTGCTCACCGGCGACCTTGAGTTTGTCATCAAAACCGTCGATCGCGTAGATTCCGCCATTGATGTAATCGTAAACCTTGCCGAGCTTTGGAAAGGCCTGCACGCGTCCGCCCATCGTTTCAGAGCTGAATGTGTAGGGGCCCGCCGGCGGCATGGTGGCGGGATCGTTCATGATGGTATCGACGTAGAATCCGTCACTGGTATAAAAACAGGTCGTCCCCCACTGGCTGCAGCCCGCCACATAGTTGTCACCCACCAGGCCGCCGATGGTATAGAAGTGATAAATCTCGCCCGGTTTCGCCCCGGCGGTGGCTTTGCGTCCCGCCATCCAGAGCAATTTTCCGTCCGGACCAAACTTGGCGAACTTCGCGATGTTCGACTCCGCCGTGTGGCCCAGGCCGGCCATCATTTCCTTTGCCATTTCGGGAGTTGCGTAAGCCCCCCATTCCGACCGCGGAAGATCGGGGAATTTTTCCAGGATCTTTGCTTCCAGCGCGGGCGTTAGCGCCGGCTGCGTCGCGCTCATGACTATGTAGATATTCCCATTGCCATCGGTGCGCAGCCCCCTCACAGCCCCGTTCGTGTCGCCGCAGGCGAGGGTGACAGGCACCACGATGCGGGCCTTGGCGGCGTTCCACTTTATCGAACCGTTCGCCGCGAAGCCCTCCGAGGGAATTTCAAGGATGCTGTGGTCATAGGTCTCGATAAAGGCGTTGCCTTTCTCGTCCATCCATACGCACGAATCCCTGTGCACCGAGGGCATTCTGGGCAGCGGTTTACCATCTATTTCTGTGATCCTGGTCAGCTCTTCGGGCTGGGCAATATGGTCGCCATTCCGGTCGGTCCATATCTCGATAAAGTTCTGGTTCGTGGTGTTGTAGGTGACACCGCGTAACTTCTCGTTGGCGTTGAGCACCTTGATGGAACCCACAGGCAGCATCTTGTCGCCGTCGATCGCATAGACGGGATGCGGCCACATGTCGCTGATCTCATACTTTCGCCCATTGGCCAGCCGCTTGATGAACGGCAGGCCGCCCATCGCGCTTTCGGGGATCACGGTATTCTCCACGATGTCCCAATACGCGTCCGGGTAACCCGTCTTGCCATCCCTGGAGGTCGCGCGGGCAAGTCCCCGGGGTTCGTACGAAATGTAACACGTGAAAGGATCGTCACAATCCGGGACATTCGGAAGGTAGTAACTCGGCCAGCCGAACCAGCGCGTAAGGGTCTTGCCTGTCGCGTTGTCGATCCGGTCAAATACTTTGGGTGTGGATAATTCGGCTAACACCAGCCCGCCCTGCTTGTCGGCGGTAATCGCCGCGGGAATCCGGTAGCTCGTCGCATCGTAAGTCCCCTCCAGCGGTCTGCCTCCCTCCTTGCCCAGCGTGCGGACCAGCTTGCCGTCCGCGGAGAATGTCTTCACCTGCTGGCTCGCGCCCTCGTCGGTCACGCTGATCTGCCCGGCGCCATCCACGGTCACTCCCATGGGCGAAACCAGCCCGCTCGTGACGACCGGTTTCGCCATCCCCTGGCCACCATCGAAGCGCACAATCTGCGCCGGCTGGCTGGCCCCGTAAGTCGCCGCGTAAAGATTGCCCTGCGCGTCGAGCGCGAGCCCGCGCGGGGCCGCACATGCCAGCGTCCGCGTGGGCTGGCCTGTTTCGGCATCGATCACCTGGATGATATTCTGCGAATAAACCGACGCGAAGACTTCTTTCGCCGTGGCCGCAAGCCCGGTGCATTCCGGCTCGACATAATGGTCCACGCCTTTCTCCTTGTTGGCCACAGGCGCCATCCAATCGTTGCTGAGCGCGCTGCCGGGCGGAGGGGCGATGGCCGGTCCCGGCGCAATCGGCACGATCCCGCTCTGGCTGGGTTCTTTCCCGAACAGAACAAAAATGCCGGTCGCGGGATCAAGCCGCGTCAGCACCGGATGCTGGTTGGTGTAAACCCCGAAAAGAGTTTTGCCATTGGATGCCAGCGCATTCAGGCAATAGCCCTCTTCGACGGGGATGGAAGGCGTCCTGCGCCAGAGCGTTTTGCCCGCGTAGTCGATTTTCACGATTTGCCGCTGCGCCTCCGCGCAGTCCCAGCCAAAATAGATCCCGCTCTCATCGGCGGTCACCGCGCTCGGCAGGCCTTCATCCCCACCCCAGCCGCCATTGCCATCTGCCGTGGGATACGGCGGGTTGCCCGACGAACCGACAAATCCGACCATGCGCGCCTTGAGCCCCTGCGAGAGGTATGCGCCCCAGCGATACTTGCCCGGCTTGAGCGGGAAACCCCACTGGTCGTGCCCGTCCCAATAAACGGTGGCTTTGCCCGGCTGCACTTCCACGCCGCCTGCCACATCGCGAATCACCTCGCCTTTCTCCCCCACGATGTTCACCGAGAGCTTGCCCGCCTTCGGCACATCGATGGTGATCGGCACACCCACCGGCGCGGCTGTGGCCACGGCCAGCGCCTCCTCCATCGTGACATGACGCGGCTTCAGGCCGCCCGGCGCGCTGAACTCGACCTGGCCCCAGGTCTGCCAGTTCAGAAATGCAAAATCGCCGGGGTCATGCGAGTAAACCGCATTCACGGAGTAAAACCAGGTCGGTGTCTGCCAGTGCAGCCCGAAAATCGCCGTCATCCGCGCACCGGGCTTGAACGGATTTTTGCCATCGGGAACGTTCAGCGTCGACCACGGCAGCACCGCCTGCATCACATACTGGTTCTCGCTCTCGGTGAAAACCACCTTGCTGCCGGCCGGATTGAATACGTGCCCCTGCCCGCCCCCATGCATGCCGCCGTAGGTAATGCTGGTGTAATCCTTGCCGTCGTTCGTGTTCTTCCAGAACTGGATATGGCACACCTGTTTTGAAACATGCATCACCGGGTCCTGGTTGTTCAGCGGATAACGCAGTGACGGATCCGAACAAAGACGCAGCTCCACGGAGTCGCCGTGGTAGTACCCGTCGTTCGGTCCATTGGGATTGTCCATCTTGCGCCCCGGCAGGCTCGCCTTTGCGTAAACGTAGAGATTGTTGTCGTCGTAGTTCAGCGCCACGCTCGCATGCATTTGTTTGGCCAGTTGCGTTGACATCCAGAACGGCTCTGCCGCGGAGAGATCCCAACCCGTTTCAGATCCGTCCAAAGCCGGTGGCCCTTTCGGCGCCGGCACCGCAACCATCAGGCCGTCGGCAAGGTCAAATGCCTTGGCGGAAAATCCACCCGGAAAGCCCGGGACCGCGAAGACGAAAAGAATCCACAAGAGAAAGGGAGTGCGCATAGGTAATCGCATGGGCGGGGGTGGATTAGTCGATTCCAGACTTAACCCGAGGGGAATACATCATAGCGCGCAGGGAAATTGGTCAAGAAAATCCCGGTGGCCGGTCTCCATCTCACCGCATCTTGGCGCCGGAGGGGTGACACGGAATAAATCCGTCAAGGATCAAGCGCGGCGGTGGCCGCCAGCTCCATCTCCCTGATTTCCATGTAGGCCAGCGTGCCCCGGGTGCGCGTGGCGTGCGAACGGATGCGGATCGCGCGCGTGAATGCCGGCCCGTCGGTGACGAGTGTGTGATACTCTCCTTCCTCGCCGCAAAGGTCGAGGCCGTTGCGCTCGCGGATGCCGCGCAGGGCGGCGATTGCGGCCTCGTCCAGCTCGCGGCCCACCCATTCCGCGCCGAGCCGGCGGGTATCGACGCATGAGAAGATGACCCGGAACCCTCGCGCGAGCAGCTCCTCGAGCAGCGCGAGCCGGTCGCGGCCCCACAAGGGCGTATGCACCCGCATCCCCACAGGGCGGCTCCGCTCGCGCACCCAGTTCGGGTTCCCTCCCACCTCCGCGATGTCACCGGTTATCACGGTGCCGATGCCCATCTCCTCCCGCAGCCTGCGCAGCCCGGCCTCGTAACTCCGCTCGAATGGTTCCTCCACCGTGACAAGATGATGCGGCAGCTCCATCGACTCCGCCTGCAGTTTCAGAAACGCCGGCGGATGCGCGAGAAACTCCGGGTTCACCGGCGCGAACGTGACGAGGCAGCGGATATCGCAACCCTCCCGCGCCGCCTCATGCAGCGCCAGCGAGCTGTCCTTGCCACCCGTCCAGAGCACTGCCGCGGTTTCCATGGGAAGGGATCGCCCCGCCGCGCATCAGGCCGCCGCAGCGCCAGCCGCCACCGGCTCGCGCAGCCGCGCAAAGCGGCTCTCCGCCAGCGCCAGCGCGCCGAAGAGCAGCGCGGAGTAGATCAGATTTCCCGCCAGCAAGTTCCGGAAGAAAGGAATCGCAGCCACGTAGCACGCGGCCAGCCCGGCGCCCGTGCGCGGATACAACGTGCCCGCCGCCCACACCGCGAAATTCGTCGCCACGAAAAACAACACCGCGCTCGCGATTGCGGCCACGGCGATGCGTGCCGCGGAGCGGCGGCCGCGCACCCAAAAGCCGAGGCACACCGTGAACGCGAAGCACGCGTAAACCACCGGCGCCGTCGCGTAGAACCCGAGCACCACATCGCTCAGGCACAGCGCCACCAGCGGCACCAGGAACGCCGCGCGTTTGCTGGAAAACTCCGCGCCGCCCAGCAGCGCCATGGCGGCGATGGGCGTGAAGTTCGGCGGATGCGGGATCAGGCGCGTGGCGGCGGCCGCAATGATCAATCCAACGAGGGTGGAGAACCGGGGTGTATTCATATTTTTTGGTGGTTGGTGGATCATGTCTTAATTTTCCGCAGGGTGCAAATCGCAAAACCAGAATCCTTTTGCCCGCCGCGTGGTCGAGGGCGGGCCCGGCGCGATGGGACGAAACCCGGCGAAGCCTTACTACTACCTGTGCGACTTCAAGAACCGCCGGACTTCATCATGACTCCCAATCATATGAAAATAGAGCAGTCCCGGATAGGCAGCGAAAATCAATTGTAACGATAGTCCATGCCGGCATTCGTAGAGGCTCTGTCCCAATGCCCGAATGCCGGTTCCGGCATGGGCGTGCGGATTCCCAAATGAATCCCGCACCTGCTCGATCAACTCGCCGATTTCTTTGCGCTCCGTTTTGGACGAGTTCCGCAAAGCTCCCAGCAAATCCGGATCAAGCCTGATCTCGAATCGCTTTTTCGATGTCTCCGTCAAAGGCGCGTGCCTTGCCGGTTTTGACTGCCTTTTTCGCTTTTGCATGAAGATTGGCCGCCACGTTTTGAATCTCGTCCCCGGTGATTCCGTACTCCGCCAGGGCATAATCCGTGGCCGTCACCTCCACGGGCCGTAGTGCCACGATCCGGCCGTTGCACACGATTCCGATCTCCTGCCCGTCGAGAGCCTTCCGCAAAAGTGACGATAAATTGGCCCGCGCCTCAGTGGCGGTGGTGGTTTGCATGAGACGATTATAAGACGGAACTGCGAGCATTTCAAGCTCTCTTGCACGAGTCCGCCGCCGCCAGTATCAATCCCGCGAGGGTTGTGAACCGGAGTCGTTCATGTTTTTTCCGGTGGTTGGTGGCCACATCTCAATTTTCCGCAGGGTGCAAATCGCAAAACCAGAATCCTTTTGCCTGCCGCGTGGTCGAGGGCGGGCAGGCCGTGGACGACACCGCGCCGGGGTGCGTCGGTTCCAGGGGCCGGTAAACTTTTTCACCCACTCGGAACCGCACCGGTTGTTTAAACACCGGCCCGGCGAAGGCAAATGAATGGAACTCGCCGTTCTCCCCGCACGGGTCCACATCGGCGGGCAGCGAGGCGACGAACTCCGCGTCGATGTTGCGCCCCAGCGCCTTGTCATCGAGATAGGCATCGCTCGTGCAGCAGATCACCGAGCCGAAGCCAAGCGCGATGAACTCGCGGATCAGCGCCCCCGTATCCTGCTTCCACAGCGGAAAAACCCCGCGCAATCCCACGCGCGCCAGGTTCTCCTCGCGCCACCGTTTCAGGTCCTCGAGAAATATATCGCCGAACACGACGCCCGTCACCCCGCGCGCCTTGTGCGCCAGCAGGCACGCCGACATCTTTTGCTCATACTCCTCGTTCGAGCTGCTCGCAGGGACAAACACCTTCTCCAGAGGAAAACCGAGCGCCTCCGCCTGCCGCTCCAGCAACTCCACCCGCACCCCGTGCATCGACACCCGCTGGAAATCGGCGTTGCAAGTCGTCAGCAGCGACGCCACTTCATAGCGCCCCTCCTGCAAAATCCGGTGCAGCGCCAGCGCCGAATCCTTCCCCCGCTCCAGCAAAAAATAACTTTCTCCCGCATGTTAGTAATATCCGCTGCATCCCACAGCGCGCTGCCGGAAGTGTCAAGAAGAAGGCTGCCGCATCTTAGCGATCCATTGGTTTCGCGGCACGTATGCGGCGTTCGAATATTCTTCTAAGAACGAAACCTCCGACAGAAAAGTGGTATCCATGTTTTCCATTTACTTTTCCGTTGGCCCACAACACGGGAAGCGTGATAGTCGGACAATTATACGGCGTCGCAATAAGTTGCGCCGCGCCACCATAGCCAAGTGCCCGCTCATCAAGTTTTTCCGGTGTCCATCCTTTTTCTTTAGCACGTTGCTGAAGAAGTTGTTTCCCAAAATCTTTACATTTTTCGCGAAGCAACTCGCCGTTTTCGAAATGTAAGTGCGTAGAAGATCCAAAAGCACCCTGGTCGATGGAAGATTCGGTGCCGTGAGCTTGAATCGCGTTGATCTCTCGGCCTGAAAGAATTTCCGTCGCGCGTTTTTTCCCTGTGTCCAAGGCAAATGCCCAAGTAAACCCAATAGGATTTCCTGATTTTATAAACTCCATAGCAGTCTGCGTAAGCTGCTGTGCGATGTTGGCATCCTCGTGCTCTGGCGGCTCCCCGAACCAAATGCGAATGACACCCCGCTTCCAATTACGTCATCAACAATTAGAAGAGCCCCCTTCGTATCGGTTTTAGCAGCGGTCGCGGCTTCCGAAACAGATGGGAAGCTCTGGAAATTGACACCATCGATCACTACATCCGCCGAGTAATACTTCATGAAATCTCCCGATGTTGTAAGTGGAGCTACAAAGATATTTTCGCAATCGGGCGCGTTTTTCTTCAGTTCGGTCACGGCTTTTTTAATCGTCTGCACGAATTTTGAGCGATCAAGAAAGCAGAGATTTAAGAAAAGTTGTAAGGCATCCTTTTTCAAAGAGTCTTCAAATTGCGAAAGCCACGCCTCAAGTCTATTTCGATTCATCCGACATCCGCTTCGCATATAGCTTGGTGCGCCGGGTGTGCGATCAGTTCTCCCGGTAGTGTCTCAGTTTGATTTTCAGACGGGGGAAGTTATAAACATTGATCTTCACGAAGTGTCTGGCACAATAAATATTGTGGACCCACAACCGCTATCAGCTCATCCGGCGTATCGCATTCTTGCGGCATTCCTCGGTCTTTGGCTTCTGCTGATATGCGTGGATAATTTCACACATGGCTACTTCTTGCGTGCCATATTATCAGTGGCAGCCAGCGGCGTTTGGCTTTTAATTGCTTGGCGTGCGCCTCGCAGGTCTTAAATCCCGGTCATTTAATTTTTTTCTCGCAATCCGTGTCCGCTCAGGCATATTGAGGTATGCAAAAGCGGTCAGGCAAGAAACAGGACTTGAACGAACGTACATTCTCTGTCGTTCAACAGATCACAGGTGAAGCTCCCATATCGGAGCCTGATAAACCAAAAAATCCGGCTGCTGTGGCCCTTGGCAGGCTGGGAGGGCTAAAGGGCGGCAAGGCTAGGTCTGAAAAAATGACTGATTCCGAGAGATCGGAAAGTGCCAGAAATGCAGCTAAAGCAAGGTGGGGGAAGATTTCGCCTCAAGAGTATCAGATTTAACGAGCCCCTTCGAAATTCCCTTCATCATTACAAACGGTTCCATGAGGGGATTTATGAATCTGAATCCGTATCTTCTCGGGTGTCCGGTTCTTTGGAGAACAGGGCCGCGTTTTTCCTCACAAAAGTCCCTTAAATGCTGGGCAAAAGCGGGAATATCATAATGTTTCCCCATTATTTTGCTGAGGGGATCTCTGACGTTTGCAGATGGGAAATATCCAAGTTCGTCGGTGTTTGCCAACGCGCAAGCAAGTAAAACCTCTGCATACAAATTTCCACGTGGACTGCTCGTCGCGTGATGGTAACTGCTGACAATGCTCTGCTGCGCATGATCGATTGATCTAGCAATCGCAGTTTCCACATCTTCTGTTGAAACTTCCATGGAGTCCCTTTCGATGGGCGATGCGGCAAAAAACGGCCGCTTCTCCGGGTCGTACCTCGTGCGCAAGGGGTTCGATCCTCTCGAGGCCCGGATCATCGTTTACGAGGCGGGAGAGCCGCCGAGGGAGATCACGCACAAGGAGATGGCGGACCGGATCAACATCATCCAGAAGCCGAAGGCAATCGATGACCAGTTCATCGAAACGACGCGCATGCCGGAATACATGCGGCTGGTGGAGATCGGCTCCAGGAACCGCTCTGGAACTATCCGCAACGATATCTTCGACGGCAGGGACTACACCGGTGTGGATGTGTTGCGGGGGGAAAATGTCAATTTGCTCGCGGATGCTCATCAGTTGTCGCGTCATTTTGATCCGGGATCGGTCGATGCCGTCTTCTCGCTCAATACCTTCGAGCATCTCGCCATGCCCCTTCAGGTCATCCTTGAAATCAACAAAATCCTGCGCGTGGGAGGCCTGGTCTACCTCGATGCGCCGCAAACCATCGGCCTGCATGAAATGCCATGGGATTTTTTCCGTTTCTCCGACCGCGCCTGGGAATCCTTGTTGAACAAGGCGACGGGGTTCGAGGTGATCAGAACCCGGATGAACCATCCCACCCACATCGTGCCGATGTTTTATCAGGGCGGCATATTCTCCAACTACAAAGCCACAGCAGGTTATCTCGGAAGCGCCGTGCTCGCGCGCAAAACCGGCGACCCCACCGTCACCCTCGACGCCGACTTCAGCCAGACCGCAACCGGCCTCTACCCCGAATAAATCCTGCACCAAAGCCCCGACGCGGCAGCAACAATCCGGGTAGCGCACCCGGCCCGGGTGCACTTTTCGGCGGCCCGCCGAAAAGCCCACGAGGGACGCCCCATCTTCGACATCAAAGACATCGCGCAAGACCGCCTTTCCTCCGGGGAGCGCACTCGTCTCGAGTGCTGGTGACGGTGTCCCGCCGTCACGAACTTTCCCCAAACCCCCGTCTGCTATCTGGCGACACCCGTATACGACAAAACGTCAAAAAACCCACCACCTCTTTCCAAACCCCACGCACCAACCCCAGAGAGACCGCAACCCCGCAAACAGATTACATAATGCCCCATTCTAAACCCTGAATCCTTAAACCTCAGCGCCTCCCCGAAGCGCCCTCTTCCGTTTTATCCTTTATCCTTCTCTTCACCACCCCCCGCAGCCACCCGAAAAACCCCGCGCCTTTCGCAGCCGCCGCCAGCCTCCCCCGCGCAAGCCCCGCATATTGCTCGCAAAGCGGCAGGAAATTCCGCGCATCGGGCAGGAAACTCACCCGTTCGCACAACAGGTGCAACTCCGTGAAACCTTGCGCCGCCTCGGCATTGCGTCCGAGGTTGAGCAGAAGCATCTGTTCGCAATAAAAGTACCAGAACGGATTCCACTCGTCCGGCCACTGGATTCCCTCCGCGCTCCAGCCGGAGATCCTGAGAAGCGACGGCGGATACTGTGCCGAGAGATAACCCTGCAGCGCGGGCAGGGCCACGCTGGCGGCCTGCCATTGGCCCTGCTGGACCTGATGCTTGAACATCTCAAGCCGCGCGCGCGTGGCAAATTTCAACTGCGGCAGGAGGCGGTTCCCCCGTTTTTCCGCGGAATCCATGGAACAACTGATATTTTCAAGAATCTCCATGCCGGCGGCTTCATCGCCGGATTCCAAAAGCGCTGCGCCGGCATTCAGTTGGGCAACCCAGTAAATCTCCTTGGTGTAGGCGTCATCCATGTTTATTACGGCCATCTGCGACAGGCGGGCCGCCAGTTTGAAAAATGCGATCGCGCAGGATGTCTCACGGAGATGGTTCCGGGCACGCATCCCCAGAATAAAAAACAACGCCGGCAGGTGGAAATAACCCTGGAGCCATTGTCCCAGAACGGCATCGGAAACCGGATCCACAGGCGGTGCTCCACCGGGGCGCGTCCAGGCTTCCGTGCCGGACGGGAGCAACCCGGCAATGTCGGGGAGCGATGCGTCAACCAGCTTCCAGTTTCCTTCGTTCGCAGCTTTTTTAAGAAGTCTGTAGGCGAAGATCGCCCGGTCTTGCTGGGAAAGCGATTGGTCCCGGCTGGCGAGCTCCAGGTACTTCTGGTGCCTGGGTTCGACCCATGCCACATCTTCCGCAGGGTCGAGTGGCTTGCGGCTGGCATAGACAACCCAGTGGTTGTCACGGTCCACCAGGTAAACGTGCGGCCACTTCAATTCCGCAAGGAGTTGGCGCAAGGCCGGTTCGCTGAAAAGCGTGACGTGGAATCCGGGGCTCAGCGCTTCCATCAGGTTGTTCAGGGCAGGGAAGCAAGCCCCAAGGCGCCCTACATTGGGCGTGGAGAAAACGAGAACCCCATCGGGCGCGACTTTTTTCGACATCGCGCGAAGGAAGGAGGCCGGATCGGAAACATGCTCCAGCACTTCCGTGCTCAGGACGATATCGAAAGCATGGTCGGGTAGTTCCGTGTCCTCGTCCAGGTGGAGTGTGCGAACGTCGCGATGCAGGGCCCGGATGGCAAAGCCCCCGACCGGCGAGGGTTCAATGCCGGTGGCTTTCCCGAGTTCAAGGCGTTCCCAGAAATCGACGATCAGGCCTGGTCCGCACCCGACATCCAGCAGGCGCCCGGTCCGCTTGGGGATCGCGGAAAGGGCCCCGAGGGCAAACTCAATGCTGCACCCCAGGAGCAGATGGTATCGCGCGACCAACTCGGGATAACTTTCGGTGTAGTTTGTATTCGGAACGGGATGATAGAAATGGGAGTGGCATTCCGGGCACGCGTGCAAGGCCAGCGTTTCGGATGGGCTGCGCAGGTTCATCACCGACAGTACCTTGGGACAGGCGGATTCCCTTCTGCAGGCCGGGCAGAAGAGTGCGGATGGAGTCCCATCCTCCCAGGCAAGAGGGGGACGGAGAGGACGCGTAGCCGTGTTTTCAGCGTCCATTTTGCCGGAGGTGGCTGCTGATGAGGCCATCGGGGTAAATCTTCGTGAGCAGATCGCGATAAAAGGCCACGTTGAGAATCCGGAGCGGATTGTCACGGAGCAATTCCACTTTCAGGTAGGGACAACGAAAATCCCGGATCAGGTAATCCCAATAGACATGGGTGATATTACAAGGGGCTCCCAGGGAGACATCCAGTAATTGGACGAGCCTCCGCTTTTCGATTTCGTCCATCGGGGACGAATTCAAGCCGGCGGCGGAGAGCTGCGCGCCCGCTTTTTTCAATACAGTCTCCGTAACTTTTGCGCTGTCACACCAGGCTTCGAGTTTGAGGTTCGCTTTTTTTGCGATGCGGCTCAGGCCGATCTCATAGACATGAATTGCGCCCCGTTTGTTTTGGATATGAAGGAATTTTCTCCAGAACTCCTGGAATTTCGGGTGCTTCCATGTCTTGCGATTGAAAGCGAGGAAGTAGGATTGCAGGTGATATTCGTACTCGTAACTGTCCGTGATGGCCCAGATGTCGGTCTGGCGTTGTGCCATCTCGTCGAACATGGCCTTCAAGTCGTAAAACGGCCCGTACACGCTGTCGTTGACGAGTACGAATTGTTCATACTCGTGGGAGTCGGCCATTTCCATCAGGCCGGCCCTGTACGACCCGAAATCGTAGCCGAAATTTTTTCGGAGGATCACCTTGTGGCACAGCTTGAGGAGTTCCTCTCGATCCGGTTCATTCAAGTGCTTCGAACTCGAGACGAATACGACATCCGCTCCCATGGCCTGCAACGCCTTGACGTGGTGGAACACGTGGGCGTCCACCCGGTCCAACGGATCGAAATGAGCGAAAACGCAAAGCAATTTCCCCTGCGCTGAAACCACCGGCGAAGTCAGCACAACTGGGGGCTTCGATGAAACCGCCGCCCTGGCCGCCTCCAGCAGGATCCGCAACTTCCTGCCCTTGGACAGGGAGGCTTCAAACAGGGATTTCAACATCAGCCAAGGGTATGCATCAAATATTCAATAACAAGCATCTACCATCAGGAATTTACCTACCGTATTGCGCAAATCGCTGTCCGGCAATGACTGGCCCAACACGGCGGCATTTCCCCGCTCCTCGCAAAAAAGCGCCTGCGAAAAGAGGCCGCTATGATAATTCACACACGAAAATGTGGCCGTTTTGCCAAGGCTAATCAACCTTTGCCAACCCTTGCCAACCGTCAGCTATCCCTCATCCCTGCCGCCCCGGCAGGCAACCCGGTTGCTACAGCAACTGCTCCCGCGGAATGCCATGCAAGGCAAACACCCGGATGATCGTATCCTCGATCAAGTTGTTCGGGCAGGACGCTCCGGCAGTAACTCCGATGACCACCGGCAACCGCGGCAGCCAGTTCTCCGTCGTGATCTCCGCCTTGTCGTGCGAGCTGTAATGAACAATGCGGTCGCGTGATTCCAGCCGGCTGGCATTGCGGATGAAATAGGTAGGCAGCTTCGCCTCGCCCATCTCGGCAAGGTGCGACGTGTTGGAGCTGTTGTAGCCGCCTACGACGAGCAGCAGGTCCATTTGCTCGGAAAGCATGTCCCCAAGGGCATCCTGGCGCTCCTGGGTGGCTCCGCAGATGGTGTCAAAGAACCGGAAGCTCTCCTTCGCCCGCTCCGCGCCATCGCGCTCCTTGATTGCTGCTTCCACCCGGCGCTGCACTTCCTCGGTCTCGCCGCGCATCATGGTCGTCTGGTTCGCCACGCCGACGCGGCGCAGGTGGAGATCGGGATCAAACCCTTCGCTGTATGCTCCACTGAATCTCTTGAGGAACTCCTGCTTGTCGCCCCCCTGGCGGATGTACTTGCAGACATAGTCGGTATCCTCAAGGGTGAGGACGACAAGATAGTGGCCCTTGCCGCTCTGCGTGGCACGGGAGGCAGTGGCTTTGGTTTCCTCGTGCGAGGCCTTGCCGTGGATGATTGATGTAACGTCGTCATTCGCGTTCTGACGGACGCGTTTCCAGACACTCATCACGTCGCCACAAGTGGTATCGACGATCTGGCAACCAAGCTGCTTGATTTTGGCAAGCGTGGAGACTTCGGTGCCGAAGGCGGGAACGATGACGACATCCTCCGAGGTGAGATTTTCAACGTCGGCTTCCTTGTCCTTGCCGATGAGGTTCTTGATCCCGAGGGCGCGGATCTGCTCGTTGACCTCCGGGTTGTGAATGATCTCTCCGAGAATGAACAATCGCTGGTCCGTGAACACCTTTGCGGCGGCGTAGGCGAGATCGATGGCACGCTCCACGCCGTAACAAAAGCCGAATTGTTTCGCGAGCTTGATGGTGACTCCCTGGCGCGTGAGCGTGCCTCCGCTCAAACGGAGTCGCTCGACGATCTCGCTGCGGTAATGCGATTCCACCTGGGCCTGCACCGCAGTCATTACATCCGGCGTGCGCAGGTTGACACGCGGGGATTTTGCGGGAGGATTGGTGGTTTCGGCGCTCACGTAAGGGATGGTTGTTGCTTTAAGGCTGGTCGATCAACAGAGGGGTCGAAGGATCGGAAAACCAGTTCTTCGACATGAGTTGCGATGTAGGAGGATTTGGATCATTACGCTGGTCGAGCTTCTGGACGGACTTGCCGAACGAGGCGTCCTCGGGCTGCGTGGTCTCGATGCTCACAGGCGTGCCTATTTTAACCAGTGCGAAAAGACGGGCCGCCGCTTCCTTGTGCAGGCGGATGCAGCCATGCGTGCGGGGTTCGCTCCATACAAAACCTTGATGGAAGCCGTATCCCGGGGCAAATTCGCACCAGAATGCCATCGGGTAGCCGACCGCCACGATTTGGCCCAGATGGGCATCAGCAGGGCCGCCGCTACTCGTGAAACCGAAAGTGCCGGAGCGCTTGTCCCTGATTTTTGCCTCGATGTGGAAATTGCCCTTCGGGGTCGGGTTCTTTGCTTCGCCGACGGTTCCCTGCACGGCCATGAGAAGACGGTTGCCTTCCATGACGTAAATATTCTGCCTGGAAAGCGAGACCTTCACCGAGACGCGGCTTGGATCATGCGGCTTATATGCGGTGACACTGTAAGCAGTGTGCACCGGGCCGTTCGCACAACCCGTAATGAACATTGCGCCGGCTGTGAGTGCGAGAATGGAAATTGAGCGGATGAATTTCATAAGAAGACCCCAAGCAAAAACGCATCGGGCCTGGTTGTCAAATCATTCAGAGAAAAGATCGACGTGTTCCAAGTTGACGAAGGCTGTTTTTACAGGTAGTTGGAGAAAAAGATTGTATTTTTTCCCCTGCCGTTAGAAGGGCTCAATATTCATCCGCTCCCACCATTCCAAACAATGCCTCTTCCCCGTGCTGAGAATCTCGTGACAGGCTATTGTTTTGCGGCATGCGCCGCCCGGGATTTCCAAAACTGCATGTTTTTACCGCGATGAAAAAGGGAACGGTGAACATCCGGCTTGCTATCTACGCGCTCGCTCTTGCGGGGGCGTCGCTGCTGACATTCCTGCTTGTGCGTCATGGGATTGGTGACGTGGCCTCCGCTGTAGCCGCCGCACGCTGGGGAGTGCTGGCAGTGGTCGTATTCCATCTTGTGCCTCTGTTCGGCGATACGCTGTCATGGTGGGTGTTGTTCCCAGGAAAATACCGGGTGCCTTTACCGGTGGCGTTCCGGATGCGTTGGATCGGCGAATCGGTGAGCAACCTCGTGCCGACCTCCGCAGTGGGCGGGGAGATCGTGCGAACACGGGTTGCCGCCTTGAATGGCGCCCCACTGGGAATCGCGGCGGCGACGGTGCTGGGGGACGTGACACTTGGCATTTGCGTGCAAACAGTATTCACACTGACGGGTGTCGGGCTGCTGATTGTGGAGACGGGGAGGACGAACATCCTCGTGCCTGCGCTAGCGGGTGTGCCTCTGGCCATGCTTGCAGTGGCTGGTTTTTACGCTGCACAGCGGATCGGCATTTTCAAAATACTAAGCGGACTGGTGGGACGGTTTTCCAAAGACCCAAGCTGGCAATCCGTGCTTGCCAAAGGAGGCGGGATCGATGAGGCAATCCGGGAAGTATATGCGAGGCGGCGGGCGGTGGCAGCATGCTGCGTCTTCACGATGGGGTCGTGGCTCTGCTCATCGGTGGAGGTGTGGATCGCATTACGGGCCGTGGGTGTGCAAGCCGGTTTCGACAAGGCGATCATCCTTGAAAGCATCTGCCAGGGGGTGCGCGCCGCGATGTTTTTCATACCGGGCGGCCTCGGCGTGCAGGAAGGCGGATACATGGTCGTGGGCGGGTTTCTGGGCATTCCAGCCGACATGGCGCTGGCTATTTCATTAATCAGGCGGGCGCGCGAACTGGCGATCGGCGTGCCGGGACTACTTGCGTGGCAATTCAGCGAGGGACACCGGCTATGGAGGAATCGGGTGCTGCAAGCAGCAGAGTAGCCCGCTCTGTTTTCTCTCGATCAATGCCGACTGGGGTTAACGTTGATTCGCGTTCAGTCCGGTTCAAAAACAAAAGTTGTTGGTATCCTTTATGGATTAAAGAAATATTTTAGAAACAATCTCATAATCATCATCGTGTGAATAACCGCGGCGGAAAGCGTTCCACATAGTAACAGAGGGGGTTCCCCACGATATGATGCCTGCGAATAACTATCGAGGCGAAGTCTGGTTGCTTTGGAAAAGTCGATAATAGCCAGGTTATTGGGTGATGTTGGAAGTTATTGGCCGGTTATTGAGAACGTTGTGAAAAATCGAAAAAGTCACCAGCTGGGGTCATTCGAGCGCGGATTCCGATTTATTTGCTTTCCCGGCAAGCCAGCGCTTGTGCGTGAGAGCATCCTCTGCTGCGAATTTTTCCGCCTCTTTTTTGCTCTGGCCTTCCCCGGAGCCGAGTTTGCAACCGGACCAGCTCACTTCACTTACAAATACCTTGTGATGCTCCGGGCCGGACTCGGAGATGATCGTATACTGTGGGCTTAACGGAGAGAGTGCTTGCAAAATTTCCTGTAATTTCCCTTTGGGATTCACATCGAGTGTGTCGAATTGCAGATTTTCGATATCGAGCAGCGCTTCCTGAAGGACGAACTTCCGCACGGTGGCGAGATCGCTGTCGAGATACATGGCACCTATCAGCGCCTCAAAAGCGTCCGCCAGAGCAGATGAGCGGGCGCGGCCACCACTGGTTTCCTCGCCTTTGCCCATCATAAGGTAGTTGCCCAGTCCAATGTTCGCGGCATGCACCTTCAATCCTTCCCGGGAAACAAGGCGCGAACGCAATTTCGTCAACTGGCCTTCGCTGTAGCCCGGGAACAACTGGAACAAACGCTCGGTGAAAATGAGCTGCAGGACGGCATCGCCGAGAAATTCCAGCCTCTGGTTGTCAAAATGATAGCGCTGGGTTTCATGCCCAAGGCTGGGATGCGTCATCGCCTCGGCCAGAAGCAATGAATTGCGAAATTTGTAGCGTATGCGCGATTCCAGCGGGTTCATGGAGAGACGGGGATGATATTTGATATCCGCACTGGAAAGTAAAACCTAATCAATAAGAATAGGTGAAAGCACTGGTCATTCGTATCGCAACGCCTCAATGGGATCGAGCTGCGATGCCTTGCGGGCCGGATAAAACCCAAAGAAAATGCCGACTACGCCGCTGAAAACGAAAGCGATCACGATGGATTCCAGGGAAATAAGCGACGGCCAGCCCTTGTAATAAGACAAGACTTTTGCCGCAGCGACGCCCAAAAGGATACCGACGCTTCCGCCAGCGGAACTCAGGGATGCTGCTTCGATAAGAAACTGCAGGAGAATGTCTTTGCCATGCGCTCCGACTGCGATACGGATGCCGATTTCCCGGGTGCGTTCGGTGACGCTCACGAGCATGATATTCATGATGCCGATACCTCCGACGACCAGGGACACCGCGGCAGTGGCGGCGAGCAGGGTAGTCACGACGTCGGTACTCGCGCTGGCGACTTTCGCGATTTCCTCCTGGTTGCGCACGGTGAAATCGTCGTCCTTGGGAGGGATGATTTTATGCCGCTGCCGCAGCAGTGCTATGATCTGGCTCTCGCCGGGCCCCAGATCGCTTTCCTTGGCGACCTGAATGACCATGCTGTTCAGGCTGGTGCGGCCCGTGATGCGCTTCATCGCGCTGGTATAAGGCATCACGACGATGTCATCCTGGTCCTGCCCGTTGAGATTGAGCCCTTTGGGAGCAAGGACGCCCAGGACAATGAACGGGACATTTTTGATGCGGAGGATTTTGCCAAGCGGATTTTCTCCATGGTAAATCTGATCGGCTATGGTCTGGCCTATAACCGCCACTTTGTCTGAATGGGTGACATTGTCCTCGCTAAACCCGGCGCCTTTGGCGATGGGCCACTGCCGGATATCGAAATAATCCTCCGATTCCCCCAGCATATTGTTGGTGAACCAGTTTGAATTCCCAGCGACGAGTTGAGCACCGGAACGGATTTCCGGGCTCACGGTTACCACCCTCGAGACTTCGTGCTTGATTGCTGTTGCGTCTGCGGCCATGAGCGTGCCGGCGCCGCCCCAGCCGGAATGGACGCCACCGGGTGACCAGTTCCCCGCGAACACCAGGATTACATTTTCGCCGAGGCTCGCGATCTGGGCCTGGATCTGCGATTTCGCGCCATTCGTGATGCTCACAATCGTGATCACAGCGGCCACGCCGATGATGATGCCGAGTGCGGTAAGCAGTGAGCGCATTTTATTCCGGCGCAACGCACGGAAAGAAATTTTGAAAGTATTGCCGAGTCTCATAGTATCACGATGAGAGCTGCACGGCTTTCTCAGCCTCCACCAGCTTGCCCATCTCTTCCTCGGTATTCAGCCGCACTGCGACCTGCTCATCGCTCAACACGCGGCCGTCGCGCATGATGATGTTCCGTTTTGCATACCTGGCGATGTCGAGTTCATGGGTGACCATGATGATCGTGATGCCCTGCTCATTCAGCTTTTGGAACACGCCCATGATTTCAAGGCTGGTCCTGCTGTCAAGGTTTCCCGTGGCCTCGTCGGCGAACAGGACTTCAGGGTTGTTGATCAGGGCCCTGGCGATGGCAACACGCTGCTGCTGCCCGCCGGAAAGCTGGCTGGGGTGATAGTCGGCCCGCCCGCTCAGCCCCACGATCTTCAGCACATGCTCGCCGCGCTCCCTGACCTCGCGCGTGCTCATGTGGTGACGCGTATAAAACAGGGGAAGCTCCACGTTCTCGAGCGCCGAGGTGCGACTCAACAGGTTGAAGCTCTGGAATACGAAACCAAGCTTCTGGTTGCGCATATCGGCGAGCTGGTTACGATTCAGCCCGGATACGTCCAAGCCATCGAGCAGGTAGCGGCCCTTGGTCGGGCGATCAAGGCAGCCGAGAATGTTCATCATCGTGGATTTGCCGGAACCGCTCGCGCCCATGAATGCCACAAACTCACCCTTGTGAATTTCCAGCGATACGCCCTGCACGGCATGCACGTCCACTTCGCCCGTGTGGTAGATTTTGTGCACATCTTCGAGTTTGACGACGGCGTTCATGGGTGAAAGTCCGGAATGCGGGAGATTATCTAAACGGATTCTGGGGACGCGAGGAACTTGAGGAGCCCGACGCCGGCTGGGTATTGTAGATGAGTGTCACAACTTTGTCGCCCTCCTTCAATCCCTCGGTAACCTCGGTGGTAATACCGTCGGTAATGCCGATTTTGATCTTCACGGCCCTGGGAATTTTATCGCTATCCGAAAGCACGTAAATCGTGCGGCTGGCATGCATCCCCGAGTCGCCGGACTTTTTTTTGCCTCCTGTCCCATAAGCCACTTTGGGCGTCGGAGAGGCCGTCGGCGAACCTGAAGGGTTGGCGAGTTCGTCCGGCAGGCGGACACGGAGCGCGGCATTCGGGATGGAGAGGGCATCGTCGCGGTGTGCGATTATGATGGAGAGATTCGCCGTCATGCCGGGCTTCAGTTTGAATTCCGGATTGCTGACGCCGATCACGGCATCGTAAGTGACCACATTCTGCACGGTCGTGGGAGAATTACGCACCTGCACCACCTTGCCATGGAACGTTGTATATGGGAACGCATCGACGAGGAAATCGACATCCTGCCCTTCGACAATATTTCCCACATCAGCTTCGGAGATGTTCGTGTCGATTTGCATTTTGGCCAGATCATTGGCGATCACGAAAACGACCGGGGCATTCAACCCGGCGGCGACCGTCTGTCCCACATCCACACTGCGGGTGATGACAATGCCGTCCACAGGCGAGACGATGGAGCAATTTTTTAGATTTGCCTGCGCGAGTTGCAGGGAGCCTTCGTTTGTTTTCACTGTCGCGGCTGCCTGGTCCACGGTGGCAATGGCCTGGTCAAGGTTCGCTTGAGGAGCGCTGTCTTTTGCGCGGAGGTCCCGCGTGCGCTTTAACTGGATCTGCGCCAGCACCAGCGCCGCCTTGGAGTTTGCGAGTGTCCCCTCCGCCTGGGTAACGGACGCCTGGAAAACAGAGGGATCGATCTGCGCGACGACCTGGCCAGCCTTAACCTTGGAGTTCCAATCCGCGTAGAGCTTTTGAATATTGCCGGAGACCTGACTGCCCACCTGCACATTGATCACAGGGTTGAGCGTGCCGTTTGCGGTGACATACTGGGTGAGGGGACCCAGCGTGACTGGCGAGGTTTCAAATTCGTATTTCGTCTCGCTTCGGCTCTGCCAGTATTTGTATCCAAAAAATCCCGCGGCAACCACCACAGCAAGGACGATCAACCAGCCGATCAGTGAGAAAGCGTGGGTCTTGGACTTCATTTTATTCATGGGTGGCGTGAAAGGATAAAGGAGGCAAAGGGAGCGTTTGATTTTTCACGCGTTTATTCTGGAAAGCCGCTATGGAGCGCTGCAAATCGCGGAGCGCCACCTGGTATTCGTAGGTCTGCGTGATCAAGCTCGTCTTGGAAGTCACGAGCTGGATCAGCGCTGTCTGCGTGTCGAGACTCGTCGCCGCGCCTGCTTGATACTGGTTCAGCAGATCCTTGTAGTTCTGGTCGTTGGCGGCCACCTGGGATTTCAGCGATTCTATCGTTTCTCTTAATGTTTCCACTACCAGCCATGTCGTCCTCACATCATTTTCCACTACTTTTGCCGTGGTCTCGAGGGTGATTTTTGCCTCGTCGATGTTGTGGTGAGCCGTCCGCAGGTCGATCTCGCGCTGGCCACCGGTAAAAAACGGCACTTGCACGGAAACCAGCGCATCCCAGGAATCGGTGCGCGGGCTGGAGCTCTGGTCGGCCCAGTTTTGTGCGAACTGCGCGGATACTGTCGGACCGTATTCGCCCACCACTTCATTCCGCTGTTCCACACTTTGCTCGATGGCGATTGCGCTTATTTTGTAATCCTCCCGATTGATATAGGCCTGGGCCAGGTCGTCGTCGAATGAAACCGCTTTTTGAGCTGCATCCTCGGGCTGTGCCACCTCGAAATTGCGCGCGTCACCTTGCAGGTTCAAGATATTCGCGAGCACATCGCGGTCGAGAGCCAGTATGTTCTGGTCGCTGATCAATGCCTGCCGGGCGCTTTCCAGGGTGGATTCACCGCGCAACACGTCCACACGTGACACCGCTCCTACATCATATTGATTCTGCGAAAGCTGCAGTTGCTGCCTGGCAAGCCCGACTGTCTCATTGTCAAGCGCCACGATTTTTTGCTGCTTCAAGACTTCATAGTAAGCCTTCGCAACGCCGAAGAGTACGCTGCGTATGGTGAGACGATACTGGAGCCGCGTGGAAGTGCCGGTGAGCTTCGCCAGCCGGTAAGCCGGGAAGAATGTAAAATCGATCAACGTCTGCGAGAGCGTGAAGCTCGTATTCTGTGCGCCTGCCACACTGAGGGAAGGCAGGAGCAGCACCGTGCCGTTAGTTTTCGTTTCACTATGGCTGAGCGAAAAGCCGCCCGTGAGTCGGGGCGTGAGCTTCGTGAGGGCGCTCAACGGAAGCAGGTTAGCCTTGCGGATCTCGATGTAAGCGGTACGGATCGATTGATCGCTGGCGAGCGTCCGGTCGTACGCTTGCTCAAGAGTGATCACATTTTTTCCGGGAGAGGAATCCGCAAAAGCTCCGATGCCCGGGAAAAAGGCCATGGCCGCCAAGCCCATCGCCACTAGAGAGAGGGGGATAATTGGAAAGGGCGGGATATTTTTCATCAGGGGGCGGGCAAATCGCTCGGTTTAGACGTCTTCCGCGCGATTTAATTCAATCTTTTTTCGAAATGCATGCAATTATCAGTCGGCTTTCAGAATTATTGGCCGGCATTTTTTCGTGAGAAGCGAATTCGCTATTGGAATAGTTAATCATTTACGCGTAACAGCAACGGAAGGAACATATTATAATATATTTGGAGATCATATCGCCCTTATTTGAAAAGGAAATTTTGGTTTCGGGGAGTGGAGAAAAAACTCTTATATGGCATTGTATTGTAGAACTCAGAAAACTCGGAGCGTGTTCTTTTGACAAGCTCCGAATAGGTTACCCTTTACGGGAAAATCGCGGACTTGGCCTTCCGAACATTGCCTTTCTCTCACCATTCATTGACCGCTGCTCCCCTAAAGTCAATTGGCCGTTGGCATTTGTGACTCGACTCGATATTGCGGACGACGAAGATTATCCGCGTCCGCCACCGCGGACGGAGCGTGTCCGTCCATGCGGAGGGCGGGAGAGTTGCGGCTCGGGGATTGATTAGTGCGCCCCGGTTTGCAGGATGCCGGCTTCGGGCGGGGGATGGGGTGGCCGACGGGACTCGAACCCGCAACAGCCAGAATCACAATCTGGAGCTCTACCATTGAGCTACGGCCACCATGAGGAACGGGGAACCTAGCAAAAAATCGCGCAATTCCAACCGCAAAATAAAATTGATTATTTCAGGCCCGCCTCGCCGGGCTTGTGGAGGCTGTCTCCTTTTTGCTTCAAAGGCTCCGGGGCCTGGTCTATGGGGACGTTCGGGCACGAGTCCTCCCACACCGATCCTTCAGGCGCGGCCCACCGCACCGCGTTCTTCAATACCAGCTTCACGGTGTCGTGGAAATAGATGGGATACGTTTCATGGCCCGGGCGGAAATAGAAGACCTTCCCGTTCCCGCGTTTCCATGTGCAGCCGGAGCGGAATACCTCGCCCCCCTCGAACCACGAAATAAAAATCTGCTCGTCCGGCGCCGGGATTCCGAATGGCTCGCCGTACATCTCCGTATTCGGGATTTCGAAATATTTGTCGATTCCCTGCACGATCGGATGCCCTGGATTGCACACCCAGAGCCGCTCCTTTTCCCCGGCCTCGCGCCAGGTCAGCGAGCAGCTCGTGCCCATCAGGCGCTTGAAGATTTTCGAGTAATGGCCGGAATGAAGCACGATCAGGCCCATGCCTTGCAGCACGCGTGCCTGCACCCGGTCCACGATCGCGTCGGCCACCTGCCCGTGCGCAGCATGTCCCCACCAGGTGAGTACGTCCGTATTATCGAGCACCTGCTGTGTCAGGCCGTGCTCCGGTTCCTGCAGGGTGGCCGTGCGCACTTCGAAGTCCGCAGACTCCCGCAAACCCGCCGCGATGGCGTTGTGCATGGTGTCCGGATATACTTTTTTGACGATGGGGTGCTTCGTTTCGTGGACGTTTTCGCCCCATACTGTGACTTTGATTTTCATTTTTATAATGCTGGGTATCTTTTAAATGCGTGTTGCCGCAATCCGGGCCTCTGTGCCCATGGGTGGCAGAAAAAGAGTTGAAGAAATGGGAAACAACGGCGTAGCTTCATGCCTCGCGAACGGGAACCTACGTAATATACGCCGTCCGATCAATGCATAATCAATACCACCCTTAATATTCTCCCTACTCAATGATCTCCATAATGCGTAAGTATTCGCAGGGCCTGATGATCCTCATCACCCTGCTCGTGATTATTTCCTTCGTTTGGTTCTACAATGGAAGCCGCTCCGTCGCCACCCGCACGTCCGGCGTCAAATATGTGGCCAAGGTCTACGACCGCCTTCTTCCGCAGCAGGAAGCCGACAGCGGTGCGCGCAAGCTCGCAATCGCAAACGCGCTGCAACTCGTGGATCTCGAGAACGCGCTGGTGGGCCGCGCAACCTCGATGGCGGAGGCCCAGTCCAATTTCATTTTGAACACGCTCGTGGTGCAGCATGAGGCCGACCGCCTCCACATCATCCCCACCGAGGAGGAAGTGAAGGCCGCCATCATGGCCATCCCCCGCTTCCAGACCGGCGGCGCGTTTGATTCCGGCAAATACGCGAACTTCATCGAGGATGTCCTTGCCCCCTATGGGTTCACTTCCGTCCAGCTCGAGGACCTGGTCCGCGACGACCTGCGCGTGAAAAAAATCAAGGAGCTGCTCAACACCACCTTCACGGTTTCCCCGGCCGCCTTCCGCGAGGCTTACCTCCACGAGCGCCAGAAGATGGATGTCTCCGTGATCCGCTTCAAGCTCAGTGATTTCGCCGCGAGCGTGCAGGTTTCCCAGGATGAGGTGAGCAAGACGTTTTCGCAACATTTCGACAGCTTCAAGTCCGGCGAGAAGCGCAAGGTGGAGTTTGTCACCTTTACGCTTGCGGACAGTGACAAATCCCTCACCGGCAATGACCGCATGGACGCGCTGAAAAAACTTTCCAAACAGGCCGAGAATTTCACCCAGGCGATGCTTGATAAGGGCTCAAAGTTCGCCGATGTCGCCGCGAAATTCTCCGCGCCTGTCACCGCCACGGATTTCTTCACCCAGGCCGCACCGGACTCGAAAATCGAGAAAATGCCCGGCCTCGTGGATGCCGCGTTTCGCGTTTCCACGGCCGATCCCGACAGCGACGCCATCCCCGGCGAGAACGGCGACAGCTATTACGTGCTCCATCTCGACGATGTCGTGCCGAGCAAGCTGTTGACCTTCGAGGAAGCCAGCCCGCAGATCCTGGAGGCGCTGAAAAACAGTAAAGCCCACGAGCTTCTTTCAGTGAAGGCCGGCGATGTCCGCAACCAGATTGTCGCCCGCATGACAGAAGGCAAATCATTTGCAGACGCAGTCGCCACCACGGGGCTGAAAGCGGAGACATTCCCGCCATTCTCGCTCGAGGAACCCAGCGTGGAAGCCTCGGATTCGCGCGAGATCATGTACGCCGCCTCGGGCCTGGCGGAAGGCGAAGTCAGCCAGTTCATGCCCACGGCGGATGGCGGCATCCTCGTCCATCTCGACAGGCGCGAGCCCATCGATGAAGCCGCCTTTGAAAAGGACAAGCCGCTCCTCATCCCGGCCCTGGCGGATGAAAAGCTGAACGCGATCTTCGCCGAATGGCTCCGCAAGGAAAAAGAGGGCGCAAAAATCCAGATCCTCGGCGCCGCTCCTTCGCCGGCCCCGACGAAATCGTAGCATGGCTGCCGGCGATATCGAGGAGCTGTTCGATGACGCCAATGGCGACCTCGCGCTCGGCGAACTCGAGAGTGCCGTCGGGAAATACCGCGGCTGCGTCGAGATCGACCCCGCCTTTTTTGACGGCTGGCACGCGCTCGGCATGGCCCTCATGAAGATCGGCCGCTTCCCCGAGGCGATCGAAGCCGGGAAAAAAGCCGTCGAGCTGCGCCCGAACGACCAGATCGGCTGGACCAGCCTCTCTTTGTTTTACAACCGCAACGGTCAGATCGCCGAGGCCGAGGCCGCCGGCGCAAAGGCAAAGATCATCTCATGGGGCGGCAAAATCAAAACCCCCGAGCCCGGTAAATAACACCATGCCTGGCCGCGGGCATCGCGCCACTCCAAAAAAAAGAGGTCCGGGCATTGAGCCCGGACCTCGTGGTTAACACCAAAACAACGTTACGGAATAATTAATAAGGCGACCAGAAGGAAGCGGGAGCAACGTCCGAAAGGGCGTTGAAAGCGCTTGTAGGCACCTGAGGGATCGAATCGACCGTGAACGGTCCATAGGAATCACCGAAGATGTCATTGCCTGTGTT
>Ga0302319_10000629_pt1 | contig 79185 bp, 76 predicted proteins | sample Bog_T0_2_FD_203319 | JGI IMG/M metagenome (GOLD analysis project Ga0302319, IMG submission 203319) | Peat permafrost microbial communities from Stordalen Mire near Abisko, Sweden - Bog_T0_2 | ecosystem: Environmental > Terrestrial > Soil > Wetlands > Peat | place: Sweden: Abisko, Stordalen Mire...
CGCGCTCAACGCCTGCAACCACAACGCCAGCGGCGGCTTGTCAACCGTGATCAGACCATTTGGGTCGGCCGCGACGAAGAAGAAGTTGTGCCACGAGCGCAGCATCGACTTCACCGCCGCCGAGTAGAACGTGTTCGCGTAGCCGTTCTGGCTCAGCTTCACGAACTCCAGAAGCCCACTCAGAACGAGGATCGCTGCGAGCGCCGCGTGCTGTGGAGCTGGGCGCGCGCCCTCGGAGCGTCGGAGCGCCCGGAGGCCGGGCCGCGGTGCGTCAGCACCGGGCGCTGGCCCCGGCGGCGAGCCGCCGGCGGAGCTCATGCCGGCTTGCTGAAGACCGTCGCCAGCGAAAGGCCGACCGGGATCCGCCCGCCCATCCCGATCACGCGAGCCTCGGCGGCGAGCGGCCACTCGAGCACCGTGTTGAACGGCTCGGGGGTCCTGTGCAGATCGGATACCGGTTCACCGACGAACTGGGACCGTCGCGTGAGCCGCCGGTGGATGATCGCGACCGGCAGCAGCAGGCCATTGAAGTAGGTCGTACGCAGCTGCCGCCAGCCGGCCTGTGCCGCCGCTGTCCGCAGGGTCCGCGTGTTGTAGCGGCGCTCGTGGTGGTTGATCACGTCGTGCTCGCTCCACAGCCACTGGTAGGCGGGGACCATTACCACGAGCGTACCCCCCGGGGCGACCACGCGGTAGAGCTCACGCATCGCGCGCAGGTGGTCCTCGATGTGCTCGATCACATCGAGGCAGAAGGCGAGCTCGAAGCGCCCGTCGGCGAACGGCAGCTCGGTTATCGAACACTGAACGACCTCGCCGATGCCCCGCTCACGCGCCCGCGCAACGCTTGCGTCGGAGATCTCCGCCCCGGTGACGGGGCCCAAGCGTGCGAAGTCGACCATGTTGCGCCCGCTGCCGCAGCCGGCGTCGAGGATCTCCGCGCCGGGTTCAAGCGTTACGCCGCGCAGCAACTCGGCGAGGATTCTCCGTCGCCCGCGGTACCACCAGTGCTGCTCTTCGAGCTCGTGCGTCCGCAGCTCAAGCTGGCGGTCCATCAGCTGCCGGCCCCGCGCTCGCCGCTCACGCGGCGTGCTTGTCGAAGTGGCGGCGGCTGATCGGGATGGCAGGCAAGTGGGACGGGACCGAAGCGCCGGTGAGGACGGCTGGCGGGTCGCCTGGGCGCGACCGGCGAACCTAAAGCGACGCTAAGGCTACAGGGTGTTCAGGCGGACGAGCCGGCCGCGGCACCCGCGATGTGAGCCGACGGCGCCGTGTGATGGGGCTTGGTGGGGTGGGCCAGCCAGTGATAGGTGCCGGGAGGCCCGGCGCTGACGCCGCAGGCTGCGGCGCTGATGAACGCCCAGTTGCCGGTCCCGTGCCCCACGTCGGTGTCGCGGACGAGGTAGAACGCGGTGTCCGTCCAGGCGTCGCCGTAGCGCGCGAGGTAGCGCAGGTCGATCCGGTGGCGGGCGGTCATACGCAGGCCGTCGGCCGGATGTGCGGCCGGCGACCAGGGGTAGAAGTTGGCGTACTCCTCGCAGTTGGAGCGGTAGCACCAGTTGTGGCCCTTCTGGCCGCAGCGCTTGTCGAAACGCAGCGGCACGCCGCCGAAGCAGCGCGGGTAGCAGCCGCTCCAGATCGCGCGCCCGTTGTCGGCGACGTATTGATCCATGTCGAGGACCGGATCGGCGCAGGCCGCGATGACGCTCAACGCCTTCGACGTCCAGTCGCGCGCGTACTGCGACCAGCCGCAACTCCCGCGTAGGCTGCCGTTGAGGATCTCCCCGCCGACCTGGTTCTGGCCGACGTTGTCCTGGGTCACCGCCAGCTCCGTCCCGGCGCTGACGTTGCCGATCGCGAGCTGGCTCGCAGTCTGCGTGACGTCCCCCGAAGCAGTGATCGTGCACCAGCGGGCCTGATTGCAGGTGGCAATGCCGACGCCCGGCATGCCTGTCGCCGCGGAGGTGTTGCCGGCAGCCAGCGCCAGCACGGCAGCGCAAAGCGCCAGCGCGCACGGAAGTGTTCCTACTCTCATTGCGAAATCACCTTGCAGGAGCCTCGTCGAGATCGTAGAGCAGCCCGCTGTCGTGCGGCAGGCCGGCCTGCGCGGTGATGTCGCGCGCGTGCGCCCGCACCCACTGCATCGCCACCGAGCACGCAGCGTGCGTGACGACCACGTCATGGCAGACGGTCTCGGTAAAGACGTAGCGGACCTCGCCCGCGGCATGGTCGGCGCGAAGCTGCGTGAGCGTGACGAGCCGCTGGGCGTTGACGCTCGTCAACAGCAGCACCGGTTTGGCGCCGAGCACGATGAACGGCGCCGCGATCGTCGAGGCGCTGAACGCGGCCTCGTAGCGGGCTCCGTCCTGGTGGCTGAGCAGGAACTTCGAGACCGGAGCGGTGATCGAGGAGCTCAGCGTCACCTCGGCGGCCTGGTCGCCGCTGTGGTCGCGGATCAGCAGCACGTCGCGTACCGCCGGCATCGCGAGCATCGCGCCCAAAGCCCCGATCGTCGCGCACAGCGGGAGATACCAGGCCGGCCAGCGGCGGAGGCGAACCCTGGCGAGGAAGGCCAGCGTGACGTAGGTCACGACGGGCACCGCGAGCACCGCGGCGATCGTGATCGCGAGATAGCCGTGCTTGCCGCTCGCGGTTTCCGCTGCACCCTCGGCCATCACGATCGCAAAGGTCGCCAGCAGCACGTAGACGCCAAACAGGTCCCGCGCGCGCGACACGACCACCGGCAGCGCGCAGCCGAGCGCGATCGCCACGGCCGGGGTGAACGCCTCGAGGTAGCGCGGCTGGGTGTGCGCGGAGAAGCTGAAGAGGACATAACCAGTCAGCAGCCAGAGCGCGAGCGCCAGCGTCGCCGCCCAGCCGATCAGTTGCTCCGCATCGGCCGCGGGCGGCGGCCGCAGGCGGCGCCTGAGCATCGGCGCGAGCGCAACGAGGCCGAAGACGAGCGCCGCGAAGAGCAGCGTGCCGAGCCGCGTGCCGTAGCCGACGAGGCTGTACTGGAAGAGGCGCAGCGGCCCGGGCTTCGAAGCGATCCCGTGAACGGTGCTCGCTGTGGCGGCCGTGGAGGGGGCGGCGGCTGCGTGCGCGAGCGGCGCGGCGGCCGTCTTGGTCGAGAAGCTCTTTGGCGCCGCGGGCTTGACGATCCGGTCCCACCCGTCGAACACGAACACCGAGTTCCAGACGCTGCCGTTGGTCGATCCGATCGCGTAGGGCTGATCGTGCGCCGGGCTCAACGAGACGAACGCCATCCAACACAGCGCGACCGCCACGAACAGTGCCCCGGCGCCCGCAAGGCGACGCAGGCGCACGCCGATGCCCTCGCCGCGCCAGCACAGCCAGACGAACGCCGCGAATGCCGGCACCGGCACGAGCGCCTCGAACAGCTTGACGTTGAACGCGAGCCCGAGCACGACCGCCGCCCAGAGCAGCGGCCGCATGTCGCGCCGCTGGACACTGCGCACCAGCAGCCACGCCACCACAAGCAGCAGCGCCATCATGAACGAGTCCATCGTGTCGCTGCGCGCGGTGATCACCGAGTTCGGCAGCAGCGTGAGCGTCAGCGCCGCACACAGCGCGCTGAGCGGCCCGGCGAGACGGCGCACGAGGTCGTAGAGCAAGGGGATGGCGGCCGTGCCGGCGAGCGCCTCCGGGAGCTTGAGCACGGTCGAGTTGAACCCGAACAGCTTGACGGCGAGGACCTGCAGCCAGAGGTCGATCGGAGGCTTGTCGATCGCCGTGCGGGCCGTCGGGTCAAACGCCCCGTAGAGGAAGTTGTGCAGCGAGAGCCCCATCGAGCGCACCGCTGCGTCGTAGAAGAGGTTGTCGGGGACCGTGCTCAGCGCGATCAGCCGCAGCACGGCAGCGAGCATCGTGACAAGACCGAGCGCCAGCCACCAGCGGCGCTCCACAGGCAGTCGAGCGAGAGCGGCGCTCACGTGGCCGGCGTCGGCGGCTCGCCGCTCCCGCCCGGATGCGCGAACGACCACCAGCGATTGATCGGAAACGTCACCGCGAGCACCGGTACGACGAGGATCGCCTGCGCCGGGATCTTCGCGATGCCGAGATGATGCACGAACAGGTACAGGAGCGCGAGGTTCACTGCGATGGCGCCGCCGGTGACCAGGGCGAAGCGGCTCCCGGCCGTCGTGTGCGCGATGTGGCCGGCGCGGAACGTCCAGTGGCGGTTGAGGATGTAGCTGTTCAGCGCACCGGCGAGATAGCCGACCACGAGCGAGACCAGGTAGTCGATCCCGATCGTGACGCCGACGCTGTAGACCACGAATTGCACGATCGTGTTCGACGCCCCGACGAGACCGTATTTCACGAACTGCCTGACCGCTGGCAGCTGAAGCCAGCCGGTCGGTTCCAGCATGCGCATGGGCCACAGGATGACCGAACCGCCGCCGTCGCGGGTCCTCAGGCCTTGTTCCGTGCATGAACGCCCCGTGTTAGGCTCGCAGCGACCGGGGCGCAGCCTCCCACAGGTGGGTCAGCACACCGGTCTAACCTGAGCATCTGCGGACAGCCGTGCGCAACTGCACCGAGGAACGACCCGAGCTGATGGCGATCGACACCAAGCGCACCCTGGGAAAGGTCTCGGTCTGCGCCCCGGTCTATAACGAAGAGGCCCTCGTCGAGGCCTTCTACGAGCGCGCGACCGCGGCGCTCAAGGATTACGACTACGAGCTGATAATCGTCAACGACGGCTCCAGCGACAGCACGCCGGAGAAGCTCGACGCGCTGGCAGCGGCCGACCCCCGGCTGCGCGTGGTGCACCTGTCGCGCAACTTCGGCCACCAGGCGGCCCTGACAGCCGGTCTCGAGCATGCTCGCGGGGACGCCGTGGCGATGCTCGACGCCGACCTCCAGGATCCCCCCGAGCTGATCCGCGAAATGCTCGTGGAGTGGCAGAACGGGGCGGACGTCGTCTACATGGTGCGCGCCGAGCGCCAGGGTGAAACCGCCTTCAAGCTCGCGACCGCGCGCTGGTTCTACGCGCTGTTTCGCAAGCTCGCGCAGGTCCAGCTCGAGCCCAACGCCGGCGACTTCCGCCTGCTCGACCGCCGCGCGCTGGACGCGCTGCTCTCGATGGGAGAGCGCAACCGTTTCCTGCGCGGGATGACGGTCTGGGTCGGCTTCACGCAAACCGCAATCCACTACACGCGCGACGCGCGCCACGCCGGCGAGACCAAGTACCCCGTCCGCAAGATGCTGCGCTTCTCGCTCGACGCGATCGCGTCCTTCTCGCACGTGCCGCTGCAGCTCGCGACCTACCTCGGCTTCCTCTTCGCCGGCGTCGCGTTCATCGCGATTCCTGTCGTGATCATCCTCAAATTCACGGGCGGCTATCTGCCCGGCTTCGGCGCCGTGACGATCCTGATCCTGCTGATCGGCGGGCTTCAGTTGATCGCGCTCGGCATGATCGGCGAGTACGTCGGGCGGATCTACGACGAGTCCAAGCGCCGCCCGCTCTATATCGTGAGAGACCAGCGCAACGAACCCGTGGCGCTCGGAGAGCTGATGCGCGACGAGCAGCTCTCCGACTCAACCTCACGCGGCTGACTGCCGAGATAGGCCCACCTTGGAAAATCGCCATCAGCGCCTGCTGCTCGAAACGGACCGCCATCGCATCCGCGGGGAGGTCACACTCGCGCGCGAGGGCTATCGCAGCCGGATCTCCGACATGCTCAACGCTTCCGAGCGCGACTTCATCGCGCTGACCAACGTCACGATCGATCAGCTCGACGGCGGCCCGCCACTGACCGCCGAGTTCGTCGCCGTGGCGCGCGCGAAGATCGTCTTCGCGATGCCGCTCAGCGACTGAGCGCCGGCTGCGCCAGCGCGGGCTCCCGCCGGCGGCAGGGCTGCCCGGCACTCGGGCGTCTGGGCCCGCCGCGCAGCCACGAGGCGCCGGCGCCCGCGGTGCCCCGGGCCGGCCGGTGCCCCGGGCCGGCCGGTGCCCCGGGCGGCGTCAGCGCGGCAGGCTGGTGCTCTGCGGCCGCAGACCGTCGATCATCAGCGCGAGATAGCGCCTCCACAGCTGGGGCTGGAGCGCGTGGGCCGGGGCGCAGGTATTGGTCGCCGCCATCATCAGCATCGCGAGGTCGGTGCCGGTGACCTCGGGGCGCACCTCGCCGCATCGCTGAGCGCCGGCCACGAGCTCGTCCAACGCGAGTTGCAGCTCGAGCTTGGCGGCGCCGAGCTGCGCGTCGGCCGGCCCCGGGCCGCTCGCCGCCGCGAAGAACGAGCGGTCGGCCGCGAGCAGCTCGGCGCCGCGCGACATCAGCTCGGCGACCGCGCCGAGCCCGGGCGCGCGCGTGGCCATGACCTCCGCCACAGCCGCCCGCAGCTGGAGCAAGCGAACGACCGCCACGGCGTTGACGAGGTCGCGCTTGGTCGCGAAGTGCCGGAAGAGCGTCCCCTTGGCCACCCCGGCGCGGCGTGCGACCTCGTCTGCGGATACCTCGATGCCGCCTTGCGCGAAAGCCTGCGCCGCAGCCGCCAGCAGGGCCTCGCGGTTGCGCTGCGAGTCGGCGCGACGCTCGCCGGCGGGCAGCTCGAGGACGCTCATGCGCCGGCGCCCGTGGCCGCAAGCTCGCCGTCCAGCACGACGTGCTCGAGGTGGCGCGGCCGCAGGAACGAGACGATCACGACGATCGCCGTCAGCATGAAGCCGGCGGCGACGAGAAAGGCGATCCGATAGCCCGAGACCGTCGCGGCGGCGACCGCGTGCTTGCTGGCGTGGTGACCGAGCGCGGAGATCAGGCTGGCGGTGCGACTCGCCGCCAAGGTCGCAAGGATCGCCAGGCCCAGCGCGCCGCCCACCTGCTGGGCCGTGTTGAAAAGCCCTGACGCCAGTCCGGCGTCGTCGCCGTGCACGCTCGAGACGCCGATCAGCGTGGCCGGCACGAACGAGAGACCGAGGCCGACCGCGAGCAGCACGAACGCCGGCAGCAGCGTGCCCGGATATGTCCCGTGCACGCTCACGCGCACCATCAGCGCCAGGCCGCCGGCGGCTATCGCCATGCCCGCGACGGCGACCGCGCGCACTCCGAAGCGCGGGACGATCCGCTGGCTGATGCCGGCTGCGGCGCCAATCAGGACAGCCACGGGCAGGAACGCGAACCCGGTGGCGATCGGCGAGAAGTGGAGGATCTCCTGAAGGTAGAGGGTGCCGAAGAAGAAGTTCGCGAACAATCCGGCGCCGAGGAAGAACATCGCCCCGTCGCCGACCGCGAGCGCACGCGTACGGAAGATCGAAAGGCGGATGAGCGGTGCGCGCACGCGTGCCTCGATGCCCACGAACGCCGCGATCAGAGCCAGCGACGCGAGACCCAGGATGATCGTACGCGGCGCGCCCCAGCCGTAGGTCTGCGTTTCCACGATCGTGTAGATCAGCAGCGCCAGCCCGCCGGTGATGGCGGACGCGCCGAGGATGTCGGCGCCGCGCTCCTGCGTCTCGCTGCGCCCGCCCGGCACGAAGCGCACGGCCAGCGCCACGGCCGCCACGCCGATCGGGACGTTGACGAAGAAGATCCAGGGCCATGACAGGGCCTGGGTGAGCACGCCGCCCATCAGCAGCCCGACGGCGGCGCCGCCGGCCGATAGCGCCGCCCACAGGCTCAGCGCCTTGCGCTGGTCGTCACCGTCGGGGAAGGTGGTGTTGACGATCGCCAGGGTCGCCGGGGAGACCAGCGCCGCGCCGATCCCCTGAAGCGCGCGGGCTCCGACCAGCATGCCCGAGGAGCCGGAGAGACCGTCGATCAGAGAGGCAACGGTGAACAGGCTGACGCCGACGAAGAACAGCCGGCGGCGGCCGAAGAGGTCAGAGAGGCGGCCACCGAGCAGCAGGAAACCTCCGAATGTGAGCGTGTAGGCGTTGACCACCCACTGCAGGTTGGCGTTGCTGATTCGCAGGCCGTGCTGGATCGACGGCAGCGCGACATTCACGACCGTCGCGTCGAGCACAACCATCAGCTGTGCCAGGCACACGATCGCTACGCTCAGCCAGGGGTTATGCGGTTGACGGCGCGATTCGCTCACAGCCGGCTCCTGTGCGGTGGGCTTGGCAGAAGGTGACCGGTTGGTCAGGTTAGGAGCCTAGCAGGCGCTCCGGACCGCGCCGGCCCGGGCGAGCAGGCAGTCCTGCGGCGGGCGGGCGCCGGCCGCGCTGCTCCCGCAGGGGTGGACACGGTCCAGGAAGCTCACCCGAGAGGGGGCGGAAACTCACCTGCTCGACGGTGAGGTGCGCGCCTACGATCAGCCAGCGGCGTAAGCGGTGATTGGAGATCCCCTCTCATGCACTGCCGTGACCCGCAGAGGCCGATCCGGTCGCCGCGCGCCGCCCACAGCAGTCGGTTGGCAAGGAGCCAGATGACACGCCAGACCCCCCCAGCAGCGCCACGCAAGCGCCACCGCTCGCCGGCACGCTGGGCGGCCCCGCTGGTGAGCGTGCTCTTCCTCGCCGTCAGCTCGAGCGCCTCGGCGGCGCCGAACCCCGTCACGAACATCGCCGTTGGCTCCCTACCGGGCGCCTGCTCGAGCGCGCCGCGCGGTCCGATCTGCCTGCACGCGATGGTCCGCGCCCTGAACCGGGCGCACACCGTGCTCGGCATCGGCCCGTATCTGCTGCCGAGGGACTTCTACTCGCTGACCGGCTCCGAGCAGCTGCTCATCCTTTGCAACCTCGACCGCATCGCCTACGGGCTGCCGCCGGTCGCCGGGCTGAGCCCGGTGCTCGACGCGGTCGCAGCAAACGGGGTCTCAAGCGACGCCGACCCCGACCCGAGTGCCCTGCTCGGCAGCTTCTCCTCCTTTGGCTGGTCGTCGAACTGGGCCGGCGGTTACGGAAATGCGCTGGAGGCTTATTACGCCTGGATGTACTACGACGGCTGGGGCGGCCGGCGAACCTCAAACCTCGACTGCACGAGCCCGACGGCCAGCGGCTGCTGGGGTCACCGCGAGGACGTCCTCGCCTTCCCCAACCAGGGCCTGCTCTCGATGGGCGCCTCGGTCAGCACGGACGCCGCCGGCGAGATCGGCTACGCGATCACCCTGGTGTGGACGGCGCAGACGAATTGGACGAGCTTCAGCTACAGCTGGGCCAGCGCCCAGGCCAACGGCGCGGGCTCAATCAGCGAACGCACGGCGGCTCCCCGGAACTGACCGCACCGGCCGCGCCGCCGGGCGCCGCCGTCGCAGTACCGCGGACTCACCAGCGCCCGTGCACGTGCGGGCGGATCAGCTCGTCGTAGACCTCCGCCACCGCGGCGAGCTGCTCCCCGGAGAGGCTCGCAAGCCCGGCGCTCGCGGCGTTCGCGCGTGCCTGTTCGGGACTGCGGGCGCCGGGGATGACAACCGAGACGCCAGGCTGGTCGATGATCCAGCGCAGCGCGAACTGCGCCATCGCCCAGCCGGCCGGCACGACAACGGCCAGACGCGCAACCGCCTGCAGGCCCACGTCGAAGGGGACACCCGAAAAGGTCTCGCCCACGTCAAAGGCCTCGCCGTGGCGGTTGTAGCTGCGGTGATCGTCGGCGGCGAAGGTCGTGTGCGCGTCGTAGCGCCCCGACAGCAGGCCCGAGGCCAGCGGAACTCTGGCGATGATCGCGACGCCCGCCGCCCGCGCGGCCGGAAGAACCTGCTCGAGCGGCTTGAGGCGCAAGCAGTTGAGGATGATCTGGACACTCGCGACGTTCGGCCGCGCGATTGCCGCGAGGGCTTCCGCACAGGTCTCGACCGACACGCCGTAGTGGCGGATCCGCCCGTCCGCGACCATCTCGTCGAGCGCGTCGAACACCGCATCGTCGTCATAGACCGCCGCCGGCGGGCAATGCAGCTGGACCAGATCGATCGTGTCGACGCCGAGGTTTCGCCGCGAGCGATCGTTCCAGGCCAGGAAGTTCTCGCGACTGTAGTTCTCGGGCAGTTGGGGCAGGCGCCGGCCCATCTTGGTTGCCAGCAGGACGCCCGCATCGGGCCGCCGGGCGAGCAGCTTGGCGCAGCTGCGCTCGCTGCGGCCGTCGCCGTACACGTCGGCCGTATCGACGAAGGTGACGCCGGCGTCGAGCGCGGCGTCGAGTACGGCGGCGGCGTCCTCGTCGCCGATCTCGCCCCAGTCCGCTCCCAGCTGCCACGCCCCGAGGCCGACTACACCCACCGATCGCCCCACGCGTTCGAGCGCTCGCTGCTCCACCGGCGCAGCATATGTCGTGCGCCGCTACGGCGCCGCGACGTTGCTCAGCCCTTCTGGCGAAGGTGCTTGCGCGCCAGCACGATGGCGAAGCCCGCGATCAGGGCGCCGACGACGACCCAGGCAAGCAGGCCCTCGTCCGCGGCGATGTCAGCGATCGGCGGGCCGACCCAATACGCGGTGAGCCCGATCGCGAGCGCCCAAACCGCGGCGGAGGCGGCGTTCACGGGCACATACAGCGACGCTCGCATCTTCACGATCCCCGCGACCCACGACGGCACCAAGAGCACCGCGACCACGCCGTAGCGAGCGAAGAAGCGATCGCCGCTGTCGGTCAACGCGAGCCGCACGCCGTGCAGCGGCCCCGGCGCCGTCAGCACGCCGCGGCCGGCGCGCCGGCCGACGATCCAGCCGAGCATCCCGCCTGCCGTGGCGCCCGCCCACGCGACCAGGATGATCGAGGCGAGGTCGAGATGATGATGTGCCGCCGCAATGGCGGCCGCGATCAGCAGAGCCTCGCCCGGTCCGGGCAGGCCCGCCCAACTCGCACCGGAGGCGATCAGCACGCCGACATAGTCGATACCCGGGCCGCGCGGGTGAAGATGGATGTGCAGATGCAGCGCGGCCAGCGTCGAAAGCTGCAGATCCGGGCTGCTCACCCAGGCATCCTGACAGGCCGGCTCGAGCGCGTCCCTCGCCGGGCCGCCACACCCAAGGGCCTATCGCGGTGGCGATCGCGGGTCCGGGGCGATCGTGCACCGAACAGCCAAGGACGCGGTGCGGGGCGTTCGCCAGAGGCCTTGGCGCGCACGAGGAAGCGGGATCCGCGACGTGGCCACGGCGGCGTCCGGGCGTGCGACGCCCTACAAAGGAGCGGCCCCGGACCAGCGCTCAGCCGGCGAGCCAGGTGTCGGTGAAGCCGTCGCCCGTCGCGTTCAGCTGACCGGATGTGGCGAGCAACGTGGAGTTCTGATCGATCTCCATCACTGTCACCGGGAAGCTCGAAATCGGCCCGGTCAGCCCGCCGCCGGTGGCGGTCGCGTGCGAGAACGTCACGGGGGAGTATTGCGCGAGGACGTCGCACTGCGGGCTGCAGCCGTTCGGGTCCTCGACCATCCATTCCGCCGACCCCTGGCTCATCCCCGGCGTGGGCTGGGCGATCTGGGTCTCGGAGCTCCAGTTCTGGGTTGCGTCGGCGATGGTCAGCAGCCAGGTCGTGCCGGACAGGCTGACCGAGCCCGTCATCACGTCGCCCGGCTGCACGGGGTAGGTCGAGCCCGACAGGGGAACGGCGTAGCCGCCGTTGACGGCCTGATCGCCGTACATCTCATACCACGCCCAGTAGTTCGGGACGCCGTTGAAGCAGTCGGTCTCGGTGCCGTCCTGCGCGACGCTCGAACCGTCGCCTATCCCGGGCCACTGGGCTGCCCAGCTCGTCTCCCCAGGCTGACAGGTCACCGTCGGCACCGTCCAGCTGGCGCTGACCGCGCTGAAGCTCTGGCCGGGCGAGGCGAAGGAGATATAGCCCGAGAAGTTCGTGGTCGACTCGGGCGCCACGCTGAGCGTGACGACGGCGGTGGTGGCCGTGCCCAGCGAGTTGGTGAACACGGCGCGGTACTCATCGCCGTTCTCGGCTGCGCTGGCTGCGAACGAAGGACTCGTTTGCGCCCACGTGGCGCCGGCATCGGCCGAGACCTGCCACTGCGCGTTCGGCGCCGGGGTCCCCGAGGCTGCCGCGCTGAAGGTCACCGGTGCGCCCGCCGCGACGCTCTGGTCCGTCGGCTCACTCGTGATCACCGGAGCGCCAACCGCCGTGAGGCTTGCCGCCTGGCCGTTGACACCCGAGGCCGCGGTCACGCCCGAGAGTGTGCTGCCGCCGGAGCCTGGGCGACGGCGTACGACGATCACCTCGCGCACCGTATGGCGCGCTCCGTGCAGCTTGCCGACGGTCAGGTAGAGGGTGTAGCGACGCGGCGAGCTGCTGCGGTTGCGCGGCACCTTGACCGTGACCGATGCGAGCCCTGAACGGCAGCTCTTGGTGGACGGAAGCGCCTTCAGCGCGCCGGCGGAGGAGAAGCGGCAGATCGCCGCGCGGCGCACCCGCGCCCGCAGGCGCACGGTTCCGCCCGCTGCCGGCAGCGTCGACGGTGTGGCGATCAGCCGCTCGGCGTTCGCACGGCGCGTGCTTTGGCGCCGGGCCATCGTCCTCGTCGGCGCCGGCGGCGGCCTGAGCTGTTGGCGGTGCACGACGGCCGCGCCGGGCAGCGCGCCCTTGGCCGGCGCGGAGATCCCGCTCGCCGCCGCCGAGGAGACGAGCAGGGCGCAGGCTGCCAGCAGGCAGAGCGAGAGCCGCGCCGGCGTTGCAAACCGGCGCCTGCGCGAATGGGGGCCGCGGCGAGCGCCAATCGAGGCAGCGCGGCGTGAACCGGGAAGTGTTTGCACACTTATGCATCGGTTCGCCGGCACCCGCTTGCAAGGACAACGGACGTCTGGTCGAGGGGCCCGTGTGGAGCGTCAACCGCGCCGTCACGGCAGCGCTACCGGCGCCGGCGCAGGCACCGGGCGCGGCTGCGCTCAGGGCAGCGGATCGACCCCGGGCGCGCGCGCGGCGACTGCCCCACGGCGGTTCGTGCCCACCATCACCACGGCAACGAACGCGCACACGCCGCAGAGCCCGGCGCCTGCCGCCAGGGTGACGCGCACGCCCTCCGCGGCGACAAGCGCACCGCCTGCCAGCAACCCGACCAGCAGGCACGCGCCCTCGACGGTGTCCTTCGCCCCGAACAGCCGGCCCTGTACCGCGCTCGGGACGCGCAGCTGGATCAACTGCGTCTCGCTGATCAGCAGCAGGGCGTTGGCGTAGCCGGTCGCCGCGAAGGCCAGCGTCGCGGGTAGCACACTGCCCACGATCGCGCTGCCGAACATGCCGACCGCCGTCAGGATCTGCGCGTCGAGGTAGCGGCGAATCAGCAGACCCGGCATCGCGACGGGACGTCGCGCCACGAGCCACGACGCGGCAACCATGCCGGTGCCGTAGCAGGCGACCAGGAGCGCGTAGTCGCTGCCGCTCCCGTGCAGGACGCTCGTCGCGAGCAGAGGCTCACACACGTTGAGCAGTCCGAACGCGACGATCACGCCGCCGGCGCATCCGATTACCGGGGCGACGCCGGGAGCCGCGAGAGCGACGGCCAGGCCGGCGCGAAGGCCTGAGCCGGTGGTCTCGTGCGCCTGCGCCTGCGCGGGCGCCTCGATCGCCAGCGTCGACATGACCACGGCGGCGACCACGAAGCTCAGCCCGTTCAGCGCGAGCGGGACCGCAACCCCGGACACCGCGAACAGGACCGCGGCGGCAAGCGGCCCGAGCGTCAGCCCGAGCCAGCGACAGGTGTCGTAGAGGGCTGCGGCGACCTGCTTTGCCTCACCGGCGACCAGCGGCAGCGCCGAGCGCAGCGCCGGGCGCAGCATCGCGTTGCCAACGCCCGCAAGCAGCGCGAGCGCCAGGATCGGAACGGCGGTGCGCGCGAACGCGAGCCCGCCGTAGGCGCCCGCTTGGAGCACGTTGGCGACGACGATCAGCAGGCGCTTGGAGTAGCGGTCGGCAAGCACGCCGAACACCGAACCGAACACGATCACCGGCACGAAGTCGACCAGGAGCACCGCTGCGATCGCCCACGAGGTGTGCAGGTAGCGGTAGGTGAGCAGCAGCAGCGCCACATACCCGGCACCGGTGCCCAGGCAGGACTGCGCCCAGGCACCGAGGAGTCGACGCAGCGAACGGTTGGATCTCAGGAGTTCCGCCACGGCTCGGTTTCGAGCCTAGCGGGCGTGCCCCGCCTTGGCCAGCGCTGCATAGGCTTGCTCAGCCCTGAATGGGATCTTGCAGAAAGGAGGAGAGTTTGGCACCTATGAGTAGGTTTTGTCATACTTGACGGGGAAGGGACCCCTCCAAGATTGCGAGGACACCAGTAATGGCCAGCCCAGGAAACATCTGAGATAGAAGCGTCAGCCGTCGGTTCGCGCCATCGGCTGCCGCTGATTAGACGTCCGTCGCCCGGGACTCCCAGCACGCTCAAACGTGCAGGGCGTTTCGGGCGATTGTCGTTAGCGGGGCGACCCCGCGGCATCGCCGGCGCTGAGCGACCGCAGGAAGCCGTCCAACTGGTCGCGCGAGAAGCGCCGCTGCCCGCCCGGTGTGCGATAGCCGTGCAGGTGCCCGTCGTTGCTCCAGCGACGCACCGTGGCCAGCGACACGCCAAGATAGGTCGCAGCCTGGGAGCTGGTGAAGGCAAGCTCCGTCGCTCCGGGTGCTCGTCTGATTGCTGTGGGCATGGTTGTGTTCTCCTGAGTCGGGTCCCTGCTGCTACCCGACACCCATCGGCAATCGGCCCGGGATGTCGAGCTTTGGCGAGCTACACGGACGTTTGATCGACCCCGTGCGCTCATGCGCGGTCCCACTAGCCCGCTTTGAGGGGCAATGCGTGCAGGGCGTCGTCGGGTGCGGCGATCCAGCGGCGCAGGACGTCGTTGAGCGTCTGCGCGCGTACCGGCTTGGCGATGTAGTCGTCCATACCGGCCTCCAGGCAACGTTCTCGGTCACCGGTCATCGCGTGCGCCGTCATCGCGATCACCGGCGTGTGCCGGTCGCCGCCTTCGCGGCGGCGCAGCTCCTTCGTTGCCTCATAGCCGTCGATGTCGGGCATCTGGCAGTCCATCAGGACGGCGTCGTAGCGCTGGGTCGACAGCGCCTGGAGGGCCTCGCGCCCGTCGTTGACCACGTGCGCGCGAAAGCCGCAGCGCTCGAGCACCCGGACGGCGACGAGGCGGTTCACGGGGCTGTCTTCGACGACGAGCACGAGCGCCGGGTCGGGAGCGCCGCGACGCTCGCTGAGATGTACCACCCGCGCGCCGCCGCGCTGCGGCTCGACCGCGACCGCCGGCAGCGGGATCTCGAACCAGAACGTGCTGCCGCGACCAGGCTCGCTGTCGGCCCCGATCGTTCCGTTCATCAGCTCGACCAGCTCCTTGGCGATCGCGAGGCCGAGGCCGTTGCCACCGTATTCGCGCGTTGTCGAGACGTCGGCCTGGACGAAGGGCTGGAACATCTGCTCCAGCCGATTGGGGTCGATGCCGATCCCGCTGTCGACCACCTCGATCAGGATTGCGTCGCCGTCGGCGCCGGCGCGCCGGCGCACGCGAACCGCGACGGAGCCCTCGGGCGTGAACTTGACGGCGTTGGAAACGAGATTGATGAGGACCTGGCGTAGCCGCGCGGCGTCGCCGCGCACGCGGCGCGGCGCCTGCGGGTCGATTTGGACCTCGAGCTGGATTCCTTTCTCCTGAGCTTCGAGGCCTGCCGGCACACACGCACGCTCAATCGTCTCGTGCAGATCGAACTCCGCGACCTCAAGCTCCAGACGGCCGGTCTCGATCTTCGAGATGTCGAGGATGTCGTTGATGATCGTGAGCATGTGCTCGCCGGATTCCTGGACCTGCTGCGCAAAGCCGCGCTGCTCGGCGTCGAGCTGCGTTCCGAGCAGCAGTTCGTTCATGCCGATCACTCCGTTCATCGGCGTTCGGATCTCGTGGCTCACGTTGCGCAGGAACGCGGACTTCATGTTGGAAGCTTCGACGGCTTGGTCGCGCGCGAGCCGGTAGGCAGTGTTGAGCTCGATCAGGCTCTCCAGACGCTGGCGACGCTCGCGAGCGAACATGCCGACGAGCCCGAGCAGCGGGAGCGGAGCAAGCGCCGCGAGCGGGCTGCGATGGATCTCCTCGGCCACGAGCAGCGCGACGCCCGAGAGCGCCGCATCGACGACGTAGATCCATCCCTGCTTGAGCAGCTCAACCGGCGTTGCCCGCCGGGAGACGGCGAAGCGCAGACCCAGGGCGGTGAAGTCGACGATGAACTGCGCGAGCAGCGCAACGGCGAGCAGCAGCGGAGCGGCCTTGTCGGGCCTGACTCGGGCGAGCGCGAAGACGAGGAGCGGACCGAACGCGTACCAGGAGTTGCCGATCGCGTGCACCATTCGGCTGATCTGCAGTTCCCCGGTGAGAATGTCGGGGGCCCGAGCCACGACGTAGGCGGCGACGACCGCGATCGGGACGACCGCCAGGGGCATCGCGAATACGAGCGGGACGAACGCCAGCTGGGTCGGGACGGTGAAGCCGAACGGCGTGTCGATCCGGATCCGCGAGGCCACCACCAGCACGAGCCAGCAGACCAGCGCCGGGCCAACCGAGAAGCTGCCCGGCGGCACATTCAGCCACAGCACCACCGAGGCCGCAACGAATCCGCAGCTCAGGACGCCCTCGGCGAGACGCTCGCGGGTTGTCATCCGCGAGCGCGGGCGCCGGAGCGTTTCGGCCATGACCGACTGCTCGTCCGACTTCAGAGACGGCAACATCCCCCGTGATATCGGCCGTTTTGAGGGCGAGCTTTATGTTCCGGGGCGCCTCTTGACCGCCGGCATGGCGCGCGCGCACGCGAGGCGACACGAGGCGCCACCGGGTGCGCGACCGTCGCCGCAACCACCAACTAACGGAGTCTCAGGAAGGTGACCTACGGGATATTCAGCGGGGGCCGCGGTTTCCTGTTCGCGCTCCCGCGAAAGCGCTGGTGCAGCGGTGGCCCAAGATAACGCGCACTGGTTCGCCGAGCGCCCGCATGCTCGGCTCCTTCAGGGCTGAGCTACTCAGCCTGCCAGTGACCGGTTTCAGCGCGCGCCGCAGCCGGAGCGACGCGAAGCAAGCAGCCCGCATCTTCCATCCGGCCCGGGGATCTTTCTCCCCAACACGGCCTGCGTTCGCTCGTGCGAGATCCGCCACTGCGCCCGCAGGCTGGGGCTGTGATGGTCCTCAGAGGCTGTCGCGGCCGCCACATCGGATGGGGCGCTGGTTTGCGCTGTTCTCGCGCAGCTCGCAGCCCACGAGTATGCTGCGCGCGTTCTGGCAGGCCGTTTCGAGACTGAAGGGACTCAGTGACGCATCGTTCGATCAGCAAGCTCGTAGTCGCGGCGCCGCTCCTGCTGGCCCTCGTGTTCGCTTCCCAAAGCTCGGCGGCCACCTACGTGCCGCCGGCGCAGACCGTGCCGGTCTATCTGAACGTCTTCTGTGCGGCCCCGACCAGCTGCCCGTTGCCTCTTCACGCGGTCGACGCGCAGGTTCGTCAGCTGAACCAGGACTACGCGGGCACCGGCTTTTCGTTTCTCGCGGCCGCTACCTTCTTCAGGGCTGCGCCGCAGTTCGCGTCGGGTATCACGCCGGGCTCGCCGGCTGAGCGGGCGATGAAGAGCACCTACAACGCGCAAACCGTCTTCAGCGGCGAGATCCCTGACTACGCGACCGGCTACACGGCCCTGAACGTCTACATCACCGGGCTTGGCCCCGGCCTCACCGGCTGGGCGACCTTCCCCACGGCGTTCACGCCACCTCCAGCCGCGGTGTCGCAGGACGGCATCGTCATCAGCGCAGGCTCGGTCGGTCCGGAGCAGGAAACGCTCTCGCGCGAGGTCGCCTACTGGCTCGGCCTGCCCGTAGACGGATGCTGGCAGCTACCGGACGCCCTCCAGTTCGCCGGCTGGCAGCTGAACGCGCTGCTGTTCAACACCACCAACGAGACCTGCACACCAACCTTCACGACCGCCGAGTTGATCTACATGCACGCGCGCTACTCCCAGCGAGCCGCCGTCCCTACCAGCTAGCGCCGCGACTACCGAGTGCGCCCCTGACGCCCCGTCCGACGGACAGAACCCATCCAAGGGGAGCGGTCGCAGACACTGCTGCGTTACGTGACGGATGCGGGAGACGATCTACTCGCCGCAGGCGAGTAGCCGGGAAAGGTTTTGGTCGCTGCCGGACATGTAGCGTGGGATGCCCGAGTTCCGAGCACTCTCCCTGGCGCCCATCATCGGCCTGGGTGCAGCGCTCCTACTCGCCACGTTTGGCGCAACCGCGAGCGCTTCGCCCTACAAGCCGGTCTGGCTGTGCCGGCCGGGGCTGCCTGAGAACCCGTGTGCGGGGAGCCTTGAGACCGGGATTTTCTCGCCGGGCGAAACGCTCGCGAGCACGTTCGCCCCGCAGGCCGATCCGGATCCTCCGGTCGACTGCTTCTACGTCTATCCGACAGTCAGCGGCGAGTCGACGCTGCTGTCAAATCTGGCGATCCAACCGCCCGAGACCGACGTCGCGCGCTACCAGGCGGCCTACTACGCGAGCGTCTGCAAGGTATACGCGCCGATGTATCACTCGGTGACCAACATTGGGGCGGGAGCATCCGCCCAGGACCCGGCGCTGCTCACCCCTGCGGTGCAAGCGCGGCAGTACGACAGCGTGCTGGACCCCTGGAAGTACTTTCTCAAGCACTACAGCCACGGTCGCCCGTTTGTACTGATCGGACACTCGCAGGGCGCGTTCGTGCTGCGCGAGTTGATCGCCAAGCAGATCGACCCGAACCCAGAGCTCCGCGGCCGGATGCTCTCAGCGATCCTTTACGGCGGCGCCGTCGTCGTGAAGCAGGGCAGCCTCGTCGGCGGCAGCTTCAAACACATCCCCGGCTGCACGTCGACTAGCGAGCTTGGCTGCGTGGTCTCCTACTCCTCGTTTCCCGCTACGCCGCCGGCGGGCGCGGACTTTGGTGACAGCACCCACAGCCCAACCGATCTCGAGGGGACCGTGCCGGTGGGGGACGCGATTCTCTGCACGAATCCGGCCGCGCTAAGCGGAGGCTCGGGGGTCCTCGAGTCGGTCTTCCCTGTGTCGTTCCCACCCGGCAACGGAGTCGACGTCCCGGCCTCGGAGGTACCGGGGCAGGCAGGGTCGACGCCGTTCTTTGAGTACAACGACTCCGACACCGCGCAGTGCGCGCAGTCGCTCAACAACCACTACCTACAGGTGACGCCGATCAACGGGGCGAAGCCGCTGACCTCCACCGGCGTGCTCGCACCCTTGTGGGGACTGCACCCGCTCGACGCCAATCTCGCGCTAGGAAACATGGTCAGTCTCATCGCGAGCGAGACCACGGCCTACCTCGCGCAACCCGGACGCAGCCACTGAGCAGCGGCCGGGCGCTGAGCCAGACGCGCAAACGATTTCGCGCTACTGCGCAGTTGTGGCGTCACTCCATCGCGGCGCCCTGGCGATGCCAGCTTCGGCGAGCGACACCCCCACGAAGTAGGGGCGGGCCGTCATCGCGCGCGAGAACTGTTCGACAGTCGTCGACCCCCACGGCGGCTTCCGGCGGTGTTGAGCGGCGTACGTTGTCGCCGCCGCGACGACCAGCCGGGCTCGAAATTGCCCGCCAGCGCTCCGATTCGCCCAGCTGGGATGGATTGAGGGTCAGCCGGACCAGGTGATCGTGAACAGATCGGAGTGGTGGAGAAGTTACCCGTGCTGATCGAGCAGCACGATCGGCCCCGATTTGCTGAAGGTGAGCGCCCGGAGCGTCCGGGGCGTGATCCTGCGGGGCGATCTCGCGATAAGTCTCACCAAGGTGAGACGGTCATCGGTCTGCGTTGCCCTGACCACGAACCCTGGGGGTGCGACGATTCTGGCCAGTGGCGGATTGCCAACCAGGAAAGCATTAGGTGCGATGACCTTGAGCAGAGGTGGCTCGGCGCCGTGGGGGTAGACGTAGACCACGTCGAGTTCTCGGACCAGCGCCCCCGACCGGGGCAGCGTTGTCGAGTGGGGGGCGTAGTAGAGGTATGCCGCCGCATCTAACGCCGGGCTGAGCACGGTCGCCGCTGGCTGGACGGCGCCATCTATGACAAGTGGGACGTATGCTCGCCAGTCGTCGCGCTGGCGTCCGGGGTCTCCTGCCTCGGTGACCGCAAGCGCTGTGCCCGTTGCGCAGAGCGCGACTGTGGTGCCGATCATGAGGAAGCGGGCGGCTTGTCCGGAGCGGCTGGTCAAACTCGCGGCCAACACCAGCAGCAGCGGTATCCACGCGGTTTGAACGTACCGCGCAATTACCTCATCGGTTCCAGCAGCGGCCACAATCAGTGGCAGGGCCAGCGTCGCTAGACCAATACTCGCGAGCATGATTGCGTTGCGGCGATACGGACCGCCTGATCTCAGACCGTAGATCGTTACGGCAGCGAGAGCTACGAGCGCCGACACCCAGACCTTCCGGGAGACCGGGCTGCCTTGGTCGCCGACCAGCGGTGACTGTGCAATCCCCTGTACGCGCGACCACAATGCAATCGCCGGGATGAAGTTGGTCCCGCCGCTTGGCCGTTGATGCGCCGCGGCGGGTATCGCCGCAACGCAGACCACGCCCAAAGCAGCGACCCACGCGAAGGACATCCAATTTCGGCATCGGATCAGCAGCCACACGGCGAGCGGCGCCACAAAGAACCCGGCGAAGTAATGGGTGGCTACGGCGAGTACCGACGCCACGAACCACAAGAGCCAGTCGCGCCGTGCCTGCGTCCGGAGAACCCGCGCGAAGCCGAGCAGAGCCAACGCGCATAGGAAGTCCAGCATCGCGTATGCGCGGGCCTCCTGGGAATAGTGAAAGTACAGTGGATTCGCGGCCACCAGCGCGGCAGCGACGAGACCCGCGCGCCGCGAGAAGAGCTCGCGTCCGGCGAGAAACGTAACGGGAATCGTCGCGATGCCGAACAGAGCGGACAAAGACCGCAAACCCACTGCTGTGGGGCCAAAGACGTGCGACCACAGCCAAACCACGATGAAATACAGAGGCGGCGTCGCCTCCTTGCTCCAGACAGCGGCGACCATCCCGCCGAAGCTTTCGTGCAAGTAGGACGCGGTGGTGGCCTCGTCCAGCCAAATACTTTGCGACCCGAGGGACGACAGCCTCAGGATGGCCCCCAATAACGTGACGCCGACGACCCCAAGCAGCAACGGCCGATGCAGGACACGGACACGCGCGACGTCCACCGCGGCAACATAGCCGCCGAGTGCCACTGCTGGAAGTCCGCCGAACGATCGGGCGCCTACAGCCAACGAGGCTAGATGGCGAGGCCTCTTCAGCAGAAGCGGAGGGGGAGAGATTCGAACTCTCGGTACGCCAATAAGACGTACAACGGTTTTCGAGACCGCCGCATTCAACCGCTCTGCCACCCCTCCGGATGACGGCTGCAGGCTAAACGATCGCAGCCGGCTCGTGTCCGCCAGCGCCACCTGGCGCCCGGCGAGCAGGCGAAGCACTGCCACGCGGCCACGCCGGCCGCGGCTGTCGCTCAGCGCCGCTCGCCGAAGAATGCGCGCAGCAGCGCCGCCGACTCTGCCGCGAAGAGGCCCGCGTCCACCCGCGGGCGATGGTTGAGACTCGGCTCGCCCAGCACGTCGAGCACGCTCCCGGCGGCGCCGGCCTTGGGGTCGCCGGCGCCGTAGACGACACGCCGGAGGCGCGCCAGGACCACGGCGCCGGCGCACATCGCGCACGGCTCGAGCGTCACGTAGAGCACGCACCCGAGCAACCGCCAGCGACCGAGCGTGCGCGAGGCTTCTCGGATCGCCAAGACCTCGGCGTGGGCGGTGGGGTCCTGGCGGAGCTCACGCTCGTTGTGTCCAAGCGCGGCGACCTCGCCTGCGTGCACGACGACGGCGCCGACGGGAACGTCGTCGTGCTCCAGCGCGCGCTCGGCCTCGCGCAGCGCCAGCCGCATGAAGTGCTCATCCAGTGCGATGCCCTCGTCGGCCACCTGCGCAGCTAAGCAGGACGGGCACCTTCGCGGCTCGCCGGTGCGCAACGTTACCCTTAGCTGGCTCAGGCTCGACCGCGCGTCCGCCGAGCACCGCCAATGCATCCCCGCCCCGTGCTTCCAAGCTGGTCTTCGCGAGTGCTCATCGGAGCGCTCGCACTCGGCACGATCGCGGTCGGTGGCGCTGCCAGCCCGGCGCCGTCGGTCGCGACGGTGGCGGCCTCGGCGCCCTACGCCCCGGGCGAGGTCGTGGTCGCCTTCAGGCCGGGCGCCACGCGCGCAGCGATCCGCGGCGCGCTGGCCCGCACCGGCGTCGAGGGCCCGAGCACGCCGCTCGCCCCGTTCTCGACCGTTGCGCTGCGCCGCGGCCTGAGCGTGCCGGGAGCGCTCGCCGCGCTGCGGCGGCGGCCCGCGATCGAGTGGGCGGTGCCGGACTACATCGCTCACGCCGCGCAGGCGCCGAAGCTGTTCGTCCCCAACGATCCGGGCGTCTCGGGCAAGCCAGGTGGATGGCAGCAGCTGCAGTGGAACTTCGTCGGGCCGTTCGGCGTGGGCGCACTGCAGGCGTGGGCCAACGTCGCCGCCGCAGGCCATCCGGGCGGCGCCGGCGTGATCGTCGCCGTGCTCGACACCGGTGTCGCCTACGCGGACCACGGGCACTTCGTCCGCTCCCCGGACTTCAGCGCAGGCGAGTTCGTCAAGGGCTACGACTTCGTCTCGCACTCGCCCTATCCCGAGGACCGAAACGGCCATGGCACTCAGGTCGCCGGCACGATCGCGGAGGCGACCAACAATCATATCGGCGTGACAGGACTCGCCTGGGGTGTGCGGCTGATGCCGGTGCGCGTGCTCGACTCGCAGGGCGACGGGAACGCGTCGGCGATCGCCAAGGGCGTCTACTACGCGGTGAATCATCACGCCCAGATCATCAATCTCAGCCTTGAGTTCACCGCGGGAACGGTGAAGCCAAGCTCGATCCCGGAGCTGATCGACGCGCTCAACTACGCGCACCGCAAGAACGTCCTGGTCGTCGCCGCCTCAGGAAACGAGCAGAGCGACCAGCTGTCCTACCCGGCCAAGGCGAAGTGGGTCGTCTCAGTCGGCGCGACAACCGAGGACGGATGCCTGGGTGACTACTCCAACTACGGCCCCAACCTGACGCTCGTGGCGCCCGGCGGCGGTCCCAACTCCTCGCTGCCGCACAACGACCCCGACTGCCACTCGAGCGCGACGGAGAATGGCGACATCTACCAGGAGACCTTCGCCGACGTGGAGTCGCCGAGCGTGCGCGTGTTCGGGTTGCCGGCCGGCTACTACGGCACCTCGATGGCGGCGCCGGTGGTCAGCGCGACCGCTGCGCTGATCATCGCAAGCGGCGTGATCGGTGAACACCCCAGCGTTGCGGCGATAACGGCGCGGCTGCGCGACACCGCGACGATGCTCGGGCCCGGCACGAGCGACCGCCGCTACTTCGGTGCCGGCCTTGTCAACGCCGCAAAGGCGACCGGATCGACGGGGCCGACCGGGCCGACCGGGCCGACCGGATCGACCGGATCGACGGGCACGACCGGTTCGACCGGCACGACCACGATCCCCTGAGATCGCCGCCGGCGACGCGACACCTCGACGGGCCCGCCAATCGCGCAGCGGCCTCAGGGAGTGCGGATGATCAGCACCGCGCACGGTGCGTGGTGTGAGATCCGGTTCGGCACCGAGCCGAGCAGGAACCGCTTCGCCCCGGCCCGGCCACGGTTGCCGACGATGATCAGATCGGCGCCGCGTTCCTCGGCGACGTCAAGGATCGCATCGGCCGGGTCGCCGCGCTGCGCATAGAGGTCCACCTCGACTCCGGCGGCGGCGAACACCTCCGCCGCAGCCGCGAGCGTCGCGTCAACGGCCTCGCGCGGGTGCAGCACCCATCCCGACTCCGAGCGTAGGTCGATCCCGCCCTCGGCGTCCTGCGCGCTGGGCACCGGCTCATAGACGCAGACGAGGTGGACGCGGGCCGCGAGCGCGCCGGCCAGTTGCGCAGCCTGGCGGACCGCCTCGCTGGCGGTCTCGGAGCCATCGGTGGCGACCACGATCGATTTGAACATCCGCCCTGCGATGGTACTCAGAGTTCTCGGATGGACTATCAGGCGAGCTTGACGATCGCGATGACCATCCCGGCGAGCACGAACACGACGATAGCTCCCTGCAGCCACAGCCAGGACGGCGACACGACCGACACCCTAGTGGGTCTGCCCGAGGCGCTGCGCGGGACGCGGCCGCAGGCCGGCGCCAGCCACCGGGAGAGGGCCCGGCGTCTCGCGCCGCTCAACCCGTGGCGAAGGCGAGGTAGCGCGCAGGTGCGAGCTTGCCGCGGATCGCGGCGGCGGACTGCGGGTCGGCGGTGAGGCTGAACGGCCCGCTTGTCGTGAAGCCCTGGTTGTAGACGAGCATCTGAACGCGCTTGTGAGTGTTGACCCAGGCGAAGAACTGAGCGACGAAGGAGGGGTTGTCGCCGCCCCAGATCGCCCATTCGCCGAACGCGAACGGCTTGGCCCGGAACTCCTTGTAGAAGGAGTCAAGGCCCGCGAAGTTCGGGAACTTGCTGTAGAAGTCGGTGCCGACCCAGTCGACATAGGCGTCGCCGGGGTAGTAGGCGGCGGCGCTGTTGGAAGGGATATTCGGCGTGCCGGCGGTCTCCGGCGTCCAGACGAACGCGATCGGCGATCGCGCGATCGATGCGGCTGCGGCTATGCCATGGAGCCTTGGCTGACCGAGCGCGGCGAGCTTCGCGTCGATCGCCGCGACCTTGCCGCCGCGCATCACCGTCACGACGCGGCGCCATGCCGCGATGAACTGAGCCGGCGAGTAGTCCGCTCCGCGTGAGCTGCCGTCGGTGTTGATCGCAGAGTAGGGGTTGTTGGCGTTGTTCATCTCGGGCAACAGCCGGATATAGACCGGCTGACCGCGACTCGCGATCAGCCGGCTGAGGGTGAGCAGATAGGCGTCCCCGTTACCGTGCGCTATCTGCGCCGGCGTGATCACGCCGTGTCCCAGCGCGCCGGTCCCGATATGCAGCATCAGGAGCGCGTGCGACGAGGCGGCCTGGTTGAAGGCGAAATGGATCGACTGGCCCCAGGTGACGAACTCGCCATAGACCGCCGGGTGCTTCCCGACCTCTCGCGCGAACGAACCGACGGCACCGCTGGAGACACCGGTATAGACGGATCCCGCTGGCGGTAGCAGGGTCGTTGCGGCCGCGGCCGCCGGCGACGGGCCTGGCGCGACGGGCCCGCCGGCGAGCGCGCTCAGCCCGACCACGGCGAGGGTGGCGGCAAACGCGACGACGAGGGCGGCCTTGACGATCCTGCTCATACCTACTCATCGGCGGTGGTGTGCGTGCTGGCGCACCACGCGGACGAACGGCGCACGCTGTGGACGAATAGGTCAGCACGTGGACGAATGGCTGATCGGACCGCCGGCGGCGCGGCGGTCGCAAGCGAGCCTCTTCGCCTCCCCGAATGGCCGGCGCCCCGGACGCCGTCGCAGGGAAGTGCTTCGCATGACAACCCGAGCCCGCGAGCCGGTGGGCCCGCGCCGGCGCGCGGCACGGCGCGCGGCCCGCCACAACCCCCGCGCCGCCCGACCGACTAGCATCCGCGCGTCCCCTGGGCCCGGCGGCGCCCGCGCGCCGCGTTGGGTTGCGCCCGGGCAGCATCCGTGAAACCACCGCTCGGACAACGACTGCGCACGCTGGTGAGCCGCGAACATCTCGCGGCGCTCTTCGCGCGCTGGTTCCCGCGACGAATCGACCGTGTTCTGCTCGCCCTGATCGCCGTCGCGATCATCGCCGGGACGGTGCTGCGCCTGGATGTGATCGGGAGCAACGATCGCGTCTCCACCGACGAGAATGCCTACGTCCTCAACGCCGACCGGATCCTCGAGAACCGTCCCTTCGTGACGTTCAAGTGGGCACCGGGCACGTCGCTGATGTTCGCTGCCGCGTCGATTCTCCGCGGCTACTCGGCGGTCTCGATAACAACCCACGCCCACGGCGTGGCGCAGTACTCGCAGCTCGTGGTCGAGTTCGCAACGCTGCTTCTCGTGGCGGTGATCGCCTGGATTCTCGCCGGCCCCTGGGCCGCGCTGCTGGCGGTCGCGCTGATGGCCACCTACGAGCCGCTGATCGATGTCACGCGCACATATCTGAGCGAGCCCCTGGGCGGGCTTGGACTGATCGCGATGGTGGCGGCGATCTGCTGGGCGCGCAAGCGCGACCTGCACGCGCTGATCCTGGCGGGGATAGTCGCCGGCGCGGCCGGACTCGTGCGCGAGGACCTCGCCGTCGTCGTGGCCGTGATCGTGATCGGCCTGTTCCTGAACGGCTGGCCCAACCGTCGCGCGGCGCTCGGTCGCGCGCTGCTTTACGGGTTCGCGGCGCTCGCCACGGTGACTCCGTTCGTCGTCTACGCCTCGCTGCAGGAGCACTCGTTCACGCCGATCGTCGACGCAGGGCCGCACGCGCTCTACCTCGGGACCTACCTGCCGGGCGGCGGCAATCAGTTCTTCGACGTCAGCGCCGAGTCCAAGCAGGTCTGCGCGTACTTCAACAAGCGCCATCTGAGCGCGACACAGGCGGCCGCGATCTCACTGCCCACCGATTACTGCCACCTCCCTGCCGGCGACCCGCAGGCTCTGTTCGCGCGGATCCAGGCGCAGCACCCGGGCGAGTCCACCAACGGCGCGGCCGAGTCGGCGGCGCTCGAGAACCTCAACAAGTACATGCTCGGCGAGCCGCTGAAGTTCGCGCACATGCTCTGGAACAAGGCTTGGAACATGTGGTCGCTGCCGTGGAGCGGCGGCAACTCGACGGGCGGCGGCGGCCTCTCCCGCACGACGAGCGTCTTCCAGCACCAGCTGTACTCGGCGATCGCCTGGCTCGGCATGCTGCTCGGCCTGGTCGTGCTGCGACGCCGCTGGGCCTACGTGGTCCCGGTGCTGGGTCTGCTCGCAGCGGCGCTGCTGAACACGTTCTTCGCGATCACACCACGCGACAACGTCCGCTTCATGCCATTCCTCTTCCTCTTCGGCGCCGTCGGGGCTGTCGCCGTCGCGCGCCGCGTCATCGAGCGTGTGCGCGAGCTGCGCTCTGGGCCGGCGCTCGCCTGAAGCGGCGCGGCGCTAGGCTGGGCGCTCCCCACGGAAAGGAGCGGGCTTTGAGCACCTCCACGCAGCTGGTGAGCGGCGTCGACTTCGTTTCGCTGCCGACCCATGACCTCGAGGCGGCCGTCGAGTTCTTCGGCACGACGCTCGAGCTGCCGTGCTCGGTGTACCGTCCGGATCGCAACTTCGCCGAGTTCGAGACGGGCAACCTGACGCTGGGTGTGATGAACGCCGAGGCGATGGGCCTCCCGCACAACGTCAGCACCACAGTGATCGCCCTGCACGTCGACGACGTCGCCGCGGCGCGCAAGCGGCTCGAGGAGCGCGGCGTCGCCTTCCAGGGCGACACGTTCGACACCGGCGTCTGCCACATGGCGTTCTTCGCCGACCTCGACGGGAATGCGCTGATGCTGCATCACCGCTACCTGCCACGCACGCCGGAGCCGGACGGCCGCGAAGGCGCCGCGGCGCAGTAGCCGGCTCGCCGCCGCTGGCCGGTCACCGCGGCGGCGGGTCGCTCATTCCGCCGCCACGGCGCGGTGGCCGAGCGGCAGCCCGACGTAGTTCTCGGCGAGCGTCCGGGCCGCAGCTTCGGAGGAGACGATGTAGCGCAGCTGTGAGAGCTGCAGCTGGTTGTCGAACGGGTCGTCGCCGAGCTGGTGGAGCATCGTCGTCATCCAATAGGAGAAGTGCTCGGCGCGCCACACCCGCCGCAGACACGTCCGCGAGTACTCGGCCAGACCGGAGCGGCTGCCGCCGTTGTAGGAGTCGATCAGGGCCTCGGCGAGCACGGCCACGTCGGCGACCGCGAGGTTGAGGCCCTTGGCCCCGGTCGGCGGCACGATGTGAGCCGAGTCGCCGGCGAGGAACAGGCGGCCGTGCTGCATCGGCTCGGCGACGAAGCTTCGCATCGGGGTGATCCCCTTCTCGAGCACCTCTCCCTCCACGAGCGTCGAGCCGTCGATCGAGACCCGTCGGTGGAGCTCCTCCCAGATGCGCGCGTCCGGCCAGTCAGCGAGGCGCTCGTCCGCCGCGCACTGCAGGTACAGGCGGCTGCGCTCCGGCGAGCGCAGGCTGAGCAGCGCGAAGCCGCGCTCGTGGTGGACGTAGACCAGCTCATCGCTCGAGGGCGGCGCCGCGGCGAGGATCCCCAGCCAGGCGAACGGGTACTCGCGGGAGAAGACCCGCAGGTGGCGCTCGATCGTCGGCCGGCAGACACCGTGGAAGCCGTCGGCGCCGACGATCGCGTCGCACTGCAGCTCGAACTGCTCGTGCTCGTGGGTGAAGCGGACGCTGGGCAGGTCCGTTTCGAGGTCGTGAACGCTCACGTCCGCCACGCCGAAGCGCAGCTCGAGCCCCGCGTCGAGGCGCGCCTCGATCAGATCCTTGACGACCTCGGTCTGGCCGTAGATCAAGATGCTGCGCCCGTCAGCCAGATCGCTGAGCGCGATGCGGTGGCGCTCGCCGGCGAACTGGAGGTGGACGCCGTGGTGGACGATCCCCTCGCGGTGCATCCGCTCGCCGACGCCGGCGGCGTCGAGCACCTCCACCGTGCCCTGCTCGAGCACGCCGGCGCGGATCCGCTCCTCGACGTAGCCGCGGCTGCGGTTCTCCAGCACGACCGACGCGATCCCCGCGGCGCCAAGCAGGTGCGACAGCGTCAGACCGGCCGGGCCGGCGCCGACGATCGCGACCTGCGTTCGCAGCCTCGTCGTGACCACCTCAGGCCTCCGCGCCTGGGGCGGCGGCCGCTGAGCAGGCGCAGCAGCGCACGCTGATACTCGCGCGCAGGCGGCGGCGGGACATCAGGCGTCCTCCTCCGCGCTCGCGGCCGTGACGCGGCGCAGGCGATAGCCGACCGGCATGAAGCGCAGGCCTGTGCGCTCCTCGAGAGTCCCCCACACCCCGCGCGGCAGAAACAGCGCGAATGCCATCGCCGCCCCGCCGAGCACGACCAGGTACCAGACGCCGTCGTTGCCGAGCCAGTTCTGCATCGCGTAGAACACGATCGCGCCGATGATCGGCCCTTCGAAGGTGCCGAGCCCGCCGACCAGCACCATGAAGATCATGAACGCGGTGTAGTTGACGCTGAAGATCGCGGTCGGCTCGATGAACAGGGTGTTGGCGAGCGTCATCGCGCCTGCGGCGCCGGCGCCGGCGGCAGCCAGCAGGAAGAGGATCCGCTTGCCCGCGACGACGCGCACGCCGACCGACGCTGCCGCGTCCTCGTCGTCGCGGATCGCCTGCAACGAGGACCCGAGCCGGCTGCGCAAGAGCAGGAACAGCGCGCCGGTGAAGAACGCCGTGAAGGCGAGTGTCAGCCAGTAGGTGTAGTGCTCGCGCGAGGTCGGCGCGTAGGAATCCAGCTGTGCGAGCGAAGTGCCCGTCCCGGCCCCTAGTGCGTTGTCGAGCGAGACCCAGATCGCCAGCGCCTCGGCGACGACCCAGGTGCCGATCGCGAACTGCGCGCCACGGAAGCGCAGCATCAAGAACGAAAGGGGGATCGCGACGACGGCGCAGAACGCGGTGGCCAGCAGCATTGCGAGGTAGCCGTTGACGCTGTGCTGAGCCAGCCAGACGGTGGCGTAGGCACCGAGCCCGATGTAGGCCTGCTGGCCGATCGAGACGAGGCCGCCATAGCCGGCGAGCGCGTTCCACATCACGGCCATCAGCACGTAGGTCAGCAGCGTCGTCATGTCCTGGACGGTGTTCGCGCCCAGTGCCACGGGGACGAAGATCATCGCCACGACGAGCAGGCCGAAGCCGCCGGTGAAGCCGGTGGACAGCCGCGTCCAGCGGCGAATCGTCGTCGTGTCGCTCACCGGCGGCACGAGTGGCTGCGCGCTCATGCGCTCGCCCGCCGCAGGTTGACGAGTCCGCCGCGCGGGGAGAGCAGCACCAGCAGGAACACGATGTGACCGGCGAGCACCGGATATTCCGGATTGATCTGCCCGCCGATCGTCTGCGCTACGCCGAGCACGATCCCGCCGAGCAGCGTGGCCCACAGCGAACCGCCCAGGCCGCCGATCACGACGGCCTCGAAGGCGAAGATCAAGTAGGTCGGCCCGGAGTAGGGATAGAAGTCGGAGCGGATCGCGAGGAACATGCCGCCGATCGCGGCGATCGCGACCGCGATCGCGGTGGCCCGCGCGTAGACGGCCTTCGAGTTGATGCCGACCAGCTCGGCGGTGTCCGGGTCCTGCGCCGTTGCCCGCATCTGGCGGCCCTGGTGCGTCCGCGAGAGGAACAGCTGCAGGGCGCCGAAGATCACGATCGCCACACCGAGCGTCAGCGCCCCGATCGCCGGAATCGACAGCTGGCTGGTGATCTGCCAGCTCGCGGTCGCGACCGATCCCGCCTGGGCCCCGAGCGAGCGCACGTCGGGCGAGAAGCCCTGCTGCAGAAGGTTCTGGATCACGATCGAGAGGCCGAAGGTGGTGAGCAGCGGCACGAGCAGCCCGGAGCGCAGGCTGCGCTCGAGCAGCAACCGCTGCAACAGATAGCCGAGCAGCAGCATGACGGGGAGCACCGGCAGGATCGCCACGAACGGCGAGGTGTTCCAGTGCTCCAGCACAACGTAGATCAGGTACGCGCCGAGCACCGCGATGTCGCCGTGGGCGAGGTTGATGATCCGCATCAGGCCGAACATCAAAGCCAGGCCGCAGGCGAGCATCCCGTAGAAGCCGCCCAGCATGATCCCCTGGATCACATCGTTGACCCAGGTCACCTCGGGGCCTCCCGGCTGCGTCGCAGCCCGAAGTAGGCCTCGGTGATCTGCTCGCGCGTGAGTTCGCTGCCGGCGCCCTGCAGCACGATCCGCCCCTCGAGCATGCAGACCACGCGATCGGCGACCGCCGCCGCGCGCGTGAGGTCCTGCTCGACGAGCACGATCGTCGAGCCCTCCGCGATCACGGTCGCGAGCGAGCGGTAGACGTCCTCGACGGCGAGCGGCGCAAGGCCGAGCGAGACCTCGTCGAGCAGCAGCAGGCGAGGATTGGTGATCAGCGCGCGGCCGATCGCCGCGGCCTGCTGCTCGCCGCCGGAAAGCGTCGCGGCGCGCTGCCCGCGAAGCCGCTCGAGCATCGGGAAGGCCTCGATCACGGCCTCCACGTTCCAGCGTCCGGGCCGGCGGCGCTGCGCCGCGACGAGCAGGTTCTCCTCCACGGTCAGCGCCGGGAACAACCGCCTCCCCTCCGGCACCAGTGCGATCCCCATCTGCACGCGGCGGTAGGCCGGCACGCGCGTGATGTTGGCGCCATCGAAGCTGATCGTGCCGGCGCTCGGACGGTGCGCGCCGGCGATCGCCCGAAGCAGCGTCGTCTTGCCGGCGCCGTTGGCGCCGACGAGCGCCACCGTCTCGCCCTCGGCGATCCCGAGCGTGAAGTCGCGCACCGCCTCCAGCAGGCCGTGGCGGAGATTCAGCTGCTCAACCTCCAGCAAGCTCACGCCGCGCCACCCCCCAGGTAGGCATCAACGACGCGCGCGTCGCGCATCACGGCGGCCGGCTCGCCGTCGGCGATCACGCGACCGGTCTCCATGCAGACGAGGCGCTCGATCACCTGCACCAGCACGTGCACGATGTGCTCGATCCAGACGATCGCGATCCCCGAGGCGTGGAGCGCCTTGATCATCGCGACCAGTTCGTCCGCCTCGGCGTCGGTAAGGCCGGCGCCGATCTCATCCAGCAGCAACACGACCGGATTGGTCGCCAGCGCGCGCGCCAGCTCGAGCCGCTTGCGCCCGAGCAGCCCGAGCGTCTCGGCGCGGCGGTTGCCGAGCTCGGTCAGCCCGCACAGTTCGAGCACCTCGAGGCAGCGGCCGTAGGCGGCGCGCCGGCGCATGCCGCCGCCGGTGCTCGCGGCGACGAAGCAGTTCTCGAACACGGTCATGCCACCGAACGGCCGCGGCACCTGATGCGCGCGAGCGATGCCCAGACGCGAGCGCCGGCTCGCTCCGGACGCGGTCACGACCGTTCCCTGGAAGCTGACCGCGCCGCTGGAGGGCGCGACGGTGCCGGCGAGGACGTTCAGCAGTGTCGTCTTGCCGGCGCCGTTGGGGCCAACGATGCCGACGGCCTCGCCGGCGTCGACGGCGAAGTCCACGCCGTCAAGCGCCGCAAGCGCACCAAATTGCTTGCGGAGCTCGACGGCGGCGAGCATCGGCTGCGGTCCCATGCTCGACTTGTCCTGGCAGGCGCTCTAGTTGTACGGAGTCAGCTTGCTGGCGACCGGCACCTTTGGATCGTCGGCGTGGTCGGTGACGATCAGCTCGAGGTTGAACTTGCTGCCCTTCGGCGCCTTGCGCCACTGGTTGCCGATGATCGGCGTGGCGACGACGTTCGGGGCCGGGTTCTTCGCCCCGCTGGCACCCCAGTGGACCGTTCCCACCGGCGTCTGGACGTTCAGGGTCTTCAGCGCGTTGGCAACCGCGGCCTTGTCCTTCGGGTTTCCGCTCGCCTTCAGCGCAGCGGCGGCCACGTCCCAAAGAGCGAGGCTCGCCCCGAGCTGCTGGTTGACATAGCGGCCCTTTGCCTTGGTGTAGCCGGCGCCGAGCGCTGCGCTGCTGATGCCGGTCAGCGAGGACTTGTAAGGCCAGGTCGGCCCCCAGTATTCGCCGCTGGCGAGGTTGTAGCCGAGCGACCCGACCGCCTGGACCTGCGAGGCGAACAGGCCGGTCTTGGCGATCTGGGCGATCTTGAACTGCTTCGTCAGGCCCTGCTGGGCCGCCTGACGCCAGAACGTGGTGAAGTCGGAGGGGATCGGGAAGGTGTTGAAGATCTCGCAGCCCTCCGACTTGAACTGCGTGATCTGTGGCGTGAAGTCCATCGTGCCGTCCTGGTAGGCGCCCGGGTCGACGATCGTGTACCCGGCTCCCTGGAGGACCGGACCGAGGGCTCCGCGGATCGCGTTGCCGTCCGCGTCGTTGGGCCACATCACGGCGACCTTCTTGTTGTTGGGCACCTGCTTCCACTGGTCCAGGTAGGAGGCGGCGAAATCCGGGACGCCGAAGCTGAAGTGGTACACCCACTTGAACGCCGGCGAGTTCGGCACGCCCATGTTGGTCAGCGTGCCGCCGAGCGACAGCCACCAGGCCTCCCACGGCACGACCGTCGAGACGCACGGCACGCCGGCGGCCTCCGCGGCGCTCGAAACCGGAACCACGACCTCGGGCGTCGAGGTGGCGAGCAGCAGGTCCACGTTCGAGCTGCTGATCAGCTGCTGGGCCACCATCGCGGAGGTCGCCGGCACCGACTGGGCGTCCTTCTCGATGATGTTCACGGTGTAGCTCTTGCCGCCGATCTTCAGGCCCTTGGCGAAGGCGGCCTTCGCGAGGCCGATCACGTAGGGATCTGGCTCGCCGAAGCCGGCGTCGGGACCGGTGAGCGGGCTGACGTAGCCGATCGTGATCGTCGATGCCGCCTCGTGAGCGCCTGCGACGCGCCCACGCGAGGCCCACGCCGGGGCTGCCGCGGCGCCACCGCCGAGCACGACGCCGCCAACCGCTGCGCCGCTGCGCTTGAGGAAGTCCGCGCGGTTCAGACCGCTCGAATCCTTCGTCCTCTTTTCAGACATCAACTCTCCTCCGCCTCTCTCGATGATGCGCCCCCTCTGGCGCCCAAGGCCGGATGCTAGAACGCGCCACATACCAAGTCAAGGCATAACCGAAAGAGCGATCTTTTACCGAATTCGCCCGTCGAGGGGCCGCGATGCGGGGGCCGTGCAAGAGTTTTGTGCGCGTCCGGATGTTCGCGCTAGGATACCGAGATTCAAGCCAAGAAGATCGATCTTTCCCCCCTCGCCTCGCCCGCAGTCCCGTCGAGTGACCGCGTGTCGCAGCTGCTGCAGCAGGCGATCGCCGCCCGCGGGCTGGCGCCGGGCGACCGCGTGGGCACCGAGGCAGAGCTGGCCCGAGCGCTCGGCGTCAGCCGCCCGGCCGTCCGCGAGGCCGTGCGCTTGCTGGTGCGCGCGAACCTGCTGCGGGCCGCGCGCGGCCCCGGCGGCGGCGTGTTCGTGGCGCGCAGCCCCGACCGAGGCCTGGCACGGACGGTGAGCGATGCCGTCGGCGCCATGCTCGCCAACGCCACGACGTCGCTGTCCGAGCTGACCGAGGTGCGCCTGCTGCTCGAGGTGCCGCTGGCCGGCCTCGCGGCGGAGCACGCAAGCGCCGAGAAGATAGCCGAGCTGTGGCGCATCGTCGAGGACGCCACCGCCCGGCCCGACGACGACCTCGTCCAGCGCGAGACCGACATCGGCTTTCACCAGACGATCGCCGAAGCCGGCGGCAACCGCGTCGCATCCGCGCTGAGCGCATGGTGCTCGGAGGTGCTTCAGCCGCGCTTGAAGGACATGATCGCCCCGGCGATCGTCGAAGCGGTCGCGCGCGACCAGCACCGCGAGATCATCGCCGCGATCGAGCAGCGCAAGCCGGTGCTCGCCGAGCGCGCGATGCGCGTGCACCTGCGCTACCTCGGCGACCTGCTCGAGACCGTGGGCCCGCCGGCGCACCGGGCGCCGCAGTCGGAACCTGTCGCCAACTACGTTTGACCAACGAGGAGAGACCGTTGAGCACGACCAAGAAGTCCGCCTTCCCAAGTCCCCTGTCGATCGCCACGCCGGCGGGTTGCGAGGGCTGGGAGGAGATGTACCCCTACTACGCCCTGCTCAGCGAGGACCGCCGCGAGGCCGACGAGCAGCGCCTTTGGTTTTGGAACTCGATGCACTTCCCGGAGCCGATGCCCGCGTTCGACGTCGTAGCGATCGACGGCCCCTACTACGCGCTCGCGAACTGGCAGAACCGCGTGTTCGCGATCCCGCCGGCGATGGGGATCGACTACCGGATCGTCAACGGCTACGTCTTCATCACGCCCAACGCCGTGAGCGACCCGGAGCTGATCGCCGAGCGGGCGGCCTACTTCGGCGAGCGCGCGGGCTATTACTTCGGCCACTGGGACGAGCTCTACGGCCGCTGGCGCGAGAAGATGGAGAAGCTGATCGCGCAGATCACGGCGCTCGAGGTGCCCCAGCTGGAGACCTACGAGGAGGATGCCGTGGCCTTCGAGGATCGCGACACGGCGTTCGTGCGCGTGCTCGACTCCTACAACCTCGCGCTGCGCATGCACGAGCAGATGTGGCAGCACCACTTCGAGTTCCTGTTGCTCGGGTACGGCGCCTACCTCACCTTCTCCGACTTCTGCAAGAGCGCGCTCCCCGAGATCCCCGATCAGCACATCGCGCAGATGGTCTCGGGCATCGACGTCCTGCTGTTTCGCCCGGACACCGAGCTTCGCAGGCTGGCGAAGCTGGCGCGCGAGGCCGGCGTCGACGGGAGCTTCTCGAACGGGCGCACGCCGGAGGACATCATCGCCGAGCTGGGGCGTAGCGAAGCCGGCCGCACCTGGCTTGCGGCGCTCGAGGCGGTCAAGGACCCCTGGTTCAACATGGGCTCAGGCGACGGCTTCTACCACCACCACCGTTCCTGGCTGGACGACCCCTCGATCCCGTTCTCGGCGATCCGCGGCCACATCGATGCGCTGGCCGAGGGCCGCGACACCGAGCGGCCCACCGAGCATCTGACAGCCGAGCGCAACCGCCTCGCGCAGGAGTACGGCGCCCTGCTCGATGAAGCAGCGCGCGCAACCTTCAACGAGCTGCTCGGGCTCTCACGCACGGTGTTCCCCTACGTCGAGGAGCACAAGTTCTTCTGCGAGTATTGGTTCCAGTCGCGCTTCTTCAACAAGATCCGCGAGTTCGGGGCGCTGCTGGCCACGCACGGCTTCCTGCGCGACGGCGAGGACGTCTTCCAGCTCTCCCGCCACGAGGTCGGCGAGGCGCTCGAGGAGCTGGTCCTCACCTGGGCGCACGGCGGCCCGCCACGCGGCCCCCATCACTGGCCGCCGATCGTCGAGCGCCGGCGGGCTCTGCTCGAGCGCTTGCGAGAGTGGACGCCGCCGCCGGCGATGGGGACGATGCCGACGGAGGCGATCAACGACCCGATCTCGGTGATGCTGTGGGGCATCACACCCGAACGGCTCCAGAGCTGGGCGAGCGCGATGAGCGGCGACTCGACGACGCTGAGCGGAGCCGCGGCCTCGCCGGGCGTGGCGGAGGGGCTGGCGCGCGTCGTGCGCGACGTGCACGAGATCACCGACGTCCAGCCCGGCGAGATCCTCGTATCGACCGTCACCTCGCCGGCGTGGGCGCCGATCTTCCCCAAGATCCGCGCCGCCGTCACCGACATCGGCGGCATCATGTCCCACGCCGCGATCGTCTGCCGCGAGTATGGGGTGCCGGCCGTCGTCGGCACCGGCCGCGCCACGGCGGAGATCAGGACGGGGCAGCGGCTGCGCGTGGACGGGACCACCGGCGTGGTCACGCTGCTCGACGATGAGGAGCCCGCATGACGGAGCTCGCGCGGGCGCTCGAGCAGCTGCGCGCGCCCGACGAGGAACGCTACGGCGGCAAGAGCGCGAGCCTCGGCGAGCTGATCGCCGGCGGCATTCCCGTGCCGCCTGGATTCGCGGTCTCGACGGCGGCCTTCGAGGCCTTCCTGGCGGCCGGTTCGCTGCGCGAGACAGTGGCGGAGCTTCTCGCCGGCGTCGACCCCGAGGACGTCGGGGCCGTTACAGACGCGTCCGCCGCGGTCGCGCTGGCGATGCGCCGCACACCGGTGCCGGAGAGCGTCAGCGCCGAGGTCGAGGCCCACTACGCGGCGCTCGCGGCCGCGTCGGCGAAGCGCCAGCCGCCGGTCGCTGTGCGCTCCTCCGCGCGCGGCGAGGACTCGGCGGAGGCGACCTTCGCCGGGCAGCAGGAGACGTATCTTTGGGTGCGCGGCACCGACGGCGTCTGCGAGGCGATCCGCGGCTGCTGGATCTCGCTCTACAGCCCGGAGGCGATCTCCTACCGCGCGAGGATGGCGGACTCCGGCTCGCCACCGGCGATGGGCGTCGCGGTGCAGCTGATGGTCGATGCCGCGGTCTCGGGGGTGATGTTCACCTGCAGCCCACTGACCGGGGACCCCAGCGTCGTCGCGATCAACGCCAGCTGGGGCCTCGGCCTCGGCGTCGTCGGCGGCGAGGTGACGCCCGACGACTTCCTCATCTCCAAGGTCAGCCGCGAGGTGCTGCGCGCCACGATCGCCGACAAGGCGGTCGAGTACGTGCCGGACCCGGGCGGGCGCGGAACCCACCGCGTGGCGGTGGCGGAGCCCAGGCGCAGCGCCGCGTGCCTGGACGCCGAGCAGCTGCGCGCACTGGTGGCGACCGCCGCCGGGGTCGAGCGCCACTTCGGCGCCCGCCAGGACGTCGAGTGGGCGATCGCGCGCACAGGCAGCCTGCCCGAGAACCTCTTCGTGCTGCAGTCGCGTCCCGTCACAGCGACGGCCAAGGCCGGATCGCAAGCCGTGGCCGACCGCACCGGCCTCGACGCGATGTCGCTCGTGCTCAGCACCTTCGGCGTCAAGCCGCAGAGGGACTGACCTTGGCGCTCACCGACGAGGATGTCAGCGAGATCCTTCGGATCATTGACGACTCAGCGCTCGAGGAGCTGACGATCGAGACGCCGTCGTTCTCGCTCTACGTCAACCGCAGTGGCGCCCAGCCCGGGCGCAACCCGCTCGCCGCGCCCGCGCCGGCGACCGACCCCGAGGCCGCGCCGCCCCGCAGCACAGCGCCCGCCGCGCCCGCCGCGCCCGCCGCCGAGATCGAGGCGCCGATGCTCGGAACCTTCTACCGCACCGAATCCCCGGCGCACCCGCCGTTCGTCGAGGTCGGCGACCGTGTGGCGCCAGACACGGTCGTCTGCCTGATCGAGGTGATGAAGCTGATGAACCACATCCAGGCGGGCGTGGCCGGCACGATCGTCGAGGTGCTCGCGCACAGCGGCGAGCTGGTCGAGTTCGGACAGCCGCTGTTCCGCGTCGCGCCCGTCGGCGAATGACGATCGCCCGGCTCTTCATCGCCAACCGCGGCGAGATAGCCGTGCGGATCGTGCGCACCTGCCGGGAGCTCGGGATCGAGACGGTCGTCGGCGTCTCGACCGCGGACCGCGACTCGATGGCCGCCGGCCTCGCCGACCGCGCCGTCGTGATCGGTCCCGCCCACGCCTCCGAGAGCTACCTGCGCGTGGACACGATCGTCCAGGCGGCGCTCGGGACGGGCTCCGACGCGATCCACCCCGGCTACGGCTTCCTCGCCGAGAGCCCGGCGCTGGCGGAGGCGACGTCGCAGGCGGGACTGAGGTTCGTCGGGCCGCCGGGGGCGGTGATCGCGACCGCGGGTGACAAGCTCGCTGCGCGGGCGCTCGCGCAGCGCGCGGGCCTGCCGGTCGTCCCCGGCCGCGAGATAAGAACGTTGCAGGAGGCCGAGGCCTTCGCCGGAGAGCACGGCTACCCGGTGCTGCTGAAGGCCGCCGCCGGGGGCGGCGGCCGCGGCATCAAGCTCGCCGGCGACCTCGCACAGCTGCGGCGCAACCACGGCCTGGCCCGGGCCGAGGCGGGCGCCGCGTTCGGCGACGAGCGCCTCTACATCGAGCGCCTGATCGCCTCAGCGCGCCACATCGAGGTCCAGATCGCGGCCGACGAGCACGGCGGCGTGATCCACCTCGGCGAGCGCGACTGCTCGACGCAGCGCCGCTACCAGAAGCTCGTCGAGGAGGCGCCGGCGCCGGCGCTCCAGGCGCGACTGCGCGCGGCGCTGCTCGACGCTGCGATCGCGTTCGCCGAAGCGATCGGCTACCGCAACCTCGGCACGGTCGAGTTCGTGCTCGACGCCGACACGGGCGAGCACCACTTCCTCGAATGCAACTGCCGCATCCAGGTCGAACATCCGGTCACCGAAGCGCTCACAGGCCTCGACCTCGTCGCGCTGCAACTCACGATCGCCGACGGCGAGCCGCTCGCGCGCGCCCAGCGAGACGTGTCCTTCGCCGGACACGCGATCGAATGCCGGCTGGTGGCCGAGGATCCGGCCGCCGATTTCGCCCCGAGCCCCGGCCGCCTGACGCACTTCGCGCTGCCGGACCTGGCGGGCCTGCGCGTCGACACACACTGCCGCGACGGGACGCTGATACCGCCCTACTACGACTCGCTGATGGCCAAGCTGATCGCGCACGCCCCGGACCGCGACGGCGCCCTCGCCACGATGGGCCGGGCACTGGAGCAGCTGGAGGTCGAGGGCGTCCAGACCAACCGCGAGCTGCTCGCGCGGATCATCGCCGACCCGCGCTTTCGCGCCGGCGCCGTCACGACCACCTGGCTCGAGCAGGCGCCGGCATGAGCGGCGCCGTCATCGAGCTCATCGACACGACGCTGCGCGACGGCAACCAGAGCCTGTGGAGCGCCACCGGCCTCGCCACCGGCGACGTGCTCGCGATCGCCCCGCAGGTCGACCGCGTCGGCTACCACGCCCTGGACTTCACCTCCAGCACGCATCTGGCCGTGTCGGTGCGCTACCACCGCGAGGACCCGTGGGAGCGCCTGCGCCTCGCGGCGGCGGCGATGCCGAACACGCCGCTGACCTTCCTGACGACGGGCACGCGCTTCATAACCTGGCGTCCCGCCGCCGAGGACCTGCTCGAGCTGGCGTTCGCGACGGTCGTGCGAAACGGCGTGCGGCGCTTCCAGATCATGCACCCGTCAAACGATGTGCAGGCGCTTCACTCACTCGCGCGGATGGCGCGGCGCGCCGGCGCGCAGGAGGTCGTACTGGCGCTGACCTACTCGCTCAGCCCGGTCCACGACGACGCGCACTTCGCCGCGAAGATCGCCGCGCTCACCACCACGACGGACGCCGAGCGCTTCTACCTCAAGGATCCCGGCGGGCTGCTCGTGCCGGAGCGCGCGGCGGCGCTCGTTCGGATGCTGACCGCGGCCGCCGCCGGTCGCCCGGTCGAGGTCCATTCGCACTGCACGACCGGGCTGGCGCCGCTGGTCTACCTCGAGGCCGCCCGGGCGGGCGCGCGGGCGCTGCACACGGCGGTGCGGCCACTGGCGTGCGGCAGCTCGCAGCCGTCGGCGGAGATGACGCTGCACAACCTCACCCAGGAGGGGTTCGCCAACGAGATCGACGAGCAGGCACTCGCCGTTACCTCCGCCTACTTCGCCGAGCTTGCGCGCGAGAAGGGTCTCCCGACCGCCGAGATGCCGGAGTACGACGCCGCCTACTACCGCCACCAGCTGCCCGGCGGGATGGCCTCCACGATGCGCCGCCAGCTGGCGGAGATGCGCCGCGGTGACCTGTTCGACGCCGCGCTCGAGGAGGCTGAGCGCGTCCGCGCCGAGCTCGGTTACCCGATCATGGTGACGCCGCTGTCGCAGTTCGTCGCCACGCAGGCGGTGATGAACCTGCTCGCCCCGGAGCGCTACGCGAACGTGCCCGACGAGGTGCTGCGGATGGTGCTCGGGCAGTTCGGCGAGCCGGCCGCGCCGCCGGACGGCGCCGTACTCGAGCGGATCCTCTCGCACCCGCGGGCGCAGGAGCTGCGCGATGTCGAGCCGCTGTCGCTGGAAGGCGCGCGCGATCGCTACGGCACCACGATCAGCGACGAGGAGTTGCTGCTGCGCCTGACGATGCCGGCCGAGCAGGTCGACGCGATGCTCGCGGTCGCCAGCGACGGTGGCGGAGCGGCGGCGTCCGCCTCCACTCAGGCTCAGCGCTCGCCGCTGGTCCGCCTGCTGTCCGAGCTGGCGCGGCGCCCGGCGGTCGGCTACCTCGAGCTGCGCACCTCTGAGGACCTCGTGCGGTGGCGTCGTGGCGCTCGCTGACGCCGCCGGCTTCATGTTCGACCTCGACGGCACACTCGTGCACCGCGCACCCGACGGCGTCGTCGCACTGCCCGGCGCCGCCGAGGTGCTTGCCGCGATCCGCGCCTCGGGCCGGCCGCTCGTGGTCTTCACCAACGCGAGCGACTCCGACCCCGCAGCGATCGCCGCGCGTGTGCGCCGCGGCGGCCTCGAGCTCGCGGACGAGGAAATGCTGACCGCCGCCTGCTCAGCCCTCGGGCACCTCCAGCGCCGCCACCCGGCGGCGCGGGTGCTCGTGCTCGGGACGCCGGCGGCACACCGGCGCTTCGCCGCCGCGGGAGTGACGCTGCAGCGCGAAGCCGACGCAGCGGACGCACAGGTCGTACTGACGCTCCATGTTGACGAGGTCGCACTCAGCGTCCTCGAGGCCGCCGCCCGCGCCGTGATCGCCGGCGCGGCGTTCCTGACCGCCAACTACGTCCGCGCCTACGCCGGCCTGCACGGCCCGATCCTCAGCCGCGGCGCGATGGCGGCCGCCGCGATCGCGAAAGCGTCCGGGCGGCGCCCGACCGTCGTCGGCAAGCCGTCCCGCGCAGCGGTGCACGAGGTGGCCGAGCGCCTCGAGCTCGACCCCCGCCGCGTCGCGTTCATCGGCGACGACGTCGCCATGGACATCGCGCTCGGCCGCCGGGCCGGTGGCCAGACGGTGCTGGTCCGAAGCGGCATGGGCGCCGGCGCGATCCCCGCCGGCCGCGGGCCGGATTTCGTCGTGGACGGCGTCGCGGATCTACTCGAGCTGCTGTAGGGAGGCTGTTCGATGTGGTGCATGCACCACATCGGCGGGCGGCGCACCCCGTTCGGGGCACAGGCCTGCGCCGCTCCCACAAACCTATCGGCGGCGCATGTCCTCGACGCGGCGTGCTTTCAGCCGCTCGGCCTTCAGCACGCCGGGCATCACCGGGACGACACGCACCCGCAGCGCGAGGCGGCCGAAGATGCGCTCCTCGATCGTGCGGACCACCGCCGGGTCGGTCGCTTCGACCAGCACCCTGATCTCGTCGCGCTCCGTCGCCTCGGTGTAGAAGCGGATGCGGTACTCGCCGAGCAGGCCGGCCTCGCGCAGCGTCTGCTCGATCGCGGACGGGAAGACGTTCATGCCGCGGATCACGACCATGTCGTCGGTGCGCCCGACGATCCCGTTGGGCAGCCAGACGTCGTCATGGCCCGCCGGGCACACGCCGCCGACGTCGACGACGTCGCCGCTGCGGAAGCGGATCGCCGGGAAGCCGGTTCGCGTCAGCGCACTCAGCACAAGCTCGCCCTGGGTGCCCGCGACGGCCTCGCCGCCGCTCGCGGGGTCGAGGATCTCACAGAGGAACTCCTGCCCGTTGATGTGCAGGCCGCCGCCCGCCGCGCACGGGTAGGAGAACACGCCGACCTCGGTGGAGCCGGCGTGATCGAAGACGCGCGCACCCCAGGCGCTCTCGATCCGCTCGCGCGCCGCCGGGATCGACGCGCCCGGCTCGCCCTGGCATATCAGTGCGCGCACCGACACGAAGGCGTCCTGGAGCCCGTGCTCGAGCGCGACGTCGATCAGTCCGAGGGCGTAGGTCGGGGTGCAGACGATCGCGGTTGCCTCGAACTCGGCGATCGCCCGCAGACGGTCGCGGCCCTCCAGCCCGCCGAGCGGCAGCGCGAGCGCGCCGATGTCCTCGACGCCGGCGGCCGCCGCCCAGAACTGCAGGTAGGCGCCAAACGGGAACGGCAGCGCCACGCGGTCCTGCGCGGTGATCCCCGCCGCTGCGAGCACGCGCGCGAAGCAGCGCCGCGTCGCCTGCCAGTCCTCGGCCGTCTGCAGCACGCGCAGCTGCTCCCCGACCGTCCCGCTCGTCAGATGCAGGTGCGTGTAGGAGTCCAGCGCGAAGGTCAGGTTCGTGCCGTAGGGCGGCGAGGCGGCCTGGTCGCGCAGCAGCTCATCCTTCGTCGTGAACGGCAGCTCGAGCAGGTCCTCGACGCTGTGGACGCGGGCGCCGCGCAGCCTCGCCCGCTGGAACGCGTTGGTCTCGTGAACGCGCTGGAGGAGCTCGTCGAGCGCGGCGATCTGAGCGGTTCGTGCCAACGCGTGGATCGCGTGATTGTAGGGCGCCGGCTCAGGCTCGCGAAGGCCGCGCGATCGAGCGCCGCCCGGGGTGAGCGCGGCCCCCACCGTAATGGGACAGCGCGCGCCACGCGCCGGCTCCTGCGCCGGAGCGCCGCCGAGAGGACCGCTAGTTCGCCGGCGCGGGGTCGCTGCGGCCGAGGATCCGCGCGAGCGCGTCTGCGAGCGCGGCGGCGGGGTCGGCGGGCAGCGCCGCGGCGCGCCAGCCGACGTGCTGGTCGGGGCGAACCAGCACGCATCCGTCCTCGGCCACTTCAGACAGTGAGACCCAGTCGTCGTAGGTGTCGAGCACCTCGCGGCCGGGGCCGATCACATAAGCCGCGATCTCCACACCGGTCCGCGCGCTGTATTCGTTCGCGGCCGCCACCCAGGGCTCGCCGCCGATGCCTGTCAGCAGCGCGAAGCGCCCGTGGCCGGCGAGGTCGAGCGAGCTGACGCGCCGCCCTTCGTGCTCGAGCCAGCAGTGCGGCAGGCGCGCGCCGGGCCAGGTGGTGGCGTGGAAGTAGAGCTCGGGGTCGCGGTCGTAGGCGGGCTCGGGGGTGCCGTCGGGGACCACCGCTTCGGAGCGGTAGCGCTGGCCGAGCTCGACGCCGTGCGCGTTGAACTCGTAGTTCTTCAGCTCGATCGCGGCGCGGAGCTTCGCGCGCTGCTGCGCGGCCGCCGGCGTGTTCTGCGTGCGGGCGGCCATGTTGCGCTCCATCTGCGCCGGGTCCTCGGTGTCGAGCAGGCCTAGCGCCTCGAAGATCGGGCCGAACTCCTCGATGCTCTTGTTCGCCCGCTTGACGATCTGCTCCCCGATCGGAACGCGCTCGTCGTCATAGGTGCGCAGCAGCGACGGCCCGGCCTGGCCGCGCAGGACGTGGGCGAGCTTCCAGCAGATGTTGTACGCGTCGGCCACCGAGGTGTTCGAGCCGAGCCCGTTCGAGGGCGGGTGGCGATGGACGGCGTCGCCCATGGCGAACACGCGGTCCTGCGAGTAGCGCTGCGCCCACAGCTTGTTGTTGGCCCACAGCGAGGTGGAGACGATCTCGACGTCGATCTCGTCGGTGCCGATCAGCTTGTGCGCGATCTCGGTCGCGCGGGCAACGTCGACCTCGGGCGCCGGGCCCGCGATGTCGTACCCCCACACGATCAGCCACTCATACCAGGGGCGGACCATGCGCACGAGGCCCATCCCGATCCCCCCCATCCGCGCTCCCGGCGACATGATCCAATACAGCACGCTCGGACGGTGGGCGACCAGCGATGAGAGGTCGGCGCGGAACACGATGTTCATGCTGCCGGCGACGTCAGCCTGGCCGCCGAACGGCAGCCCGAGCTGCTCGGCGATCACGCTGCGGCCGCCGTCACCGGCGAGCAGGTACTTCGCGCGGATCTCGTAGGTCGAGCCGCTCAGGCGGTCGCGGACGGTTGCGCTCACCCCGTCTGAGTCCTGCTCGAACGAGAGGAACTCGGTGTTGAAGCGCAGACGCGAGCCGCGCTCCGCCGCAGCGCGGACGAGGATCGGCTCGAAGTAGGTCTGCGGCAGGTCGATGTGCAGGCAGGGGCTCGCCAGGGTGTAGTCCGCGAGGCGCCGCGGATGGGTGCCCCAGGTGTGCAGGCGGGCGAGCTCGTCGCCCGCGAGGCTCGTGCAGAAGACCGTGTCGCCCATCAGCTCGTTCGGCGTGCCGTCGCGCTCGCACTGCTCCTGCAGGTCGAGGTCGCGCATGATCTCGAGCGCCCGCTGGTTGGTGATGTGCGCCCGCGGCGTGTTCGCCGTCCAGCCGTACTTGGTGACGACGATGTTCGCGATCCCGTAGGTGCTGAGCATCACGGCCGCCGAGCCGCCGGCCGGGCCGCTGCCGACGATCAGCACGTCGGTCTCGATCGCGTCGCTCACTGGCGTTGCTCCGCCGGCGCGTGCTCGCCGGCCAGCACCAGGTCGTAGTGCATCGTGTAGTAGGGCTCCTCGAGTGTGCGCCCGTCCGCTGCGATGCCTGCGTCGTGGCGCTCGAACGGCGCGATCAGAGATGCCTTGACGCCGAACACCGCGTCGCTGTCGAGATGCTCGTCGCCGGCCACGAAGACGTGGGTGATCAGCGTCTCGCAGCCGGGTGCGCTGACCATGAAGTGCACGTGCGCCGGGCGCATCGGCCCGCGGCCGGCGGCGGCGAGCAGCTCCCCGACCGGGCCGTCCACCGGGATCGGGTAGGCCGTCGGCAGGACCGACCAGAACGAGAAGCTGCCGTCGTCGCGCGCGCGCAGCTGGGCACGCCCGCGAGCGGCTTGCAACTCGGGGTACTGCACGTCGTAGAAGCCGTCCTCATCGGCCTGCCAGACGTCGATCACGGCGCCGGCGAGCGGCGTCCCGTCAACTGTGCGCACGGTCCCGCTCATCAGGCACGGCGTCCCGGGCGCGCCTCCCGAGATGTCCTCGCCGTTGGCGGCCAGCGGTGCGCCGGCGACGAAGAACGGGCCGAACACGGTCGACTCGGTGGCGCCATCGCCGACGCGGTGGTTGGTGCCGATTACGAGCATCGAGACGCCGAGCACGTCCGAGAGCAGGATGAACTCCTGGCGGCGCTCGTCGGTGATGTGCCCGGTGCGTGTGAGGAAGTCGATCGCCGTCGCCCACTCCTGCTCGCTCGGTCGGGTCTCGGCGATGAAGGCGTGCAGGTGGCGCACGAGGCTCTGCGCGACGGTCCTGAAGCGCTCCGACCCGGCGCCGTCGAAGCTCGCGAGAACGGCGTCGGTGAGCGCCTCGTCGCTGAGGTTGCGGGTCGCGGCGCGCTCCGGCGGGTTCATGCGGCCTCCGCCAGTGCCGCCGGCTGCGGCCGCGTGCCCTCGAAGGCGCCGGTCACGATCGCGCGTACGCCCGGCTCGTCGATCGGCCGCGGGTGGCGGCCCTCGGCAGCACCGGCGAGCACGAGTTCGATCATCGGCTCGAGATCCTGCTCGCGCATTCCAACCGCCCGCAATCCTGCCGGCGAGCGCAGGCGCCGGCCGAGGTCGTGAAGGGCACCGGCGACGTCCCGCGGGTTCTCGCCGCCGAGCGCGGTGTCGATCTCGGCGAGGGCGGCCGGGATCGCCGGCGCGAAGAAGGCGACCACGTGGGGCAGCACGACGGCGTGGGTCTCGGCGTGGGGGAGATCGAGCGCACCGCCAAGAATGTGGCAGATCTTGTGATGCAGGCCGCCGCCGACGGCTGCGAACGCACAGCCGGCGAGGTAGGCGCCGAACAGCGTCAGCGACCGCCCGGCGATGTCGTCCCCTCGCTCCACCGAGACCGCGGCGCCCTGCGCGAGCGCACCGATGCCGCGTTGCGCGAGAAGCGAGGTGACAGGGTTGGCGGCCGGCACGTAGAGCGCCTCAACGCAGTGGGCGATCGCGTTCATCGCGCTCGGCCCGGTCACCGCCGCCGGCAGCGTGAGCGTCAGCTCCGGGTCGTAGATGACGACCCGGGGGAGCACCGCGGGCGAACGACCCGTCGTCTTGCGCCGCCCCTCGGTCAGCCCCCAGACCGGCGTCATCTCCGAACCGGCGTAGGTTGTCGGAACGGCGAGGATCGGCAGCGGCAGCTCAAGCGCGATCGCCTTGGCGGTGCCGGTGGTCGAGCCGCCGCCGACGCACACCAGCGTGTCCGCGTGCGCCTGGACGGCGGCCGCGCGGGCCGCTCCGGCGACCTCCATCGGCACGTGTGGGCGTACGCCTGTGAAGCTGGCGACCACGCGGTCGCCGAGCGGGGCGGCCAGCTCCAGCGCGAGGGCGAGCTCGCTCTGCGCGGCGACCAGCACGATCCGCTCGGCGCCGAGCGCGTCCAGCTCCTCGGCCAGCCGCGCACGCGCGCTGCCCGCGCCGAAGACGACCCGGCCGGGCAGCGCGTCGTAGGTGAATTGCGAAACTGCGCTCAAGCGCGTCTACTCAAATGCACACCCCGTGGTCGTCCACCGGCCGCTCGCGATGAGCTAGCCGTAGGGGATCGGGATCACCTTCGCGGTCGTCTTCAGACCCGGCACCATCTTCGAGGTCACGACCTCGAGCTCGTACTTGTACTTCTTACCGGGCCGCCACTGCGCTCCCGCAAGCAGTGTCAGCGCGACGTTCGGCAACGGCCCCTTGGCCCAGTCGATGTGGCCGACGATCGTCTTGAGGTTCGTCGTCTTGATCGCGTTGACGATCTCCGTGTTGCTGTCGATGTTCTTGGTGCGGCTGAGGACGTTCGCGGCAATCTCGAACATCGCGTGCGTGAAGCCGAGTGGCTGCGTCCACTCGCCGTTGGACTTCTCCCACTCGTTCGACAGCTGGGCGCAGGTCTGGCCCGTCAGCGAGGAACTGTAGGGGTGGCCAGGGCTCCACCACAGCTCCGTCGACATGCCGTTGCCGTGGCTACCGAGGGCGTTCACGGCCGCCGGGAACAGCAGCGCCTTGCCGACCGAGGCGATTTTTGGCTTGAAGCCCTGCTGCAGCGCCTGCTCCCAGAATGTCGTGAAGTCAGGCGGGATCGGGACGCCGGTGACGATCTCGGCACCCGCGGACTTGAACTGGCTCAGCTGGGCGGAGAAATCCATCGTTCCGTCGGCGTAGCGCCCGGGATCGACGATCGTGTAGCCCGCGGCCTTGTCCGCCGGCGGGAAGCCGGTCGTCGGACTGGCCCAAGCGTTTCCGTCCGCGTCGTTCGGCCATATCGCGCCCACCACCTTGTTGTTCGGAACCTGCGACCAGATGTCGAGGAAGACGTTGATGATGTCCCCGAGGCCCCAGAAGAAGTGGTAGGTCCACTTGAACGGCACGGTGGCACTCCCGTTGCGCCCGAAGAACCACGCCTGCCAGGGCGCGACGGACGAGATGCAGGGTACGCTGGCGGCCTCGCAAATGTCGCACACCGGGTTGGTGATGTCGGGCGTGCCCTCGACCAGCATCAGGTCGATCTGGTGGCTTGAGATCAGATCCTGCGCGACCATCCCGGCGGTGCTCGAACTGGACTGCGCGTCCTGCGCGAAGATCTGCAGCGGGTGAACGTTCCCGCCGACCTTGATGCCCTTGTGGAACAGCTTCTCCATCTGCGCGATCGTGAACGTGTCGCACTGGCCAAAGTCGGCCAGCGGCCCCGTGCGCGGCGTCACGTAGCCGATCTTGACCGGCCTGACTGACGCGAGCGCGCTGCTTGTGGCGACCCACGGCGCAAGGCCGAACGCGACGCTCGCAGCACCGGCGCGCTTGATCAGCGTCCGGCGGTCGAGTCCCTCAGCAACCGCAGCATGCGCGAGCCTGTTGTCCCGCTCCTCACCCATCTCGGACCCTCCTCCGATTGGCAAAACTCCCCGGTGGACGGCGACGCCGGCCACGCTGTGCATTCTGCGTGGGGCTCGTGTCAAAGTCAAGCCGGATCCGTCATGGCGTGTGCCCGTTCGCAATTACGCGCACTTTTCGGTGAAACTGTGCGCGCTTTACCCCAAAATGTGCGCGCTTTGGGCCGGGTTGGAAGCAGCCCTTTTCGGGCAATGCGCGCACGGCTCGTCCGCTGCCGCAGACGGAAGGGGGGAAGGGAAGGGAACGGAACGGAACGGAACGGAACGGAACGGCCCGGCCGGCCGGCCGGCCGGGGCAGCGGCTACAGCAGGACTGGGACCATGTCCTCGTAGTCCGCGAAGCGCGGCTCGGCGTGACCGTCGTCGGTGATCGAGAAGCCGTCCTCAAGCCTCAGCCCTCCCCACGCGCCGCCGAACAGCGGCGAGTCGATCGAGAGAGCCATGCCGACCTGGATCGGCGCCGCCGACGAGGACAGGAAGATCGGCGGCTCGAACTCGATCAGGCCCAAGCTGTGGACCGGCACATAGGGCACCTCGGCGCCGGTTCGCGCCTGCTCGAGCGTTTCCCGCAGCGCTGCGGCGGCGTCGCGGCCCTCGCGTCCTGCGACGAGCAGCGCGCGCGCCGCGCGCTGGCCACGGCGTGCCGCGTCAATCGCCGCTTCGAGTTGCGCGTTGGGGCGAAATAGGAAGGCTCGCGCCAGCGCGGCGTGGTAGCCCTCATAGCGGGGAGCCAACGTGACAGTCACCAGATCGTCGGCGCCGATGGCTCGATTTGTCGAGCGCGCGAGGATCGGAGCGGTGTTGGCCACGCCGGATGCGACCATCGTGTCGATGCCAAAGCCCTCCGCGCCCGCCTCTCGCATGACGGCCTCGGCGGCCGCCGCGGCCTCGCGCTCGCTGACCCCCGGACGCACGGCGCCGGCCGCCGATTCGAGTCCGAGCCGGGCGATTCTGTAGGCCTCGCCGATCACCGCCTGTTCCGCGTCGGTCTTCACCGCCCGCAGGGCATACGCCACCTCGTCCGCCGATCCGACCTCCAAGCCCCGGTCGGCGAGCGGTGAGATCACGTGACTCCAGACCGGGTGAGGAATCGCCTGGGCGCCGAGCACCGCGATTCGCCTTGCCCCTTCGAAGCGCTCGGTCAACCGCTCGCGGCCGCTGGAGATCGCGATCGTCGGATACTCCTCGTCGGGATGCGCGAACTCCTCGATCGCGACGATCTCCGCGACCGCCGCACGCGCCGTGACCACCGCCGCATAGCCGACGGACTCCGGCCCGGTGAGCATCACGACCTGGTGATCGTCTGTTCGCGCGGCAAGCAACACCGGTTCGAAATGCGGCGCGAAGTCCGTCAGGTAGCGAACATGGTCCGCCCCGGCCACCGCGCGGTCATCGCCGAACGCGATCCAGCCGTCAAAGCCCGCCTCGCCCAGCGCACGTCCCAGTGCCGCCGGGCGCAGCGCCAGCTCGTGATCGGGGATCGTCGGAGCGCTCACGCCGGCCACAGCATCGCATGACGCGGTGTGGGCCGGGCGTGCGCGCGTTACGCCGCGCGGGCACGGGTGCGCCGCGCGGCGCTGGTTGTACTGGTGCGCACGGCGCGCGGCGCGACGTGCGAGATTGTCACGGTGACCTACTCGATCGTTGCTCGCGACCGCGAGAGCGGCGAGCTCGGCGTGGCCGTGCAGTCGCATTGGTTCTCGGTCGGCTCGGTCGTGCCCTGGGCGCGGCCGGGCGTCGGCGCGGTGGCGACCCAGGCGAACGCGGAGATCGCCTACGGCCCACGCGCGCTGGGGCTGCTCGAGCGCGGGACCACCGCGGCCGACGCGCTCGCCGCGCTGCTGGCCGAGGATCCGGCCGCCGCCACCCGCCAGGTTGCTCTCATCGACGCGCAGGGCAGGGTCGCAGCGCACACGGGAGAGCGCTGCATCCCGTTCGCCGGGCACGCGATCGCCGACGGCGTCAGCGCCCAGGCGAACATCATGCGCAGCCCGCGGGTGTGGCCTGAGATGCTCGAGGCGTTCCAGTCCAGCGGCGGAGCGCTGGCCGAGCGGCTACTCGCCGCGTTGGACGCCGGCGAGGCGGCGGGAGGCGACGCCCGCGGGCGCCAGTCCGCGGCGATCCTCGTCGTCCCGGGCAGCGGCGAGGCGTGGGAGAGCGCCGTCAACCTGCGCGTCGAGGACCATCCCGAGCCGCTGCACGAGCTGCGCCGCCTCGTGGCGGTGCACTCGGCCTACCTCGTCGCGGCGCAGGGCGACCGGCTGATCGGCGAGGGCCGGCCCGACGCGGCGGCCGAGCGCTACCAGCGCGCAAGCGAGCTGGCTGCGGGCAACCACGAGCTGCTGTTTTGGTCGGGACTCGGCGCCCTGCACAGCGGGCGCATCGAGCAGGGCGCGGCTCAGCTGCGCGAGGCGATCGCGCTTCACGGCGAATGGGCCGATCTGCTCGAGGTCCTGGGCGAGGACGTCGCACCGGGAGCGACGCTTGCCCGCGCGGTTCTCGCCCGGGGGGCGACGGGGAACGCCGGGAGCTGAGGCTCAAACGCGGCGATCGCAGGCGAGCGGCTGCGCGATCGCCACACAGCCGGCGCTGGGGCACGCGTGGAGGGCGGTCGCCGCGCTGCCGACGACCTCGCCGCGCCCACGCCGGCGCGACCACCGGTAGGTCGGTGCCAGCACGCCCGCTCAGCCGAGGATTCGCTGGTACTCCATTGCCGTCCAGGCGGGGCGGAAGCCGAGCCGCGCGTAGAGCTGCTTCGGCCGACCCTCGTCATCAGCACAGATCCACAGGTCGCGGACGCCTTGGCAGGCCGCGATCGCAGCCTTGGTGACAGCGGCTCCTCGCCCCGATCCACGATGGTCCGGATCGACGTAGACGTGGGTGATCTCGGCCGACTCGCCCGCGAAACGCAGCTGCGCGAAGCCCACCGGTCGCTCGTCCTCAAGGAGGGCCAGAACCCGCACTTCGAAGCGCTGCGCAATCGCTCGCGCGTCGGCGAGGAAGCGGGCATCCTCCTCGGGCAACTCCTCACGGTGCCAGGCGAGACGCAGCTCCGCCACGGCGTCGTATGGGACCTCCTCCACCGTCGCCGGCGCCTCGGTTGCGGGCGACGGCGGCTGCACGTGGCGCATCCACGCCAGCCGCATCGACGTCCAGCCCGCCGCCGCCAAGGCGGCCCGAAGCGGCTCGGCCGCGGCAATCACGTCAAAGTCCACGCGGCGGTGGGCGAGCCCGGCGAGTGCCTCGTTGGCAAATGCCTCAAGCGCCGCGACGCCCAGTGGGTAATCGTCTTCGACGCGCACCAGGTTGAAATCGTAGAAGTGTGGGTGGAGCGAAGATCGCAGGACGGTGCCATGTGCCCAGGGGCTGACGAGGTCACAAACGGCGGCCTGTTCGGCGTGATGCCAGGCGCGCGCGCGTGAGCCCACCTGGCGGGAGTCCGGTTGCGTCGAGGGCACAGCGGCAGGGTACGCCGGGTCGCTCGCAGGCCGCGGTGAAGCCCGCGGCGCCCGTCCGCCCGCCGTGAAGAGGAGCGTGCTCAGCCGGCCGCGAGCGCGAAGCGACGATGCACGACCCAGCGCTCGTCGCTGCGCAGCGCCATCAGCCAGGCCTCGCGGGCGGCGGCCCGCAGCGGAAGGTGACGCTCGAGCGCAGCTCGCACCTCGTGGAAGTCCGCGGCGCCCACGGCGAGTGTGAGATGGGGGATGATCTCGCGATGAGCCCCGCCGTAGGGCGGTTGGCCCGGCCAGCGGCGCCACACGGCCTGCGTGAGCTCGACGAATGGCCCGGGAGGATCCGGCTCGAGGTACAGCGCATGCTCGAAGCGGGCGACGCGCGCGAGTTCGAACTCGATCGGCGCGGTCGCGGCGAACAGCTCGCCGAGCGCACTGAGGTCATCGCGCGTCAGCGCCCCGCGCTCGATGAAGGGGCCCAGCACGGTGATGTGCGCCGGCATCCCAGCCCGCGCGCTCGGATCGAAGCTCGCGCGATGCGCGCCCACGAAGGGCTCGGCTGCCGGTACCGGCAGGATCAGATGAGTCTCGCTCACGAGCGCGGATCCGGTGGCGCCGATACTGATGTCCCGCCCCACGCCTCGGGAGCGACATCCGTGAGTGTCTGCGAGAACGTCCAGCGGTGGCCGCCCGGATCCTCGGCGCTGTACTGGCGTTCGCCGTACTCGAAATCCCTCGGCTCGGCGATGATGCGCGCGCCGTGTGCCCTCGCACGCTCACAGTGGGCGTTCGCGTCGTCCACACGCACGATCACCGAGTGGCTGGCCTCGCCCGGCCGCGGCGACCGGCGATCGCCCCGCGCGTCACCGATGATGACCGCGCCGTCACCGACGCTCAGTTGCGAGCGGTGGTCCTCGCCGATCCTGACCCGCTCGGCGAAGCCGAATGCGGCGCCGAGCCAGTCGACCGCGGCGCGCACGTCGGGATAGACGAGCACGGGGATCACGGTGGCCTGCGGGATCGAGCGGTTGGACTTCATCACAGCTCCGCAGCTTAGGTCCATCCAGGTTCAGAGGGGTCCGCGGAGGAGAAGCGCGGCAGCGCCGCAGCTATCTTGCGGCTGTGCCCGATGGCGAGATCTCGATCGACGACCCGCGCGCGGTGGACGTCCGCGAGTTGCTCGCGCGGCACCTCGCCTTCGCCAGCTCCAACAGTCCGCCAGAGGACGTCCATGCCCTCGATGTGGAGAGCCTGCTCGATCCCGCCGTCAGGTTCTTCAGCTTCCGCCTCGAGGGTGAGCTGCTCGCGGTCGCTGCGCTGAGGGGGCTCGATGCCCGCCACGCGGAGCTGAAGTCGATGCATACCGCCGAAGCTGCGCGCGGGCGCGGGATCGGCCGAGCGATGGTCGAGCACCTGCTCGCGCTCGCCCGCGACCGCGGCTTTGAGCGCGTCAGCCTCGAGACCGGCTCCCAGCCGGCGTTCGCGGCGGCGAGGTCGCTGTACGCAGGCGCAGGGTTCACGCGGTGCGGACCCTTCGGCGACTACCTACCGAGCCCGAACAGCACCTTCATGACGCTCGTGCTGAACAGCCAGGGCGCGTCCGCCTGATCGCGGCGAGGGGCCGCCGGCCGGAGCCATCCACGGTCGCTGCCGCGCGAGCCGCGCTTACGGCGCACCCTTGCGCACGACCTCGCAGTTGACGGTCTTGTAGGCCGAGAGGTTGAAGAGCGTGACGATGTCGTGGCCGGGGCCGCAGTTGATACGGCCGTGGCCGAAGTAGCCAAAGATGTGGTCGTTGCCCGGGCCGCCGTAGACGACGTTATAGCCGTGACTCGTGTAGATCCAGTCGCTGCCGGGGCCGCCGTAGAGCACGTCGTGCTGGGTCGAGGGGTTGTCCGGAACCGGGTGTTGGTCGCCCCAGATCACGTCGTTGCCGGCCCCCCCGTAGATCGTGTCCGATCCCGCGCCGCCGAGCAGCAGGTCGTTGCCGCTGGTGCCGCGCAGGACACCGCCGTTTGGGCCGGCGATGAAGGTGTGCCGTGTGTGCGGCCAGCCCTTGTGGCTGACATTCCCGCTGGCGCTCGCCACCACGATCGTGCCGACGACGAGGGCGAGTGAGATTGCCGCTGCGACAACGCCTCGTCGCCGCCGGCGATCAAATCGCTCAAGCCGGCGCGGCGGGCGCCGGGGGTGCCTGGTGCCGGCAGACATTGGCGCGCAACATACCAGCAAGGCGGGCGGGCGACGGCGGCGGTGCTGCCGCTGCTGAATCTCGAATCCGGCGAGCCTGGCGAGGCGGCGCGGTGTGCTAGAACACGGTCCGGTGACCCGGCTGCGCCCATCCATTACGCGAGCGCCCGGCGCGCAACGTGGCTGACGGCGGCGCGGCAATCGCTGCGGTGCCGATGGCCGCCGGCAAACTCGAGATCAGCCGGATGATCCTTGGTTGCGCGTCGATCGGGGGCCTTTACTCTGCGACTGACGCGCGGACTGCGGCCGGCGCGCTGGCTACCGCGTGGGAAGATGGCGTGCGGACCTTCGACACGGCTCCGCACTACGGGGTCGGCCTGTCGGAGGAGCGGCTCGGCGCGTTCCTCGCCGGCAGGACACGTTCCGAGTTCGTCGTCTCGACGAAGGTCGGCCGTCTGCTCGTGCCGACCGACGAGGACGTCGAGGGAGCGGAGGGCTTTTTTGGGACGCCGCAACGCACCCGCGTACGCGATTACAGCCGCGACGGTGTGAGGCGCTCGATCGAACAGAGCTGCGAGCGCCTCGGTCTCGACCGCGTGGACATCGCGCTGATTCACGACCCGGACGACTACTGGGAGGTCGCAATCGGCGAGGCCTACCCTGCGCTGGACGAACTTCGCCGCGAGGGCGTCGTGACGGCGATCGGCGCTGGAATGAACCAGGCGGCGATGCTCGAGCGCTTCGTGCGCGAGACCGACATCGACTGCGTGCTCGCAGCCGGCTGCTACTCGCTGATCGAGGAGTCGGGCGCTCAGAGCCTGTTCCCCGCGTGCCGGGACGCCGGCGTGGCGGTGCTCGCCGCCGGGGTGTATGAGAGCGGCGTCCTCGCCAACCCGCGTCCCGGCGCCAAGTTCCGCTACGCGGACGCGCCGGCCGAGCTCGTCTCGCGCGTCGAGCGCATCGCCGAGCTGTGCGCCGGCCACGGCGTGGCGCTCGCGGCCGCAGCCCTCCATTACGTGCTCGCACACCCCGACGTGACCGCGGTCGTGATCGGAGCGCGGTCCGCCGAGAACGTGCAACAGAACGTGGACTACCTCAACCAGGCCGTCCCGCAGCAGCTGTTTGACGAGCTGGCTGCCGAGGGGCTCGTCGCCCCGGCTTTCGGAGCCGCACACAGCTGAGCGATCGTCGGTCCTGACGCCGCCCGCTTCGCGGCAGCCCGGCGGAGCACCGGCCGGCCTTCACGCGTTGCGTGCCGCCGAGGCGAAGACGGCGTCGAGCGTCTCCATGATTGAAACCGTTTCGTGCAGTGGCAAGAGCGGGCTTTCGAGCAGGCCGGCCCGCAGGCAGCGTGCGACCTCGTCGGCCTGGTGGCGCAGGCCGTGTCCCTCGTGCGCGATCTCGAAGCGCGTCGGCTCACCGCCGCGGGGAATCAGCGTGAAGGAATTTGGCGCGTAGAAGTCGTCGCCGTCGATCTCGATGCGAGCGTCGGTCCCGACGATCGCCCCGCGCGTGGGGCTCTTCGCGCAAACTGTGGCGTTCAGGATCGCCTGGGCGCCCCCGGCGTAGGAGAACAGCATCGAGGTCTGGCCGTCCACGCCGGTGAACGCCGGCTCGCTGATTGCGACTATCCGATCTGGGGTGCCGAGCACCATCGACGCGAACGACACCGTGTAGACGCCGAGATCGAGGAGCGCCCCGCCGCCGAGCTCAGGCGCGAAGAATCGCGTCTGCGCATCGCGCTCGAACCACTGTCCGTGGTCCGCGCTGACGCTGACGATCTCACCGAGGACGCCTTCGGCGAGCAGGCGCCGGACCTCCGCGATGTGAGGCAGGAACCGCGTCCACATCGCCTCCATCAGGAACAGCTTCGCCTCGCCGGCCGCCGCGACGACCTCCCTCGCCTCGCCGGCATTCATCGTGAACGGCTTCTCGACGAGTACCGGCTTGCCGGCGCGCAGAGCGAGCAGCGCATCGTCACGGTGCATCGGGTGCGGCGTCGCGACGTACACGACCTCAACCTCGGGATCCTCGACGAGCGCCTCGTAGCTCGCGTGCCGGTTCGGGATACCGAAGCGATCGGCGAAACGGTCGGCCGAATCCATCCGGCGTGAGCCTACGGCGACGACGCGGCCCGAATCGGTGAGCTCGAGATCGCCCGCAAAGACACCTGCGATCAGCCCGGTGCCGATCAGCCCCCAACGGAGCGGTTCAGTCATCTGGTCCTCGCTTCCTCACTCGCGGTGGAGCGACTTGTTTGTAACTGTATGTCGTCAGTACGTCCCCAAGATCGCTGTCGCGCCGGGCGGCGGGTCGCCGCGATGAGCGAGGAGCCGCCGCCGCGGATGCCCGGGCGCGCAACCGCAGACGCGGGCTTGCAGTCGCACGCGGGGCCCCCAGCGAGCGGGCCCGCAGCGCTAGACTTGCGCGTGCGGATGACGACCTTCGAGAGCATTTGGGCGCGGCGGTCCGGGGTGCGTCTGCCCAGCCGCCGCCCGGCGTGAACGTCGAGCACGCCGCAACGCCCCGCAGCCGGGTCCTGTCACGGTGAGCGAACGGTTCCTGATCACCGGCGCGTACGGCTGCATCGGTGCCTGGACCGTCCGGAATCTGATCCGCGAGGGCGTAGAGGTCGTCGGCGTCGACTCCGGCAGCGACGATCGCCGCGTCCGCGACCTGCTCGCACCGGACGAGCTGGCTGGCGCCGTGTTCGTGCAGGCCGACATCTCCGATCCCGCGCAGGTGGCCGGCCTGTTTGAGCAGGCGCCGACGCACGTGATCCATCTCGCCGCGCTTCAGGTGCCGGACTGCCGCAGCAATCCTGTGCTGGGCGCGCGGGTCAACGTCGTCGGCACCGTGGCGCTGTTCGTGGCGGCGATCGCCGCCGGCGTGAGCACCCCGATCGTCTACGCGAGCTCGGTTGCGGCGTTCGCCGCCGGCGACGGAGGCGGGCAGGCACCGGCGGACCCGAGCGGTCACCCCGACACTCACTACGGGGTCTTCAAGACCGCGAACGAAGGGGCGGCGCGGGTGTTTGCGGCCGAGAACGGGACGAGCAGCATCGGGCTGCGCCCGCATGTCGTATACGGACCGGGCCGCGACCGCGGGCTCACCTCGGCGCCGACGGCGGCGATGCTCGCGGCCGCCGAAGGTCGCGACTTCACGATTCCGTTCAGCGGTAGCTGCGAGATGCAATACGCACCCGACGTGGCTGCCGCGTTCATCGCCGCGGCCCGCGCGTCGTTCACCGGCGCCACCGTCGTCAACGTGCCCGGCGCAAGCGTGGCGATCGACGAGGTGGTCGCGGAGATCGAGCGCGCCGTGCCCGAGGCCGCGGGCAGCATCGCGGTCACCGGGCCGCCGCTGCCGTTCCCCGCCGAGCTCGACTCGACCGAGTTCGCAACGATCGTCGGGACCGTGGCGGTGACGCCACTGCGCCAGGGCGTCGCCGAGACGATCCGCCACTTCCAGGGCTGAGGATCCGGCACGAGCCGCCTGGGCCCGCGCTGCGTCGCAGCCTCCCGGTTCCTGCCAGCTCGCTAGCGCGTCAGTGCCAGCACGCTCGCGCCCGCGGCAACGACGAGCAGGCCGGCTAGCTGCGCTCGCGTCAGTCGCTCGCGGAAGATCACGAAAGCCGCGAGCGTGGCGAGCGCGGCGTACTGCGAGGTCAGCACCGCGGCGACCGCTAGCCCGTGGCGCGCGCCGAGCGTGTAGCTGACGATGCCAAGGACCTCCGACACCGCGGCCGCCATCACCAGCGGGAACGCGCGACGGGTCAGCACCAGACCGCGGCGAAGCGCGAGCGGCGCCGCGATCACGGCGGTTCCAAGCAGCCGTGGCGGAAGCACGACCCACAGCACCGAGACCTCGGTGCCGACGCGTCCGATGCAATAGAGGCTCACGCCAAAGCAAGCGGCAACCGGCAGCGCGAGCAAGCCCGCACGCAGTCCGCCGCCAGCGGCCTCGCCGCCCCCGGACGGGTCGGGCCGGGCGGCCGAGAGCGCAACCCCGACCCCCACGGCGAGTAGCAGCGCGGCGGTCCCGAGCGCCAGATGCGCGCCGGCGAGCACCGCGATCGCCGCAGCCACAACGCCCTCGCTGGAGGCGATCGCGGACACCACGCCGACCTTGCCGCGGCGCAGCGCCACATACTGGATCCGCAGGCCACCGAGGTTCGCCGCACCGGCGACCGCGAGCAGCGTCACGGTCCGTGGCGTCAGCTGGGACGCGTGTGCGAGGACCGCGACCGGCACCGCCACGAGGAGCAGGCCGAGGGCCATCACCCAGGCGAGCGTCGACGAGGCGCCGATCGCGCGGCTGGCCGCCGCGGCGCACAACCATGAGACGGTGAAGCAGACAGCAGCCCCGAAGCCCCCCGCAATCGCAATCATCGGCCGGCGCGCGGCGGATCCGGTGAGCCCGCTTCGCCACTATCGACGAGGTTGGTCTCGCGCGCCAGCGGTCTGGATGACACAGGCCGCCGGCGGCTGACCGGCTGGCGAAGCCGAGCCACGCAGCTGCGAGGGCGGCTCACCCACACCGAGCACACCGATCGCACCGCAGCGAGCGCAGGTGTAGGCGACCCGGTCGGGCTGGGTCTTCATGATCACAGGGGACTGCCAGCGGTGCGCCGGGGGCGCATCTGCCACGCCAGTCATCCAACGCGGGCCGCGGCGCGGCATTCGCCTGCATTTCCGGCGCTCGCGCGCCGGCCGCTGTGAAACGAGCTCAACTCGCGCCTGCGCTCGGGCGCGTGCCGCCATTGCCGTGGCTGCGGCCAGCGCCGTCGCCACCGTGATGGGTCTGCCCTCTGGCGAGCCGTACCTGTAGCCAGCGCTCACCGTCCGCGAGATGGATCAGGTCGGCCGCGCTGGCCTGCTCGGCGTCGCCGGCGCGCAGCGCGATGTAGATGTCGCGATGGCGCTGTCTCGAGATCTCGACCGCACCGTGCTCGGTGATCGTTCGCCAGAGCCGCGCCCGCATCATGTCACCGGACAGGTTCTGGATAAGCGATGCGAGCGTCGCGTTACCGGCCGCCCAGACAATGATCCGGTGAAACTCGGTGTCGGCATCGATGAAAGCCTGGTTCATCGACGCAACCTCCATCTGGCGCAGGCACGCCTCCAGCGCGACGAAATCCTGTTCCGTCAGCCGCGTGGCTGCCAGCCCGGTCGCGACGGGCTCGAGGATCCTGCGGACCTGATGGACCTCGAGCAGAGTCTTGCCTTCGAGCAGGTCGCCGACGAAGCCCATGCCGGTCAGCAGCACGTCCGCGTCGAGGCTCGTCACGTAGGTCCCGTCGCCGACGCGGGTGTCGAGCACGCCGATCAGCGCGAGCGCGCGAACCGCCTCGCGCAGCGAGTTTCGCGACAGCCCGAGCCTCGCCGCGAGATCCTGTTCCCGCGGCAGCTTGGCCCCGGCAGCGAACTCACCGGAGATGATCAGATCCTTGATCTTCGCGATCGCCTGGTCAGTTACCGGTACGGCCATCCGTCCTCCGTGTTCGCAGGAACACTCATCTTGCACCAAGCGGACGCGCGAGTCGATACACGCGGCTGGCATTCCCCCCGAGCAGTTGCTCGCAGGCTTGCGGAGCGGCAGCGCAGAGCGCCTGAGCGGTCATCGCCCAGACGCGGTCGAACTCTCCGTTCAGCAGCGCGACCGGCCAGTCGCTGCCGCACATCAGCCGCTGCGTGCCGAAGCAGTCGACGGCGACCTCGACGGACGGGCGCAGATCCTCGGCGCTCCAGTCAGCCCAGTCGAGCGCCGTGTTGAGCCCGGAGACCTTCGCGAGCACGTTCGGGTACTCCGCCACGGCGCGCAGATCGGTCTCCCAGGCGGACATCTCAGCCGATCCGATCGGCGGCTTGCCGAGATGATCGATCACGATCACGAGGCGAGGGAAGCGTGCGGCCAAAATCAAGACGTCGTCAAAGTGGCGCGGGAAGACGACGGGAACCTCGAAGATCAACTCACGCTCTTCGAGCATCGCGATGCACTCCAACACCGGCGGTCGCAGCAGCCAATGGTCGGGCTCGTTGTGGCTCAAATGACGGACCGCGCGAAACTTGGGCCGGCGTTGCAGCTGATCAAGGCGCTGTGCCGCGCGTGCGGGGTCGTCGAGTGCGACCCAGGCCGTCACCGCGCCGACCCACTCGTGCTCCTCGGCGACCTCGAACAGGTAGTCGGTGTCGGAGTCAAGACATGCGCCCTGGACGAGGATCGCGGCCTCGATGCCCGCTCGAGCAAGCAGCGGCACGATGTCGCCGGGGCCGAACGGCCGCGCGATTGCTGCGTGCTCCTCGGTCATCCACGGCTGCGGGCTGTGCTCGCGGTCCCACAGGTGGATGTGGCTGTCGACCTTCACGGCGCCGCCCACCGCTAGCCGGCGCCGACGGGCTCTGCGATCGAGTCCGGTTGATCCCAGGCCGCGCCCTGGGGGAACTCGTAGCGGTCCAGCGACGCCGGCAGCATCTCGATGCTGTACCCCGGTGCGCTCGGCGCGAGGTAACGTCCGCCCACGACGACGGCCGGATCGCGGAAGTGCTCGTGCAGATGGTCGACCCACTCGACGACGCGATTCTCGAGCGACCCGCTGACCGCGATGTAGTCGAACATCGCGAGGTGCTGAACGTATTCGCACAGGCCGACTCCGCCGGCATGCGGGCAGACGGGGACGCCGAACTTCGCGGCCAGCAGAATGACCGCGAGCGCCTCGTTGACCCCCCCGACACGGCACGCGTCGAGCTGGCAGACGTCAATGGCCTCGGCCTGGAAGAGCTGCTTGAAGATCACGCGGTTCTGGACGTGCTCACCGGTCGCCACGCGGATCGGAGCGATCTCGCGGCGGATCCGCGCGTGCCCGAGGACGTCATCCGGACTCGTCGGCTCCTCGATCCACCAGGGGTCGTAGCGGCCGAGCACTCCCATCGCGGCGATCGCCTCGTCAACCCCCCAGTACTGGTTGGCGTCCATCATCAACACGCCGCCCGGCCCGAGGGCGCCGCGGATCAGCGCTGCGCGGCGCGCGTCGGCGGTGACATCCTGGCCCACCTTCATCTTCACGTGCGTGAATCCGGCCTCGACCGCTTCGCGCACCAGGCTGACGATCTTGGCGTCTTCATAGCCGAGCCACCCGGCGGAGGTCGTGTAGGCGGGATAACCCGACTCCATGATCTCGGCCAGCCGGGCATCGCGTCCGGGACGCATCGCTCGGAGCATCCCGAGCGCCTCCTCACGTGGCAACGCGTCCTCGATGTAGCGGAAATCGATCGTCGAGATGAGCTGCTCGGGCTCCAGGTCGGCGAGCAGCGCAAACAGCGGCTTGCCCTCGCTCTTGGCCCACAGGTCCCATACGGCGTTCACCACCGCACCCGTCGCGAGGTGGATCACCCCCTTCTCGGGCCCCAGCCAGCGAAGCTGGTCTTCCGATGTCAGGCTCCGCCAGAACTGGCTCATCTCGGTCGTGATGTCTTCGAGCGCGCGCCCGACCACCAGGTGCTCGAGTGCGCGCACCGCAGCCACGACGATCTCGGTGCCGCGACCGTTCGTGAATGTCAGGCCGCAACCCTGCAGGCGCTCAGGCGAGTCGGTACCCAGCACGACGTACGCGCAGGAGTAGTCCGGGCTCTGATGCATCGCGTCGGAGCCGTCGAGCGAGAGCGAGGTCGGAAAGCGGATGTCTCGCACTTCCAGCGAAACGATCTTCATCAATCCACCTCCTGTTCGCGCTCGCGGTGGAGCGGCTTCACCACGGTCTGCTGCGTCCCTGTAGAGAGCCGATCCCGCGAGTCACCAGGAGCACGAGCACGATGATCGCGCCGTCCGCCGCGCTGATCCAGAAGGACGAGACATTGGCGAGCGTCAGCACGTTCTGAACGAGCGAAAGCAAAAGGACGCCGGTGAACGCCCCGACCATCCTGCCCTTGCCGCCGTCGAGCGAGATGCCGCCGATCACGGCGGCGGCGAAGACGGTGAAGATGATTCCGGGCGTCGCTCCCTGATTGGCCGTTACCGCGTCGACCTGGCCGGCGGTCATCAGACCGGCAACGGCGGCCAGCACTCCTGCGAACACCCAACAACTGATGCGGATGCGGTCGACCTTGATGCCGGCTGCGCGGGCGGCTTCGATGTTGCCACCGATCGCATAGATCGCGCGTCCCGCCCGGTGGTAGCGCATGAACAAGCCGACGCCGACGAATACCGCCACCTCGATCCACGCCGCGACGGGCACGCCGAGCCAGTCGTGAGCTCCGATGTAGGTGAATGCCGCCGGCAGCGAGTAGACCGTCGCGTCGTTGGGGATTCCCTGCTGAAGCCCGGCGAGCAGGATCAGCATCGCGAGGCCGAGGATGAAGGCGTTCATCTTGAACTTCACCACCAGCGTGCTGTTGACCAGGCCCACGATCGCTCCCACCGCCAGCAGTACGAGCAGGCCGACCACCGGCGGCAGATCGGTCCCTGACCCGACGACGCCGAGCCGAACATTGGGGTGCACGGTCCACCAGGCCGCGAGCATCGGCGCGAGCCCGTAGACGGACTGCAGCGAGAGGTCGAGTTCGCCAAAGATCAGGATCAGACTCTCGGCGACGACGAGTAGGCCGAGCGCAGCCGAGAACTGGACAACCGTGGTGAGATTGCTGCTCGTCAGAAACGCCGGGCTCGCGATCGTCCCGGCGATCATGATCGCGGCGAGTGCGGGCAGCAAAGCTAGCTCACGGATCGAGCTCCCGACCGCGGACGCGATCGTGCGCCGCGGATCCAGCGCCGAGGACACCGAGGCCTCGGGGAGCTGCCCGCCGGACGGTGTGACTTCTCCAAGTTGCATGTCGGTCATGCCGCCAACCCCTCCGCCGCGGCTATCGGATCGGCCTCGTCCCAGGGGCGCTCGCGGAACTCCCGGACGATGCGGCCACGCACCATTACGATCAGACGCGTCGCGATGCGCAACTCCTCGAGGTCGTCGGAGACCAGCAGCACCGCCGCACCGCCGGCCCGTGCTTCCTCGACGATTCGCAGCAGCGCTGCTTTGGAGGCGACATCGACTCCGACCGTCGGGCTGATGATCACCAGCAGTGAAGGGTTGCTCGAAAGCGCTCTCCCGACGACCACCTTCTGCTGGTTGCCGCCACTCAGCTCGCCGACCGGCTGAGCGCCGCTGCTTGCGACCACCTGCAGGCGCGTGATGAGGTCGGCGGCCGCCTGGTTGCGTCGCTTGACCGAGACGAAGCCGAAGCGCGAAAGGCGCTTGAGAATCGGCAGCGTCAGGTTCTCGCCGACGCCGAGGAGCCCGACGAAGCCTCGAGCGTGGCGGTCCTCGGGCACATATCCGACGCCACGGGCCAGCGCGCCGTCGACCTTGCCGAACGCGAGCGGCTTGCCGTCCAGGACGACGGTGCCGCCGGTGGGCTTGACCAGTCCGGCCACCACATCGCCGACTGTGGAGCTGCCTGAGCCGCGCAGGCCGACGAGGCCGACGGTTTCACCCGCGCGCACCTCGAGGCTCACGTCTTCGACCGACCCGAGGCTCGAGCTGACGGACAGGTTCTCAATCTTCAGCCGCGGCGACGCATCGCTCGCCAGCGCCGACGACGACGAGGAAACCGGGACGACCGCGCTGCCGACCATCGCCCCGATGATCGCCTCCTGATCGATCTCGGAGACTTCGCCGGTGAGGATGTGCCTGCCGTCGCGAACTACGGTGACGCGGTCGCAGATCTTGTAGATCTCCTCGAGGTGGTGCGAGATGTACATCACTCCCACGCCGGAGGCCTTGAGGCGATGCACATGGCCGAAGAGGCGCTCGACGGCTCGGGCTTCGAGCGAGGCGGTCGGCTCGTCGAGGATCAGGAAGCGGGCGCCGATCGTGAGCGCGCGCGCGATCTCGACGACCTGGCGCTGCTCGACCGACAACTCAGATGCCAGTAGGTCTACGTCCACTTCGAAGCCCCACTCGTCGAGGATGCGGCGCGCGCCATTGCGCATTGCGCGCCAGGACACCCGGCGGCGCTCGAAGCGGTTCAGATACAGGTTCTCTGCGACCGTGAGCGTCGGCACTACCTTGGAGTGCTGGTAGACGCACGCGACGCGTGACTGCCAGGCGGCGCGGTCCACGAGCGCCGGCGCCTTCTCGCCGGCGAGCAGGATCTGGCCGTTGTCGGGCTTCAGCAGTCCGGTCAGGGCCGCCACGAGGGTGGACTTACCTGCACCGTTGCGGCCGACCAGGGCGTGACACTCGCCCTCGACGACAGCGAGTGAAACGTCCCGCAGCGCCGCCGTGGAGCCGAAGGACTTGGAGATCCCGATTGCCTCCGCGACGGGCGGGCGGCTACTCGCCGCCCGCCCCCCTGCAGATGCTGATTGCTCAGTCAACAATGTGAGCTTCTCACTCAGCGGGTTCTCGTGTGACTACGGGCCGGTGTAGGTGTTGCCCCAGAGGGCCTTGTCGTTGACGTTCGCCTTCGTCACGAAGATCGACGGAAGCGCGTCCTCCGGGCTGCCGTTGAGATTGACGATCGTGCCACCGCCGAGCCCCTTGGCTCCGGTCTTGGGCTTCGGCTTGCCGAGCGCTGCGAGCTTCGCATAGGCGAGGCCCTCCTCGGCGTAGAGGTTGACTGGCTGCGAAACGGCCGCCGCCAGCGAACCATTCCTGATCAGCGCCATCTCGGCCGGCACGCCGTCGGTCTCGACGAGCGGGACAGTGGCCGACTTGCCCGCCGCGGAGATCGCGTTGATGATCCCCTGGTCCGGACCGCTGAAGGAGCAGTAGATGCCCTTCAGGTCCGAGTAGGCGTTGAGTGCCGTCGTCGCGTCAGACACCGCCGTCGCCGCGTCCCATAGCGTCGGGTAGGTCACGACGTGAATCTCCGGGCAGACCGTGCCCATCTCGTTGATGAAGCCGTTGGAGCGGTCGAGGCCGTTGATCGAGGCCAGGTCACCCTGCAGCACGGCCGCGGTTCCCGTCGTCGTTGACTTTCCGCCCGCGGAGTTGCAGATGTACTTGGCTGCTTCCGCGCCGATCGTGAGGTTGTTCGCACGGACCACGGCGTAGATGTGGCCGCTGACGGGTCCGACGTCCATCATGACCACCGGGATGTGATGAGCGGCGGCCAGCTGGTCGGACGTGGCGATCGCCGCGCTGTCAACCGGGTTGACGAGCAGGACGTTCACCTTTTGATTGATGAAGGTCTGAATGTTCTGGGCCTGCGTCGCGGCCGAGCCGTTCGAGGAGACCGGACCATCGAGGGTCAGGCCGTCGGTCTTGGCGAAGCCCTTCTCGTACTGGACGTAGGCAGCCCAGAAGCCCGTGCTGTAGCCGGCGAGCGATACGCCGACGACGATTTTCTTCGACGCTGCATGGGCGGACGTTGCGCCCGCCGACGATGCCGACGCCATCAGGACCGCAGAAAGTCCGGCGACGGCGATCAGTGATCCGAGTGCACGACGTTTCAAAGCACACCTCCCCTTTTCATTTTTCGATAGCACCCACGCAAGTGCGTGAGCGCCAGCAGTACATGCGCTGCATCCAGTTGCGATCCAAATCGGACCGCGCCAGCTGTCCTCATCGAGCCGGAGCCGGCCGCGTGCGGCCTGGCATGACCCTTTCCCGTGGCGGACTTCTACAGCAATGACCCGATGTTTGTCAACCAGCAACCGAAAAGGCGTTATAAGATGGGCGCGGCATTGGGTCGGATCGGCCTGTTTGAACGACTTTGACCCGATGTTTCGATGATCGGTATCGTCGTCTGGAGGCGATCCATCGGACGAGGAGGCGGACAGGTGTCTGAATTCGTGGGGCTGCGGACGCGGCTGAAGCCGGGCATGGAGGAGCGCTACGACGCCGCTCACGCGGCGGTCTGGCCCGAGATCCTGGCCGCGCAGCGCGAGGTCGGCATCAAGCGGTGGCTGATCTTTCGCGACGGCCTGGACATCTTCCATTCGATCGAGTGCGAGGACTACGACCGCGCGATCTCGCAGCTCGCAGCGCTCCCGGTCAACCAGCGCTGGCAGGCTGAGATGGCCCGCTACACCGATGTCGCGCACGACTACAGCGGCGCCTCCTCGGACCGCCTCCCGTTGATCTTCAACTTCGCAGGATGAGCGCCGGCACGCGTGCCGGCGCTCGAACACCCCGCGCCGCGGGCGCAGCTGGGGCAGTCAACCGACCACTGAGGGAAGGAGCAGCATGAACGCAGCGTGCTACGTCGGCGAGCGGACGCTGACCGTGATGAGGCAGGAGCCGCGCAGCCCGGGTCGCGGCGAAGTGGCGATCGACGTCGCCTACACCGGGATCTGCGGCACGGATCTGCACATCCTGCACGGCGCCATGGACGCTCGCGTCAAGCTGCCGGCTGTACTCGGTCACGAGATGTCGGGCACGATCGGGGCGGTCGGCGACGGCGTTGACGGCTGGTCGCCGGGCGACCGCGTCACGGTCATGCCACTCGCCTGGTGCGGAAGCTGCCCGGCATGCCGCGCCGGGCACCAGCACATCTGCCATAACCTCGATTTCCTCGGCATCGACTCGCCGGGATCGATGCAGGCGAGCTGGACGGTGTCCCAGGATGTGCTCGTTGCGCTGCCGGACTCGCTCTCGCTCGCGGACGGCGCACTGGCGGAGCCGACTGCCGTCGCGGTTCACGACGTCAACCGGGCCGGCCTGCGCGAAGGCGAGCGCGCACTCGTCGTCGGCGGGGGCCCGATCGGCCTTCTGATTGCGTCCGTGGCGAGCGCGCGGGGCGCCGAGGTGCTCGTGCTCGAGCTGAGCGAACCGCGGCGCGCTTTTGCGAATGAGCTCGGGCTGCGCTCAATCGATCCGACGGCCGGCGACCTCGAGGAAGTCGTGGCGGACTGGACGGACGGCGCCGGTGCGGATGTCGCATTCGAGGTCTCCGGCGCGGTCGCCGGAATCGAGACGGCGATCCAGTCCCTGGCGGTGCGAGGGCGGCTTGTCGTCGTCGCGATCCACTCGACGCCGGCGCCCGTGAACCTGTTTCGCGTGTTCTGGCGTGAGCTGACCCTGATCGGAGCGCGCGTATACGAGCGCGCCGACTTCGAGGCGGCCGTCGGTCTGCTCGCGAGCGGCGCGGTGCCGGCGGCGAGGATGATCACGCGAATCGACCCGCTCGACGAGGTCGACGCGGCGTTTGCGGAACTCGAGTCCGGTCGCGCGATGAAGATGCTGATCGACTGCCAGACAGGGGCCTGAGATGGACACGGTGGCGCGGAGCAAGCTCGATTCGGCGTCGATGTTCGACCTCCATGGCCGGCTCGCCCTGGTCAGCGGCGCCCGGCGGGGCATCGGCCTGGCGATGGCCGAAGCGCTCGCCGGCGCCGGCGCCGACATCGTCGGCGTCAGCGCGCAGCTCGAGGCGAACGGCAGCGAGGTTCAGCGCCGTGTCGAAGCGCTGGGCCGCCGCTTCACGGGCTTCCAGGTCGACCTGGCCGATCGAGCCGCGGTCGAGGAGTTCGCCGCCGGCCTCGCTGCCGGCGAGCGCCCGATCGACATTCTCGTCAACAACGCGGGCACGATCGCCCGCGCGCCGGCGGTCGATCACGACACCGCCACATGGGAGCGGGTGCTCGAGATCAACCTGACCGCCCCGTTCCTGCTCGCGCGAGCGCTCGGTCGCGGGATGGTGCAGCGCGGGTCCGGCAAGATCATCTTCACCGCGTCGCTGCTCAGCTTCCAGGGGGGAATCCTCGTGCCGAGCTACGCGGCCGCGAAATCGGGGATCGCCGGGCTGGTCAAGGCGCTTGCGAACGAATGGGCGCCGCACGGCGTCAACGTCAACGCGATCGCCCCCGGTTACATCGCCACCGACAACACCGAGGCGCTGCGCGCCGACCCCAGCCGCAGCCGCGCGATCCTCGAGCGAATTCCAGCCGGACGCTGGGGCGACGCCGCCGATCTCGCGGGCGCAACCGTATTTCTCGCGTCGCGGGCCTCCGACTACGTGTGTGGGACGATCATCGCCGTGGATGGCGGGTGGCTGGCGCGTTGATTGACGATGAGGTCCTCGAGCGCCTCTGCGCGAGGGGCGTCGTTCCCGTCGTCGTTACCGACGATGTCGACCTCATGCCGGCACTCGGCGACGCGCTCAAGGCGGGCGGCCTGCCCGTCGCGGAGGTGACGTTCCGCCGGCCTGCGGCCGTTGAGGCGCTTCGGCGGCTTGCTCTGGACCGCGACCTGCTGGTGGGGGCGGGCACCGTGGTGCGCCCGGAGCAGGTTGACCTAGCGCGCGACGCCGGAGCGCGCTTCGTCGTCATGCCCGGGTTCAGCTCACGCGTGGTCGAACGCTGCCGCGAGGTCGGCATGCCGGTGGTTCCCGGCGTTTGCACGGCAACCGAGGTGATCGCGGCACTGGACCTCGGCATCGGGCTGGTGAAGTTCTTTCCGGCGGCAGCCGCCGGCGGCCCGGCGGCGGTGGGCGCGTTGCAGGCGCCTTTCCCCGAGGTTCGCTTCATCCCAACCGGCGGGGTGAGCGCCGCCAACGCCGCCGAGTATCTGGCCTTGCCTTCGGTGGCCGCCGTCGGCGGCAGCTGGATGGTCGCCGCGTCGCTCGTGCGCGACGGCGACTTCGCCGCCGTCGCGGAGCTCTCCGCGCAGGCCGTCACGATCGCCGCGCAGGCGCGCGCGTGAGCGCACTCGCGATCCGCAGCGCCGGCGACTGCCGCTACGACCTCGTGGCGCTGGGCGAGGTCATGTTGCGCCTGGACCCGGGCGAGGGGCGCGTGCGCACGGCGCGCCAGTTCCGCGCCTGGGAGGGCGGCGGCGAGTACAACGTCGCGCGCGGCCTGCGGCGGTGCTTCGGCCAGCGCACCGCGATCGTGACGGCGCTCGCGGATAACGACGTCGGCCGCCTGCTCGAGGATCTCATCCTCCAGGGGGGCGTCGACAGCTCGCTCGTGCGCTGGGTCGGCGATGACGGCATCGGCCGGACCGTGCGAAACGGCCTCAACTTCACCGAGCGCGGCTTTGGCGTGCGCGGAGCGATCGGCGTCTCTGATCGCGGCAACACCGCGGCCTCGCAGCTTGACCGCGGCCAAATCGACTGGGAGCACCTCTTTGGCGAACTCGGCGTGCGCTGGCTGCACACCGGAGGCATCTTTGCGGCACTGTCGCAAACCACGCCGGGGGTGGTCGAAGAGGCGATCGCCGCGGCCGCGCGCCATGGCACGATCGTCTCCTACGACCTCAACTACCGGCCCAGCCTGTGGCGGGGGATCGGCGGCATCGAGCGCGCGCGGGAGGTCAATCGCAGGCTCGCCCGTCAGGTCGATGTCATGATCGGCAACGAGGAGGACTTCACGGCGTGCCTCGGGCTCGAGGTCGAAGGCGTCGACGCGAACCTGAGCGAGCTGGACAGCGGGTCGTTTCGGGCGATGATCGAGCGAGCCGGCGCGGAGTTCCCGAACTTCCAGGTGATCGCAACGACGCTGCGGGCCGTGCGCAGCGCGACAGTCAACGACTGGGGCGCGATCGCCTGGTCACGCGCCGACGGCTTCGTCGAGGCGACGCCCCGGCCCGGGCTCGAGGTACTCGATCGCGTCGGCGGCGGCGACAGCTTCGCCTCGGGCCTGATCTACGGTCTGATGGAGCTCGGCGACCTGCGCCTGGCTGCGGAATACGGCGCGGCACACGGTGCTCTGGCGATGACGACGCCTGGCGACACCTCGACCGCAACACTGGCGGAAGTGGCAGCGCTGGCAGGTGGCGCCGGCGCGCGCGTCAAGCGCTAGGCGGCGGCCATCGGCAGCGGCGCCGGGTGGCACGCGGGGCCGATCGGCTCGAAGGACTTGTAGCCGAGCACGAACTCACGGTGGCCCAGCGACTCCGAGACGGTGAGCCGCCCCGCCGCGACCTCGGCCACCAGCCCGCGGATCTCCGCCGCGACGTCATCGAGCGTGCCTCGGCCGTCGAGGATCCGGCCGGCGTCGATGTCCATGTCCTCGCTCAGCTGTGCGTAGGTCTCGGGATTCGCGCAGACCTTGATCACGGGAGCGATCGCCGATCCGACGACCGACCCGCGACCGGTCGTGAAGAGGATCGCGTGCGCCCCGCAGCTGATCAACTCGGCGATCTCGACGCTGTCGTTGATGTTCGGGAAACCCCAGCGGGAGTCCCCGTCGGGGACCACGTCGAGCAGGAAGAGGCCGTTGCGCTCGGGGATGTCGCCCGGCTTGATCAGGCCATGCACCTGCCCGCGCCCGCTCTTGCTGTAGGCGCCGAGCGACTTCTCCTCGATCGTCGTCAGGCCGCCGGTCGCGTTGCCGGCGGCGAAACTCGGGTAGCCCATCGCGACGCTGTAGCGCTCCGCCTTGGCGACCGACTCGCGCAGTTCGACCGCGAGCTCAGGCGTCGCCGCGCGTTGCGCGAGATCCTCTTCGCAGCCAACCATCTCAAGCGTCTCTTCGAAGATGCACGTCGCTCCAGCCCCGACGAGCGCGTCGAAGGCGCGCCCCACGGCAGGATTTGCGGTCAGTCCGCTGGTGCCGTCACTTCCCCCGCAGACTGTCCCGATCGTCAGCTCCTCGATCGTCATCGCGACCCGCTCGGCGCCGGCGAGCGCGGCGATCTGCGATGCGACCCAGGCGCGTCCGGCAGCGACGGTGCTGCGCGTGCCCCCCCGCTCCTGGATGACCAGCGTCTCCACCGGGCGTCCGCTGTCGGCGACGATTTCCTGCAGCTCCGTGCGTGGGAGCGACTCACAGCCGAGCGAGACGAGCAGCACCGCGCCGACGTTCGGATGCGTGCACAGGCGAGACAGCATGCGAAAGGCGTAACCGTTCGGATAGCAGCCGGGGAACCCGACGACATGAACCCCGTCGTCGCCATAGGGCGCCGCGATCTCCCGCGCGACGTGATGCGCGCACTCGACGAGGTAGGCCACGGCGACGACGTTGCGAATCCCCTTGCGGCCGTCAGCGCGACGGTAGCCCGACCACTCAGCCGGCACCGGGGTGCTCACCGCGTTTCCTCCTCGAGCTCGATCGGGATGTGGTCGCTGCGGAGATTGTGGGAGTGGACGTGCTCACCGGGCTCGATTGCCCTCGTTGCCGTGCCGATCGGCACGCCGACCTTGAACACCCGATCTCCGGCTGCGATCGGCACGGCCGCCAGCTTGTTACCGACGTCGAGGTGCGCCGCCATCGTCCAGATCTCCCCGGAGAGGCCGGCGAAGGAATCGCCGGCGTCGACGTGGCGGGCAAGGACCACGACATTGTCGTGTTCGCCAAGACGAACGTAGGGCGCGGGCGCCGCGCCGTTCACCGTGGCGCCGCGGAGGCCGTGCTGAGTTGACTCGTCGAGTTCTGCCATGGCGCGGTGCCCTCCTAAAGGACCCGGTAGCGAGCCCACACCGACTCGAGCGTGGCACCACCGAGGAGCTCCTCGAGCACGCTGCTCTCGCGCCTCGCGCGCTCGTTTGCAGCGGCGACCGCTTCGTTCTCCACATCGGCCGGCACGACGACGACGCCGTCATCGTCGGCGAGCACCAGATCGCCAGGCGCCACGAGCACGCCTCCACACGTCACCGGGCGATCGGTGCCGGTGATCTCCAGCCGCGCCCGAAAATCGATCGGCCTCGTGCCGGCGGCGAACACGGGAAAGCCGAGCGCGCGAATCCGATCGCCGTCACGTGCGTAGCCGTCGCAGACGACGCCGGCCGCTCCGCGTCCGATTGCAGCCGCCGAGAACAGCTCGCCCCAGAACGCGCTTCGCGTCGAGCCGCCGGAGGCGATCACGACGACCGTCCCGGCAGCGAGGCCATCGATGAAGGCGATCGCCGCATCGTAGGGATCGTCGGTGTCGTGGTCGACGGGCGCGAACTGCACTGTGGCGGCGCGCCCGGCCGCGCGCGCCCCTGTTGCGAGCGGCGCGATGGCCGCATCCATAACCTGGCTGCGGCGGCCGACGGCATCGAGTGAATCGGCAAGCTGAGCCGTGGACACGGCTTGGTCGAGCTTTTCGCCAGGTTCGGACATGTCACAGCTTGTATCAGACCGACGCCGCCGGGCGAGCGCCAGCCCCAGGGTGCCCGGGTTCGATTCGCTACGCTCTCGCGCTGCCCGACAGGGCGCCGGGAGACCGTTCCGCCCCGCCTGCGCAACAACCAACAGCGAGGAAATCGATGTCGCGCATTCGTGTCGTCCTAGCTTCAGCGTGCGTCGCGTTCCTGCTCGCCGGGTGCGGCGGCGAGAGCGCGACGGCCAAGTTCCTCGCAAGGGCCAACGCGATCTGTGTCGCGACCAACCGGCAGCTCGGCGCGCTGGCGACTCCCGGGAAGGCGGTGGTCGGGACCCCGGCTGTCCTCCTCGCCAAGCAGGCCGCCCTGGTCGCCAAGGAGGCGCCGATCGATCAGTCGGAGCTGCAGGCGCTGCGCACCGTCGAGGCACCGGCAGGCGAGCGCAGCGCGTACGCTGACGCACTCGCGCAAGCTCGCGCGGATGTGTCGCTGCTGCCGAAGATCGCGGCTGCGCTGCGCGGCAAGAGCAAGGCTGCGCTGACCTCGATCACGCAGCAGAGCAGCGCGCTCAGCGACATCGCCGTCGCCGCGATGAAGCGGCTGGGACTGCGCCAGTGCGCGCGCAACCTGTGACGCACAGCGCGGTCCGCCGAGCAGCGGGGCCAGCTGCGCCGCTGACCGCGCGCGCCTGATCGCGGCGCCTCAACACTCGTTCTAACCCCGGCCGAGCTCCCCCCGGCGCAGCCCCGTCCGGAGCTGTCGCACAACCACCCTCACGCCACCAGGCCAAGCGGCGGCCAGAACTCAAGTCGCAGCCTGCGATTGCCGAAAAGCGCGTGTGACTCCTAAAGCCGCGAAACGCGAACGGTGGCGGGCGATTTCTCGCTGCGGCGTGCATGCAAAATGGCGCCGCGGCGGTCGGCTGAAAGGCGACGGCGGATTCACTCTGATCGAGCTGCTCGTGGCGATGGCGCTGGCCCTGATCGTGTTGGGAACAGCCGCCCTCTTGTTCGTGACCGGCCAGGTCGACGCAACGAGCGCGATCACCAGAGCTGACGCTGTCCAGACCGCAAACGCCGGCCTACGCGAGATGGATCAGGACCTGCTGCAGGCGTACGAGGTCGAGTATCCGACCAGCACGTCCTACAGCAGCCCAGGCTGCACGGCCGTGTCGGCGGCCGGGGTGCAGCTGTGCAACCAGATCGATGTCCTCGCCCGATCGGGCTCAGGCACCGACTACGAGGTGCGCTACGACTGCGCCGTCGCGAGCACCGCGATCACGACCGACCGCTCGTGCTGGCGCTATGAGTGCAGCGCAAGCGCAGCGACTGGGAGCAATTCGTCCTGCCTCGCGACGACCGGCGGCGTGGCAGCGCGGATGGTGATCGACGATGTGATCAACGGAACGACCGCGGCGCCGGTGTTTTCGCTCTGCTACCAGTCGAGTTCCACGACCGGATCCTCGTGCGCACCGGGAGCAGCGCGGCCAACGTCCGGGACGGTGACGGTCGACGTGCCCGCCGCCGGCACACTCTCCACGGCGAGCAACGGCGACCCGGCCACGGTACTCCTCAGCGACGGGATCTTCATGCCGAACCTGAGCTACGGCCAATGAGCGTCGCCGCCCACACCCGCAAGCTTCAGGCGCGCCGACGCGTCTGGAGAGTGCAGCGGCAAAATGGCTTCACCGCCATCGAAGTGCTCGTCGCGATGCTGGTGCTCGTCGTCGGGCTGCTCGGGTACTTCGACACGCTGACCGCCTCAGGCTCCTCGATCACCGCCGCGGAGCGAGCGGCGGAGATGACGCAGATCGGAGACCAGACACTGCAGTCCATCGAAGCGCTGCCCTACGCGAGCGTCGCCGACAGCTCGACACCGACCCAGACGACCACGACCGATGAGACGAACCCCACCTACTACCTCGTCACCGGCCCCGTAGCAGGCTCGAGTTGCACGACCGCGGCCATTTGCTATCAGTGGGATCCCACGAACACGTCGAGTGCCGAGCCCGTCGCACTCGACACGACGAACGGAAAGGTTGCTCCCGGCCCGACGGTGGCGGTCGTTCCCTCGCCGAACGCCGCCGGGTGCACAACGACCGCCACCGCAAACTGCCAGGCCACGTTCGCCGTATACGCGTTCGTCACCGACGCGACCGACCCCGTCTGCGCGCAGACAGGCGTCACGTGCGCCTCGTCGACGAGCTACAAGCGGATCACCGTGGCCGTCAAGAACACGGGACCGGGAGCGCCGTTCAGTCCCCTGTACTTCTCGACGTTCGTCGGGAACAACGTCGGCGGCTCAAACAACCCGCTGACCGCGACCGGGCCGACCGGACCGACCACGAACTGCCTCGACGGCGCGACCACCGTTCCGTGCACCCACTGAGACCCCCCAGCCAGATCGCCTGCGGAGCGCCGGCGCCGAGGCGCAGGCGCACCGCAAGTCGAGGAGACTCGCTCCGCGATGAGCGTGGATTCGCGCTCGTGTTCGCGCTGCTGATCCTCATGGCGCTCACGATTGGCATGGTCGGAATCGGCGCCGCCGTCGTCGGCGCCGCCCACCAAAGCGCGCGCGAAAGCGCCGCTGACAGCGCCTCGGGCGCTGCCGCCGCGGGGGCCGAGGCGGCCCTCTTCAGACTCAACACAACCGGCGCGACCACAAGTGGCACAGGCTCCGTTGGCAGCAACGCCAGCTACGCCTACGCGGTCTCGATGCTCACCAGCCCGAGCGACCCCTGCGCGGGCCTGTGGGTGCAGAACTCGGGGCAGAGCCTGGAACAGGCGTGCATCACTTCGACGGGAACGGTGAACGGCGTGAGCGAGCGAATCGAGGAGCGCGTCGTCGCATACACACCCGCCGCGTCGTTGTTTCCGGTAAACGGGCTGATGGCGGTCAACGGCTTCACAGCGGCCGGCGACGTCGGCGGCACCTTCGACCTCGGGTCAAACGGCCAGATGACGTTCACAAACCAGATCACGATGACCGGGCAGCTCGAATATCCCTCGGCGATCCCTCCGAACACACCGCAGCAGAACGAGTGCTCGGGAAACTGCGTCCCCGTGGCGGAGTCAACTCCGATCAGCGTCCCCACGCTCGCCGCGAGCGCCTACGCCAGCGCCGAGACGAGCAACAACGACGCGGCAGTCAGCTGGCCGGCAGGCTTCACCTACGACCCCTCAACCCAAACTGTGACGCAGAGCGGCGTCAACAACGCCACCGTCGCGTTCCCGGCCGGGACCTATTACTACTGCGGCGTCGATCTGGGCGGCGGCACGACGTCAATGATCCAAACGACGAGCTGGCCCGTCAAGATCTACATCGACTCCACCGCAGGCGGGCGATGCACGAGCGGAACGGGAAGCCTGACGGCATCAAACGGCCTATCGATCACCAACAGCTCCGGTGTCGCCGACAACGTGCAGCTCTATTTCTACGGCGATCCGCCGTGCACGACGAGTTGCGCGAGCACCTTCGCGGTCAACTCACAGAGCTACGACGCCGACGTCTACGCCCCCTATTCAAGCATGACGGTCGCCGGCGGCGGCACCTTCACCGGAGTCGCCGTGATCGGCGATCTCACCGCCAACGGCGCCCTCACCGTCACCGCCCAGGGACCGTCAGGGAGTGGCGCGACCGGCTCCACCGCGACCTATTATCCGGCAGCACACACTGACTGCATCCCGCCTACGACCGCCGGCGGTACCAGCGGAACCTGCTGACCGCAGGCCGCCCCCTCGCTCAGCCCCGCAGTGGGTCGAGCCACGGCGCACGACAACCCAATCGCTCAGCTATGCGTGAAAGGCCTTGACCTCGTTGTAGAGCCGCAGCACCAGGTTCGCGGCTCCGTGCAGGTTGTCCAGCGTGTCGCGAACCTCCGGCACCTGCTCGATGCGCCGGCGGTCCTCGACGCTTCGCATCTCGATGACGGCCGCGACGGAGGCGCGATCCTCGCTCTCGAGGATCCTCGCCGACACGAACCCGGGATCGGTCGCGATCTGGTGGGCGAAGAGCTCAGCCAAGCGATCGACGCATCCTCCCTCCTGCTCGGGATCAACGTTCCAGACATGGATGAGGACGGGACCTTCGGGCATTCACGCACCTCGCTTTCGCGCTCGCAGCGGCGTGCCCGGCAGGGCCGCCTTGCTGGCGATGATAGCCCGCGCGTTGCTCGCCGCCTCAGCGGTCGCGCACGTGGTGTCCAACTCGCGCCGCGGCCCTCGCCCGCGAGCCACAGGGCGCCACCGACCGCAGGCCCACGGGGCGGTCGGAGCACCACTCGCTTGACACGAGCATAGTATGCGCGCATACTATCTCGATGATCACTATCGCAACTGCTCACGCTGACTCCTCGGCTGCTGCGTCAGCCTTCTTTGCCCGCTGGGCCGACGTGGCCACCTGGGGGGAGTGGAACGTGGATACGGCGTGGGTCCGTCTTGACGGACCGTTTGTCGAAGGGACCACAGGAATGCTCAAGCCGAAGTCCGGCCCGAAGGTCAAGTTCGTGATCGAGACGCTCATACCCGACCGCGAGTTCGTCGACGTCTCGCTGCTGCCCGGCGCGCGCCTGACCTTCCGTCACCTGATCACAACCCGGCCGGCCGGCGGCAGCACGATCGACGTAACCGTCACGATGGACGGCCCGCTCCGTTGGCCTTGGGCTCGAATCCTCGGGAACGGGTTCCGGGCCAGTGCGCAACCAGACCTGAATCGCCTCGTGCAAGCGGCGCAGGCGCCGCGATGAAGTACTGGCTCGCGATCGTCTCCCGCGATCACGTCAAACGCGGCGTCGACTTGGGCATAGCCCAGATCGGCCATGGCAAGCGAGCCGGCGTGGCGCGGATGCATGCCGGTGACTGGCTGATCTACTACTCCGCGCGCGCCAGCCTCACGAGCAAAGAGCCGTTGCAGGCCTTCACCGCGATCGGCCAGATCTCAGAAGGGCCGGTCTGGCAGGCGGACGAAGGCGACTTCAAGCCGTGGCGTCGGTCAGTCACCTATGTCGAGGGCGCTGCCGACGCACCGATCGGGCCGTTGACGCAGAAGCTCGAGCTCACGTCCGTGCCGAACTGGGGCTACCAACTCCGGCGAGGACTCGTTGAACTCACAGAGCGTGACTTCAGGACGATCCGGACCGCGATGGGAGTGCGGGAGTGACTGGCCACGGGCTCGCCACCGAATACGAGGCCGCCGAGGACAGCCCAGGGCTTCTCCTCTGGCAGGTGACAAATCGCTGGCAATCAGCTCAGCGCGCCGCGCTCAAGCCGCTTGGCCTGACCCACGTGCAATTCGTGCTGCTCGCCTCACTCGTCTGGCTACGCAGCGACGGAGCGGTCACCCAGCGCATGCTTGCCGACCACGCCGCCACGGACCCGATGATGACATCCCAAGTGCTACGGGTACTGGAGGCGCGGGGCCTCATTGAGCGAACGCACCATCCCGCCGACAGGCGAGCGCGATCGCTGAGCGCCACCGCTCGCGGCCGCCGGCTCGCGGACAAGGCGGTGCTCGCCGTCGAGGCGTGCGACGGCGCCTTCTTCAAGCCGCTCCCCGACACCGGCAGCTTCGTGAGAGACCTCAGGGCGCTGAGCGGTGGGCACCGAGCAGGGTGACGGCGCGCAAGCTGTGCTCACCACCGCCCGGTCTCGGAGCGTTGCACCGGCTGGCCGCCTGCTCACGTCGCGAGTGAGCTGGCAGCAGCCCGCGAGCGGGCGCGGGATTCCAACTTTGGATCCAGCTGCGCCCGTTGGGGCACGTAAACGCACGACGCTCGGAGCGCCCCCGCGAGCGGTGGCGGTCGGGTCTCGGAGGCGGCGCGAATAGACTTCGCGACGTGCAGATCGAGCTGGACGTCAACGGCGAGCGCTACCACCTCGACGTTGACCCGATGCGCCGACTCCTCACGGTGCTGCGTGACGACCTCGGCCTGACCGGAACGAAGCTGGGATGCGGCGAGGGAGCGTGCGGTGCGTGCGCGGTGCTCCTGGACGAGGTCCCCGTGAACTCCTGCCTGCTGCCGGTCGGCGCGGTCGCGGGCCGGCCGGTCGTGACGATCGAGGGAATCTCGGCATCTGGCCTGACTCCACTTCAGGAGGCGTTCGTCGCCGAGGACGGGCTGCAGTGCGGGTTCTGCACTCCGGGGCAAGTCGTATCCGCGACGGCCCTCCTCGCAACGAACCCGCATCCGAGTCGCGAGCAGATTCGTGCTGCGATGTGCGGAAACCTGTGTCGCTGCGGGGCCTACCCCAAGATCGAGCTTGCGATCTTGCGCGCGGCGGCCGTCTCGCCATGAAGAAGATCCGCACCGGCAAGGTGGTCTATGAGGGCTTCGAGTTCGCGATCACGGCTGTGTACGACGATTCAGACGAGTGGCTGCCGGCGTGGGACGCATCTGCGGAACTTGCGCTCGTCGGAAAGCCGACTCCACGCATTGACGGCTCGCAGCGCGTGACGGGGGCGGCGCGCTTCACGGTTGACATTCAGTTGCCGCGCATGCTGCACGCAGCAGTCCTGCGATCACCGGTCGCCAACGGACGCGTGGTGGGCCTCGACCTCGAGGCCGCAAGAGCGGCCCCGGGCGTGCGTGCCGTGGTCGGGCCCGAAGAGGCGGTGGGCCAGGGACGGTCGCCGCTGGAAACCGAGCCGCAGTATGTCGGAGCACCTCTCGCGGCCGTCGCCGCCGAGACACTCGAGCAGGCCCGCAGCGCGGTTTTACGGCTCGCGCCGGAGATTGACGTGCTGCCGTTCGAGGTGGATATCGACGAGGCGCTCAGGGCACAGCGCTTCACCAACGAGCCGAGTGAAAACGTCCGCGGCCAGCCGGGGTCCTTCGAGTCCTCAGAAGTGCGCGTCGAACTTCAGATCGCAACTCAGTTCCACATCCAAACCCCACTCGAGCCGCACGCCGCAGTCGCCGACTGGCAGGACGATGAGCTCACCGTCTGGTCTTCGACGCAGGGAATCTTCCAGGTTCGAGATGAGCTAGCCAAGCGCTTCGGCCTCGACCGCACCCGTGTTCGCGTGATCGCGGACTACATCGGCGGCGGCTTCGGCAGCAAGATCGGCACCGGGACCGAGGGAATCCTGGCCGCCGAGCTCTCCCGTCGTGCGCGGCGCCCCGTGAGCCTTGTGTTCACACGCCGAGAGGAGCTGCTCGACGGCGGTCACCGTGCCGCCACACGCCAGACGATCCGGCTAGGAGCGCGCCGGGATGGGAGTCTCGTTTCCTCGGAACTCGACTGCTTGATCGGCATGGGAGCGAGCGGAGGCATGGTGCCCATGGTGCACTCGCCGGCCTTGTCGGCTTACGACTGCGAGAACGCGCACACCATGCGCTTCCCCGTCAAGTTGAACCTCCGGCCCGTCAACGC
>Ga0302319_10000630_pt1 | contig 79178 bp, 73 predicted proteins | sample Bog_T0_2_FD_203319 | JGI IMG/M metagenome (GOLD analysis project Ga0302319, IMG submission 203319) | Peat permafrost microbial communities from Stordalen Mire near Abisko, Sweden - Bog_T0_2 | ecosystem: Environmental > Terrestrial > Soil > Wetlands > Peat | place: Sweden: Abisko, Stordalen Mire...
CATCGTATCGTCGTTGACCAGCCTGACGGCCAGCGGAGCATCCGTCATCTTTAGCGGGAGCATTTCACCGACCACGCTGGGTGACAACGCGACAACCGACCTGCCCCTGTTCAACAGCGCGCTGGGGACATTGACCGGTGTACAGGTCACGCTGGACTTTTCGGTCACCCCTTTTGCAAGCGTTTACAATTTCATCAGCGGCCCACCTCTACCTTTCGCCCCCTCCGATTCCATCAGTTACGGTTTCGGTTCACCTGACACTTGGACAATCAGTAACGGCTCAGATAGCTGGAACCTGGCCGCACCCACGGTCTCAACTGGCAATATCTACGGCAGCGGACAGGAAGTTTCATTCTTATCTGAGTTGCAATTAGTCGGCGGTGTTTCGGCACCGGCAGACTTGACGGCGGTATCCGGTTTGGATCTGGCGGCATACACCGGTGTCGGTAATCTCGTCTTCGGAACCACCGATGCCGGACCGGGCGGCAACGTTTCTATTACTACGGGCAATGGGTTGGCCGGTGGCGGCAGTGCAAATCTGGCAGGCACGGCTTCGGTTACGTATACGTATGTTGTTCCGGTTCCCGAGCCGGCGACGCTGGCGTTTCTGTCCCTTGGCGGGCTGGCGCTGATGCTGCGCAAGCGGCAGCAGTCGCAGGCATAAAGTTGCCAAATTTTAAAGCACAGGGCCGCCCATTAAAGGCGGCCCTGTGCGTTTTAATGAATGCGGTCGAAATTGACGGCGGGTATGCAGTTCACACCGATTTAACTCTTCTTGAATAAAGCGCGAAGGCCGATCACCACACCTCCACCGGCCCTTTCGGCACGGGAATTTGTTCGCGCCGGGTTGAAGCGGGTTCGGATTCGCGCATGAAGGACGCAATCATGGGTGGCGGTTGGAAGCGCGGCTGCAATTCGCCGTTTTCGTCGAGGAATTGCTGCCGCCAGCGGGTGTAATTTTCCAGCACCTCGTGGAATTCGGCGCGGGTGGAGATTTGCACGACGCGTTTGTTGAATTCGTGGCACGGGCCGAAACGTTTGGCATGCCACGGCGCGACCTTGCGGAACATCCGGCAGCCGAGCGGCTCGCCAAACACTTCAATCATCAAATCCAGATGCCGGCACATCACGCGCACCCGTTCGGCGAAGCCGGGTTCGGGCGGGAGGCTGCCCTTTTCGGCTGGGCTGGCTGGCCGGTCAGCCCGGACGCGCGGCAGCGCGTCCCTGCCTTGGGAAGGTTGGGGCCCGGATGACTCGCCCGTCCGAAAGCTTTTAAGATAATCCAGCGTGTGCTGGAAAATCCACGGATTGTAAAACGCACCGCGCCCGATGCTCACGCCGGCGCAGCCGGTTTCATCCAGCATCTTCTTCGCGGCCGGCGGTGAGATGATGTCGCCGTTGCCGATGACAGGAATCTGTTTCACGGCCTCAACCACCTTGCGAATACCGGCGAGGTTTACGGTGCCGCCGAAGCCCTGTTCGCGCGTCCGGCCATGAACGAAGATGGCCGCCACCCCCGCGTCTTCGAGTGCGCGCGCCAAATCCGGTGCGGTCAGGTTTTCGTCGTCCCAGCCCAGGCGCATTTTGGCCGTCACCGGAATTTTCACGGCGTTGACCATGCCCCGGACGAGCGCGGTGGTTTTGGCCAGTTCCGTCATCATGGCCGAGCCGCCGCCGACGTTGCAGACCTTGCGGACGGGGCAGCCCATGTTGATGTCAATGGCGGCAACGCGGAGCGATTCGAGCCGTTGCGCGGCGTCGCGCATTTCCCCGGGCACGGATCCGAACAGTTGGACGGCCAGCGGCGAATCGGCCGGGCGGGTTTCGATGAGCTTGAAGGCCTTCGGATTTTTTTCGAGGAGCGAGCGGGCATTGACGAGGTCGGTGGTGCACAGGCCGACGCCGCCGATTTCGCGCACGACGAGGCGGAAGGGCAGGTTGGTGTACCCCGCCAGCGGCGAAAGGAACAAATGGGACGGCAATTCAAGCGGGCCAATGCGCACGACTTGAATTATAGCAGATTCATTTTGACAGTGCAGAGAAAAGCGATATTCGTGCATTGCAGAAGCCGGAATGGCATGTTAGCTTGTCTGCCAAAGCAACAAATGTTCGACGAAGACCAAAATAAAGATAAGGAAGGCGACCGCGGCTCAAAAAAGCCGGCGGGCGGTTTCAAGTTGCCGCCGACGACGTGGGTGGCGTGGATTGCCATCATCGGCAGCATTGTGGCCTTGATGCTGTTGCGCGACCACATGGCGACGCAGGTGGGCAATTTGACGCAATACGACTTCTTCCAGAAATTTCAATCCAATCTGATCGCCCAGGCAACGATCAATTTTAATCCGCAGACATCGCCGCTGACGGAAATAACCGGTTCGTATTATCAGATCGACAACAAGGACGGCAAAAAGACCGAGGTGCCGTTTGTGGTTAAAAACGCCTATTTAAGCCAGGCCAAGCAGGATCAGTTGTTTGCCTCGGACAAGGTTGACGCAAGCCAGCCGAACACCATGTTGATGAGTGTGGTCTGGAGCATCGCGCCGTTTCTGTTGATTGGCATTTTATTTTGGTTCTTCTTCATCCGCCAAATCAAAATTGCCGGCAAGGGTGCGTTGAGCTTTGGCAAGAGCAAGGCCCGGATGCTGGCGAAGGACCGCAACAAAACCACGTTCAAGGACGTGGCCGGGATCGAAGAGGCCATTGAGGAGGTTTCCGAGCTGGTGGAATTCCTGAAGGATCCGAAGAAATTCCAAAGGCTCGGCGGGCGAATTCCCAAGGGCGTTCTGATGGTGGGCGCGCCGGGCACGGGCAAAACCCTGCTGGCCAAAGCCATCGCCGGCGAGGCGGATGCCGCGTTCTTCAGCATCAGCGGTTCGGATTTTGTGGAAATGTTTGTGGGAGTTGGCGCCAGCCGCGTGCGCGATATGTTTGAACAGGCGCGTCGCAACACGCCGTGCCTGGTTTTCATTGATGAAATTGACGCGGTCGGCCGTTCGCGCGGGCACGGCCTGGGCGGCGGCAATGATGAACGCGAACAGACGCTGAATGCGTTGCTGGTCGAGATGGACGGCTTTGACACCCAGGAAGGCATCATCATCATCGCGGCGACCAACCGGCCGGATGTGCTGGACCCGGCCCTGTTGCGTCCGGGTCGTTTCGACCGCCAGGTGGTGGTCAATCTGCCGGATGTGCGCGGGCGCGAAGCGATTTTGAAGGTTCACGCCAAGAATGTGAAACTCGCGCCGGAAGCGGATTTGTCCATCATCGCGCGCGGCACACCCGGCTATTCCGGAGCGGAGCTGGCGAATTTGTTGAATGAAGCCGCGTTGCTCGCGGCGCGGACGAACAAAAAATCCGTTGGCATGGAAGAGTTGGAAGAGGCGCGTGACAAGGTCCGCTGGGGCCGCGAGCGCCGCAGTCTGGCGATGACCGACGAGGAAAAGCGCTGCACCGCCTGGCATGAGGCGGGGCACGCGTTGGTGAACATGCTGCTGGAACACACGCATCCATTGCACAAGGTCACGATCATTCCCCGCGGACAGTCGCTGGGCTCGACGATGCAGTTGCCGGAAAAGGATATTTTGAACCGGCGGCGCAAGGAAATGTTTGACGATCTCGCCGTGACCATGGCCGGACGCATCGCGGAGGAAATCATTTCGGGCGACATTTCCACCGGGGCGGCCATGGATATTCAGCAGGCCACAAATCTGGCGCGCGCGATGGTCTGCCAGTACGGCATGAGCGACAAGCTTGGCATGGTGCAATATGGCAGTGATGACGAGTACGTTTTCCTCGGCCGTGAAATGGCGCGCACCAAGGTTTACAGCGAGAGCACGGCCAGTGAAATCGACGAGGAAATCAAGCGTCTGATCGACGGGGGTTACAAGACGGCGCAGAACATCATTATAACCAACCGGGACAAGCTTGAAGTGATCGCCAACGCGCTGCTCGAACACGAAACGCTGGATCGCGCGCAAGTCGAGGAAATCGTCAAGACCGGCAAATTTACGCCGCCACCCCCGAAGCCGCAGAATGGAACCCTGATGGGCGCCCCGGCGGGCACGCCGCTGCCGGAAGTTCCGCCGAAACCCGCCCCGCCGAAATTGCCCGGGCTGGGAACACCGGCGCCCGCCCCGGTTTGAAGTTTTGCTTACTGTGAACCCATTGGTTCCAGTACCACGCGAAACCCGTAATCGTTTTTGGTTTTGTCCGGAGCCGAGTATTCGCGAAATTCAGTGCGCGCGTTGATTTCGATAAACGTGTCCCACGCACCACCGCGCAGAACGCGATAAGGTTTATCCTGCGGATCAAGGCACCATTCCATGACGTTGCCGCGGGTGTCATAGAGTCCAAGTTTGTTTGCGCCCAGGCTTCCGACGTTCGTTGTGGAAGTGCGGCGTCCTGTGTTCAGGCTCATGACCGCATTGTCCAATGTGGCGTCGTCCACCAGCCGTTCCCATTGCGCCTGCGTCGGCAGGCTATAGGCGTAACCTCTGGGCAATTGATTGGCCCTTTGTTCCTGCCCGGTCAGTTTTTCGCAGAAAGCCATGGCGTCATTCCAATTCACTGAATCCACCGGATGATTTCCGTCCGGGAAGGCGCTGGGATTGCTGTCCATGACCTTTTGATAGGCATCCTGGGTCACTTCATACATCCCGGCCCACAGTTTTGGTGAAATTTTTACCAGCACGATCCCGACGGTGTTGGTGACCTGATTGGTTATGTCCATCGATTCCTTGAGCGTAGGCGGCGCGTTGGTATCGCTGTTCGCTGTGCTGGTGTCCGGCGTGTCGTCCTGCGCGCGACTCAAAGCCGGCAAGGAGGCCAGCATGGCCGCAGTCAAAAGTGTAAAGAATCTCCGGTTCATTTTCATAACGTAAACAGGGCTTGTCGTTGGTAATCAACACCCAACATAGCAAACCACATGCCGTTACGGGGAGTTCTCCAGGTTCTTCAAATCTTCCGCCAAAAAACGGGTCACATCCTTGAAACGCACAACGTTATCGGGATTCGCGACCATGAGCGACTGGTGCGCTTCCAAACAGGTGCGCGTGATTTGTTCGCGCGACGGATTGGTGGAACCCGGCGTCTGGGTCTCGACGTCGTTGGGCAACTGCAAGGAACCGGTGATTACTTTAAAAAGCGGCAAGGCGCCCAGATTCTCCAGCAAATCCGTGATGCGCGCGTTGGGGTTCAACAACTCGATGCTGGAATTGTCCGGGGTGGCGGTTTGATTTAGTTTTAATCCGAACCCGGCCAGGATGCCGAGGAACGTGCTGTCCATGAGGGCGCATTCCGACAGATCAATGATGAAATGGCCGTAACCTTTCTGGGCCAGCCCGGTGAGCAAGGTGCTAAAATCCGGGCCATAGGTGAAATTGGCGCGGCCCACCACCTTTACGCAGGTGAAGTTTTTACAGGCCAGCACCATCATTTTTGCCAACGGGGTTGCCATTTTTCGAAAATGCCTTTCCGGTTTTTTATGCGGCCGCCCGCGGGGTGATGATTTGCACCAGAGTTTGCTGCAGGACCAGGGCTTCATCGAGGCTGCGGGATACCAGCTGCTGATTGCAACGTAACAACAAATCCATTGCCCGGATCAATTCGGCCTCGGCATAACGTTTCACCTGTGGCAACGCCTTGTAAAGCACGTACGGGTTCAAGGCCAGCGGGTTGAACCGGCGGTCGCCCGGCAGTTGGTCCGCCGGAACCTGCTGCAATTGGGTCTTGAACCGGTTGTAGTCCATCTCCGGTTTGACCCAGCCTTCGCGCAGCATTTCCTTCAGCAACAACATCGCGCGCACCTTGGCGATCAGGCCGTAAAGCAGGCCAATTTCCGATTTTTTGGAATCAAACTTTGCCTCCCACAATTCCTCGTCCAGCCGTCGCAACAAACGGGGCAAATCCCGGTCGCCCAGCGCGTCGCCGAGCGCAAAGGCACGCGCCGTCTTGTTCCGGGTGCAGACCGCATTGACGTCGCCGGATTCAATCTGTCCCCGGTCGCCGGCGAACAGGCACAGTTTTTCAATTTCACTTTCAAGCTGGCGCGGATGGGGGCCGATGCGACTCACCAGTTCAGCCAGGGCTTCCCCGGAGATTTCCTTTTTGCGCTCGCGAACGGCGGTACGCGCCGCGACCTCCGCGCGTTCCGCCCAGTCGCGGTCATCCGCCGACCACCCCGCGAAAGTTTCCACCGATCCGATTTTATCGAGGGTTTTGAAAAAGACCTTGCGTTTATCCACCTTGCCCGCGCTGATCAACAATCGGATCCCAATGTTGCGGGACCAGGCAAAGGCCTTTAATTCCTCGGCCAGACCGGCCAGGGATTCGGTGACGGCCTGGGCGGACGCCACCCGTTCGTCGCCAAGAAAATTGCAATCCCGCAACCAGATCACCTTGCCGGTGCCAAAAAATGGGAGGGTTTGGAGCGCTTCCCGCAATCGCGCCACGGCCGCCAGCGCTTCGCCACTGTGGGAGACTGTCGCTTCGACAATGGCGTGGTCCATGCCGCCGATTTCATCGCACCATCGCTGGTAGAGCTGTTTGGCGCGCTGTTTTACGGCGAACTCGTCGTCACCGCAGATGAGAGCCGGCGCTGAGATTTTTGGGGCCGGCATTTTACTCCGCCTCGCTGCCGGTTTCATTGATCCGATTCAGCACTTCGCTCATGTCCTCGACCTGTTCAAAGAGGGGGGCCGAGACAAAGATCGGTTTTTTTTGCGCGGCCGCAATGGCCAGGCAATCACTGGGGCGCGCGTCCAATTCCACGATCTTTCGGGCCAGTTCATTTTGCTGCTGCAAAATCAGCCGGGCGAAGTAGGTCGAATTTTTCAGATCCGTGATGACCACGCGTTCAACCGTGATGCCGAAACCTTGAAACATCCGGTTGATGAGATCGTGGGTGAGGGGACGTTCCTTCGGGGTCTGGCGCAGGAACATGCCGATGACCGCGCCCATTTGCGGTTCGACGTTGATGACAAACACCTTTTCGTCATTGCCGACGAAAAGCGCACAACCGCTGTTGGCCGGAATGATTCCGCGAATCTGAACTGGCACAACGTCGTGCTTCATGCCCTCAATTTAGGCCGAATTGCGCAAAAAACAAGTCCGGCTTTGCATCAGGCGGGCGGCGGCGATTCCACGGGCTTCGTCAGGAAACGGTCCTTGATAAACGTCCGGTAATACGCGTCCTTGCGCGGCGCCGCCAGCAGGCCGTCGTAACGGAATCCCGGCACGTTGTCGAAATAAAGCGCGGGGGAATTCCGGAACTTGATGCAAAGCCGGCGCGTGGCAAACGCGTAACCGATGGCGTCAAACAGGTCCGCCTCCACCGGCACCATTTTGATTGATTGGGCTTCCATCGCCATAAGTTTCCTTTGCTGAATCTGATGCTTTTATAGGCGAAGCCCCCCGTCGCGTCGAGCGCTTTTCAGCTTTTTATCCATGCGGAAAGCCGCAGCTGCAGGCGACCGGTGAACCCGCGGCAACGGGCTTGGGGTCATAATTCAACCATGGCCCCAGCCATCGTTCGGCTTCCTGCAAAGTCAATCCCTTGCGCCGGTGATAATCGAGCAACTGATCGCGGCCCAATTTGCCCACGGCGAAATATTTTGATGCCGGATGGGCGAAATAAAGCCCGCTTACGCTGCTGCCCGGCCACATGGCAAAGCTTTCCGTCAGCTTGATGCCGGTGTTCTTTTCCACCTCGAGGAGCCTCCAGAGAATACCCTTTTCCGTGTGGTCGGGGCACCCGGGATAACCCGCCGCCGGCCGGATGCCGCGGTATTTTTCACCAATCAAATCTTCGGTCGAAAAAGTTTCATTTTTGCCATAACCCCACTCCTGGCGGACGCGCTGATGCAGGAATTCCGCGAAGGCTTCCGCCAGGCGGTCCGCGAGGGCTTCCGCCATAATGGCATTGTAATCATCATGGTCGGCCTTGAATTTCTCGACCAGATCCTTGAGTCCGTGGCCGCTGGTGACGGCAAACGCGCCCAAATGATCGTTGAAGGTTGAATGTTTTGGCGCCACAAAATCCGCCAGACACCAGTTGGGCGTGCCATCCGTCTTTTCAATTTGCTGGCGCAGGAAATGAAATGACGTCAAAACCTTCGCGCGCGACTCGTCGGTGTAAACTTCCACGTCGTCGCCAATGCGATTGGCCGGAAACAAACCGTAAACCGCACGCGGCCGGAGCAGCCGTTCGGAAACAATCTGCCCGAGGAGCTTTTGCGCGTCGGCAAAAAGCTTGCGCGCCTCCTCGCCGTGCTTTTCGTGCTGCAAAATCTTGGGATAAACTCCGCGCAATTCCCAGGTGTGAAAAAACGGCGTCCAGTCAATGAGCGGAACCAGGTCCGCCAACCCGACTTCGGATTTAAGATCCAGTGACAGCACCCGCGTTCCGATAAACTCCGGTTTCGGCAAATCATCAAACTCTAGTTTCGGTGCATTGGCACGGGCGGCCTCGAGGGTAACCAGCTTGGCGCGCTGTCCGGCATGTTGCGCGCGGACGCGCTCGTAGTCCTCGCGCACCTGTTCAACAAATCCGGGTTTTTGCCCGGCGCTGATCAGGCTGCCGACCACCGGCACGGCCCGGCTCGCGTCGAGGACATGGACCACCGGTTCACGGTAAGCCGGTGCAATTTTCACCGCCGTGTGTGCCTTGCTGGTGGTCGCGCCGCCAATCAGCAGCGGCAGCTTCAAACCCTGCCGGTCGAGCTCCCGCGCCACGTGTACCATTTCATCCAGCGATGGCGTGATGAGACCGCTCAGGCCGATGATATCCACGTTCTGTTCGAGCGCCGTGCTGATGATTTTTTCGCACGGCGTCATCACGCCCAGGTCAATGACCTCGTAGTTGTTGCAGGCAAGCACGACGCCGACAATGTTCTTGCCAATGTCATGAACGTCGCCCTTCACCGTGGCCATCAGGATTTTCCCGGCATTTTTATGCACCCCGCCGGCGGCCAGTTTTTCCGCTTCCATGAACGGCTGCAGGTAAGCCACGGCCTTTTTCATCACCCGCGCGGATTTGACGACCTGGGGCAGGAACATTTTCCCGGAACCAAACAAATCGCCCACCACATTCATTCCGGCCATGAGCGGGCCTTCGATGACCAGCAGCGGTTTGCCATATTTCCGGCGCGCTTCCTCAATGTCCGGGTCAATGAAATCCACGATGCCCTTCACGAGCGCGTGTTCGAGCCGTTGCTCGACGGTGCCGGTGCGCCATTCATCCGCAACCACTTCGGCCTTGCCCTTTTGCTTCACCGATTCGGCAAATTTGATAAGCCGTTCGGTCGCCTCGGGGCGGCGGTTCAGCAGCACGTCTTCCACCAGGGCAAGCAAATCCTTTGGCACCTCGTCGTAGACGGCGAGCTGCCCGGCGTTGACAATCCCCATGTCGAGCCCGGCCTGGATGGCGTGATACAGGAACGCCGTGTGCATCGCCTCGCGGACGAGGTTGTTGCCGCGGAACGAAAACGAAACGTTGCTGATGCCGCCACTGACCTTGGCCCGCGGCAGGTGTTCCTTGATCCACTTCGTTGCCCGGATGAAATCGAGGGCGTAATTCGCGTGTTCCTCCATGCCGGTGCCGACGGTCAGCACGTTGGGATCAAAAATGATGTCCTCCGGCGGAAAGCCGGCCTTCGCCACGAGCAAATCGTAGGCGCGCTGGCAGACGGCGATGCGCCGCTCGAACGTGTCGGCCTGGCCGCGTTCGTCGAACGCCATCACCACCACGGCCGCGCCGTAGCGGCGAACGAGTTTGGCCTGATGCAAAAATTTGTCCTCGCCTTCCTTGAGCGAAATCGAATTCACGATGCCCTTGCCCTGCAGGCATTTCAATCCGGCCTCGATGACCTCCCATTTCGAGGAGTCCACCATCACCGGCACCCTGCAAATGTCCGGCTCGGAGGCGATGAGATTGAGAAAACGCGTCATGGCCGCGACGCCATCAATCATCCCCTCGTCCATGCACACATCGATCACCTGCGCGCCGTTCTCGACCTGCTGGCGTGCGACCGTCAGCGCGGCCTCGTAATCGCCGGCCTTGATGAGTTGGGCGAACTTCGGTGACCCGGCGACATTGGTGCGCTCGCCAATGTTCAGAAAATTGGAATTTGAACGGACGGTGAGCGCGTCCAGTCCGCTCAACCGCAAATTGGGTTCGACTTTTGGCGGCACCCGCGGCGGCAGATTTTTAACCGCGGCGGAAATCGCTTGGATATGGTCGGGCGTGGTGCCGCAGCAACCGCCCACGATGTTCAACCAGCCGTTCTGCGCCCACTCGCGAAGCTGTGGCGCCAGCGTTTCCGGGGTTTCGGGAAAGCCGGTCGGCAGCAGGGGATTGGGCAGACCCGCGTTGGGATGCGCGCTGAGGTAAACCGGCGCAAGGCCGGAAAGCTCCTCAACCAGCGGACGCAATTCCTTGGGTCCGAGTGCGCAGTTCATGCCGACCGAGAGGAGGGGAACGTTCGAAATCGAATTCCAAAACGCCTCAACGGTCTGGCCGGTCACACCGCGATTGCTGCCTGCCTGGATGAATGTGACCGAGGCCAGAATGGGAATGCATTTTGGATGGGGCGCGTCACTCTGTGCGCGCCGTTCTGCGGCGGGCAGAGGACTGCCCGCCCTACCTTCCACCGCTACCATATTTCGTTCCTCAAAAACCTGTTGGATGGCAAAAAACGCCGCCTTCGCGTTCAGCGTGTCAAAGATCGTTTCCACCAGCAGCAGGTCCGCGCCGCCGTCCAGCAGACCGCGAACCTGTTCGCCGTAGGCAACCACCAGCTCGTCAAATGTCGCTCCCCGCGCGCCGGCATTGTTCACGTCGGTGGAAATGGACGACGTTTTGGTCGTTGGCCCGATTGAGCCGGCCACAAAACAGACCCGGCCGGGTTGGGCTTTTTCGACCTGGTCCGCCGCGCGCCGCGCGCATTCCGCGCCGGCCTTTGACAGTTCATACGCCAGCGTTTCCAATCCGTAGTCCGCCAGCGAGATGGATTGCGAGTTGAACGTGTTCGTCTCGACGATGTCCGCGCCCGCCTCAAGATACAGGCGATGGATGTCTTCGATGATGTGCGGCTGCGTGAGGTTGAGCAAATCGTTGCAACCCTTGAGGTCCTTGCCCCGCCAGTCCGCGAACCGCGCGCCGCGAAAGGCCGCCTCATCCAGCTGACGTTGCTGGATCATCGTGCCCATCGCGCCGTCCAGGATGACGATGCGCTCGCGCAACAATTGTTCGAGATGTCTGGTTCGATCCGGCATTGGCTTGACGCAGGTTAACCGGCCAGAAACTAACGGAAAGCGCCTGCGATTGCAAATTAAAAATCAACGCATCCTGATATGATGATATTTAATTACAGCCAAGGGATGGACGGATCTGGTGGGCGGCTAGTTTTTCCAGTGAATCATCACGTATTGGATGATGAACAGGATTCCATCGCAGATGGCGATGATGGCAAAAATGGTTTTCAGGACCATGGGATTGGAGCGGCGGCTGAGATACGGCGCCAGCCGCGCGCCGAAGACACAGCCCAGGCCGGTGAAGGCGGCGATGTGCCAGGGTATGCCACCGAGGAAGAATTGGTGGAGCACGGTTAAAAAAATGGAATTGATGGAAAGTAATACCACCCCCAGGCCGATGCAGGTGGCAACATTTACCCGGTAAACGAGCATTAACAGCGCGGCGACCAGTTCGCCTTCGCCGATGGCAATCCAGCCGGTGATGAGTCCGCCAATCAGGGAAATGACGAAAAGCGGAAGGGCTGCGTTTGGCGGAATTTCCGCGCGGGCGGCGGATTTCATGGCTTTCCTGGAAAGGACAATGGTCAGGACGCCGAGCAGGATGGAAACCGGGCCGAAAAGCAATTTCACCAGCAGGCCGCTGGGATGAATCACCAGGGAGCTGACGGCGCTGCCAATCAGCAGCCCGGGCACGGTGAGTTTCAAAGCGCGCAACGGAACGACCCGTTTCTGCATCCATCCGATGGCGCCGCTGGTCATTCCCCAGGATTGGCTGGCCAGCGCAATTTTCAGGGCGGTCACGGGCGGCAGATGAAAGACGAACATGATGACGGGAATGAAAACTATGCCGCCGCCGACGGCCGAGATGTTGCCCAAAACCGCCCCGCAAAAGCCGACCGGAATGAAGATCCAGTTCTGTTTGAACAGGGCAACGGGATCCTGGGCCAGGGTGCAATAGCCAATCAGCCAGGCGAACACAAACGCCGCCAGCCATGGTGACCAATATCTAAAATGGCGCTCGCTGTCCTTGGCCGGGCGGTTCTCCGTCAGTAATTCGGATTGGTTTAACTCTTCGCCAATGGTTTCCATAGCCGGCGGTGCACGTTCAATGGATTCAGGTTGTTGCACGGTTGCCGTCGAATCAAGCTGTGAGTTTAACGGTTCCTCGGAATTTATCCTCACTTTGCGGAGTCGAACGTTGACACGGTAGTTGTCTTTGCTAGAGTCGCCGCTCGTTTTTCGGAGTTTTTCAAGTCCATTAACGCGCAAACATTAAAAATCGATTTTATGTCCAAAGCATCAAAGTACGTTTATTTATTTGGCAACAAAAAGGCCGATGGCAACGGCGGGATGAAGCCGTTGCTCGGAGGCAAGGGAGCCAATCTGGCCGAGATGAGCCGGATTGGCCTGCCGGTGCCGCCGGGGTTCACCATCACCACCGAGGTCTGCACCCATTATTACGCCAACAAGCGGACTTATCCCAAGGTGCTCGACCCGCAGGTCAAGGCCGGCGTGGCGTTCATCGAAAAAATCATGGGCACCAGGTTCGGCGACCAGACGGCGATGCCATTGCTGGTCTCGGTCCGCTCCGGTGCGCGCGATTCCATGCCCGGGATGATGGACACGATTTTGAACCTGGGTCTGAATGACGCCACCGTGCTGGCGCTGGTCAAGGCGACGAAGAATGAGCGGTTCGCATGGGACTGTTACCGCCGGTTCATCCAGATGTATGGCGATGTGGTCATGGGCGTGCAAAAACGGCCCAACGAAGACCATGAACCGTTTGAAGTGGTCATCCATAAACTCAAACACGACCGTTACCACAGCGAAATTGAGGATACCAAACTTACCGTGGCCGATTTGAAGGAACTGGTCAAACGGTTCAAGGCGTTGATCAAGGAACGCACCAACAGCGAGTTTCCACAGGACCCGTGGAAGCAATTGTGGGGTTCCGTTGGCGCCGTGTTCGGTTCCTGGATGAATGACCGCGCGATTGTTTATCGCCGCAAATACGGCATCCCTGCTGAATGGGGGACTGCCGTGAACGTGCAGGCGATGGTCTATGGCAATACCGGTGACCAGTCGGGTTCCGGTGTGGCCTTCACGCGTGATCCGGCGACGGGCGAGAAGGTATTTTACGGCGAGTTTCTGATTAATGCCCAGGGCGAAGACGTGGTGGCTGGGGTGCGCACACCCGAACCGGTGGCTCAGCTCAAGGGTCATTTGCCTGAAGCCTTTGCCGAGCTGGGACAGGTGCGCAAGACGCTCGAATCGCATTTCAAGGACGTGCAGGATTTTGAGTTTACTATTCAGGAGGGCAAGCTGTTCATGCTGCAGACCCGCAACGGCAAACGGACGGGCCTGGCGGCGGTGCGTTTCGCCATCGATATGGAGAAGGAGAAGCTGATTGACTGGCAGACGGCGATTCGACGCGTCCCGGCCGACCAGTTGGACCAGGTGCTGGCGCCGGTGTTTGACCGCCAGGCGGTCAAGGCGGCCAAATGCATTGCCAAGGGATTGCCGGCCGGACCGGGTGCGGCTTCGGGCAAGATGTATCTCAACGCCGATCGCGCGGACGCTGCGGCGGCCAAGGGCGAGAAGGTATTGCTCGTCCGCAACGAGACTTCCCCGGAAGATTTGCGAGGCATGATTGCGGCTGAAGGCATTTTGACGGCCAAAGGCGGCGTGAGTTCGCACGCGGCGCTCGTGGCCCGGCAGATGGGCAAGGTATGTGTGTGCGGCGCCGGCGCGTTGCAGATTGATTACACGGCCCGGACCATGACGGTGGACGGAACGACCTATCAGGAAGGCGATTATCTGTCCATCAGCGGCACGGCCGGGGAGGTGTACCCGGGAGAACTCAAGACGGCGGCCTCGGAGATTGTGCAGGTCCTCGTCGAGAAATCGTTGGCCGCCAGGGACAGCGCGACCTATCAGATGTTCCAGAAGCTGATGGATTGGTGCGCCAAGGTGACGAAGTTGCAGGTTCGCACCAACGCCGACACCCCTGAGCAGGCCCGGAACGCGATGGCGTTCGGCGCGACCGGCATCGGTCTGACCCGTACCGAGCACATGTTCTTCGAGGGCAACCGCATCGATTCGATGCGCGAGATGATTCTCGCCGACAACGTCGAAGATCGGAAAACGGCGTTGGCGAAACTGTTGCCCTACCAGAAGGAAGATTTCGTCGGCATCTTCAAGGCATTGAAAGGACTGCCGGCCACCATCCGGTTCCTGGACCCGCCGTTGCATGAATTTCTCCCGCACGAGGACGCTGCGCAGCAGGATCTGGCCACCAAGCTGGGTGTGCCCGTGGCCAAGATCAAACAACGGGTCAAGGAACTGCACGAGTTTAATCCCATGCTGGGCTTCCGCGGCTGCCGCCTGGGGATTGTTCACAGCGAAATCAGCGAGATGCAGGCCCGCGCGATATTCGAAGCCGCCGCCGAAGTGCAAAAGGCCGGTATCAAGGTGAAACCCGAGGTGATGATTCCGCTGGTTGGGTTCAAGAAGGAGCTGGACCTCCAGGTGGACGTCGTTCATCGCGTGGCCAAGGAAGTGATGGCCGAAAAGAAGGTGAAGCTCGTTTATCTGGTCGGCACGATGATTGAAGTGCCGCGGGGCGCATTGACGGCGGATGAAATTGCCCAGACTGCAGAGTTCTTTAGTTTTGGAACCAATGACCTGACTCAGACCTGCCTCGGCATGAGCCGCGACGATTCCGGCAGCTTCCTCCCGCCGTACACGGAACTGGAAATCATAAAAAAGAATCCGTTTGCCTCGATTGACCAGGTCGGCGTGGGTCAGTTGATGCGGATGGCGGTGGAAAAGGGCCGCAGCGTGCGCAAGGATCTCAAGCTGGGGATTTGCGGCGAACACGGCGGCGACCCGGACAGCGTGAAGTTCTGTCATCGCCTGGGATTGAGCTACGTGAGTTGCTCGCCTTTCCGCGTGCCGGTGGCCCGACTGGCTGCCGCCCAGGCGGCGTTGGAAGGAGCTGCCGCTAAAAAGGCGAAGACAAAATAGGCAGGGACAAGCCCGCCTAGCTATCAGCGGATGCCGGAGTGCGGCGTCCTTGCCAAGACAATTCAATGCCGCTCTTCCTGCGCGGGGGAAGCGGCTTTGATCTTTTAAAGATGCTCACCGACGTTACATCGGATGATGGTTCAAGCGGCGGGCACTTTTACCAGCAGTTCTCCCTTTTCGTTTGTGAAGGTGGAAAGCACCGGCAGGTCGCGTCTCGCCGGACCTTCAGTCACCTTGCCGTTGGGGGCGAAAGCTGAGCCGTGGCACGGACACTGAAAGGAATGATCCGGCTCGGCATCCACGAGGCAGTGCCGATGTGTGCAGACGGAAGACAAGGCAAAGAGGTTGTTCCCCCGGCGAATGATAAAAAAGCCCAAGGCCCGAAAATGCTCATAAACGCCGTCGGCGGCATAGTCGGCTACTGGTCCGGCGTTCATCACGCGGGCTTGGCGAACGGAAGAAACCGTTCCGGGATTCGCTGAACTGCACCCCGCAACCAAGCCTGCGCTCAATAGTAAAAATTGTCTTCGGTTCAGAAGCATATCGCGGCTTTCAGTAAAAATTTCAGTATTCAAACACCAGGCTGACATACACACCGTGATGCACCTCAGCACGGGCATTGTTATCCAGCGGAAACACGTAGCCGACACCGAGGCGGGGCTGCACGTCGCAAATGGTTTTTAGGTTCAACCGAAAGGCCGCATTTCCCAGCAAGCTGTTCTGGTCGGAATCACCCTTGTTCAAGCCAGTCATACCGGCCAGTTCGAACAGGGGAATGAACTGTAACACGCCGGGCAGTGGCAATTCCCGGTGCTGGAGCGTGTAGCCGAAATCGAATCCGTATTCAAACGTTTGCCGACCGCCATCATCGCCGGGCCCGAACAGGGACGAACAACCAAGGATGGATTGTGCGGTAAAATGTTTGCCGATTCTGGTGTCATTGAAGATTTTCGGAACCAGCTCGGTATTTTTGCTGACAGCGGATTCGGTTGGGATGCCCAGTTCCACTCCCGAGCCGAAGGTGGTGTCCCAAAACCCTTTGGCCGAAACGAATTGATAAAGCGGATAACGCGCACCCAAATCAATGTTGCCAACACCTTGTGAGACATCACCGCCTTGCACATCGCGCTCATACGGGACCTCAATTTCCAGGGTCAGCAGGCCGAACCCCTTTTCCACTTCCGCAGTGATGACATCGCTTTTGGAAGCGTCGGCGGTGGTGTGCAACCAGTCGAGTCGGGCTTCGTCATCCTCCGCTGCTGAGTCATCCACGAGAAACGGTTCCGGGAAGACGTCCTGTGCATACGAACTGCGATGGTCCAGTTGATTGAACAGGCCGTAACGAGAATCCGGTGGTGGTGCGGGCGCAGCGGGTTCGTCCGCCAGCAGTGCGGGCAGGCCGACAAGGATTCCAAAAGCCGGGGCGAACAGCGCGGTTGACAGTTTCATTGCGGCGAAACTAAAGGACACGCCGGGTTTCTGCTTCCGTTCGGTTGCGATTATTTGACGGCAGCTTGCGGTTGCAACGGGAGACAACAGTGACATTGAAATGAAAAGCCGACCGGCTAAAAATGGGGACATGGACGCACGTCGCCAACCGGCTTTACCGTGTGAAAAAGTAAGCTTGTGTCAATACTCAGGACTGACCCGTTTAGACGTTTATGACAAAGCAGTAGCGCACCAGTCAGATTAACCACTAATTGGAAACAGTATGTAATTGGTCTAAAAGGGACGGATTTGGCAAAAATTATCGGTGATTTTTGTTGGGATTCGAATTGGGACGCGAATCGGGAGTCGAAGTGGCGGTGGATCCATTTGTGGAAAGTGGACGCACGGAAACCTATTTTGATCTGGACGCCGTGGCCAACGGGATTGCCATTCTCCACGTACGCGTATCAAATCAATCCACTGGGAAGACCTTTCTGGTGGAGAAAGCAAATTTCAAGCTGATCCCAAAAGGGGCTGACACGGATTTGTCTGGTGACGGTCAGAAAATTGAACGGTCAAAGGCGGTTGGTGAAGTCTTGGTTGTCGTTGGGCCGGGACCAGCTCTTGTCGGACTGGCCATGATGTCAAAGTCCACTGAAATCGAGCGAAATCTAATCGCCAAAGAGCTGCCTGACCAGACGCTTTCGCCCGGCCAGAGCATGGAAGGTTTCATTTATTTTACCCCCGTTGAAAAGGGGAAAGACTGGTCGCGCACCGCTACCTTAATAACAAGTTTGACGGAAACAAAAACTCATCAATCAACTGACTTTAGCATTCCGCTTTCGCATTAAATCCAAACCCTCAAAATCCATGAAAGCATACCGCCCGATCAATCAAATCTTGTCTGCCGTTCTATTGCTCGCCTTGGCTACCGGATGCGTCACATATGTGCGAACGGTCGCTGTCCAACAGCCAGTTTTGCCGCAAGGCCAGGTGTTGCCGCGCCATGCGGTGCTGGTGCTGGATCAGTCGCTGGCAGATTACCAGTATGTATTCAAGGCCAGCGGGAATACGGTCATTTATCCTTGCGGCCCCGCCTTACAAAATTATGCCCGGCAAGTGGCAAAGAAATGTTTCCAGCAGGTTGATGAGGCCCCGTCTATTGAAAAGGCCGTTGCTTTTGCCTCCGCCGACTTGATTTTGATTCCACGCCCGGTCAAATGCGACATGAGCGTTCCCGTGTGGGCGTGGGAAAATGTCAATATGACGATGGTGGTGGAGTGGACGGCCAAAGATCGGGCCAGCCAAAACACGCTCTGGCTTAAAACCATTACCGCCACCGGTTCGGCGGCAAAAAACATGGGTCGAAGCGACCTGGTCATGAATCAAAATGTATTTGATGATTTGAGTCTCAAGACCTACAACGCGATTCAAGAAGCACCCGAACTTAAATGATCTGAAAAAGGGGTCAGAAAAGGAAACGGATCGGGGCTTGATATCGAAGAGGTTGGAAGGATTTGGCGGTTGCGGCGAAACTAAAGGACGCGCCGGGTTTCTGCTTCCGGTCGCTTGCGATTATTTGACGGCCGCTTGCGCTCCCGGTAGTCGGAACGCCACATTTTGCCTTGGCAACGACAAGATATTTGCTCGTCGCGCTAAAAATGGCACATTGTGGTCGTGCCTAAGCCGGTCAAACAGCCAGTCGAAACCCGCGAAGACGCGGAATTCGCCACAGCCCCCGCGTTTACTGAACGTCCGGTGTGGAATGCGATCGGCGAAGGCTGGCGGCATTTGCACGGCAGCGTGCGCGGGGCGGGTGTGAGCTTCGAGTGGCACGACTTCAAAACGCACGGGGAATTTGACTGGGGCAAAAGTTTTCATCCCGGCAGCGTCGAGGTCTGCCTGAATCTCGCCGGCCAGGGAAACATTTCTTTCAACGGCGCGGTCGCTGAGTTCACCCCATTGACCGTCGGGTTTTACCGGCGCGGCGAGCAGCCGTTGCGGGCCTCGCGGCAGGCGGAGCAGCGGCACCAGTTTTTGACCGTTGAAATGTCCTTTGATTTTTTGCGGCGGCACCTGGGCGATTTTGCGCCGTCGTTGCATCCGCTGGTGCGCGAGGTCGTCGCCGGACAATCGGAAAAATCCGCCGTGGTGACGCCGGCGCGCCTGACCAGCCGGCAACAGCAATTGCTGGCGAGCCTGCGCGAAGCGCCCGTGCTCGCGGCGGCCCAAAAGCTTTGGTACCAGACCAAGGCACTGGAGCTGGCGGCGGAATTGTTCTTTCTCGCGCCGGGCGAACGGGAATTGTTCTGCCAGCGGCAGCAGCGGCTTTCTGCCGAGCGCGTCGAGAAAGTCATTGCGCTGCTTCGCAAAAATCCGGAGACGCCGCCGAACCTCGAGGAAATCGGCCGCGCCGTGGGCTGCAGCCCGTTTCATCTGAGCCGGACGTTTTCGGCGGCCACCGGCATGACGATCCCGCAATATATCCGCCAGCTGCGCATGGAGCGGGCGGCGGAACTGCTGCGCTCGGGCAAATTCAACGTCACCGAAGCCGCCTTGGAGGTGGGTTATTCGAGCTTGAGCCATTTCAGCCAGGCCTTTCACGAAACGTTCGGCTGTTGTCCGGGGCTTTATCCGTTGCGCACGCCGACGCAGAAAACCTCGCTGAAATAGTGAGAACATATTGGATTCGGGGCGATTCGAAGTCCTCCGATTCAACGGTTAAGACCGCCGGGGTTAATGGGTTCCGGCCAAACGTGAAATTTTTCACAAACTTTCTTGCAGAGCGCACAATCAATCGCTAAACATCTCGCCCAATGTTTGCGGTGCCGTGGACAAAATGTGATTAATTAGGGGCGTTTTTGAGATGCCAGCGATTTTCCCGAAGTGGACAAACCAGTTGCCTTTGCTGATCGCCGCCGGCCTTGTGCTGGTGGGTGGCGCTGTCACGGCTGGTGTGACTTATTATCTCACGCCCAAATACTCGCGCGTAGGGTACGAGCCGATTCAACCGGTGCCATTTTCACATGCGGTTCACGCCGGCCAGTTGGGCATGGATTGCCGGTATTGTCACAGCACTGTGGAAAAATCCTGGTTTTCCAACATCCCGTCCGCGTCCACGTGCATGAATTGTCATAATCAGGTGCTCAAGGATGATCCGCGGCTGGCGCTGGTTCGCGAGAGCGCCACCAACGGGGTGCCCATTGCCTGGGTGCAAATCCATCGCGTGCCTGATTACGTTTATTTCAACCACTCCGTTCACGTGCGCCGCGGCATCAGTTGCGTGGAATGTCATGGGCGCGTTGACCAGATGGACGAGGTGCACCATGACCAATCGCTGACCATGGCGTTCTGTCTGAACTGTCACCGCGACCCGGCAGCGTTCATCCGGCCCGAAAACAAGGTCACGGACCTGGGCTGGCAATGGAGCACGAATGCCGATGTCGCCGCCGAAATGCAGGCGACCAATGGTGTGCAAATGGTTCACGACTGGCGCGTGCAATCGCTCGACAACTGTTCCGCCTGTCACCGATGAAAAATTTACAATTTATGATTTGCGACTTGCAATCGGCGCCGGTCAGGGGACGCCGGTCAGGGGTTTTCTTTAATCGCAAATCATCCATCATCCCTCACCAATCTATGGCGGCCATTTTGGCTGCCGCCCAAGGATGAACGACCATTCACCAGATTCAATTCCCGCAACGGGCCGCCGCTATTGGCGGAGCCTGGATGAATTGTCCGACACGCCGGAGTTCAAGGACTGGCTGCACCGCGAGTTTCCCCAGGGCGCGAGCGAGTTCGACGATCCCGTTTCCCGGCGGCATTTCGTCAAAATCATGTCGGCGTCGTTTGCGCTGGCGGGCCTGGGACTGATGGCAGCCGGTTGCCGGCGGCCGGAGGATGAACTTGTGCCGTTCTCGAAGGCGCCGGAGAATGGTTACAACTACGGCACGCCGCAATATTTCGCCACGGCCATGCCGACGCGCAACGGGGCGGTTCCGCTGCTCGTCAAATCCTATGATGGCCGGCCCATCAAAGTTGAGGGCAATGCCCAATTTCCCGGCGGCAACGGCGGCACGGACCGTTTCGCGCAGGCCTCGATTCTGAATTTGTACGATCCCGACCGCGCGCAACGGTTTGTCAGCGGCGGGAAAACTGTTTCCCGCGACGAGGCCTTGAAGTTTCTCGATGACCTGTCGAAGAAATTCGCGGCGAACCAGGGCGAAGGCCTGGCGTTTCTGGCGGAAAGCAGCCGCTCACCGTCGCGGGCGAGGCTGCAAGGCATCATCGCGCAAAAGTTTCCGAATGCCCGGTGGTTTACTTATGATGCGATTGATTCCGGCATTCATCAGCGCGCGGCGACCCAGGCATTTGGCCGCCCGGTGACGCCGGTTTATCATTTCGACAAGGCGAAGGTCATCCTGTCGCTCGACTCTGACTTTATCGGCGGCGAGGACGATGCACACAATCACATCGCCCGCTTCGCCAAAGGCCGCAAGCCGGAGAATGGCGGGATGAGCCGGTTGTACGCCATTGAATCCCTGTTCACGCTCACCGGCACCAGCGCGGATCATCGGTTGCGGATTCCGGCGGGCTTGGTGGAGGAGGTTGCGGCTGCAATCTTGACACTGGTTTCCGGACAACCCGCCGCCGTTCCGGCTGGCGTGGACGGGAAGTGGATTTACGAATGCACGAAGGATTTGGTGACCCACCGCGGCGACGTTTTGGTGGTGGCCGGCCAGCGTCAGCCGATCGGAGTGCATTTGATTGCCCAGGCCATCAACGCTGCGCTCGGAAGCGTCAACCGGACCGTCACCCTGATTCCCACGTCAGAAACGTCCGGATCGAAACTCGCCGAACTGGCCGGGAAACTCAATGCCGGCGCGGTGGATGCGCTGGTCGTGCTCGGAGGCAATCCGGTTTACAACGCGCCGGCGGCTTTGAATTGGGCGGCCGTGCAGCGGAAAGCCAAGACCGTGGTCCGGCTCGGCTATTACGAAGATGAAACGTTTTTGCAATGCGACTGGCACTTTCCGCTGGCGCATTATCTGGAATCGTGGGGCGACGCGGTGGCCGGTGACGGGACCGTGGTTCCCATTCAGCCATTGATTTTGCCGCTGTTTGGCGGGTTGACGGAATTGGAATTTCTCGCGCGCGTGGCCGGTGAATCTGAAACCAGTCCTCAGGATATTGTCCGCGGAACATTTGCCGGCGCCGACGAGGCCTGGAAGACCTTTTTGTTCAATGGCTTTCTGGCCGGTTCCTCCGCACAGCCGTTGGCAGCGATTTCTGCCCCGCGAATCGCGCCGGCGAAATGCGTTTTGCCTTCCGTGACAAACCTGGAGGTCGTTTTCTTCCGTGATGCGAAAGTGGACGATGGGCGTTATGCGAACAACGGGTGGATGCAGGAACTGCCTGATCCCATCACCAAGATGACATGGGACAATGCCGTGCTGGTCAGCCGCAGGACCGCGCGCGAACTGGGCGTGCAGAACGGCGACCTGGTGGAAGTGACGTTGAACGGGCGCAGTGTCCAGGGTCCGATCTGGACGCAGCCGGGCATGGCGGATTATTCGCTGGGTCTGGCCCTCGGTTACGGACGTGAACGGGCAGGGCGGGTTGGCAACGGCGTCGGGTTCAACGCGTACAAAATTTTCAACGGGAAATACATCGAGACCGGTGCGACGCTTGGCAAGACGGGTGGAACGCAAGTGATTGCCTGCACCCAGGATCATTGGTCCATGGAAGGCCGGCCCGCCGTGCGCGAGGCGAACTTGTCTGAATTTCAAAAGAACCCGGCTTTTGCCAGGGAGATGATTGAGAAGGAGCCGCCGGTGGTCGCGCCGTTGTATCCGAATCCGCTGGATGAAGCGAAGAAGACCGCGTTGCACCAATGGGGTTTGGTGGTGGATTTGACGTCCTGCGTCGGTTGCGCCACGTGCGTGGTGGCCTGCCAGAGCGAGAACAACATTCCGATTGTCGGCAAGGACCAGGTGCGGCGCGGGCGCGAAATGCAATGGATGCGGATTGATCGTTATTATAGCGCCGACCCGGCGAAGGAAACGGTGGCCGACCCGTACCGCAAGGACAATGAACAGCAGTTTGAGCGGTGGATTGATGAGGTGCAGGCGGTGAACCAGCCGATGCTGTGCCAGATGTGCGAGGCCGCCCCGTGTGAGAACGTGTGCCCGGTCAGCGCCACGGCGCACGACCAGGAAGGCTTGAACGTGATGGTGTACAACCGTTGCGTCGGCACGCGGTATTGCTCGAATAATTGTCCCTACAAGGTCCGCCGTTTCAATTATCTCGATTTCAACAAACGTCCGCTGGCCGATCTGAAAGGCCCGTTTTATCCGACGCCGCTGCTGCACCAGACGGACGGAAAATGGGATATTTTGAACTGGTTGAAGCATCCGGACACCAGCGGCATGCGCGAGGAAGACGAATGGGACCTGATCAAGATGGCCAAGAACCCGGACGTGACGGTGCGGATGCGCGGGGTGATGGAAAAATGCACCTATTGCCTCCAGCGCATCCAACACGCGGAAATCGCGCAAAAGGTCAAGGCCGGCCCTTCCGGAAACGTGCGGCTGAAGGAGGCGGAAGGCACGATCCCGAAAACGGCGTGCCAGCAGGCGTGCCCGGCGCAGGCCATTGTATTCGGCGACATCAGCGATCCGGACAGTTCCGTGTCCAAATGGAAAAACTACGATCGCAATTATGCCGTGCTCGGTGATTTGCTGACCAAGCCGCGCACGACCTATCTGGCGCGCGTCCGGAATCCCAATCCCGCGATGCCGGATTATCACGCGCCCTACAGCACCGAGGAATATGAAAAACGCGGCGGCGAATTTCACACGGTTGGAAAGGGAAACAGTTAATGACTGACTCCACGACCCAACTGGAATCGCTCGTGCCGCCAAAGGAATTGCGGCGCGGGCCGCTGGTGCCGCCCCAACGCAGTCTTGGCTGGCTGACGGATCATCTGACCGCCATGCCCGAGGGCAAAACACCGCGTTGGTGGTGGATCCTGTTCATTCCGGCGGCTTTTTGCGCGGCGGTCGTGCTGCCGACGATGCTGATATATTTGATTTCCACCGGTGTTGGCGTTTGGGGCAACAAACAGCCGGTGGCGTGGGGCTGGGATATCATCAACTTCGTTTGGTGGGTCGGCGTCGCGCACGCCGGCACCCTGATTTCAGCGATGCTGTTTTTGACCCGGCAGCATTGGCGCACGGCCATCGGGCGCGCCGCGGAGGCCATGACCGTGTTCGCCGTCATGTGCGCCGGGCTTTATCCGGCCATTCACATCGGACGCGTCTGGTTTGCCTGGTATTTGTTTCCCCTCCCGCTCACCACCGGCATGTGGCCGCAATTTCGCTCGCCGCTCATGTGGGACGTGTTCGCCGTCAACACCTACCTGATGGTGTCCTCGCTGTTCTGGTACATGGGATTGATTCCCGACCTCGCATTGTTGCGCGACCGGGCGCAAACCCGGGTGCGAAAATTCCTTTACGGCCTGTTCGCGCTGGGCTGGACCGGTTCGGCGCGGCAATGGCACAATTACGAAAAGGCCTACCTCGTTCTGTCCGGCCTGGCGACGCTGCTGGTGTTCACCGTGAGTTCCATCGTCGGCATGGACTTCGCCACGTCGCAACTCGCGGGCTGGCACGAGACCATCTTTCCGTTTTATTTCGTGGCCGGTGCAGTCTTTTGCGGGTTTGGCATGGTTTTGGTGCTGCTCATTCCGCTGCGCAAATGGTGCCATCTGGAAGACATCATCACCCTGCGCCACATTGACCGGATCTGCAAAATGACGCTGATGATGAGCTGTATCATGGCCTATATCTACGGGATTGAATATTTCGTGGCGTGGTATTCCGGCAATCCCTACGACGCCTGGGTGTTCGGCCACCGGTTGTTCGGCCATTATTACTGGTTTGGCGGCTGGATCATGATTCTGGTCAATGGACTGTTGCCCCAGTTGTTCTGGATCAAAAAGGTGCGGCAAAATCTGGTGCTCATCTTTGTCATCGCCGTTCTGATCAACATCGGCATGTGGTTCGAGCGCTTCACCATCATCGTCGGCTCGCTGTATCAGGACTTCCTGCCCGCCAACTGGCATCCTTTTTATCCGACCTGGGTGGATGTATGTACTTTTATTGGCACCCTGGGCGTGTTCTTCACGATGTACCTTTTGTTCGTGCGGTTCCTGCCGATGATTGCCGTTTCAGAGGTCAAAGCCATCACGCCGCACGCGGATCCGCAGCATCCGCTCGGCGGAGCGAAAGGGGGCCGGTCGTGAACCCCAAACCCTACGGCCTCATCGCGGAATTCGATTCTCCCGCGGCGGTGCTGCACGCGGCAGAAAAGGTCCGGGACGCCGGTTTCCGCCGGTGGGATGTGTTTTCGCCGTTTCCGGTGCACGGCCTCGACAAGGTGATGGGCTTCAAGAATTCACTAGTGGGCTGGTTCGCGCTCGTTTTTGGCGCCAGCGCATTCATCGGTTCCATGCTGATGATCTGGTTCATGAACGATTACGACTACCCGATTCTCGTCGGCGGCAAGCCGACGTTCAGTCCGCCGCAGGCGCTGGTGCCGTCGTACATTTTGCTCGTGCTGGCGTCGGCGGTCGGGGCGTTTGTCGGCATGGTGGCGTTGAACCGTTTTCCGCGCCTCCACCATCCACTGTTCAAAAACAACCGGTTTGCCATGGTCTCGCGTGACAAATTTTTCCTCGTGATCGAGACGTCCGATCCGAAATTTTCCGAAACCGAAACCCGCGGGCTGCTGGAGTCCACCGGCAGCACGCACGTTGAACTGGCCTTGGAATAATGCGCCATTTCCTGCTCATTTTGTTGACGGGCGTCGCCGTGGTGGCCGGCATTGCGGGACTGCGCGGACATCTGTCGCGCAAACCGCCCATCGAGATCATCCCGGACCTGAACCGCCAGTTTAAATTGCGCCCGGAACAGCCGAACGCCTTTTTCGCCAACGGCCTTAGTTCACAACTGCCGCCGCCGGGCACCGTCGCTCGCAGCCAGCCGGTTCAAACCGTCAGCGGCCCGGTTTATCCGTACGAAGATTCGCCGGTCAACACCGGCTGCCTCACCGGCACGACCAATTTTGTGTCGACCAATCCGCTGCCCGTCACTCCGCCATTGTTGCGGCAGGGCCAGGAACAATTCGAAATTTATTGCACGCCCTGTCATGGTTCGCTCGGCGATGGCAACGGCATCACCAAGAAGCTCGGGGTCATGCCCGCCGTGGCGAATTTGCATGACCAACGCATTGTCGAAATGGCCGACGGCGAGATTTTCAACACCATCACCCATGGCAAGGGCTTGATGGCGGCATATGGCCCGACCGTATCGGTCCGGGACCGCTGGGCCGTCATCGCGTATTTGCGGGCCCTGCAATTGAGCTGGCTGGGGTCCACCAATGATTTGCCGCCGGCGGAACGCGCCGACTTGAAATAACACCATGAATTCGCCAAACGAAAATCAACTGCCGCCGCTGGATTTGTCCGGGTGGCGCAAGCTGCCCGGCGTTTTGATGGTCATCGGCGGGGTGTTGTCCGTGATCGGTCTGGTGCTCAATCCGGCGGAGTTCGGCTATTCCTGGCTGGTGGCGTTCATGTTTTATCTGAGCATCGCGCTGGGCGGTTTGTTCATGGTGCTGATTCATCACCTGACCGACGCCGGCTGGTCGGTGGGCATCCGGCGGTTCTGCGAACATCTCGGCGCGCTGTTGTTTCCATGGCTGGCCATCCTGTTTGTGCCGGTCCTGCTGCTCGCGCCCAAGATTTACACCTGGATGACGCTGAGCCCGCACAACGACCGCGCCCTGAGCGCCAAATGGCCGATGTGTACCTGGCCCGGCTTCTGCCTCACCTCCGCGCTTTTGTTTGGCGTCTGGTGGCTGCTGTCGTCGCGGCTCCGGTACTGGTCCCTGCAGCAGGATGAAACCGGCGACCCGCAGTGCACCCGCCGGATGCGGTTTCATTCCGGGTGGGGGATTCTGGCGTTCGCGGCGACATTGACGCTGGCGTCCATTCTTTGGATGAAATCACTGCAATATCAGTGGGCTTCGACGATTTATGGCATGTATTTTTTTGGCAGTTGCGCCTTTGTCGGGGTCGCCACGGTTTTTTTAATTACGATGATTCTGCAACGGCAGGGGGTGCTGACGAGTGTCCTGCATGACAGCCCGTTTTATTATCTCGGTACGCTGCTGTTCGCCTTCACACTGTTTTATTCCTACGTCGGTTTCGCGCAGTACTTTGTCATCTGGAACGGCAACGTTCCCGACGAAACCTTCTGGTATCTCATCCGCGAAAACGGTTCGTGGTGGGGACTCGACATGGTCATCATCTTTGGCCATTTCCTGCTGCCATTCCTGGTGCTGCTGCCCATCTGTGTGAAATCCAATTTCAAGATCATGTGGTGGGTTTGTGTCTGGGCGTGGGTGATGAACTATGCGGACCTGGCGTTCAACATCCTGCCGGTGCGGCATCCGCAGGGTTATCCGTTCCAATGGATCTGGCTGCAACTGGGCTGTCTTGCCTTCATGGGTGGCCTGCTGGGCCGGGTTTTTCTGAAGCATTTCAACGCGCACGCGCCATTCCCCAAGCGGGATCCGCGCCTGCTTGAAGCCATGGGCATCAAGTACGAAACGCCGGAGGAAATTTCCGCCGTGATGCCAACCCCGGGAGGTCACCGATGAATCCGGATGCCGCCAATGCACGCCCCGTCTGGCATGTTGGACTCGGCTTTTTGGTTGCGAGTTCACTGTTCGCAATCCTGGTCTTGTGCTTGAAATTCGCCGCGCCGGTTCCAGCCATCGACGCCGACCGCGCGGCGGAACGGGCCAAAGACCTGGCTGAAATCCGCGCGGCGGCGGCGCAGGATTTGGATCAGCCCGGCTGGATTGACCAGTCCCGCGGCGTGGTGCGTCTGCCCATCGCGGTCGCCATGGAAATGGCCGCGCAAGCCGGGCAAAATCCGGCGGCGGCGCGCGCGAATCTGATTGCCCGGGAACAGCAGGCGACCGCGCCGGCACCCGCCGCTCCGTCTGCTCCGGCCAAAGCCAGCCAATTTGAATGAGTGTGAACAACACAACCAATCCTTCGACAACGGAAATTGACCGTTCCTGCTGCGTGCCGCTGCTGGCGCTTTTTGGCGGCGCGGCGTTGTGGCTCGTCGTCGGCTCGGTGTTCGGCCTGATTGCCTCGATTAAATTTCACGCGCCAGACTTTCTTGCAAACTGCGCCTGGCTGACTTACGGCCGTTTGCAGCCGGCGGCGGACGATGCACTGCTTTACGGTTTTTGTCTTCCCGCCGGGCTAGGGGTGGCCCTGTGGCTCCTGGCGCGCATCAGCCTGACGCCCCTGCGCGGCGCCATCATTCCCGTCGTGGCCGCCAATCTCTGGCATCTCGGTGTCCTGGCCGGTTTGATCGGCATTGTGATCGGGGACAGCACCGGCTTCGTCTGGTTGGAATTTCCCCGCGGCGGTTCCGTGCCGATTTTCTTTGCCTATCTGCTGCTGGCATTGTGGGGGATGATGATTTTTGCCGGACGACGCGAGCGCGCGCTCTATCCCTCGCAATGGTTCCTGGTCGCCGCGCTCTTTTGGTTTCCCTGGATTTACTCGACGGCCAATTTATTTCTGCTTACCGGACCGGTGCGGGGAGTGGTCCAGGCCGTGATCGGCTGGTGGTTCGCCAATAATCTGCTCGTGGTTTGGACGGGGCTGGTGGGATTGGGCGCGGCGTTCTATTTCCTGCCGAAACTGAGCGGGCGTCCGTTGCAAAGCCACTACCTTGCTCTGTTTGCGTTCTGGACCTTTATTCTTTTTGCCACCTGGTGCGGCATCCCTTCGGGCGCGCCGGTGCCTGCCTGGATGCCGACGCTCAGCGCGGCCGCCACGGCCCTGCTGATTGTGCCGTTGCTGGCCGTTGGGTTGGTTGGCTGGAGGACGGTGTGGGGCGCGGTCAGGTCGAATTGGGACAACGGGCCGTTTTGCTTCATCGGCACCGGCCTCGATTGTTTCTGTCTTGCCGGTCTGATGCTGATGGCGATGGGTTGCCCCAAAATCAGTCCGGTGACCCAATTCACCTGGTTCGGTCCGGCGGAAACGCAATTGCGACTGTATGGCTTCTTCGCGATGACGATGTTTGGCGCGGCTTATTACCTTTTGCCGCGGGTCGTCGGCATTGAATTTCCCTTCTCAAAACTCATGCGCGTGCATTATTGGATTTCCTTGGCGGGCATCGCGCTGTTCGTTGTGCCGCTGGCCATCGGCGGCATCGTGCAAGGTTTGAAATTGCAGGATCCCAACGTTGCCTTCGCCGACAGCACAAAGGCCATGCTGCCGTTCCTGCGCGTGAGCACTACCGGACTGCTGTTCATTTTGCTGGGCAACCTGTTATTCTTCGTGAATGTCATCGGATTGACCTTCCTCTGGAAAATCACCCTGCTCAAAAAATTCCTGGCGTTTGTAAAATCGCCATTGGAGCCGGGATCCGCCGACGCTTCGCTGCGGCACGACCAGGAGGTGCAGGCATGAAAAACGGTTTTTTGGTTTTCTTGATTTCCCTGGTTGCGCTGGGCGGTTCGTGGTGCGGTTTTGTGCTCGCGCCGGTATCGCAGCTCGGTGCCGACAAACAAACCACCATTCTCAATTCGTCCGACCCTTATCCGATTGGCCGGCCTGGCGAAGCGAACCAGGGTTTGCAGGTTTACCGCGCCAACGGCTGCGCCGCCTGCCACACCGAACAGGTTCAACAGAGCGGCGTCGCATGTGACGTGATTCTTACAGATAATGGAAAGAATCCGAGTGCTGTCTATCAGGCTTGCGGCGCATCGGGCATGGTGAGGGAATATCGCGCCTGGCCGGTGAGGTTGCCGATAACAGTTGTTCAAGGTGTCAATAAAGAGTCTGCCGATGACGCTGTGGATAAAATCACCACTGCCGGCGGCAAGGCCGAAATCCACATCATTGCCACCGGCTCCGATATCGCGCGCGGCTGGGGCCGACGGCATAGTGTCGCCGAGGATTATCTTTACGACAGCCCGGTGCAGCTCGGCAGCCTTCGCATCGGGCAGGACCTGGCGGACGTGGGCGCGCGCCTGCCGGACGCCAACTGGCAATTAATTCACCTGTACGCGCCGCAAAGCATGGTGCCAGGCTCGGCCATGCCGCCGTTCCGCTATCTTTTCCAGGTTCGGAAAATCGGGCCGGTTCCTTCACCGGACGCCTTGAATTTGCCGAAAGAATTTGCGCCACCGTCCGGTTATGAAGTTGTGCCGACGGCGCAGGCACGGGAACTCGCGGCATATTTGTTGAGCTTGCGTGCGGATGTCCCGTTGCGCGACGCGCCTTTTACCCAGCCGCTCGCCGTTTCGAAACCATGAGTGACGAAACAAAGTCCAATCCTCCTCAACCGTCGGATACCGGGCCGGCGGTCATGCGTTCAACGGTGCCGATTTCGATCATCTTGCTGACGCTGCTGCTGCTGTTTCTGGGCATGGTCTATTTCGATCATCACGGTGGCTGGTTTGATTCCCAGGTTTACGGACCGTACACTTCCGCCGATCAGTTGGAATCGTACCAACCCAGGTCCGGCGAGGCGGCCATCCTGGCGCAGGGCAAGGCGCGTTATGAACAGGTTTGCGGCCTGTGCCATGGCCTTGACGGCCTCGGCAAGCCGGGTCAGGCGCCACCGCTGGCCGGTTCCGAATGGGTGGACACCAAGGGCTTCGAGCGCCTGACGCACATTCCCTTGGCCGGCGTCAACGGCCAGCTTTCCGTCAAGGGCCAGATGTGGAGTCTGTCCATGCCGGCGATGGGCGCGGCGATGTCCGATGAAGAACTGGCCGGCGTGCTGACTTACATCCGCAGTTCCTGGGGTAATAAAGGCGGGCCGGTCACAGCCGACGAGGTCAAAGCCGCCCGCGCCGCCCTGGGTACGCATCCGCAGCCGATGAGCGGCGATCAAATGTCGAAGCTGCCGGAATAAGACCCGGGAGTGCGGGCATCCGGCCGACGCATTGAAATGTGAATTGGGAAAATCGCCGGCAAAATGCCGGCGCTCCCGGTGATGGAGCTGGGTAAATCTTTCTCCGCCAGGAACGAGCGGGGAGAAAGGTGGCAGGTTTACTTGCCGTTGAGCAGGATATGCTTTTGGGTCTGATAATCGGCATCCGAGATCGCGCCGGCGTCCTTGGCCTTCTGCAAGTCAATCAGTTGCTGTCCGAGAGTGGGAGACTGCGCCGTGCTGGTGCTGCCGCCACCAAGATGCAATTCCAGGCATCCGGTAACCAGGGTCATGGCCAGAAGACCGGCCGACAGGGAAATGATGGTTTTTTTCATGGAATACTTTTGCGCGTTTGATTTTATTTAAGCGTTTGAAACGGAATTACGAAGTTCGACCGGCATTAACGAATGTCGCCAAAAGAAAGTAAAGCGTTAAAGTGTCTTATCCGTCATAAAATTCCAGTTCGTCAAAAAGGCAACAATTTTACCGATGGCGTGATTCAATCTGGTCAATGGCCCATCGCGCGTGTTCGGCAATCAACGGTTCGGGATCCTTGGCAGCTTTTTGCAGGTGGGGCAGGGCGGATACATTGCCCACATTGCCGAGCGCCACGCAGACGTTTCGCAACAGGCCCCGGCGTTTGGCGCGTAAAACCGGCGTGCCGGCGAAACGGGACTTGAAACCGGCCTCATCCAATTGCAACAGTTCAATCAAATCCGGCGCCGCGAGTTCCGGCCGGGCATGAGCTTTCATCAAACTGCCTTCGCGGGCGAAACGGTTCCACGGACACACGGCCAGGCAATCGTCACAGCCGAAAATGCGGTTGCCAATCGCCGTCCGCAGTTCGACCGGGATGGGGCCCTTCAATTCGATGGTGAGATAGGATATGCACCGGCGCGCGTCGAGCTGGAACGGCGCGGTGATGGCATTGGTCGGGCAGGCCGTGATACAGCGGGTGCATTTGCCGCAATGATTTTGTTCCGGCGCATCGGGTTCCAGTTCCAGGGTCGTGATGATTTCTGCGAGCAGGATCCAGTTGCCAAGCCGGCGGCTGATGAGATTGGTGTGTTTGCCGGCAAATCCCAAACCGGCCCGTTGCGCGAAATCACGTTCCAACAGGGGGCCGGTGTCCACGTACCACAGTGACCGTGTTTCCGCGCCGCCGAGCTGATTCACAGCTGCGGTCAATGGTTTCAAGCGCTCGCCGAGGACGTTGTGATAGTCGTTAAAGCGAGCGTAGCGGGCGACGAGGCCGAATGAGCGCGGACGGCTCGTCCGAGTCAGGAAAAGGCTGGGACTCGCGGACGAGCCGTCCGCGCTCCGATCGGCTGAATAACTTGACGCAAGACAAATGACACTTTTTGCGCCGGGCAGCACTTGTTGCGGTTCGATTCGTTTCACCGCCGTGCGTTCGAGCCACGCCATTTCGCCGTGGCGCTTTTCCGCCAGCCAGCATTGAAAATGGTTCGCGCTGGCAGGCGCATCGGCACTGGTGAAACGGCAATCGTCAAAGCCCAGTTCGAGTGCGCGCCGTCGGATGATCTGCTTCATTGCTGCCCGGATTGCGCGAACTTGAACTGATGCACGACCTGCTGCGCCGCCTCGCGGGCGGAGCGGAGGTCGGTGTTGATCAACACATCGGCCTGGCGATAAAACGGCTCGCGGGCGGCGAGCAGTTCGCGGATTTTTGACTGGGAATCCGGGCTGCGCAACAAGGGCCGGTGGGTCTGATTCCGCACCCGCTCCCAGATTTTTTCCGGTGACGCCCAAAGACAAACCACGAGCGCGTGGTTTTTCAGACTGGCGAGACTCGCCGGATTCGTCGGCAATCCACCGCCGGTGGAGATGACCGTCCGTTTTCGAATGGCCAGTTCCATGACCAGTTGCTGTTCGAGTTTGCGAAAGACCGCTTCGCCTTCCCCGTCGAAGATGTCGGTGATGGTCCGGCCGGTGCGTGATTGAATCAGTTCGTCCGTGTCGAGGTAATCGAAATGTAATTGCTCGGCCACCAGCCGTCCCACGGAGGACTTGCCCGTGCCCATAAAGCCGATGAGCGCAAGATTGACGAGCTGGCGAGTGACGTTCACGGCCAGGGATTTAAGTGCATTTTCCGGTCCGGCGCACGCCTTTAGTTAAAATGACGCAGCCCAGACCATGGTGACCCAGGAGTCAATCTGTTCGCGTGCCGTCTTCACCTGGCAAGCGGCTGCTCGACATCTTCCTGCTGCCGGTTAGATTGGCAGCGTGAATTTGCCGCCGCTGATTCTCGCCTCCGCGTCGCCCAGGCGCGCGGAATTGTTGCGGCAGCTGGCTCCCGACTTCCAGATTGTTCCCAGTGACGCCGTGGAGATTCTTGACGACCAACTCTCGCCGTGGGAACTCTGCCAGCTCAACGCGCACCGCAAGGCGCGCGTCATCGCCAAGAAAAATCCCGACGCACTGGTGATGGGTGCCGACACGCTGGTGTTTCTCGATGATGAAATCATGGGCAAACCCGGGGACCTGGCGGAGGCGCGGCGGATGCTGTCACGATTACAGGGCCGCACACATCAGGTCGTCACGGGCGTCTGCCTGATGCGTCTCCGCGCACATCGTGAACACATTTTTGCCGTCAGCACGGACGTGACCTTTCATCCGCTTACGGCCGGACAAATCAACAACTACCTCTCGCGGATGAATCCGCTCGACAAGGCTGGTGCCTATGCGATTCAGGAGCATGGCGACATGATTGTCGCGGACATTTCCGGTTCGTTCAGCAACGTTGTGGGCTTGCCGATGGAAAAGGTGGGGGAAGAACTGGCGGCCTGGAAGGTTTAGCAAATCGGTACCTTCCGTCGTCGCCCTGAATTGCTCCCAAGCACTGCCGCGGCGCCATCATGCTCATTTTAAGCAGGCCAAATCAACAGAACGGTCCATTTATGGAACCGACAAATTAGGGCATAAAAACTGCTGATTTATGACGAAAAAATGAATACAACCCGCGTTAAGTTGTTATTGGGTATGATCCTGCTGGGGACGGTGGCCGTGGCATCAGCGCAACCGACGTCCATACCACTCGTTAATTCAGACTTTGATTCGACGAATGCGGTGGGCTGGACCGGGAACTACGTTGAAATCAATTCCATACCGGGTGAGCTTGCGCCGGATACGTCGCCCAATGTGCTCGACTTGCTTAACTTCCCGATCGGCGAGTCGCAAGATCAGCCGGATTATGTTCTGCAGGATACTTTCCACCAGATCGTGTCCGGAGATTATTATACACTCACCTATTACGCCGGGGTGCGAAGTGACCTCGGTTACGCCAATGCGGTCGACGCCGTCGCCAGTCTGCGGGTGGCGGGTGGAACCAGCGATCTGGCATCGCTTACGTTGGACAGCGCTTCAGCCCCGCTCGGCAGCATGCAGGAATACATCCTCACCTGGCAGGTTCCCGACTCCGGGCCCTTTCTGGGGCAGGATCTGGAGGTTTATTTCACCAGCACCACATCCGTGCCTGACACCACCTACTGGAACCAAATCTCGCTTGATTCCGTGTTCCTCACCGTGGAATCCATACCCGAACCAGCCATGCTGGCGGTAGCCGGCTTCGGCGGCTTGGGATCGCTTTTGTTCCTCCGGCGTAAAGGGCGCTAAACCGGTCAGACCGGCCCCAACTCCTGCCAGAGCAGCGCGCTCATCCGCTGGCCGTTTTCAAAACAATCCAGGTTGAATTTTTCGTTTGGGGAATGGGCGTTATCGTCCGGCAGCCCCAGACCGAGCAACAAGGAATCTGCCCCCAGGATTTTCTTGAAATCGTTGACGATGGGGATGGAACCGCCCTCCCGCATCAGAACCGGCTCATGCTGGAACGCCGCGCGCAGCGCCCGCAACGCGGCCTGCGCCTGGGGACTGGCGGGCGAGACCAGATACGCCTCCGCTCCGTGGCCGGCCTGGATTTCCATCCGCACGGAGGGCGGACAGATTCGCTTCAAATAATTACAAACGATCCGGCGCACGTGGGCCGGCCGTTGATGAGGCACGAGGCGACAGGTGATTTTGGCGCGGGCCCAGGCCGGCACGATGGTTTTGCTGCCGGCGCCCTGGTAGCCGCTGGTGAGCCCGTTGATTTCGAAGGTCGGCCGGGCACTGCGCTGCTCCATGGGCGTGAAGCCCCGCTCACCGAATAATTTTTTTACGCCGATCAATTTTTGGAGTTCGCGGTCTGTCATGGGCAGGCGCCTGAATTGTTTACGTTCGAAGGACGAAAGCGGCGCGACCTCATCGTAAAAGCCGGGAATGGCGACGCGGCCGTTCGGGTCGCGGAGCCGGGCCAGCAACTGACCCAGGGCCATTGCCGGATTATCCAGCGCGCCGCCAAAAATGCCGGAATGCAAATCACGCGCCGGGCCGTGGATCGTGATTTCAAAGGCAATGATGCCGCGCAGCGCGTAGGTGAGCGCCGGATGTTTGGGGCTGGGCATGCCGGTATCGGACACGACGACGGCATCGCATTTCAGTTCGCTGCGGTGCGTCCGGAGAAATTTCGCCAGATTGGCGCTGCCGACCTCCTCCTCGCCTTCGATGACAAACGTGAGGTCGCAGGGCAGGAGCGTGCCGGTTTTGAGATAGGCTTCGACGGCCTTGAGATGGGCGAAGTGCTGGCCCTTGTTATCGGTCGTGCCGCGCGCGAAAATCGAGCGGCCCGCAATGCGCGGCTCAAACGGCGGGGTCTGCCACAAATCCAGCGGTTCCGGCGGTTGCACGTCGTAATGGCCATAGACCATGAAGTGCGGTCGCGGCTGGCCGCGGCGGGGCGAGGCGGCGGCGGGTGTTTTGGCCACGACGATGGGATGGCCGCTGGTCGGGCAGACGCGCGCATCGAGACCGATTTGGCGGCAATGCTTCGCGAGCCAGCTGGCACAGGCGCGCAAGTCCTTCTGGTGTTGGGGTTGGGCGGAGACGCTGGGCAGACGGAGATAGTCGCATAGTTCGGCCACAAAGCGGGCCTGGTTGCGTTTCAGGTAATCGAGGACGAGTTGCATGGCGCCTAGCTAAGCGATGAAAGGCCTGAATGCCAAGCAGAACCGGCTGAAAACTAGCGCTGAACCAGGTTGGTCAGAATGATTATTGCCGAAATGACGCCGGCGACCACAAGGCCGGCCAACAAGGCGATAATAAGCGTTTTGGTTTCACGCTCCCGCCGGTTCGGCGGCAGATGTGGAAACAGCCATTTCCCCAACCGGGCTGAGTTCATAACCTTCCAGTGCATCGATGCTTGAAATGCGTAATCTTCGTTTCTCCATAACACCAGCCAAGTCAAATGAATCTGCTTAATTGGCAAGTTCAGCCCAGCATTTAACAATAAAGGACAAGTCACTTTCCAACCCCGTAAACGACGGTGCGTTATGAGGAATGGTTAACCGCAGACCGGGTGGGAGCTTTTCAGCTCATCAGCCCGTAGAGCGGATGAAAGAGGCTTATGTCAAATCAGCAACCTTTGGCCGGCCGGAAAAAGGTCCTGGTGGTGGATGACAACGAGATCGTCCGGAAGGCGGTGTCTTTGAAGCTTGAGGCCAGCGGCTACGAAGCGTTCACCGCCGCTGATGGTTCCGCGGTGGTAAGAGTGGTGGACCAGGAAAAGCCGGATTTGATTTTGCTCGATATTTTGTTTCCGCCCGACGATGCGATGGGCGGCATGTCCTGGGACGGGTTTGCCATCCTGCGCTGGCTCCGCGGGATGAGTGAAAATAAGAATGTTCCGGTGATCATCATTTCCGGCACGGATCCCGCGAAATACAAGGAACGCTGCCTGCAGGCGGGTGCGTCAGCCTTTCTGCACAAACCCCTGAACATGGACGAACTGATTGCCACCGTCCGTTTGACATTCGGAGAAAGCCCCGTCGATATTCCGTAGTCGGGCGTGACCCGACGGAACGGCGGGCTCAGTTCTTGCAGCCGGGAAATTTCCGGGCCTCCCCGGCTTGCCGGCAGGGGAGCGGGCTTGACTATTTGATTGAATCCTGGCGGACAAGTATTATTTCTTGCTTATGAAAACCATAAAGCTTGGCAGAGGATATCCACTTTGCTTCATCGTTGCCGCCATCGCCGGGGTGGGCACTTTTCCCGCAATAGCTGAAATAGCTGAGGATGTTCGATCGGCGGTTTTCGCCGGTCAGCAAGGCCCGGCATTTCAAGCCCGGACGGTGGATGGTTTGACGGTCAATTTCCCTTCTGACTACAAAGGCGGTGTGGTGTTGCTTGATTTTTGGGCCACCTGGTGCGGGCCTTGCCGCCAGGAACTTCCGAACGTGGTCGCCACCTACCAAAAATTTCATACCCAGGGATTTGATGTGGTCAGCGTGAGCCTGGATGAACCGCGAAATGGACCCGCGCTGCTTGAATTTGTGCAGGAACACAACATGACCTGGCCTCAAATCTATGATGGCCTTTATTGGAACTCTGCGGTGGCGGTGCTTTACGGAATCAAGGCCATTCCGTGTCCCGTCCTGGTGGATGGCGACAATGGAAAAATCATTGCCCAGGGCGCTGACGCGCTGGGCGACCAACTCCCTGAATTGGTGGAAAACGCTTTGGCGGCCAAGGGCAGAAAATTGCCGGGGCTGGACGCCTACGACCCCAAGGCCCCTGATTGTTTGACGGTGGTCATCAATCACCAGACCATTAGCGCCTGGCGCACGGGACAACTGGAAAACGCGAAGAAGGAGGCCATGGCCAAACACAAGCCGATTGCCTGGGTGGTTTCGGGTCATCAATATTGGGATGGCTTGGGGGAAATTTCCGAGGAAGGTTCGCGGGGCGCCACGTTGCATGCCCTGTACGCCCTGCGCAGCCGGGCAGTTCTGGTTTTCGAAGACGGTTTCATTGAAAACCACAAAGTTCTGCCGCTGGTGGACAACGCAGCGCACACGCCTGACCCGCATCCGGTGCTTCCGGTGGTCGTGTTTTTAAACCCCGACGCCACCCAGGTTCTCGCCAAGGTTTTTTATGAGCCGGATTTTGTGAAGCGCGCCCATGCGCTGGCCGATGCCTTGGGCGAGGTCGCCGCGAAAATGGACGCCGCGCCGGCTGCGGCGAACAAATAGAATCGTCCTGCCATCCGGGCGGCGCAAAATTGCGCACCCGCCGGCTTATTTCAGCGACGCCATGTCGATGACGAACCGGTATTTAACGTCATTCTTGAGCAGGCGCTCGCAAGCCTCATTGATTTTTTGGATGGGGATGCGTTCGATGTCGCAGGTGAGGTTGTGCTCGCCGCAGAAATCCAGCATCTCCTGGGTTTCGCGAATCCCGCCAATCAGCGAGCCGCTGAATTGGCGCCGGCCAAGGATCAAATTGAAAACCTGGACCGGCAGCGGATCCGGCGGCGCGCCGACCTGGGTGAGCGTGCCGTCGCGCTTCAGCAATGCCAGATAAGCATTGATGTCGTGCGGTGCCGAAACGGTGTCGAGGATGAAGTGGAAACTGTTGAGATGTTTCTTCATCTCGCCCTCGTTTTTGGAAACCACCACTTCATGCGCGCCCAGCCGCAGGGCGTCCTGGGTCTTGCCCGGCGAAGTGGTGAACACGACGACATGCGCGTCGAAGGCCCGGGCGAATTTCACACCCATGTGGCCGAGGCCGCCGAGGCCAACAATGCCGACTTTCTGCCCTTTGCCCACGTTCCAGTGGCGGAGCGGCGAATAGGTGGTAATGCCGGCGCAAAGCAGGGGAGCGGCGGCAGCCAGATCCAGATGCTTTGGCACGCGCAGCGCGAAGGCTTCATCCACGACGATGCCTTCCGAATAACCGCCGTAGGTCATGCCTCCCAGGTGTTTGTCGGGGCTGTTATAGGTAAAGACCGCGCCTTGCTCACAAAATTGTTCGAGGCCGTCGTGGCAGCTTTCACAGGAGTGGCATGAATCCACCATGCAACCGACGGCGGCAATGTCGCCTTCCTTGAATTTCCTGGCGTGCGCGCCGGCTTTTACGACGCGCCCGACGATTTCATGGCCGGGCACGCAGGGATAGGTTGTGCCGTGCCATTCGTTGCGGACGATGTGCAAATCGGTGTGGCAAACGCCACAAAAGAGAATCTGGATTTGAATGTCGTGCGGGCCGGGGTCGCGGCGTTGAATGGCTGCCGGCGCGAGCGGTGAGGTTTGAGTCTGAGCGGAATAAGCTTTGGCGTTATACATGCCGCCATACTTAGCACATCAGGAGGCAAAGGCAAAGGGCGGGGGAAAACCGTCCTGATCTTGATGGGCGCCATGGATTCCGTTACGCAGGGTTGCCTCCGATTTAGCTGGTTGAACCGGAGATTTTAGGGCAAACTCCGACATGACAAAAACCAAGCCTTCGCGACGGGTTAGTTTGCAGCCGCTGGAAACCGGTCAAGTCTGGCGGGTGGCGGGATTGAATTTCAACGTGGGACTCATCGGCAAGTGGCTCGTACATTATAAATTGTCCAAGCCCAACGCCGTCCGGATTCCCAACTCGGTTGGCGGCCGGACAACCATTGAGAAATATCTCAAGAAGAACAAGGCCGTGTTGATCAAGGGATGAGTTGGCTTCTCGCCGCACACCACCGCCGGCTACTGGTCCGTTGAGTCTCCGCTGCCGGACCGGTTTTTTTCCAACTGTTTTGCCAGGTCATTGTATTTGGCAACAATCTCGTTCCGGTCTTTCACTTCATCGTTGTATTTCACCACGAAGTCGTTGCGCTGGGCGACGAGGTTGGTCAGCGCCTCGTTCTGCTTCTCGATGCCGGCGTAGGCGTCCTTCAGCTTCGCTTCCAGCGCGTTCACGCCGGCCTGGTATTGGGCGATTTCATTGGTGGCATTCCCGTTGGTGAACCGCAGTTGCGCGATTTCCGCCCGCTGCGAAATGACGAGTTGTTCATTGGTTGCGACGGTGGCTTTGATTTTGGCCAGGCTTGCGTCCATCTGGTTCACCTGATGATTCAGGGTGGCGATGGAGTTGGTGTAACCCTGGATGCTGCTGTTTTTTTCGTAAACCATCCGGTTCAAGGCCTGAATTTCCTCGCGCTGGACGGTTTGTTCATACCATTGCCACGCGCACAGGCCGCAAAGGCTGAGCGCGAGGACGATGAGCAGATTGACCTGGAAATGTTTCATGGCGTTGGGCGGTTCGGTGCCGCCTGGACGGCGATGGCGACGTGCTGGATGCCGGCGCGGTTCACCAAATCCAGGACGAACATCACGGAACCGTGGGTGGCGTTCTCTGCGCCGGTGATATAAACCGGCAGGTTCGGGTTCAGGTTGCAACGGTTCGTAAGCATGGTGAACAGTTCGGTAAAGGCAATGGGCTTGTCGTCCGCGGAAACCTGGCCATCCCGGTTTACGGTGAGATTCACGATGTCGGGTTTTTTCGAGGGATTGGCCAGCGTGGCGGTGGGCAGATTGGACTTGAGCGTGCGGACGATCTGCATCTGCAAGGCAACCATCATGAACGAGGCGAGCAGGAAAAACATGATGTCAATCAGTGGAATGATTTCCAGCCGCGACTTCTTTTCCGGAATGGGCGTGCGGATTTTCATGGCGTCGTCGGGCCTGGCTGGCTGTCGGTCATGAATGCGACTTTCTGGATGCCGACCGCGCGGACGGCTTGATACACCTTCACCATGTCGCCGTGCAACGTGTCGCGGTCGCCGCTGATATAAACCGGGAGATCCGGGTTGGCGTGAAAACGGTTGCTCAAATCGAGTCCGAGGTCGGCCAGCGAAATCTCCTGTTTCTCCAGCCACACCCCGCCTGACCTGTCCACGGCAATATTGACCATGTCCGGCCGGTAATCCTGCCGTGCTTGGGAAGCCGGTGGCAGATTGACCTTGATGTTTTCCGTCTTGCTCATCTCCAAGGCCAGCATCATGAACGACGCGAGCAGGAAAAACATGATGTCAATCAGCGGAATAATGACAATCCGCGAGCGGCGTTTCGGAATGGGTGAGGGGATCTTCATCGGCAATAGGTTCAGTGGCTGGTGGCCTGGCCCGGCGAAGCCGGCTGGTGGAGATGGACGGCGTCAGACGGTTCCCCGCTGGCGCCGGCCATCACTTCCACGTTGGTCGCCGCCGTTTCCAGGTCGAATTGCAATTGTGCCACCTTGGCGGAGAAAAAGTTGAAGGGAATCAGCGCGAAGATGGCAATGCCGAGGCCGCAGGCCGTGGCAATCAACGCCTCACCGATGCCGCCGGTCACGCCGACGACCGACAGTTCCGCGCTGCCGATGTTGAGAAAGGCGCGCATGAGGCCGGTGACGGTGCCCAGCAGACCGAGCAGCGGTGCCAGGGTGACGAGCGTGTCCATGACGGTGAGGAAACGTCCGGCGCGTTTCAATTCGACGCCCGCCGCCAGTTGCAGTGCGCCGAGCAATGAGGCGTGGACGTGGCCGACATGGCCGAGGCCATGATGGATCATGCGGATGACCGGGTCTTCCGAACCTTTGGAAATTTCCTTTGCTGCGGCAAGGTCTGAATTTTCCAGCGCGGCGAGGAGTTGCTCCAGTTTTTGCGGGTCGCGGCGGCGGCATTCGCGCCACCACCAGAAAGCGCGTTCACCAACGACGGCAACGGCGACGATGGCGCTGACGAGCATCGGCCACATGACCGGGCCGCCTTTGAGGAAGAATTCGAGAATGATGTTTGCAAGGATGGGATTCATGGTTTGGTTTTGGGTGATGTCAGTTCAATTGCAGCAGGTAAGTGATGCTGGTTTCAAAAAGGTGATGCTCCCCGCCCGCGGGAAGCCGCCAGTGGGCTTTGATGAAATCCACCGTGGCGCGATCAAAAACGGGAAAGCCGGATGATGCCTTCACTTGGATGGAAATGACATTTCCGGCCGCGTTGCCTCCCAGGAGCAGTTTTATCGTGCCCTGTTCGCCGGTTTCCCGGGCGATGGGCGGATAAGGCGGTTCGGGCCGGTCGCCGCCCGCGCCCGTGTTGTTGAGCGAGCCAATCAGCATCGGGGCCATCTGAGGCGCAGATACAAGCGCGGCGGGCACGACGAGCGTGCCGGCGGTCGGCACCCCGAAATTGACATTCGGCGCGTTTGGCAGGGCGACGAGGACGCGCGGCTGAGTATTTGGTTGTGTCTGCTCCGGCTTGGGGGCAACGGCCTGTGGCGGCAGCACGGTCGGCTGGACGATGATGGGAACCTCCGCCCGGATGGGCTGAACGGGTTTGATGGAAATCAAGCCGCGTCTCGCGCCGAGAATGCCAATCAGCAGGAAAAGGATGCAAATCGAATTTACCCAGGCGAGCTTGAAGTTGTTGTCGCGGTTGGCCGATGGCAGGCAAAGCCGGGCCAGCTCATCCTTCAGCTCGTACCCGGGCACTGTTCGATTTACATCCAGGTTGTTCATCGGAAAAACATTTCAAAACACATAACTCAACGAACCAAAGAAGCCGACGCGCTCGCCATATTGCGCCGCATTCACGCCGACGCCGGAGCCGCTGCGAAGCTGGTAACTGTTGTCGGTGACGTTCACGACATCGAGCCGCGCCTTCAACATCCGGTTGTGGTTGAGCTTGAAGCTTTGTTCGGCGCCGAGGTTGATGGAATAATATTGCGGCACGCTTGCGCCGTTGGGAATAGGATCGCCCGCGGGATCGATGGTTCCGCCGCCATCCTGCCGCAGACCGCTGCCATAGATCGCATCGGTGTAAAGCTGCGTGCTGTAGTGCGGTCCTTCGTGCCACGTGTAGGACATACCGAAAGAGCCGGTCACCCGTTGGTCGTGGTCGAGATATATCCAATGATTTTGCACATAAGCCAGGGCATTGGGATCAAACAGGAACTGCGCCGATTCCCAATCCTCGCCATACGCCTGCGACCAAGCCACATTGGCATAGGCGGAAAAGCCGCCTTGATCGTAGGAGCCGGTGAATTCCACGCCATAAACCCTGCCTTTCGCATAGTTGAATGCCGAAAGGATGAGCGTCTGCCCAAACAAGCCATCATCCAGTTGGTGCCGGGCGGTCTTGTAATAGCCATCCACACCCACCTTGAGGTGTTTGGTGATTTTCTGGGTGATGCCGGCATCAAAATAATTCGCGCGCTCGGCCTGGACGGGATCGTCCTGTTGAACAGCGGATGCATCGGATGTGGGATTGAACAGGGCCACGGAAGTCGATGGCACGTTCTCCACCGGCGGTGGCGTGAAGTAACGCGCGTAACCGGCGTGCAACGTCGTCCAGTCCGTCGGTTGATAAATCACGTTCACACGCGGACTCGGTTGATTGGCTTTGAGGAAGGAGGAATAATACTGGTCAAAGCGCGCGCCATAATTGACGGTCACTTCCGGCAGAATTTTCCATTCATCCTGCACGTATGCCCCGGCAAACAGACCATGAAGGACATGGTTGTCCGCGAGGGGAAACGGCAGGCCGGACGGGGTTCCACCCGTCATAGCGAAGACTGTCGTCGTTGAATCGGCGTTAACGTATTCGTCCAGCAACAACACGCCGCCGCGAATCGTGTGCTTCTCGCCGAGGGCGTAACTGGCGTCGGCCTGCAATCCACCGGAGTAGAGATCGCGGGCCACATCACTGGCCACGCCGTTGAAGAACAAATCGCCGACGGGATCCGGCGTGAAATGCACGTCACTGTTGCGGCCAAAGACAGAGGCTTGAAAATTCAAATCACCCGCAGATTTCTGATAGGTGACCACGCCGTAATAGTTTTGTTCGTTTTGATTTTCATTCAACGTTGCTGAATCAAACGTGGCAGGCAGGCCGCTGCCTGCAAAATTCCACGGCGTGAGACCGTCCGGCGCGGTGCCAGCCGTTGTCATACCTGGTGTGTTGGGTACTTGAAAATCGCTGTAGGAAGCGCTGCCCATCACCGTGACCCGGCTCGTGTCGCTCAAAATGCGCGAGGCATAGAGGAACGATTTGTACTGGTCCGTCTGGTCGTGGATCGCGTTTTTGCTGGCCGTCGGATTTTCGATGCCGAGGCTGTTCTGGTCGAAACTGCCGTCCACAAAGTAATCCCATTTCCCCTGCGACCCTCCGAATTCGAAGCTTGGACGGAACGTATCGTAGCTGCCACCATATATTCCCATCTGGCCGCCGTTTTCAAACGCACCGCTTTTGGTGTGGATATCCACGACGCCGGCAGTGCGGAAGCCGTAGGCCGCCGGTAATGCGCCGGTGATGAGTTCCATGGATTCCACGAACCGCGGATCCAATTCCAGCCCAAACCCGGTGATGCCCTCCGGCAACAGCACGTCGTTGATGCGATATTGCAGGTTCGCGTGCTCGCCGCGGACGTGCAGGTCGCCGTTCACCGCCGAATCCTGCGCCACGCCCGGCGCGCGCAAGATGACCTCGTTGAACGGCGCATTGGCGCCCTGCGACAGGGTTTGGATTTGTTCCTTGGTGAAGGTGTGGGCGGTTGCCCCCAGGTCGGGAATAATTTGATCCCGCGCCTTGTCCAGCCGGCCAATGACGGTGACATTGCCCAATTGGGTCACATTGGTTGAACTGCCCGGCTTGATGGCAGTGGCCGCCGCCACCGTGTTGGTCTGGGCCAAAGCCGTCCCGCCACCGGACAGCGCCACCGATGAGATGACTGCCCAATAAATTCCGCTCTTTCTACGCTTCAATATTTTCCGCTCTCCAAAATCTGTCATAAATTAAATGGGTTAAAATTTTCAAAACACTTCCGCGAATCCCCACGGACCCACGATTGCGAAATGCCATATGACACAGCATAAAGGTTTGGTTTAAGAAACACTTTCAGACGCGGCGACTGCCAAGGTCTGAATCCAACCGGAATTAAGAAATGGAACGGAGAGCGGGCGGGGCGCGGCCTGGGGGAAGATTTTCAATGGCCGGGCTGAAAACTGAAATGGTGAAATGCCGGGTGGTCTCAATCAAGATCGGCGGTGGCGGCACGATGATATCGCACGTAACCGAATCTATCTTCCCCGACACCAGCATCGTGACCGCGCAATCGTGGTCCTCCTTGCCCGCGTCATGGTGAATCATTTCATGCAGCACTGGGCACGCCGCCATCGCGTCCAGCAAAAAAATGACGCCGATCAGCAAACCAGCGAGGGCCGGCCTGCCGAAGCGAAGTGAATGGTTCGCCTTTAAATGCAAATCGTTTGCAATATAGCAAGCGACGTGCCGTCGGCAAGCCCGATTTTAAAAAAATCTGCACCCGCCATTTGGGGCAAAAAGTTCCCGAAATGACACCTGGCCTTCATGCGGATGTAACGATTTAAATCTAGTCTGCGGGCATCGGGATTATACCTATGCACGCTGGACCTTTTATTGAGCAGGAGGTGGAGGCAAATGGGAAACTGCGTTTGTTCTCCTTATACGTGGATTTTGCAGCTTCAGTGCACGTCCGTTGGGCAGCCACCACCGTCACCAAACTGGCCGGGCCGCGTTGGAAAACGTCCGTCGAAATGTGGAATCTTGATTCCCTGGGCAACAGCCAACAGTTACGACAGATAACAATTCAGGAGGCGGGGGACGCGGATGTGTTGATCATCGCGCTGAGTTCCCTGGACCGGCGCGAACCGAAACTGATTGAATGGCTGGACGCGGTGTCCGCGGGAAAGGGGGATCGCCCGGGCTCGGGTTTATTCATCAGCCTGCTGGGCGATGAAGAGCATGAGGCGGATGAACTGGGCTGGACGGTGAACCAATTCATGCGTTGCGCCCAAAGGATGGGCCGGGATTTCATCTGGCATTGGCTCGGGCGTGGCGCGGTAAACGATACCGCTTGTTTGAATGACAGTGTGGAAAAATTTCTGTCCCGTAAACAGTCGCGGTTCAACATGGCCTGGAACCAGGAGACGCCTCTGGTTCGACAAATGAACGTTCGCTCCCGCGTTTAAGCCTCGTGTCCCTCCTCGATTCACGGAGCGCCCATCCGTTTGGGCTTTTTTGGGTTTCAAATTTCTCAAGCGTGAGCCATCTTCGCGCCGGAATTTATGAACCAGGAAACATGGACTGCCGTTGACCATTACCTCACCAGCGTGCTCGAGCCTTCCGATTCGGTATTGGAAGCGGTGCTCAATGCCAGTACCGCGGTCGGACTGCCATCCATCAATGTTTCGCCGGTCCAAGGCAGGCTGCTGCAACTTTTGGCGCGGATCCAAGGAGCGCGAAAAATTCTCGAAATTGGCACATTGGGCGGCTACAGCACCATCTGGCTGGCGCGGGCATTACCCGCCGGTGGCAGTCTAATAACGCTGGAGTTCGACCCCAAACACGCCGAAATCGCCCGCGCCCACATTGGCCGGGCAGGCCTTGCCGGGGTTGTTGAACTGCGCGTTGGCCGGGCGCTGGATATATTGCCGAAACTTGCCGCTGAAGGCCGCGGCCCGTTTGATTTCATCTTTATCGATGCCGATAAACAAAGTACCGCCGATTACTTCGCGTGGTCGCTTAAACTTTCGCAGCGCGGCAGCGTAATCGTTGTGGACAACGTCGTGCGCAAAGGCGCGGTGACCGATGAGGCCAATGCCGATCCCAGGGTCCAAGGAATGCGGCGCTTTTTTGAAACGCTGGCTGCGGAAAAGCGCGTCAGCGCCACGGTCATCCAAACCGTTGGCAGCAAAGGTTATGACGGCTTCGCCCTCGCATTTGTGATGGGATAAGGCAACAGAGATACGCTCCAAGCCGCCAAGTTTGTTCGGATGTCCGAGCGGGACGTCCCCGCCTCACGATTTCGGATGGAACCACGACCGCATAAAATTCACGTATTCCGGCTCGGACTTTTCCTGCCGGGCCTTGATGAAACCCCGGCGGTCGTCGCCAACCAGATAACGCAGCCGGTCCGTGCCGTCGGTGGCGGCATCGTAAATGACCCTGGCCACCTGGTCCGCACCCGTCGTCCGCGCGGCGGTCATTTTGGCGAAGGCCTCTTTGGTGCGGGCAACAAAGTCGTCGTAATCCCTGACTGAGGCATCTGTTGCGCTGGCCCGGCCCGTCCTTTCAAAAAAGCCCGTATCGTTGACACCGCCGTGAGGTTCGACGAGCTTCACGATGATGTTCTGCGAGGCGAGTTCGTAGGCGAGCGCCTCCGAGAAACCTTCCAGAGCAAACTTGCTGGCGCAATAGAGCGAAATCATCGGCAGGGTGAAGAGGCCGGCGCCAGAACTGATGTTGATGATGAGTCCACGTTTGTGCTGCCGGAAATGTGGCAGGATGGCGCGCGTGACATCCATCGCGCCAAAGACGTTGACGTCGAACTGTTCCTGGACCTTCTCCCGTGGAATCGCCTCGAACAAGCCGTACTGGCCGTAGCCTGCGTTGTTGATTAATGCGTCAATCCGGCCAAAACGCGCGATGCCGGCGTCAATTGCCGGTTTGATGCTGTCGTGGTCCTGAACATCCAGCCGGGTGACCAGCATATTGCTCCTGCCGGCCAATTCGGTTTCCACGGCCGGTTTGCGCATGGTGGCGATGACGTTCCATTTGTGGCTGGCGAAAAGCCGGGCGGCCGCTTTGCCGATGCCGGAGGAACACCCGGTGATTAAGACGCATTTCTTCATTCCTACGCTTGGCCACCAGCATGACGTCAAATTTCCTTTTCTTCAATCGCTTTCCAGCTATCCTACTTTTTCGTTTTGGGAGGGTTGCCGTGTCGGCGACCCGGAATAATTTGGGGACGGCGACACGCCGTTTCTCCCGACGAATTTTGTAAATGGACGCAGCGCATATACGCAATTTCAGCATCATTGCCCATATTGATCATGGGAAGACCACGTTGTCGGACCGGCTCCTGCATCGCACCGGGACCATCGCCACGCGCGACATGGAGGCGCAACTGCTGGATTCGATGGATTTGGAGCGCGAACGGGGCATCACCATCAAGGCGCATCCGGTCACGATGCTCTACAAGGCCAAAAACGGCGAGACCTACGAGCTGAACCTGATTGATACACCCGGCCACGTGGATTTCGCGTACGAAGTGTCGCGGAGCTTGAGTGCCTGCGAAGGAGCGCTGCTCGTCGTGGACGCGGCCCAGGGCGTCGAGGCGCAGACAGTGGCGAATTATCATCTGGCGGCGAAGCTAAATCTGGAAATCATCCCGGTCATCAACAAGATTGACCTGCCGCATGCCGACATTGCGCAGGCCAAGCAGCAGCTGGAGGAAGTTTTGGCCGTGCCCAGCGAACTGGCGATTCCCTGCAGCGCCAAGGAAGGCATCGGCATTGAGGACATCCTGGACGCCATCGTTGCACGGGTGCCGCCGCCCAGGCCGACGGGGCAGAGGAGCTTGCAGGCGCTGGCGTTTGATTCGTTTTTTGATACCTACAAGGGCGTGGTCACGCATGTTCGCGTGTTCAACGGCGAATTGAAGGCCGGCCAGCAGGTGAAACTGTTGCACTCGGGGAAAAATGTCGAGGTGAAGGAGGTCGGCAGTTTCAATCCGAAACCCTACACGCGCGACAAGCTGGAAGTCGGTGAGACGGGTTATTTCACAGCCAACATCAAAAGCGCGCAGGAGGTGAAAATGGGCGATACCATCACGGACGCCCGCAATCCGTCGCCGGTGCTGCCCGGGTTCAAGGAGGTTCATCCGATGGTGTTCAGCGGGATATACCCGATCAACACGGCGGATTACGAGCACCTCAAAACCGCCATGGCCAAGTTGCAATTGAACGACTCGGCCTTTGCGTATTCCGCGGAAACGAGTGTGGCCCTGGGCTTCGGCTTCCGCTGCGGTTTCCTCGGTCTGCTGCACATGGAGATTGTGCAGGAACGGCTCCGCCGGGAATACGACATGGACATCATCGCGACGTACCCGAGCGTGGTGTATCACGTGACGTTGACGGATGGGAAGTTGAAGCAGGTGGACAACCCGGCGTTCATGCCGGATGTGACCTACATCGAGAAGATTGAGGAGCCGATGGTGAAGGCCTTCGTGATCTGTCCGAATGAAAACATCGGCGACATGATGGCGTTAATTTCGGAAAAGCGCGGCGCGGTGGACCACACGGAAACGCTCGACGCGAAACGGGTGATGCTGACGGGCCTGATTCCTTTGAACGAAATCCTGATTGATTTTCATGACCGCATTAAAAGCATCACGCGTGGCTTTGGCTCGATGGATTACGAGCCGGCAGACTACCAGGAAAGCGACATGGTGAAGCTGGACATGCTGGTAAACACCGAGCCGATGGACGCGTTTTCCTGCATCGTGCATCGCACGAAGGCGGAGGGCCGGGGACGCACGCTGGCGGAGAAATTGAAGGAAGTCATCCCGCGCCAGCAGTTTCAGGTGAAGATTCAGGCGGCCATCGGCGGGAAAATTATCGCGTCGGAAACCGTCAGCGCGTTCCGCAAGGACGTGACGGCGAAATGTTACGGCGGCGACGTCTCGCGCAAACGCAAGTTGCTGGAGAAGCAAAAAGAAGGCAAAAAACGGATGAAATCCATCGGCAATGTGAACATTCCGCAGGAAGCGTTCATCGAGGTGCTGAAGGCATGAACGGAAGTCCAGAGTTGAGGGTCGAAAGTCAAGGGCAGGTGATTGCCCGGTACGAATGCTTGTTTTTTGGCCCTCGACCCTCGACACTCGTCCCTCAATACATTTTATGATCCGCTGGCTGTTTTCCAAAACGATTCGCGAGGCGTGCGCGATGCGCAAACACGTGCATCGCTGGTATTGCGCACAGCGCGACCGGCTCTCGCCCCAGGCCATCAGTGCGGTGACGCTGGCCATGGACGCGCTGCAAGCCGCCATCAACGAGGAGAAGCCCAACGCGGGCAGAATCCGGATCAAGATGGAGGAGCTTGAATTTGCCGCCAACAAGTGGTTGAAGCCGTATCCGAACGCTGTCTGGCGTGAAAACGTTGAAGTATTGCTCGTAGCCATTGCTGTGGCCATGGGGGTTCGCACATTTTTTATTCAGCCCTTCAAGATTCCCACCGGCTCAATGCAGCCGACTCTTTATGGCGTGACGTCCGAGCCTGATTTTACCCCCATCTACGCGGGCGCGGACGACAAGGCCGGGGTTCAGGCCGACGTGGACCAACAATTGAAGCTGCAGGCGGCCATGCCAATCCCGGCGATCGGGGGGCGTGTCCTGGACTGGTTTCGCGGAATTTCCTATGTTCATTTTGTTGCCCCCACCGATGGGTCGGTGGATGAAATTGCGAAACCCTGGCCGCCGGCGTTTTTTTCCATTTACCAGCGCATCGAATTCGCCGGGGTGTGGCACATCCTCTGGTTTCCTCCGGATTATGGCGAAGAACCGTTGAGATTCCGGGCGGGGCTGGATCCGGGCCGCCTTTTTCACCAGGGCGACGACGTGATCAAGCTTCGGGTGCATGCCGGCGACCACCTGTTTGTGGACCGGTTGACGTATAATTTTCGGCCGCCCGAACGCGGCGAGATTGTGGTGTTTGAGACCCATGGCATCGAGCGCCTGCCGGCCGATCAGCAAAACACGTTTTATATCAAGCGCCTGGTCGGATTGGGTGGCGAAACCTTGTCGCTGAAGCAGGATTATCAAGTCGCGAATGCGCCGAGACTGGGAACGGTTTCCGTGGGGCATCTGGTCGTGGACGGTCAGCCACTCTCAGCCGCGACCCCGCACTTTGCAAATTTGTACGCCTTTACGGACGCCCAGCCCGCTCAAAAGGTGCTGGAGTACGAACCCAATCATTTCTATGGGCACGCCATGCTGGAGGCGCTGGCTCCGGATGAAAGCTTTCAAGTGGAAACGAATCACTGTTTTGTGATGGGCGACAACACCATGAACAGCCTCGATTCGCGCTATTGGGGAGATTTCTCCAGCGACCATATCATCGGCAAATCCTTCCTTGTTTATTGGCCCCTCACCGGGCGGTTCGGGTGGGGCAACCAATAAAAACCTCCAGGCAAAATGAGCGGCGCGAACAGTGAGACCGTCCTGATCACCGGCGCTTCCTCGGGCATCGGCCTGGAACTGGCGAAGTGTTTTGCCGCAGACGGTTCCCGCCTGGTACTGACCGCGCGCAATACCGAAGCGCTGCAAGCGCTGGCTGATGAGTTGCGCCGTACGCACCACGTCGAAGTGTCCGTTTTGACCGCCGACCTTTCGTTGCCCGAAACCCCGGAACACTTGTTCAAGGAATTACAGGGCAGGGGAACCGTGGTGGACGTTTTGGTAAACAACGCCGGATTTGGCGCCTGGGGAATGTTTGCCGAGCTGCCGCTTCAACGGCAGCTTGAAATGATTCAGGTCAACGTCACCGCCCTGACCCAACTGACCGGATTGTTTCTTCCCGGCATGCTGCAACGCCGGCGCGGTGGCATTTTGAACGTTGCCTCCGTGGCGGGTTTTCTGCCTGGCCCCGGCATGGCGGTCTATTACGCGACCAAAGCATGCGTCCTGTCACTCACCGAAGCGATGGCTGAGGAATTGAACGGCACAAACGTGACCGTGACGGCGCTGTGCCCGGGTCCGACGGTGACGAACTTCGGCAAGGTGGCGCACGTCAAGAAGTCACCGGTGATTCGACTGGTCAGGATGTCGGCCGAATCGGTGGCACTCCATGGCCATCGGGCGTTTCGCAGGAAAAAAGTGGTGGCGGTTCCCGGCCTGCAAAACCGTCTGCTGGCTGTGCTTCCCCGATGTCTGCCCCGTTCAATAGTCAGGAAACTGGCACGAAAATCTAATAAAATTTAGGGTGATGCGGGCGTAAAATTGGCAGAGAACTAGCTGTCAGCGGGTGGATAAAATAAACCTGGAAACCCGTGCTTACTTCACCAACGATTGCGATAGGGATCGCTCTTTTAATAGCCGTCGGCCTCGTCTGTTTTGGAATCAGGCGCTTGGTGACGCATTTTCAAGAGGAATTCCGCAAAGATAACACCCCCGAAGAGACCCCTTACAGATTGGACACGGCGGATAAACGGCACTGAACCTCTGTCCTAAACCATGGACTCCAAGTCAGACTGGGATCCCATGAAGATTTAAAGGACTGTCTCATGATGATACATATCAATCGTTGGTTGGTATAGTGATGGCCTAATCAAATACCCCGGGGAAATGTGTTGAAAATGCAACAACCTGACTCACAACACGATGCCGTGTTCATGCCACCGGTGGAGTTGGCCGCCATCTTGTTTTAACGGGGTCAAAACTGGCATTGGGACTGCTTGTTATAAATACGATTGCGGTAGTAACAGGCAATCAGTGAACAAACAGAAATCGTAATAACCAGCCTGTTGCGTCGTTCACGCCGCACCAAACTGAATTAAAAGTAGTATGAAGACCAATACTTCCCGCAAAGAGGGATTCACGCTGGTGGAAATCATGATTGTGGTGGCCATCATCGGACTCCTGGCTGCCATCGCGATTCCCAACTTTCTGCGGGCGCGTTCGACTTCGCAGCAGAACGCCTGCATCAACAACCTTCGACAGATTGACGGCGCCACCCAGCAATGGGCTTTGAATCAAAACCACGGTCCAACCGATGCGGTGGGCAGCACTGATATTCAATCTTATCTGGGGCGCGGTATTGCCGGTACGTTGCCATGGTGCCCGCTGGACACGACGAAAACCTTCGCCAGCAGCTACACCATTGTAAACGCTTCGACCTTGCCCGCGTGCAAAAAACAGCCCGCCGGCGATGGCAGCGGCAACTTCGTGCACACGATGCCGACGGGCAGCTGACCCGGACTACGCTTGGCATTTTTCATGCTGATTATAAATACGGTTGCGACAGGCAATAAGTGAACGAAACTGAAAATAAGTAACCCGCCGGTCGCGTCGTTCACACCGCACTAAACTGGAAAGAAGAGTTGTATGAAGAACAAAACGTCCCGCAGAGCGGGTTTTACACTGGTGGAAATCATGATTGTGGTGGCCATCATCGGTCTGCTGGCCGCTATTGCGATCCCCAACTTTCTGAGGGCGCGCTCAACCTCGCAGCAGAACGCGTGCATCAACAACCTCCGTCAACTGGACGGCGCCCAGCAGCAATGGGCTTTGGAGAAGGGTCACGGCCCGACCGATGCCGTAGCCAGTACGGACATTCAGCCTTACATGGGGCGCGGCACCGCCGGTACCTTGCCATGGTGCCCGCTGGATACGACGAAGACTTTCGCCAGCAGCTACACCATTGTAAACGCGTCAACCTTGCCCGTATGCAAGAAACAGCCCGCGGGCGACGCCAGCGGCAACTACGTGCACGCGATGCCCACGGGCAGCTGAGCCGTTGGCCAGACAGCATAGCTTTCACACGGCCTGAGGGTGTCTTACCCTCGGGCCTTTTCCACTTTTAACAGTCATCTCCTTTGGAGCAGGGCATTCCATGGGTTTTGTGATGAAGCGATTAGCGTTAATGCCAGTTTCACCAAAACTATATATCCTACAAATGCATCACACATGCTAAAACCCTTAATTTGTAACGATATCAGCATTTAACAGGCATAAAACGACTAACCATATTTTGGCATTTACTATGCTAATTCGGTGTAAATGCGGTAGCGACAGGCAATTAGTGAACAAAGCTGAATTATAAAAACCCGCCTGTTACGTCGTTCACATCGCATGGAATAGAAAGAAAGATAGTATGAAAACTCAATCATCGCGCAAATCGCGTAAAGCGGGTTTCACATTGGTGGAAATCATGATTGTGGTGGCCATTATTGGTCTACTGGCTGCCATCGCGATCCCGAACTTCCTGAGGGCTCGTTCGACTTCGCAGCAGAACGCGTGCATCAACAACCTGCGTCAACTGGACGGCGCCCAGCAGCAATGGGCTTTGGAGAAAGGGCATGGCCCGACCGATGCGGTAGCCAGTACGGACATACAACCTTACCTGGGGCGTGGTACCCCTGGTACCTTGCCATGGTGCCCGCTGGATTCGACGAAAACCTTCGCCAACAGCTACACCATTGTAAACTCCTCAACCTTGCCAGTATGCAAAATTCAGCCCTCTGGCGACGCCAGCGGCAACTACGTACACGCAATGCCTACGGGCAGCTGACCCATTTGCCAGACAACGGAGATCCTTACTAGGCCTGAAGCTGTCAGCGTCAGGCCTTTTTGATTGTCACAAGTATGGCTTGGGCTCGGCATTTTGTCGGTTTAATCATAAACGGGATCGCGCCAAGGCCAAATCCTGCCAAAATGTTCAAATCAGATGGAATGCACAAAATCGCAAAAATCGGGGCTTTTATTGACTTTCAGCACAAACAACACATGCACACGACAACAATAATAGATGCACAATGTTTGTTATATTTAGTCTATGAAGAAGTTTATTTGACGAATATTGAGGCATAGTGTCTAATATATGTAATGAGATTCAAATTGGCCATGTGTGCGCTGGCCGCTTTGGGGGTGGTTTTAAGCGCTTCTGGAATGACCCGGTGGGAAGCATTGTCGATGCTTGAGACCGGAAACAACGATTACGCGATTGGACGCTGCGGGGAAATCTCGCGGTTTCAAATCCGCGCCCAGCTTTGGCCGGGCGGAGATCCCCTGAACGCGAGGGCTGCGTTGACGGTGGCCCAGAGGATTATGCGCGCGCGTTTGGCGCAATTCGAGCAGACCCATCGGCGCATGCCTAACGACTTTGAGTTTTACGTCTTGTGGAATGCGCCGGCCGAGGTGGATCATCCGGTCCCCTGTGTGGTTGAGCGCGCCCAGCGGTTTGTGAACCTGGTCCGGCGTGACGAACAACAAGCCCAAGCGGCCTGTTTCCCCAGAAAAGCTACGAATGCTTCTTGAAACCTTCCGCGAGCTTGTAGGCTTTAAGATATTCATTCACGGTCTGTTCCCAGGAAAAAATGGTTTTCATGGCTTTGCGTTGGTATTGCCGCAGCAAATCCGGCTGTTCATAAAGGGCCAGGGACTTGCGAATGGCCTTGGCCAGCGCCCGCGCTGAGTATTCGTGGAACTTGATTCCGTTGGCGCGCCTTGTGTCTTCGGTAAAATCAATCACGCTGTCATCCAGGCCGCCGGTGGCGCGAACAATGGGAATGGTCCCATAGCGAAGGCTGTACATCTGGTTCAAGCCGCTCGGCTCAAAGCGCGATGGCATCAGGTAAAAATCACACGCGGCTTCAATGCGGTGAGCCAGGCCTTCATCGTAATCCACGCGTACGGCAACTTTTGACGGGAAACGTTGCGCGAGTCCGGCATAACCCCGCTCGTAGGCCAATGACCCGTTGCCGAGCAAAACAAATTGCAGGTCGGTGCTCAGCATTTCTGCGAGGGCGCCCAGTTGAATGTCCACGCCCTTCTGATCGGCCAGACGCGAAATCGTGCCAAAAAGCGGCGCGTCCACGCGTTCGGGCAGGCCCAGTTCCTGTTGCAAGGCAAGTTTGCAGGCGGCCTTGCCAGCCAGGCGCGCCATCGAATACGGGTGCGCCAAAAATGGATCATGCGCCGGGTTCCACTCGTCGTAATCCACGCCGTTAAGAATGCCCAGGAGCCGTTTCCGGCGCTGGCGTAAAAGCCCGTCCAGACCGTGACCGAATTCCTCGGTCATGATTTCGCGCGCGTATCTCGGACTGACGGTCGTGATGACATCGGCAAAGACAATGCCGGCCTTCAGGCAATTCAGCTGGCCATAAAACTCGAGGCTGGCGATGCCAAAATAATCCCGCGGCAGGTTCGTCAGGGCAAAGGCACCCGGCGGAAAGATTCCCTGATACGCCAGATTGTGGATGGTCAAGCATGCCGGCGGCGGGTGTTCCCACCCTTCCGCGTGCTGTTGCTGCTGCATCAACGCCGGCACCAGCGCGGTCTGCCAGTCATGAACATGCACGACGTCCGGCCGCCAGGGCAGGTAACGCGCAAGGTGGGTGACGCATTTTGAAAGAAAGATGAAACGTTCGGCGTTGTCCGGATAGCTGAGGTCGTTCTCCAGATAAAGTCCGGCCCGATCAAAAAAATCCGGCTGCTGAATGAAATAAACCGTTGGCCCATTTTTCCCGGATTCGAGCGACCACAATGCCGCCGGCACGCGCCGGTCGCCCAAGGGCAGATCGAAGTGCCAGTCCACCTGGCGCATTTGGGGAAACCGCTCGCGGATGCCGCGGTACAGCGGCGTGACGATGCGCGCTTCATGGCCGGCGCGCACCAACGCCTTGCCCAGCGCTCCCACCATGTCAGCCAGGCCGCCGGTTTTGGAAAACGGATGGATTTCGCTGCTGGCCAGAAGAATTCTCATAAAGCGCCGCTACAAAATGACGCGGGCCCCTCGTTCGGAAATGTGGGCATTTTGGGGCTGTAACATTTACGCCTTAGACAGAGATTTGGTCCGTTTTCAAATACGGCTGCAGGGGTGCGGGAATCTTCACGCTCCCGTCGGGTTGCTGGTACGTTTCAATCAACGCCACGAACAGCCGCGCCAGCGCCGTGCCGCTCCCGTTGAGAATGTGCGGAAATTTATTCTCGCCCGACTCGGTTTTGAACCGCAGGTTCATCCGGCGCGCCTGAAAATCCTCGCAATTTGAACAACTGGACACTTCCAGATAACTCCCCTGCCCTGGCGCCCAGACTTCGAGGTCGTAGGTTTTTGCGCTGCCGAATCCCATGTCACCCGTGCACAGCAACAGCACGCGATAGTGCAGGCCAAGCAGTTGCAGGACCTTCTCCGCGTTGGCCACCATTTTTTCCAGCTCGTCATAGCCGTTTTCGGGCCTGACGATTTTTATCAATTCAACCTTGTCGAACTGGTGCACGCGAATCATGCCACGGGTGCCGACGCCCGCCGCGCCCGCTTCGCCACGAAAACAAGGCGTGTAGGCGCAATAACAAACCGGCAGCTGTTTCTCCGCCAGGATTTCTTCGCGATGGATGTTCGCCACCGGCGTTTCGGCCGTTGGAATCAGGTAAAGTTTGTGAAGCTTGTCCGGGTCATCGCCCTCGGCCACGCCGTAGTACTGATCCTTGAATTTCGGGAATTGTCCGACGCCCTCCAGGCATTGCGGTCCGACCATGAATGGGGGTGAAACTTCGACATACCCATGGTCGTGCGTGTGCAGGTCCAGCAAAAACTGAATCAGCGCCCGCTCCAACCGCGCGCCCCAATGGGTGTATAGAATGAATCCGCTGCCGGAAAGTTTGGTCGCCCGCTCGAAATCCACCAGTCCGAGCGATTCGCACAGTGCCACGTGTGATTTGGGTTTGAAATCAAAGGCCGGCTTTTTGCCGTGGGCACGAACTTCACGATTATCTTCAGCGGTTTTACCTTCGGGCACCGATGCGTGGGGCAGATTCGGAAGTTGCAGCATGAGCGCTTCGCGCGCCGCATCCACCAGGGTGACAGCCCGGTCCAAGGCGGCGATGCGGTCGCCCAATTCCCGTGTCTCCGTCTTCTTTGCCTCGGCCTCGGCGGTTTTCTTCTGCGCCATCAACGCGCCGATTTCCTTCGACCCGCGGTTGCGCTGAGCCTTGAGCGATTCAGCTTCGGCCAGGATTTTCCGCCGTTGCTCGTCGAGCTTGAGCCATTCGTCGATGTGGGTTTCGTCCCCTGCCCTGCGGGTGGCCAGACGCTGGCGGACAAAATCCGGCTGTTCACGAATCAATTTGGTGTCGAGCACTGTGGAATTATAGAAATTCAGCCGTCAGCAGCAAGGTGTAAGGCTCACCCGGCCTGGGTGGGCAATTGGCGGCTTCGCCGGCAGTAATTGGTTAACCAGTCAATTACGCAGTTTTGTCGGCAGGGCGGCCCAAAGCCAAGGCCTATTGCAACGGCGGTCCGATTTCGATGCGATAGAATTGCGCCGGCGAGGTGCCCACATTGGTGCTCCATGAGAATGGCATGGACGGCGAGTAATTGGTGGACAACGAGTTCCAGTTGATCAAATTCGAGGAAACCTGCACGGCATAGTCCGGTCCAGTTTCACCGTTGACCTGGAACGACAACTGGCCGCTGCTTAGCGCGACTGAAGACAGGATGGCGTTGGTCAACGGGTTGACGTTCACATTAAAGCTCTGGGTGGCACTCAAACTGGGGATGCCGTCGTCGCTCACCACCAATGAAATGGGGTTGATGGTATTGGCGTTGGTCACGGTTGGGCGCCAGAGGAAGGCACCGGTGCCGGCGTTAACCGTGGCGCCGTTGGGTGCGCTCAACAGGCTGAAGGTCAGGGTTACGGGCGGGCTGCTGGTATCGGTGGCGCTGGCGATAAAGGCGGCCAATTGGCCCACGTTGACAGTCTGGTCGCCAATAGCCGCCAGCACGGGCGGTGTGTTATTGGTTCCGGCTTGCGGGATGATGACATCCACCAGCGTGTATGGCGGTACCGAGATGGTAAACGAATTACCAAGCCCGGATGCGTTGTTGGTGATGACGGGATTTCGGGGATAGGAATTGGTGCTGATAAAATTACCCGAGCCGAATTGATACAGGATGCCCGTTCGGGCGAGCGTTGGCCCATTATTGATGGTCACAGTGGCGGGGACCGTGAGTTGCGGGTCATCATTGACCAGCATGACCCCCATGCTCCCATCCTGCCGGGTCGTGGCATGAACGCGCAACAAGGGCTGGCTGGAGGTGGTATTGAGAAGGGTATCACCGACGTTGGCCAGCAGGTGGGTCATCAGGGTCCCATAATAAGGAGCCAGTGGGGTGTTATCGGGCACATGGGGTGTGGACGATGACAGAAAACCGTTGTGCAATTCCTGAAAATCCACGTTGACCGCGCCGCCTTCGAACCAGGTCAGAAAGTTATCGGCGGCGAACAATGCCACCGGAGCACCGACAACGCCAGTGGGGGGACCGGTTTCGGTGATGGCGATACTCATCTGTGAGGCCTGTGCCTGGCCTAAAACGTTGGACAATTCCTGGAAGGTGCCCGCGGCTGTGGCGGGAATCGTGGCCACCGAGGCCAGCAGCGCGGTGGCGTCCGGGCCGGGGTACCAGTGAATGATGACAAAGTCCAGATTGGTGCCAACCGCACTCAACAGCGGGGTGTTAAAGGAATTAAGGCCAGGCATGAAGGTGGTCCCGCATTTGATGGTAGGGTCCTTGCTTTTCATGGCCTGAATGAATGGCACGGCGTTTGTTCCATAGGAGCCGGAAGAGAGCGCCACCTGGCCGACCCGGTCAGCGGGAATTTGGTCCAGGAAATGTAAATCGTACTCCCAATCCTGACCCGCATAATATCCGTTGCCGTTTATTTCATTGCCAATTTCCCAGTAATTGACATCAAAAGCGTTGGTCACGTTTGCGTGTCCCACCCAGGCGGCGGCCACATTGGTATCGCCGCCGGCATTGTTGGCTGGATTGGAACCGTAATCGACAGTCACAATCGCCTTGGCCCCTGTCGGAATGACAAGGGTGTTCATCCAATTATCGAAGCTGTCGCCCGTATTAACGTACTGTCCGTCAATGCCGGTGTTGTTTTGCCAGTTGTAGACATCCGACACCGAACCGCCCGGAAAGCGCAGGGCTTTGATTCCGACGGCAGACAACAAGGGAGCAACGGCCGGGTCGATCAGATCATTGTCATAAGTGGCGCAGTCAACTCCCAACCCTTGAGGGGGCATCGTCGTTATGGGCTGGCTGGCATTCACGGTAACTGTCACAGGTGAATTAACGGTCACCGCCACCACCCCACTGGTGGCGCGGCCATAGCTGTTGGTCACGATGACGTCATAATTATAAGTTCCAATTCCGACCGTCGCCGGAGTCACTGTAGCAGTTGAACTCGTGGCGTTGGGGATATTGGTCAGGGCGCCGCCGCTGCCGCCGTCGGTTTGCCACTGGTAGAAAAATGGAGTCGCACCCTGGGCACTCTCGGTAAGGGTCAGCCTCTGGCCCACATAAACCGTGCTTTTGGGTGCCACAGTGGGGGTGTTGGCGGTGGGCGCGCTGGCCGTCATTCCCAAAACAAATACGCCATCATAATAACGCGGACTGCTGCCCAAGGTCATCGTACCGCCGGCGGTGGGAATCGTGGCGATTACGCCGCCCGCATAGCCGTTCGTGGCCACGGCCAAAGCGCACCAGCCGCCGCTTGAGGGTTTTATGCCAAAGGAATAGGCGTAAGTCGTGTTTGGGTTTAACGCGACCGAGAGGTTGTTGCATTTCAGCCAGTCGCCATCCGTAAAGCCCGGATTGGCAAACGTGAAGGATTGCAACAGGGTCGCGGAGCTGCCGGAAACTGTGTAAATCCTCAGATAATAGGTTGGCGTCGTTGCCGGGGTGCCATAGCCGCCGCCGGAATCCAACCCGGCCGTTCTGATGGCCACCGACAGCAAATTGGTCGAGGTGCTGGTCGTGGTAAATGTCTGGCCGGGTGGCGCGGCGTTGTCCGTGTAATAATTCAAACCGTCCGGCTTGGCGGTGACGGGTGTAGGGGCGGCGGTGTTCCCGTTGGTGCTCAACTGGGAAATGTCGTTTGGCCCGGGCGTTGGGCTGGCAGCACCGATGTCGGTCAAGGTCTGCGCTTGGACCGTGCCGATACCTGCCCCCAGAATCAGCAGTGCAAGTAAAATGAAACTTTGAACCCCCTTTATGGCGTTTAAGCGAACACAGCGACCTGGACGAAAGCCGCCGGCTACAGCAAGGCGAATGTACATATTGAGTATGGTTTATGTATGTTAGTTAGTCCGGAGTGCCAAGTCAAGTGATTATCTTTTGAAGTCGAGGGATGGTTAACCAAACCTGATGCCAGTGCCGGTGCGGTTATAAGTGCCTTCCTGGTCTGCAAATTGGAGGTTGAGCGCCAGGGAGGAAAACCTATGCTTGCCACCATGAAGCTCCCGGAGAAATGGCGTCGCCTCTTTCGTGTGCCACGGTTGACACGGGGGCGCATCGTCGTCGCGCTGGCCGTCGCCGTGGTCGCGGACGGACTGCAGTTTCTCCTCGGCCCGTTGGGTTGGGCATTCGGCGATCAAATCATTGATCTCATGGCGATGGTTTTGACGGCCTGGCTCATCGGTTTCCACTGGCTGCTGTTGCCGACGTTTGTCACGGAACTTGTCCCGGTGCTGGATGAACTGCCGACCTGGACGGCCTGTGTCGCGGCGGTGATTGCCTTGCGCAAACGCGGGCAATCTTTGCCGCCGCCGGGATCTACGATTGAAATCTGATTGAAAATATTTTCTGATGTTGCACATTAACACCGTGCAACCTGATTTCTTGTGACGTCAAATCTCAAAACAATTTTCGCCTGCTCCCCACAACGGGTCGTTCCGGGTTTCCGGGCGGTGATTTGCGGTTTGCTGATGGCGTCGGACGCCGGGGCTCAGAGCATCCGGTTTCCGTGGAGTGGTTACGCTCATACTCCGCAACACGACGCCATCGCGTCGGTCGCCTCCCAGCCGCTCAATCGGATCTTGTGGCATGTGCCGGTGGATTTGAATCCACAATACAGCGGAAGCGAACTGCTGATTCATTATGGCTCGCCCCTGATCACGCGTTCCAACACCGTCATCGTGCCGGTGAAGACCGGCGCGGCTGGTGGCTTTGAGGTCGAAGCCCTTGCCGGCGGCAGTGGCGCCACGAACTGGGCGCGGTCCACGGATTACATTCTGCCGGCCCACAACTGGACGCCGAGCTTTTCCCCGGTGTTGACGCCGAAAAACCGGCTTTATTTTGCGGGTGGCGGCGGAACGGTCTATTATTGCGACACTCCCGACACCACGAACCCCTCTCCCGCCATCGGGCAACTCGCCTTTTACGGACTGACCAACTACACCGCCAACACCAATGCCTACCTGGCCAACGTATTCATTTGCACGCCGATCACCTCGGATCGGTATGGAAACATATTTTTTGGATTTCAAGTCACCGGTTCCACGCCCGTGAATCTCCAAAGCGGGATCGCCCGCATTGATTACAATGGAACCGGCACCTGGATTGCCGCCAGCAACACTGTCACCAATGCCGCCGTCAGCCAGGTCGTCATGAACTGCTCCCCCGCCTTGAGTAACGACCACAAAACGTTGTATGAGGCCGTTAACAACGGTTATTCCGGGTACGGCTATCTTGTGGCTTTGGACAGCCGGACCCTTGCGCCCCTGACCAATGTCCGGCTTAAAGACGTCAAAATTCCCGCCAACGACGCCGATGTGGACGACGACGGCACGGCGTCACCGGCGGTGGGGCCCGATGGCGACGTTTATTTCGGAGTGTTGGAGAATCCCTGGTATTCAAATCATGACCGCGGCTGGCTGCTGCATTTCGACTCCACCCTCACGCAAACCAGGATTCCCGGCGCATTCGGTTGGGACGACACCGCTTCCATTGTGCCGGCCTCGCTCGTTCCTTCCTATCACGGTAACTCGTCGTATTTGCTGATGACCAAATACAACAATTACGTTGAAGCCGGGGGGGATGGGGTGAACCGCATCGCCATCCTGGATCCGCAGAACAGCGAAACGGATCCCATTTCCGGCGCGACCACCATGAAGGAGGTGCTCACCATTGCCGGGCCCACGCCTGACTCGGCCAACACCAATAGCTACCCGAATGCCGTGCGCGAGTGGTGCATCAATTCGGCGGCGGTCGATCCATCCACCAGATCCGTGCTGGCCAACAATGAAGACGGCAAGCTCTACCGCTGGGATTTGACCTCCAATATGCTTACGCAAACGAACACGCTGACCTCAGGCATCGGCGAAGCCTACACTCCCACCATTGTCGGGGTGGACGGCGTGGTGTACGCCATCAACAACGCCACGCTGTATGCCGTCGGCCGCTGACCTATCCAAAGCCATGCGCCTGAAATTCCTTACGCTTGCGACTGGTCTGGCCATGCTGCTGTCGGGCGCACTGGTGCGGGCGGACGTGGCTTTCTTCCTGACCCCCGCAGTCCAATCGGGTCTGGGGAGCAATGAAGTCGTTTTCACCGGCACGCTGATCAACACAAGCCTGACCGGCAATCTGTTCCTCAACAATATTCAGTTCGGCTTTATTGATGAGGCGACCGGCTATCTTACGGCGGACACCAACGTGTTCTTTGCGAACGTTCCCGGCATTCTGTTGCCCGGTGAGACCTACAGCGACGTCGTCTTTGCCATCGCCATCAATCCGGCGACCCCGCCCGGCCAGTATTTCGGCTTTGTCACCCTCCAGGGCGGTACCAATATTTTCGCCGCGAACAATCTGGCCAGTCCGTTATTCGAGGTCACCCTGTCGCCGGCGCCGTTGAGCATCGCGCTGTCCAATGCCAACGTGGCGGTTTCCTGGCCGTCGCCGCCGGGAAGTTTCGGGTTGGAGCAAAACACCGATTTAACCACCACGAATTGGACAATCGTCACGAATATGCCGGCGGTTGTGAATGGACAAAATCAAGTGCTGCTACCGGCGCAATCCAGCAACCAATTCTTTCGGCTGCAATATCCCTGAACCCGGAACAGGCCGAAATCGCTCACGGCCGGGCTGATTTTCAAATTGAAAAATCCGCCGATTACCCGCACATTGCCCTCATGCAATCTGTTTTTACCGGGCCGGTTTACGTGGTGCGCGACAATATTGACACCGATCAAATCATTCCCGCGCAGTATCTCACGCTGGTGCCGACGATGCCCGACGAATACGAGAAGCTCGGCAGCTACGCGCTCGCCGGCCTGCCCGAATCGCTCTACCCGGCGCGCTTCGTCAAGGACGGCCAGCTCGACACCGAATATCCCATCGTCGTCGGTGGAAAGAATTTCGGCTGCGGCAGTTCGCGCGAGCACGCGCCCATCGCGCTCGGCTCGGCGGGTTGCAAAATCGTCCTCGCCGAAAGTTTCGCGCGCATCTTCTTCCGCAACAGCGTCGCCACCGGCGAGCTTTATCCCTGCGAACTGACCGAACGCCTCTGCGATACCTTGAAAAACGGCGATGTGGTGACCGTTGACCTGGACGCGGCCACGGTCACGGTCAAGGCGACCGGCCAAGTCATCAAGTTCAAGCCGCTTGGCGACGTGCGCCCGGTCGTGGATGCCGGTGGGCTGTTCAATTACGCGCGCAAGAGCGGGATGATTGCGAAGTAAGTTTTGAGTTTTGAATTCCCGGTTTTTAGTTGAAGCTTGAGCAAATGAGTTCGGCTCAAAATTCAAAGTTCAAAATTAAAGAACCGAACCTGCTCCCCTGCCCTCGCTCGCAGAAACTTCTGGGCGGCACCTTCACGCTGGCCAAGCAGAAGCCGCTGGCGGCCGTCAAGATTGTCCGCATCAATTCCGCATCGGATCATCCTGAAGGCTACACGCTGACGATTTCCAAAACGGGAATCGAAATTTCATTCCCTGAAGCGGGTGGTTTACGCGCGGCCGCGGCGACACTGCGGCAATTGCTGCGGCAATATGGTCGCCGGCTACCCTGCCTGAAGATCCGCGACTGGCCGGATTTCCCGCGTCGCGGCGTAATGCTCGACATCTCGCGCGGCCGGGTACCCAAACTCGAAACGTTGCTCGAACTGGTCGAACATCTCGCCGATTTCAAAATCAACGAGCTGCAGCTTTATACGGAACACACGTTCGCCTATCGCAAATATAAATCCGTCTGGCAAAGCTGGGGCGCCTTGACCGGCGGGCAAATCCGCAAACTCGACGCCCGCTGTCGTGAACTGGGTATCGACCTGGTTCCGAATCAAAATTCCTTCGGCCACATGCGATATTTCCTCGAGCATCCGCAGCTAAAAGAACTTGCAGAGGTGAAGAAACCTTACCAGGACGCGAGCAAGGAATTTCTACGCCGGCCTTCCAGCCTCGCGCCAAATCATGCGGGCACCCTGCCCTTTCTGCGCGGGTTGTACGGCGAACTGCTGCCAAATTTTTCCAGCCGTTTTTTCAATGTCGGCTGCGACGAGACCTGGGATTTGGGCCAGGGCCAAAGCAAACGGCATTGTGAAGCCAAAGGCCAGGGCCGCGTTTATGTGGATTTCCTGGAAAAAATTCATGGGGAAGTCTCCCGGCATGGCCGCACGATGATGTTTTGGGGCGATATTATTATAAAATACCCAAAACTGATTTCCGAATTGACCAAAATCGGTAGGGCCGCGCTGCCGCGCGTCCAGGCTGACCAGCAGGTCAGCCCTACCGCGATTGCTCTAAACTGGGGTTATGAGGCCAATCATCCATTCGAGTACGAGGCGGCACTGTTTGCCAAATCAAACATCCCCTTCTACGTCTGCCCCGGCACTTCAACCTGGCAGACGTTGATTGGCCGGCATGATAATGCGCTGGCGAATCTACGCGCGGCGGCCAAAGCCGGCCGAAAACACGGCGCCATCGGTTATCTCATCACCGATTGGGGTGATGGCGGCCATCCGCAGCCGCTGGCGGTGAGCTGGCCGATGTTTCTCGCGGGCGCGGCCCTGGCCTGGAACGCAAACGGTTTCAACGAAAAATTGCTCCAGCTGGTTTTGAGCCGGGATGTGTTCGCGGATTCAACGGGCAAGGTGGCCGAGGCCGCTTTCCAGCTCGGTTTCGTCCATCGCAAGCTCAAGGTGAAAGCGCCAAATGAAACGCCGCTCGGCACGGTCATTGCCGCTCCGCGCCGGGAAGAACGTGAATTATTTTGCCGGAACGGGCTGAATTGGTTCAGAACCATTCCGGCGAAGCATGTCCGGGCAGCGTTGAAGGCGATTGAAAAGCAAATTGCCGTTCTGCATGTTCTGGGACGGCGACACGCCGTCCCTCCCCAATCAAAGATTTTGTTGCGTGAACTGGACCTGGCGGCGCGCATGGCGGCGCAATCATGCCGGTTCATGTTGTGGCAGCAGGCGGTTGCCGCCGGAAAAATGTCGGACACAAAACGACTGGCGCAAGCCGGCATCCGTGAATTGAGGAAGCTGGAGAAGGATTTCAACGCGTATTGGTCTCTGCGCAACAAGGCCACGCCGAAACATTGTTCCGCCTTTCTCCGCTGGCGCATTGACGATTATCGGCGAGGCATCCTGCCTTGATCATCGCCGCTTGGTGGGTAAGCTTGGTTGCGGACGGATGGGCGGCGGCACAGGAATTCTGGGAGGCTTCGGCCAGTGCTGTTCAGTGTGCGCCATCACGGGTTTGACCACATCGGCCTTTGTTTCCGGCGTGCCAGTCAACGTTTTCCCAACCGTCTGGGGCTTTTGCGACAGCCAGTCGATTCCCTTGGTTGCCAGCTCGCCGATTTTGCCCTCGGGAAATTTCATCTCCCCGATGTTGAAACTGCCGAGCGAGCCGAGCGCGCCGGCGATGGGGCCGGAAGACCTGGCGGCATCGTCCGATGACGGCGCCTTCTGCCAGGCTTCGTAGCCGTTCACCAGCCAGTCCAGTTTGCCCGTTTCGGTGTCCAGCAGAAGCCCGTGCACGGGAATATTGGGTCCGATGAGCGGGCTGTTACGTACGATGCCGGCCGCCTTGATCACGTTCGCCCGTTCGCTGCTGAACATGCCAAAAAACTCGTTGAGATTTTCGGGCAACACATGCCGGTCAACGCCGAGTTCCTTCAGCCGGTCGAGCAATTGCATCGTGGTTGTCTTGCAGACCTGGCAATCCGTGTGGCCGATGACGGCGATTTCCCGGCCGCCCTTGACCGCGCAAGCCAGCGCCAGCGACCGCATGGTGCTGCTTAATGGCCCGGTGATGATGTTGCCCGCGTTGCGCAACCAGATGAATTGCTCCGCCGGCAACGCGAGCGCGTTCGGGAAGAATGCATTCAATCGCGGGTCAACGCACGTCAGCGCAATGACCGGCAATTCGTCTGCGAAATCCGCCGGATGCAACCCGGCGTTCGGATCGCCGGCCACCGCCCGATGATTTGCGTCTATGATGGCTTCGAAGAGGCGCATAAACTTCGGCAAATCAGAATAATTGGTGAACGTCTTTGGCCCAGCGCACAGTAACTTTATATGTACTGTAATCCGCCTCGGGCCGAGCAGGCCTGCCTTCAATCTTGAAAGCTGCTTCGCCATGAGGGAGTATTGTTACCCCACGGTATTCATCTGCATTCACAGTTATTGCGTCAAACTGTCTGCCGGATTTGTCCAGGAACTGCGCCTCCACACCAACGTCTTTCCACGCGATATCGCTGTGATTTGTAAGTGTACCGACAACGGTGACATACATATTCACATTACTATCACAACCAGAAGTGGAAATCCGCTGACTGAGTTGTGAGTGCACAACCGCAATTTCGTTGCGATATGTTGCAAATTCTTCCTTCGGTCCAAAGACCTTATCCATAAAGAAGCTGGCTCCAATAAAATAGGCGGTTAAGACAACTAGGCTAAGTGCGGCAAGCAGCTTTGGATTGAACAATGACCATTTCCTCTGCCAGTACCGGCAATGCGGACAAACCTTCGCTGCCGCCTTAATTGTTTCGGCGCAATGCGGGCAAACTTTCGTCTGTTCGTTTTCGGCCATAGACTTCAAGTTTCAACGGCAGCAGTTATTTTTGGGACGGCGACACGCCGTCCCTCCCAATTTTCATTTAGCTTTGTCGTCATCCTTGCTCATCGCCTTTTTGAGCGCGGGGACCTGCTCCATCAATTTCTCGAACTTGATTCCGGTCAGGCTTTCCAACACCGGCGGCAACTGACTGATGATGGTGGTCACGTCGCTGGTCAGCTTGCTGGCACCGCCGCCGGGGCCGTTGCCGCTGTTGATGATGACCATCTTCTCGGTCTTTGACAGCGGTTCGCTGATCTTGCCCGCGATTTCCGGCATCACCCGCACAATCATTTCAATGACTGCCGCCTCGTTGTATTGCTTGAACGATTCGGCTTTGACGCGCATCGCCTCGGCGGTCGCCTTGCCTTGCGCCTCAATGACGGCGGCCTGGGCCAGGCCGCGCGCCTTGTTCGCATCGGCTTCGGCCAGACCGGTTGCCTTTACAACGTCGGCGCCGGCAAAACCGGTCGCCTTGGTGGCGGAAGCGGCGCCAGCCGCCTCGGTTTCCAACTGGAACTTCCTGGCATTTGCCAGCGTCTCCACCTTGTAACGTTCGGCGTCGGCGGGCTTTTGCACGGTGGCTTCGAGTTCGCGCTGCCTGCGCTGGATTTCCTGTTGTTGTAGTTCAATTTGCTTCTGCTTCTCCACGATGCTGACCTGCACCTCCTCGGCTTTGACCAACTGGCCGGTCTTGAATTTCTGCAAGTCATAGGCGAGGTCGGCCTGCGCCTTCTGCACGTTCACAGTGGCCTGATATTGCGCGACGTTGGATTGGTAATCGCGTTGCGCCTCGGCAACCTTCGTGTCAGCCAGAAACTTCGCCTCCTGGCCGGCCTGATTCGCCTGCGCGGAGCGGATGACGGAATCGCGATCGGCTTCGGCCTGCGCGATGATGGCGTCGCGTTTGACCTGGGCGATGCGCGGTTTGCCCAGGGCGTCGAGATAGCCTTGCGTGTCACGGATGTCGCGAATGGTAAAGCTGACAATGCCCAGGCCCATGTTGCCCATGTCGCCGGCGGCCACTTCCTGGACCTTCTGGGCGAACGCATCGCGGTTCTGGTAAATTTCCTCAACGGTCATGGTGCCGAGAATCGCGCGCAAATGACCTTCGAGGGTCTGCATGGCGATGTTTTTAATGTCATCCACGCCTTTGCTTAGGAATTGTTCCGATGCGGTGGCGATGGAGACGTCGTCGCCCTTGACCTTGATTTGCGCCACGCCGTCCACCTTCACCGGCACGCCCTTGCTGGTATAGACCTCGGGTGTCTGGACATCAATGGTCAGCAGTTCCAGTGAAAGCACATCCACCTTTTCGATGACGGGAATGACGAAGGTGCCGCCGCCTTTGACAACGCGGAAGCCGCGATATTGCATCGTGCCATCCGTTGCCACGACCGCATGCTTGCGGCCGGAGACGACGAGCACCTGATTCGGGCCGACCTTGGTGTAACGGCTCGCCCAAATGACGGCGAAAACGAAAAAGACAAACAACAGCGCGCCCGTGGCCAGGGCGACTGTCATCCAGGGAATGCCACCGGCGTCAGCAAGAATGGGAGTCAGGTTCATGGGTGTTGAGGATTTAAGGTTTGGATTTGGTATCGATCGGTTAATTGTTGGGTTCGACAAAAAACTGGGTTCCAACGATGCGGGTGATTTTGACGGTCTGGCCGGCAGCGATGGCGCCGCCCTTCTCCGAACGCGCCGGGGCGGTATATCGTGTGCCGGTTTGCACGTAGGAAATTTCACCCACACCGTTTTCGGGGATGGGTGTGGCGATGGCGGCGGTTTGTCCGATTAAATTGGCGACGCGGCCTTCACTGGAACCCTGGGTTTTGCGAAAGACGGCGTTGAACAGCCACAAAACCACCAGCGCCACGGCCAGCCCGCCGGCAAATGAAATGGGGGCGTTGATCCAGACGCTGCTTGTGGCGGTGATTTGGCAAAGAATCAAACCGAACGCACCGAAAGCCGTCACGAAACTGGCCAGCACCGTCGGGCTGAAAAAAGAAATTCCCGGCACCCCATCCGAGGTGAACCCGGCATCGGCGTGACCGCCGGTGCCGACGGAATCATGTCCGCCAAAGAAATGCCCGGCAACCGCGCAAAACAACGTGAAAACCAGTCCAAACACCAGGCAGACCGCATAGATGGTAATCATAGTTCCCCGCTGAGCAGTTGTTGGAGCGAGTAAAATCCCAACCCCCTTCCAACGCAAGCAGGAAAGGTGGGTTGGCTTTGACGCAATTCCTTCATACCTGCGTTTATGAAACACCAGCCCCGCCCGGGCCGCAGCTATAATTTCCCGGAAGGTTTGTAAGGCTTCGTATTCCTGATCTTTATCGTAAACTTGATCTTTTCACCGGCGATTACGATTAAGAGAAAGACCAGGATTACGACGGAAAACCCGCTTCGCACTTGCCAACCTGTCCCGGCTTTTTCATTGTCTCACCATGCAATCCTACGAACTGTTGCGCGAGGTTTTCGAGAAAAAGACGGCCAAACAGGTGGCCGCCGATCTCAGCCTGTCGCTTTCCATGGTTTACAAATGGGCTGAACCGCCAAACCGCGCCGCCGGCAGCGGCACGGGCAATCCGCTCGACCGCATCGAAGCCCTGCTCCAAAGCACCGGCGATCCCCGGCTCGTTCAGTGGATTTGCCAGCGCGCGGGCGGATTCTTCATCCTCAATCCCAAGAGCACGCCGCATCCGCATTATCTGATTCCGGCCACCAACCAGATCGTCCAGGAATTTGCCGACCTGCTGCATGTCATCGCCAAGGCCACTGCGGATGACCAGATCACCCGTCCGGAGGCCAGGGAAATTCGTGCCCGTTGGGAGGAATTGAAAACGGTGACGGAAAGTTTTGTTGCGTGCTGCGAAGAGGGAAATTTCAATCACATCCGCGATCACGCGAACAAACGGACAGGGTCAAGCCAGCCGCACGAGTAAAAAACCTGGGGTTCTACCGGCTTTTGATATCCCACGCATCGCGCAGGCCGTCGCCGAGAAAGTTCAACGCCAGCAACGTCGCCACCAGCACACCGCCGGGGAAGGCAATGAGCCACCAGTAAATGCGGATGGGATTGATTTGGGAAACCCCCTCGGCGATCAGCGTCCCCCAACTGGCCATCGGCGGCTGCACCCCCAGGCCGAGATAACTCAGGAACGATTCGTACAGCACAATCGCCGGCACCGTGAGCGCGATGTAGGTGATGACGACGCCAAAAATATTGGGAATGATGTGGCGCGCCAGAATCCGGGCCGGGCCGGCGCCCAGTGAACGGCTGGCCTCCACAAATGCCCGGGTGCGCAATGACAACACCTGGCCGCGCACGATGCGCGCCATCGTCAGCCATGAAACGGCTCCCAGCCCGACAAACAGGAGCAGGATTTGCATTTCCTTTCCCCAAAACGCCGATTGGCGGACGAAGGCCGATTCCTTCAGCAAGGTGCCTAGCGTGGTCAGCAACACGATGACAAAAATGATCGTCGGCAGCGAATACAGGATGTCCACAATCCGCATCAGCACGCTGTCCACCCGCCCGCCGACGTAACCGGCAATGGCGCCCCACAAAACGCCGATGACAAGACTGACCACCGCGCCAACGAAGCCGACGAGTAGGGAAATTTGTGCGCCGTACATGACGCGGGAAAAAACGTCGCGTCCATGCATGTCCGTGCCAAACCAATGTTGTGCTTCAGGCACGGTGAATTGCGCGTTGGAAAGTTGATCGGGGTCGTGGGTTTGGGCAAAGACGGTTCCCGCCGGGCCGCAATGGGCCGCGACCTTGAGGGCGAGCGGCCACGCCACCACGAGCACCAGCAACACCGCCAGATAAACGGCGCTGATGACGGCGGCACGATTGTTTTTGAACCGCTGCCAGGCCTGTCTGCCGGGCGAAATGAGACGAGGGTCGTAGCTGGTCGAGAGTCGAGAGTCGAGAGTCGAGGGCGGAACAGCTTCCATCGCGCCGGATTCCGGCGCTCGACCCTCGACTTTCGGCACTCGACTGTTTTCGTCATTCATATTTCACCCGTGGGTCAAGCAAGGTATAGGCGAAGTCCACCGCCAGATTCAAAACGATGAGCAACACGGCGTAGAGCAGCGCCAGGCCGACCACGACGGTGTAGTCGCGGTTCAGGGCGCCGTTGATCAAAAAAACGCCGATGCCGGGAATTTGAAAAATATTCTCGATGACAAACGAGCCGGTCAACAGATCCGCGAGCATGGGTCCCGAATAGGAAACCACCGGCAGCACGGCGATGCGGAAGGCGTGTTTGAGCAGCAGCCGGTTTTCCCCCATGCCCTTGGCGCGGGCGGCGGTGACGAACTCCGATTGCATGGCGCTCAACATGCCTTCACGGAAGAGGCGGGCAACCTTCCCGGCGGAATACGCGCCCAGCGCAATCATGGGCAGGATGACCTCCGCCGGTGATTCCCAGAGCGCGACTGGCAGCCATTTCAGTTTGATGGCAAATACCACCACCAGAAACGGCGCGAGCACAAAACCCGGCACACACACGGCGAGCGTGGCCAGAAAGCTGCCCGTGTAATCCTCCCAGCGACCGCGGCGCGCGGCGGTGAAAAAACCGAGCGGCAGGCCAATGCCCAGTGAGAAACAAAACGCGAGCGACCCCAGGGTCATTGAAACCGGCAGACCCTGCGCGATGATGTCGTTGACGGTATGGTCGCGGTATTTGAGTGACGGACCAAAATCGCCATGCGCAAGGCCGCCAAGGTAGCGCAGATATTGTTTCCAGACCGGCTCATTGAGGTGATATTTGGCTTGCAGGTGCCGCTCAATTTCGGGCGAAGCCGGCGCGCGTTCGCGGTCGAACGGGCCGCCGGGCGCAACATGCACCAGCCCAAACGCCAGCGCGCTGATGACCAGCAGCAGCGGAATCGCGAAAATGAGGCGGCGGACAAAATACATTTCAGTTCGGACTTGGGACTTGGGACTTGGGACCTATCTTCCGGATGTACTGCAACGGATGATCATCGAGAATATTTTCATAGATGCCCTGAATTTTGTTCGTGTCGAAGTAATTGATGCCCACGTAGAAAAACAGCGGAATGATGGGCTCCTGATCACTCACCAAAAGGCCTTCCGCCTGCTGAAAGAGCGCTTCCCGTGTTTTCAAATCCGCCTGCGCGTTGGCGGCGTTGATGAGCGCGTCGTAACGCGCGCTTTTCCAGCCGGTGCGATTGTTGCCGTCGTCGCTGGTAAACATGCCAAGAAAGGTCTGCGGATCGTTATAGTCACCAATCCAGCTTGAGCGCGAAAGATCATAATCGAGATGCGATTGCGCGTTCAAATAAACCTTCCATTCCAACTGGCGCAATTCCATGTGGATGCCAAGCTGGTCCCGCCACATCTGCTGCAGTTCAATGGCGATGTTCTGGTGGATCTCCGCCGCGCCGCCCGCCGCCGCGTTGAACATGTATTCGAATCGTGGAAAACCCTTTCCGTCCGGGTAACCGGCCTCGGCCAGTAATTGTCGCGCCCGCGCCGGGTCATAACCCAGGCCCTCGACCGGCAGATAATTGGCCGTCCCGTCCGGCACGAGGTGCGCGGCGGGCTGCTCCCCTGCCCGGGTAATCTTTTTGACGATGCGTTCCTTGTCCACCGCCAGGGCGAGCGCCTGGCGGACTCGCGGGTCATCGAAGGGCTTGCGCGTGACGTTGAACCGGATGAAATAGGTGCCCAGATAATTGAACTTGTGAAAGTCCGGGCGTTGCAGCAGCAGGTCGACCAGTTCTGTTGGGACGAGTTCCTTGTCCCAGACCACGTCCGCCTGGCCGTTCATGTAAAGATTCAGAGCCGCGCTGGGCGAACCGACCGGCAACAGGTCTATGATGTCGGACCGGGTGTGGGCAGCGTCCCAGTAACGCGGATTTTTCTTCAGGCGAACCTTGTCGTTGAGCCGCCAGTAAACGAGTTCGTACGGTCCGCTGCTCGGCAGCGGTCGCGCCATCAACCAACGATCGCCGTATTTTTGAATCGTCTGGCGCGGGACGACGTAGGCAATTGGCAGGGCGCAAATATCGAGGAAAAACGGTGTGGGATGGTTTAACTCGACCTGCACGGTGTACTGGTCCAGGGCGTGAACCCCAACCAGCGACGGGTCCGTGATTTTGCCCGCATTGTAGGCCTCGGCATTTTTCAAATAAAATAGTTGGCCCGCGTAATCCGACGCCGTGCCTGGATTCAGCACGCGCAGCCAGGAATACACCAGGTCATTGGCGGTGATGGGTTCGCCGGTGGACCAGACCAGATGGGTCCGCAGGTGAAAGGTGTAGATGCGTCCATCCGGTGAAATTTCAAAGTGGTCCGCGAGACCGGGAATCGGGCGCGCGGTTTTGGGGTCGAGCTGCATCAATCCTTCGAACAAGCCGATGACGATGCGGAATTCGGGCTGGCCGGTGAGAATGGCCGGGTCGAGCGTTTCCGGTTCCGCCCCGTTCAGGATGGTGAGGTCGGCGGGAGGCTCACTGCGGAGACAACCGGATGCCAGAAGGCAGAGGACCGAAGTCAGAACCCAGAACATCGTGTTCCACCGACCGACGCGCGCCCCTTGATTTCCGGCTCCCGGCTCCCGGCTTCTGGCAGAGACGCTTTTCAAAATGGCCAGGCGTTATTTTGACTGCGGCGACGCGGCGGGCGGATTGGTTGGCGCGGTGGCTGGAACATTGCCCGGGGTCGTCGACGGAACGGACAGCAAATTATTGGTGGTCGTCGCCGCCGGTTGCGACTCGGCCGGCGGCGGGGCGACGGGGGTTTGCATTTGCTTCTGCTGCACCTGCTTTTCAAATGCCGTGGCGTTGCTCCGGTTGTGCAGCTGGTCCTCCAGATAACCGAGCACCAGGGCGAGCACGAAGAAGATCACCGTGGCGTATTTTGTGATCTTGGTCAGCGCGTTGCCCGAGCCGGCGCCAAACAACGCGTCGGCGGCGCCGCCGCCGAACGCCATGCCCGCGCCGGCGTCTTTTTTTGGCAACTGGATCAACACCAATAAAATCAACACCAGGCTGTTGAGCACCAGTACCGCCGTCAAAATTCCAACAATGAAACCCATACCCAAGCCTATATCGAATTTTTCACAATGTCAGCAAAACTTCGCGCTTCCAGCGCCGCACCGCCCACCAGCGCGCCATCCACGTCCGGCTGGCCCATCAACTCGCGCGCATTGGCCGGCTTCACGCTGCCGCCATATTGAATGCGAACCTTTTTGGCCACGGCGTCCCCGAACAATTTGACCAGCTGGCCGCGAATGAACGCATGCGCCTCCTGGGCCTGCTGGGTCGTCGCTGTTTTGCCGGTGCCGATGGCCCAGACCGGCTCGTAGGCGACAATTGTTTCGGCCATTTGCTCCTTCGTCAGGCCGGTCAGGCTCCCCTGCACCTGTGTTTCCAGGACTTTCTGCATCTGACCCGCTTCCCGTTCGGCCAGGGTTTCGCCGACACAGACAATCGGTTTGAGGCTCGCCGCGTGCGCCGCCGCCGCCTTTTTGGCGATGAGCGCGTCCGGTTCCTTTTGATACTGCCGCCGCTCGGAATGGCCGAGAATGACGTAACGCACGGAAAATTCCTTCAGCATGCCGGCGCAAATTTCGCCGGTGAAGGCGCCGAAATTGTTTTCGCTCATGTTCTGCGCGCCCAGGCGGATGTTGGAATCGTCAATCATGGCCTTGGACACCGATTCCAGGGCGGTAAACGGCGGGCAGACCACGATGTCCACCTCCCGGATATTGGCCAGTTCCAGTTTAAAGTCGCTGACCAGGGCCAGCGCCTCGGCCACCGTCTTGTTCATTTTCCAGTTTCCCGCAATGATCAATTTTCGTTCTTTATTCATATTCAAATCGTCCTCGTTGTCGTTCTCGTCGTTCGTCCTCGAAATTCGATTACGAGAACGAGGAGGAGGACGAGAAGGAAATATTTACTTATTTTTACTTGTCCGACAGCGCCGCCACACCGGGCAGGACCGCGCCTTCCAAAAATTCCAGACTCGCACCGCCGCCCGTGCTCATAAATGTCACCTGGTCGCCGAGCTTCGCCTTTTTCAGCGCCTTCACGCTGTCGCCGCCGCCGATGATGCTCTTGGCGCCGTGTTTCTGGGTGGCGTCGGCCACGGCCTGCGCCACGATGTTTGTGCTCGCGGCAAACCGCGCATCTTCAAACATGCCCAACGGTCCGTTCCACAAAATCGTTTTCGCGCCTTTGATGATTTCGGCGTAACGCGCGGCGGTTTTCTCGCCCACGCCAAACCCTTCCGCGTCATCCGGGATGTCGCCGCTGACCGTGCGGACGTTGGTGAAATCGAAGACCGGCTTGCCTTTTTTGTTGAGCTTGCCCGTGTCCACCGGCGTCGCAATCACCACGTCCACCGGCAGTTCAAAATTGACCTTGAGTCTTTTCGCCTTGGCCTCGGCATCGAGCGCGGTCTGTTTGTGATCCGGCTCGATGAGTGATTTGCCGGTCTTTTCGCCGTGCGCCAGCTTGAACGTGTACGCCATCGCGCCGCCGATCAAAATCGTGTCGGCCTTTTCCAGCAGACGGTCAATGACCTTGATTTTGTCCGAAACTTTTGCGCCGCCGAGAATAACGACGAAGGGATGGGCCGGATTTTCCAGTTCATCTCCCAGGAACTTGAGTTCGCGTTCCATCAGCAGGCCCGCGGCACATTTGCCGCCGCGTTTGGCGACCACGCGGGCGACGCCTTCCGTCGAAGCATGAGCGCGATGCGCCGCGCCGAATGCGTCATTCACGTAAACGTCGGCGACTTTCGCCAGTTTTTCGGCGAATGCCGGATCGTTTTTTTCTTCCTCGTTGTAGTAACGGACGTTTTCAAGCAGCACCACGTCGCCGTTTTTCATGGCCGCAACGGCCTGCTCCACTTTTTCGCCGATGCAATCGTCCACAAAGGTGACGGGTTTGCCGAGCAGTTCGGACAGTTTGACCGCGACCGGCTGGAGCGACATGGTGGCTTCGCGCCTGCCTTTGGGGCGGCCGAGGTGCGCGGTGAGAATCAGCTTGCCGCCTTTTTCAATCAAAAGTTTGAGGGTGGGCAGCGTCTCGACGATGCGGGTGGCATCGGTGATGACCATTTTGCCGTCTTTTTCCTCGAGGGGCACGTTGTAATCCACGCGCAGAAAAACGCGCTGGCCGCGGACATCCAGATCTCGAACCGTCAATTTCGCCATAAATTTGTCCTTAACACCAAAATTTTAGAAGAAAGAGAATAGCCCGGAGGCATTTCAAGTAAAGTGAATTCGGTACGGAACAAGGTTCTCTAACCGACCGAATCAGCCGGCTGGTGCGGCAATTTTTTAGACGTAGAGCGCGCTTTGCAAATCGCGCACGACCACGCCCATGAAGGGATAACGGCGCTCGGGATCGCGGGCGATGCACCGGAGAATGACCTTTTCCAGCGCTTCAGGAATGTCGGCGTTGTGTTGGCGCGGCGGGACCGGACCGGATGGGTCCAATTGCCGGGCCAGAATTTCACCAGGATTCTCGCCGGGAAAAGGTTTTTGGTTGGTCAACAGTTCGTAGGCGGCCACGCCATAGGCAAAAATGTCCGCGCGCGGGTCAATTGGCAGTCGTTGTAATTGTTCCGGTGCCATGTACGCGGGCGTGCCGGGGTTTTTCGACATCTTTTTGGGTTTTTCCGGAATCGGCTGGGCGAGGTCGAAGTCAATGATTTGCACGTTGCCATTGCGCGAGACGAGGACATTTTCCGGTTTGAAATCGAGGTGCATGAACCCGCTTTCATGGATGTGATTCAATCCGGTGGCCATATCGATAAGAATTTGCGCCACGTTTTCCGTCAGCACCGGGTCCTGGCGGCCGTATAATTCCTTTAAATTTGCCGCCTCGATGTAATCCATGACCAGGTAAGGGACTCCCTCCGCCTTGCCGTGTTCGACATAGCCGACAATAAAGTCGCTTTCGTTCAGTTTTGACAGGACCCGGCAGCCATGGTGAAAGCGTCGCCGGGCCAGAAAGTTGAAACGCAATTCGGCGCGCAATTTTCTCAACGCAAACGGCCGGTTGCGTCCATCCGTCACCAGCCAGATTTCCGCCATCCCGCCGTTGTTCAGCAATTCCTGAAGATAATATCGCCCAAACTGTTTTTGCCCCGGGACGATTCCCGCCACTATATCCAGCTTGCTCGCCATGCGGTTTATTTAATATCACGCGTCCACCGGCGGCGCGAATAAAATCTGCTCCTCACACTTTACCAGACGCAGCCGGCTGAGGCGGGTTAACAAAAATGGATCCGGCCGTCATATTCCTGTAGCGGCGGTCTGTGACCGGCGCGTATTCCAGGAACGACAGGCGTGGGGCGCATGTCGAGCGCCGCCACAGTCGCCAATTAGCGCTTGGCTTGGAGCGCCGGGAGACTTATCGTCGGCCCATGCGGCCTCTGCGGGCGCTGGTCATCTACATCGTGGTGGTATTGGTCGGCGGCGCTTTGTTGGCGCCGTGGCTTTATTGGCTGGCCCAATCATCCGCCCATTCGTTTCCGAAAATCGCGGCCGAACCTTTCAATCGTTTTGTTGACCGTTCCCTGCTCGTGCTTGCCCTGGCGGGATTGTGGCCGGTGTTGCGCGCACTGGGCGTGGCTTCCTGGCGCGAGGCCGGTCTCGTGCGGCCCCGCGGTCAGTGGAATAAGCTGCTGGGCGGCCTGCTGGTTGGCTTCCTGTCACTGGCGGTGGTTGGGGGAATGGCCATCCTTTGCGGCAACCGCGTTTTTAACCGGGCGGCCACCGCCCACGAAGTGGTGTCGGCCATTTGCAGCGCCATCGGCACAGCCGCCATCGTGGCAGTAATGGAGGAAATCCTGTTTCGCGGCGGCATTTTCGGCGGGTTGCGGAAATTTTTTCACTGGCCGGTCGCTCTCGTCGTCAGCAGCCTGATCTATGCGCTCGTCCATTTTATGCACCGGGCGGATTTTAGCGGCGCGGTCGGCTGGAACTCCGGGCTGGCGCTGCTGCCCCGCATGCTGGCCGGCTTCGCGGATTTTCAGGCGTTTATACCCGGTTTTTTAAACCTGACCCTTGCAGGTGTCCTGCTCGGCCTGGCCTATCAGCGCACCGGTAACCTGTATTTTTCCATTGGCCTGCACGCGGGCTGGATTTTCTGGCTGAAAACCTACGGCACATTCACAACAGCGCCACCCGCTCCGGCGTGGTTTTGGGGTACGGGCAAATTGATTGACGGCTGGCTGGCGATGATGGTCCTGGTCGCGGTTCTGCTCCTGTTCAAGTTCGTGCCGCTGGGACGCAACAGCGAACCATTTAATATACCGTAATGACTGCATTGGCAGAAACCGTCCTGGATTGTCTTGATGTCGGCCTCGCATTTTTCTACCCCGAGACCTGTCAGATTTGCCAGGCGGAGCACGCCACTTCCCAGGACGGTTTTGTCTGCGGGAAATGCCGGGACCAGGTCCGCTTCATCAAGCCACCATTTTGTCAGCGCTGCGGCCTGCCCTACCCCGGTGATTTTACCGCGCCGTTCGCATGCACGAACTGTTCTGAAATGAAGCTGTACTTCAAGTCCGCGCGTTCGGCTGTGGTGGCGCACAACGTCGTGCGGGAAGCGGTTCATCGCTACAAATATCAACGGGCGCTCTGGTTCGAACCGTTTCTCGCAGGTTTGTTCGTGCGCGAAGCCCGGACCGCGCTGTCCGAACAAGCATGGGATTTAATCGTGCCCGTCCCGCTGCATGGGTTGAAACGCCGCGAACGCGAGTTCAATCAGGCCGAACGACTGGCCGCGCACCTGGGTGCCGCCACGCAGATTCCGGTGAACCCAAGGCTGCTGGACCGTGTCAAATCCACGGCCACCCAGACGCTGCTCACGCGCCAGCAACGCGCGGCGAACATGCGGGGGGCTTTTGCGGTCCGTTCCGGTGCGCGATTGAACGGCGAACGGATCATTCTGGTGGACGACGTTTTTACCACCGGCGCCACGACCAACGCCTGCGCGCAGGTTTTGCGGGCTGCCGGGGCGGGTGATGTTTGTGTCTGGACAGTCGCACGCGGACTTTAGTATCATTTGAACGTTAATGGCCACGACCACTTTCACGGGAAAATCGCTCGGGTTGGAATCCATCGCACCGGCCGTGACTCCGCCGGCCAAAGGGTC